>Ga0207689_10001454_pt1 | contig 22663 bp, 22 predicted proteins | sample KBSMisM52_FD_184312 | JGI IMG/M metagenome (GOLD analysis project Ga0207689, IMG submission 184312) | Miscanthus rhizosphere microbial communities from Kellogg Biological Station, Michigan, USA - KBS Miscanthus M5-2 (SPAdes) (version 2) | ecosystem: Host-associated > Plants > Roots >... | reverse complement strand
CAGCCGACCTGACGCGGAAATCTTCGCGCAATGAAAAGGGTGGGCCTTGGCCCACCCTTTTTTTTGCGGAAACGACAGCCTTCGCTGCGCAGCTATTCCGGATCGTAGTCCAGATTCGGCGCGAGCCAGCGCTCGGCCTCGGCCAGCGTCCAGTCCTTGCGCTTGGCGTAGTCCACGACCTGCTCCTTGGTCAGCCGGCCAACGACGAAGTACTGGCTGCCCGGATGCGAGAAATACCAGCCGGATACGGCTGCGGCCGGATACATCGCGAAGCCCTCTGTCAGTTCGATTCCCGCGTTCTTCGTCGCGTCGAGCAGGCGGAACAGCGCCGTTTTTTCGGTGTGGTCGGGACACGCTGGATAGCCCGGTGCCGGACGGATGCCGCGGTACTTCTCGCCGATCAGTGATTCGTTGTCGAGCGCCTCGTCCGGCGCGTAGCCCCAGAATTCGCGGCGCACGCGTTCGTGCAGGCGCTCGGCGAACGCTTCGGCGAGACGATCGGCGAGCGCCTTCAGCAGGATCGACGAATAGTCGTCGTGCTCGCGCTCGAATCGCGCGAGATGCGGCTCGATGCCGATGCCCGCAGTGACGGCGAACGCGCCGATCCAGTCGTCGACGCCCGATGACTTTGGTGCGACGAAATCGGCGAGGCAGAGGTTGGGACGCTCGACGGGTTTGTCCGCTTGCTGGCGCAGGAAGTGGAGCTTGAGGCCCTCTCCCTTCGGGAGAGGGGTTGCGGAGAGGGTTCGGTTTTCGGAGTCGTTTCCAATCTTTGAATTCTCCACCTTCGCCGAACCCTCATCCGGCGCTGCCGCGCCACCTTCTCCCGGTGGGAGAAGGGAAGAGAGCTCGACGTCGTCTCCCACCGCCTGCGCGGGCCAGAACCCGATCACACCGCGCGCCGTCAGCCATTTCTCCGCAACGATCCGATCGAGCATCTCGCGCGCATCGCGATGGAGCTCGCGCGCCTGCGCGCCGACGATCGCATCGTCGAAGATCGCCGGATACCGTCCGGACAATTCCCACGCATTGAAGAAGGGCGTCCAGTCGATGCGCGCGACGAGCTCGGCGAGCGGATAGTCGTCGAATACGGTGATGCCCGGCCGCTTCGGCGCCGGCGGCGTGTAGTTCGCCCAGTCGCCCTGGAAACGCTGATCGCGCGCCTTCGCGATCGGCACGAGCTTCTTCGCGCCGCTGCGATCCTTGTGGCGCTCGCGGATCTCGGCGTACTCGCCGCGCACGCGCGCGAGGAATTCCTCGACGAGCTCCTTCGAGATCAGCGACTGCGCGACGCCGACCGCGCGCGAGGCGTCTTTCACCCACACCGTCGGCGACTTGTAGTGCGGCTCGATCTTGAGCGCCGTGTGCGCGCGCGATGTCGTCGCGCCGCCGATCAGCAGCGGCACGTGGAATTCCTGGCGCTGCATTTCCTTGGCGACGTGGCTCATCTCCTCGAGCGACGGCGTGATCAGCCCGGAAAGACCAATCATGTCGGCCTTCTCGGCCTTCGCGATGTCGAGAATGCGCTGCGCCGGCACCATCACGCCGAGATCGATGACGTCGAAGTTGTTGCAACGGAGCACGACGCCCACGATGTTCTTGCCGATGTCGTGCACGTCGCCCTTGACCGTCGCCATGACGATCTTGCCGTTCGATTTCGCGGTGTCGCCGGTGCGTATCTTTTCGGCTTCGATGTACGGCAAGAGGTACGCAACCGCCTTCTTCATCACGCGCGCGGATTTCACGACCTGCGGCAGGAACATCTTGCCGGCGCCGAACAGATCGCCGACGACGTTCATGCCGTCCATCAGCGGACCTTCGATCACCTCGATCGGACGTCCGTTGCGCGCGGCGACGAGCGCGCGCGCTTCCTCGGTGTCTTCGACGACGTACGTCGTGATGCCCTTGACGAGCGCGTGCGTAAGACGCGCCTCGACGCTCGTTTCGCGCCACGCGAGGTCTTCCTCGACGCGAATGCCTTTCGCCTTGTAGTGCTCGGCGAACGCGACGAGTTTCTCGGTCGCATTGCCGCCGTCGGCGGGGCGGCGATTGAGCACGACGTCCTCGACGAGCGTACGCAGCACCGGATCGAGCTGATCGTAGACACCGAGCTGGCCGGCGTTGACGATGCCCATCGTCAGGCCGGCACGTATCGCGTGGTAGAGAAAGACCGTGTGGATCGCCTCGCGGATGGCGTCGTTGCCGCGGAAGCTGAAGCTGACATTCGAGATGCCGCCCGACACCTTCGCGTGCGGCAGGCGCTCGCGGATCCACGCGGTTGCGCGAATGAAATCGACGGCGTAGTTGGTGTGCTCGTCGATGCCGGTCGCGATTGCGAACACGTTCGGGTCGATGATGATGTCTTCGGGCGGAAATCCGACGCGGTCGACAAGCAGGTCGTACGCGCGGCGCGCGATGTCGATGCGACGCTGGTAGCTGTCGGCCTGTCCGCGCTCGTCGAAGCACATGACGACCGCCGCCGCACCGTAGCGCATCACGAGCTTCGCCTGCCGCAGGAACTCGGCCTCGCCTTCCTTCATCGAGATCGAGTTCACGACCGGCTTGCCCTGCACACACTTGAGCCCCGCCTCGATGACGTCCCACTTCGACGAGTCGATCATCAGCGGCACGCGAGCGATGTCGGGCTCCGACGCGATGAGGCTCAGGAAGCGGACCATCGCCGCCTTCGAATCGAGCATCGCCTCGTCCATGTTGACGTCGATCATCTGCGCGCCGTTTTGCACCTGCTGGCGCGCGACGTCGACGGCCGCCGCGTAGTCGCCGGCGAGGATCAGCTTCGCGAACGCGCGCGACCCGGTGACATTCGTTCGTTCGCCGACGTTGACGAACAGTGCACGGTCATCGATGTTGAGCGGCTCGAGCCCCGCCAGGCGCAGAACGCCGCTCACTTGCACAACGAACCGGACGGCTGGTGCGTGCTTCGGAGCTCAGGCAACCGCGAGCTCCAGCGCCGCGGCAACCTTGCGAGGCGGTACGCCGCGAACGGCCGCGGCAATCGCGCGAATGTGGTCCGGCGTTGTGCCGCAGCAGCCGCCGACGATGTTGACGAAGCCGCTCAGCGCGAACTCACCGAGCATCCCCGACGTCTCGCTGGGGGTTTCGTCGTAACCGGTGTCCGACATCGCATTGGGCAGGCCGGCATTCGGGTAGCACGATATGAACGTGTCGGCGACGCGCGCCAACTCGTCGATGTAGGGACGCATCAGTGCAGCACCCAGCGCACAATTGAGGCCGACGGCGAGCGGCCGCACGTGGCGCACCGAGTTCCAGAACGCCTCGGGTGTCTGGCCGGACAGCGTGCGACCGGACGCATCGGTGATCGTTCCCGACACGATGATCGGCAGCCGTGCGCCGCGCCGATCGAACGCCTGCTCGATCGCGAACAGCGCCGCCTTCGCGTTCAGCGTGTCGAACACCGTCTCGACGAGCAGCAGATCCGCGCCCCCGTCGATCAGGCCTTCGGCGGCTTCGGAATAGGCGTCGACGAGCGCATCGTAGGTGACGTTGCGTGCGCCCGGATCGTTCACGTCCGGCGAGATCGACGCCGTGCGGTTCGTCGGGCCGAGCGCGCCGGCGACGAAACGGGGACGATCGGGTGTCCGAACCGTCCAGCGATCGGCACAAACGCGCGCGATGCGAGCCGCCGACTCGTTGATCGCGCGAACCTGCGATTCCATCCGGTAATCGGCCTGCGCGATGCGCGTGGCGCTGAATGTATTCGTCTCGATCAGATCGGCGCCCGCTGCCAGATAGGCATCGTGGATCGCGTCGACGGTTCCCGGCAGCGTGACCGACAACAGGTCGTTGTCGCCCGCGAGATCGTGCGGATGGTCGTGGAACGGCCCCCGGAAATCCCGCTCGGTCAGCCGGCACTGCTGGATCATCGTGCCCATCGCGCCGTCGAGGACCAGGATTCGCTCGCGCAACAGGCGCGTAAGCTCGGCGGTGCGATCGGGTTGCATTTCGGTGCGAGTCATTCGAAGATAGGCGTCGCAGTTTAACATTCGGCACTCGTGTGGCCGCCGCTGGCAACCGGCCCGCTGCGTGCCGAACAGCGGAACCGACGACGATGAAACACCTGAAACCGAAGGAGGCCAGCGACTTCCTGCACCAGAACCCGCAGGCAGTGCTCGTCGATTGTCGCAGCGAGATGGAATACCTGTTCGTCGGCCATCCGAGCGGCGCGCATCACGTCGCGTGGAACGACGGCCCCGACTGGGACATCAATCCGCATTTCGTCGGACAAGTGAAGAAAGTGGCGAGCATGAACCGGCCGGTGGTGCTGATCTGCCGCAGCGGCCAGCGGTCGATCGCCGCCGGCATCGAGCTCGAAAAAGCCGGGTTCTCCGACGTCTACAACGTGCTCGAAGGGTTCGAGGGGCCGCTCGACGACAGTCATCACCGCGGAGCGGTAGGCGGCTGGCGCAAGGAAGGCCTGCCCTGGGAGCAGACGTGACGCAGGAGTGCCACCGGCGCCGTGGCCGCCGCCTACGCTGACGGCTGCGGGTCGCGCAACCGCAGCGACATGTAGGCAACCCCCGGAAGCGGATTGACGTAGTAAGCCGCGCATTCGCGGAACCCGAGTGACGCATATAGCGCGCGCGCTGCGTCCATCGTCGCCAGCGTGTCCAGCCTGATCTCGCCGTAGCCGATCGCCCGCGCACGCGCGATCACCGCTTCGGCCAATGCACGTCCGGCGCCCGAGCCGCGCGCGGCGGGCCGCACGTACAGCCGCTTCACTTCGCCGATGTCACCCCCCTGCGATTCGAGCGGCCGCAGCGCGACGCAGCCTGCAATGCGTTGCCCTGCTTCCGCCAACAGCAGGCAGCCGCCCGGCGCCGCGTAGTAGCCAGGCAGTTGCGCGAGTTCGCCGTCGAAGTCCTGGAAACACAGGTCGACGTCGAGCGATGCCGCATATTCCCTGAACATCGAGCGAACGACCGCGACCTCGTCGGGCACGCGTGCGTCGCGAATCAGGACGCCGTGCACGCGCCGACCTTGAGGTCGCTGCCCGGGTACTGCAATTGCAACTCCTTGAGACGTGCAACGGCCGTCTGCGGCGGATCGCGAACGACGAGCATCGACTGCGTGACGCCCGTCGCGCGCGGCTCGACGCGCGTTCCCGCGACGCCACGCGTGGCGAGCGCCTCGACCCGCGCGTTGGCCGCCCCCTCTGTTCGAAACATGCCAAGGGAAACGGTGAACTGGCCCTTTCCCATGTCCACGACCGACAGATCGTCGATCGAGAGCAGCCGCAACTCGGCGGCGCGCTTGTCCGCGGCGCCGCGCGTTGTGACCGGACCGGTGTTGACCCACCAGACGGGATCGGCGCCCGCCGAACGCTGCGTGAGCAGGCGACCCAGCTGCAGCGGCTCAATGTCCGCCAGCGCCCGCAGACGATCGGCTTCCGCGAACGGCCCCCATTCGACGCAGACGTCCGGCAGCGCCGCGACCTTGCCCGGTCCGAGCGCCGCCACCTGCTGGGACGACAGCACGCGAATGCGGTCGGGCTGCACCTGCGCGCCCAGACGTCCGGCTTCGCTTTGCGCAGCGCGATCGAGCCTCGCATAACCGAACAGGACGACGTTCGCGAGGAGCAGCAGCAACAGCGCAGTGCGCATCGAGCGAGTCAGCGCGGCAGCAGCGCCAGCACGAGCACGCCTTCGAGCACGAGGTTCTCGACGAGCTCAACCGGCGCGGCGAGGTGAGGTGAAAGGTCAGGTGCGCTGCCACCCGCGAGGTAGCACGTAACCTCGGGACCGTGGCCACGCACGCGGCTGCGCATCTGCTCGATCGCGCCGCAGGCCGCCTGCACGGCGCCCGAGAAAAGCGCATCGGCCGTAGTCGTTGGAAAGTCGTGAAAGCTGCCGGGGGGCGTGCGCAGTCCGGCGGTGTTGTCGGCGAGCGCACGAAGCATCAGGTCGATTCCCGGAAGGATCAGGCCGCCGCGAAACACGCCGTCGCCGTCGAGCGCGTCGATCGTGACCGCCGTGCCGACGTTGGCGACGACGCAGCCGCGGGGTACCGACTCATTGGCTGCGACGGCGCGCCGTCGCGCGGCGACGAGTGACACCCAACGATCGGCGCCGAGCTGCGACGGAACCTGGTAGCGATTGAAGACGCCACCGGCCTCCGTGGTGGCCGTCAGCCATTCCACCGGCAAGCGCCAGCGCCCGAGCTGACCTTCGACGCGGACCCGCGCCGCTTCGCCGGCGACGTTGACGCCCACGGCACGGGCCGGCCGCTCGAGGTTCTGCCAATCGCGAACGGCGAGCGAACCGATGTCCTGGTTGGCGACTGCACCTCGCGCCGTCCATCCGGAGGGGCCACGCATGGCCCATTTCATCCGGCTGTTACCGACGTCGATGACGAGAATCTGGGTCACGACCGCGAAGATGGACGAAGGCGCAGGCGGATTGCCGAGCGATGACGCCGCTCCCCTGCGAGCAGGGGCGAGCGCTCAGGCGCGACGCAGCGAGATTTCCCCGGTGAGGAAGCGCGCCCGGCGCGGGCCATCGGCGAGCACCAGCGCGCCCGTGCTGTCGACGCCGGCGACCGTACCCTTCACGCTTTCGCCATCGGGCAGCAGCAGCTTGACCGGCTTGCCCTGATACGCGTGGCGGCGCTGCCATTCGGCGGCAAACGGGGCGAAGCCATGCTCCGCGTATTTGGCCAGATTGATCGCGAGTTCGGCCGCAACGCGCGCAAGCAGCCGGTTGCGGTCGATCGGCGGCGCGCCCCGACCGGCGACGGCGGTGAGGTCACTGACCGGCTGCGCAATGTCGCGCTTGATCGCCGTGGGCAGGCGAACGTTCAGCCCGACGCCGACGACGACGGTCGACGGGCCGAGGGCGTCACCGTTGAGCTCGACCAGGATACCGCCCACCTTCAGATGCCGGTAGACGAGGTCGTTCGGCCATTTGAGCTCGACGCCCGGCAATCCTTCGGCTTCGAGCGCACGGACGACGGCGACACCGACTGCCAGCGAAAGGCCCGCAACGAATCCCGCACCCTGCTCGAAGCGCCAGCCCAGCGAGAACGTCAGGCTGCCGCCGGCAACGGCCGTCCACACGCGGCCACGGCGGCCACGGCCAGCCGTCTGCCACTCTGCGGCCAACAGCGCGCCGTGGATATCGCGGCGGCTCGCGCGGCGCAGCAACTCGCTCGACGTCGAATCGACCTGATCGATCACCTCGACGGCGATCGCTGGATGCAGCGGAATTCCAGGCGTGCCCGGCGGGAGAATCACGTCCTCGTCGTTCGCCGCCGGAAGCAGCGGAGCCTTGGCATCCGCCGGCGCCACGTCGAATTTGAGATCTTCGAGCGCCGACCGGATGGCCGCAGCATCGAGAAAATCGGGCGTCGCGAGCAGGCGGTAGCCCCGTCCGCGGACGCGTTCCAGCGCAAGACCCGCCGTTTCGGCCTGTTTCAGCAACTGCGAAACGCGGGCGCGCGTGAGCCCCACCGTAGCGGCGAGATCCTCGCCCGAGTGGAAGGCGCCGTCCGAAAGTTGGCGCAGCAACGAGAAGCCCAGAGGAGTAAGCACTAACCCACCAGAACGTCTAAAACGTTAAATTCTAGCAGACCCGATGATCAATTGCACGATTTTTGTCGGCGGTAGCCGCAAAGGGGATGTGCGGCCGAACCGATGAATTCCAATGACCGTCAGTTCTGCCGGCGATTAAGGTTGCCCATCAGGCCTTCAGCACGCCGCGGCGGATCTGGTCCTGCTCGATCGATTCGAAAAGCGCGCGGAAGTTGCCTTCGCCGAACCCTTCGTTGCCCTTGCGCTGGATGATCTCGAAAAAAATCGGCCCGATCACCGTTGCCGTGAAGATCTGCAGCAGCATCTCGTCGGTGGCCGGCGCCCCGTCGATCAGGATCCGGTTCCGCGCCAGGCGCGCCGTGTCCTCGCGATGCCCCGGCAGTCGCGTCGCGAGCGCCTCGTAGTACGTGTCGGGCGAGTCCTGGAACGTGACGCCTTTGCCGCGCAGCGTCTCGACCGTCGAATAGATTTCCGCGGTGCCAAGCGCGACGTGCTGGATGCCTTCGCCGCGATAATCGATCAGGTATTCCTGGATCTGGCTCTTGTCGTCCGCGCTCTCGTTGATCGGAATGCGGATCTTCCCGTCGGGACTCGTCATCGCCTTGCTCTTCAGACCGGTCAGCTGGCCTTCGATGTCGAAGTAGCGGATCTCGCGAAAGTTGAAGAGCCGCTCGTAGAACCCGGCCCATTCCTCCATCCGGCCGCGGTGCACGTTGTGCGTCAGGTGATCGATATAGGTCAGTCCGGCACCCGCTGGATGCTGGTCGACGCCGGGTAAGGGGACGAAATCGATGTCGTAGATCGAAACGCCGGCGCCGTCAGCCGCCGGATAGCGGTCGACGAGATAGATCAGCGAATCGCCGATTCCCTTGATGGCGGGAATGTTGAGCTCCATCGGGCCGGGATGCGCCTCGACGCCCCACGCACCGTTGCGGACGCATTGCTCGAACGCCTTCGCGGCGTCGCTGACGCGAAACGCGATCGCGCAGATGCTCGGGCCGTGGACGCGCGCGAACGACTGCGCGAACGAGTTCGGCTCGGCATTGACGATGAAGTTGACGTTGCCCTGGCGGTACAGCAGCACGTTCTTCGCGCGATGACGCGCAACCGCGGTGAAGCCCATCTGCTCGAACAACCGGCCCATCGCCAGTGGATCGGGTGCGGCATATTCGATGAACTCGAACCCGTCGGTGCCGAGCGGGTTGTCCCACAAGTTGCCGTGCGATGCGGTTGACATGTCGGTTCCAGAAGGTCGATCCGTCGAGCCGACGATCCTAGTGCAAATTCCGTTCGCCGTGCGCGACGCTAGGCCGATCGATTGACCAGCAGCCGTTCGACATCGGCCGACAGCACGTGTTTCCATGCGCCGGCGTTGTCGCGCGCGGCAAGCCATGCCGCTGTGTCAACGACCGTGTCGGCGAGCGGGCGAATCTCAAGCCCCGCCCGTTGCGCGCGCGAGCAGTCCATCGTCATGAAGCCGCCACTGTCGGGTTCGCCCGGCGGCAGCCACAGCGGCAGGCCCGTCCAGGGCGTGACGCCCGCGTCGACCAGCGTGGCGTCGTCGATCCACGCGGGCGCGGGTGCTGCGGGTGACGCGGCCACGACCGCGTCGACGAGATCGCCCATCGTAAAGTGAAATGCAGGACTGCAGGCGTTGAACGCGCCGGGGACGTCGCGGGTGCAAATCTCCAGCAGCCAATTCGCGAGATCGCGCGCATCGATGAACTGAACCGGGCGCTCGCGTGGCGCCGGCACGACGGCACTCGCGGCCCGATCGCCGAGCAACGAGGGATGCACGAACCGTGCGACCCAGTAACCAAAGCGGTCGGTGCCGTCGAGCGGGCCGACGATGAGCCCCGGACGCACGTTGGTCGCACGTTCGGCGAAGATGCGCTCGACCACGGCCTCGCAGGCGGCTTTCAGTGCGCCGTAGTGCTCCATCACCTGCTCGGTCGCTGGATCGTCAAGCGTTGCCACTGCCGTGCGCTCGTCCATCCCCGGCTGCTCGGTCTTCGCGTAGACCGACATCGACGACACGAACACGTACCGGTTGGTCCGCGCTGCGAGCAGGCGCGCGCTCGATTCGACGATGCGCGGCACATAGCCCGAGCAATCGACTACGGCGTCCCACGCGCCACCGGCCAGCGCGTCGAGCCCCGGCCCAAGCTGCGGGTCGCGATCACCGGCAAGCGCCGTCACGCGATCGCCCCACGGCACGGGCAGCCGGCCGCGCGTGAAGATCGTCACGTCATCGCCGCGGGCAAGGGCCGCTTCGACGAGATGACGCCCCAGGAAACGCGTGCCGCCAAGAACGAGCAGTCGCATGGCTTGCACCCCTACGGCGTCATTCGCCGCAGCAGTTCGGCGTGCAGCCTGCGATCGCCGCACGCCAGCACGTCACCACCGTCGTGGCACGAACCGCCTTCCCAGTTGGACACGACGCCGCCGGCGTTCTCGATCAGCGGAATGAGCGCCTGGATGTCGTAGGCTTGCAAGCCGGTTTCGATGGCGATGTCGACAAGCCCCATCGCCACCTGCGTGTAGCAATAGCAGTCGCCGCCGTAGCGAACGAGGCGAGTGCCGTCGGTTGCCGCAGCGTATGCGAGAACTTGCCGATCATTCTTGAAATGGCGCGGATCGGTCGTGACGACGACGGCATCGTCCATCCGCGGGCAGCGGCGCGTGCGCAGGGCGCGACGCTCGTCGCCGCGCATCCACGTGCTGGTGCCGTTCACCGCGACAAACGACTCGCCGACGAACGGCTGATGCGTCACCCCCACGCGTGGCCGATCGCCGTCGTTCAGCGCAATCAGCGTCGCCCAGTGCAGGTGGCCGACGATGAAGCTGCGCGTGCCGTCGATCGGATCGACGACCCACGTGAACCGCGAACGGCCCTGCAGCCGGCCATGCTCTTCGCCATGGATGCCGTGATCGGGATAGCGACTCGTGATCGCCGCGCGGATCACCGCCTCCGCCGCGCGATCGGCTTCGGTCACCGGATCGTAGCCGCGCGCACCGCCCTTGTCCTCGACGTCGAGAGGGGCGCGGAAATGCGGCAGGATCGCTTCCCCGGCCGCGATCGCCGCTTCCAGCGCAAACGCAGCGAACGCGGCGTCATCCGCGTCCGACGCTTGAATTCCGCCGCCGGGTGGAAGCGATGCCACGTCAGCGCGGGACGATGGCAACGCCGGCGAGCTTTTCCTGGGCCTCGATCAGCGACGGAACGTACTTGTCGCCGAAGCCGAGCGCGTTGGCCGTGACGAGGCTCTGGTGCACCGCCTCGCCGACGATCGACGGCAACATCATCGACTCGGTGAAATGGGTGTAATAGCGCAGGTCCTTCGCCGCGTTGGTCAGCGTGAACTTCAGACCGGACAGGTCGCCGCTTTCGAGCATCTTGCCCACGAGCGCCTGGAACAGGCCGGAGTTGACGCCGCCCGCCGAGATGACTTCGTGCAGTTTGCGAATGGACAGTCCCGACTTCGCCGCAGCGGCGCACGCCTCGGCGGTTGCCGTGCAGATCGCCTGCGCGATGAAGTTGTTGATCAGCTTCAGGATGAGGCCGTGTCCGGCGGGCCCCGCGTGGACGATGTTCTCGCAAAACGCCGACAGCACCGGCTTCAGTTCGGCGAATGTCGCGTCGTCCGCGCCGACCATGATGTTGAGGCGGCCCTGCTCCGCCTCGACGGCCGAGCGTGCGAGCGGAGCATCGACGAACCGAACGCCCTTCTCCGCGAGGAGCTCGCGCATCCGCGTCGTCGTCGCCGGCTCGCTCGTCGACGTGTCGATGACGATCAGCCCCTTGCGTGCAGCGCTGGCGATCCCTTCATCGCCGAGCATGACCTCCTCCACCTGCGGCGCACCGGTGACGCACAGGATCACGATGTCGCTGCCCTGGGCGAGCGCCGCGTAGCTCGCCGCTTCCTTCGCACCGGCCTTGAAGAGATCGTCGGCGACCGCGCGATTGCGATGCAGTCGCAGCGTTACCGGGTAGCCCTTGGCGATCAGGTTCTTGGCGATGCCGTGGCCCATGAGTCCGACGCCGACGAAGCCGATTCGTGCATTGCTCATTGCGTTGTGCCTCCTGTTTTTATCGTATGCATTGCCGATCGCTGCCGCGCTCGGCGTCTTGAAGCGAGAGATGCGATCAAGCCACGGTCACCGGGTCGAGCGCAAGCTGGCGCGCGCGACGACGGTCGAGCAGCGCCACTGCAAGGCCGCTGCCTGCGATGACGACCATGCCGGCCACCGCGAACGCGTCGGGAAACTGCCGGTACACAACCCATCCCGCCAGCGTCGCCCAGACGAGTTGCATGTAGGTGAACGGCGTGATCGACGACGCCGGCGCATGCTGGAACGCGAGGATGAACAGGAAGTGCCCGAGCGTCCCGAGCAGGCCACCGATGATGATCAATACCACATGTTCCCACGGCATGTTCACGGGCCAGTCGAACGTGGGCGCGGCGAATCCCATCACCAGCGTGCCGATGACCGCCGGATAGAACAGCAGCACGCGCGGGTTCTCGCCCGACAGAAGCCGCGTCATGATCTGGTAGCCGGCGTAGAACACCGCGGCCAGGAGTGCCAGCCCGGCGGCGCCCTGGAAAATCGTGCTGCCGGGCCGCACGATCAGCACCATCCCGATCGCCCCGGCGATGACGAACGCGATCCGCAGCGGCGTCAACCTCTCGCCCAGGAACACGCGCGCCATCAAGACGACGATCATCGGAGTCGAATAGTTGAGCGCCGTCGCCTCGGCTAGCGGTAGCGCCTTCAGCGCGCTGATGAAGAATACCGACGATAGCAGCAGGATCAGCGCGCGGACGATCTGCAGCGGCAGCCTTCGCGTACGAAGCAGGTCGAAACGCATGCTCGGGCCAAGCCACACGAGCATCGCGATCATCTGGACACCGTAGCGCGCGAAGATCAGCACCGGCAGCGGGTAGCGCTGCGTTGCGAACTTCATGATCGTGTCGAGCAGCGTGAAGCAGAACACCGATGCGACGACGAGCAGTATCGCCGGGGTCGGCACGTGGGCGTGGCGCATCGCTGCGATTATGGCCGAACGCGCCGGCGGCGGTGCCGAGGGCATAATAGGCGTTTCGCGCGCGCACGGCGCCCGCAACGACACCGGACGGAGGCCTCGCATGGCTTTTCCTCGCACAGCTGGCGCATCGGCGCTGACGTGGCTTGCGACGCTGCTCGTGGCCGTGGCGCTGGCCGCGTCGCCGGCATTGAGCCAGACGGCTGCGGCGCCCGCCAACCGCGTCGTCATGCAGGTCAGCGACAACGACCCCGGCAAATGGAACCTGGCGCTCAACAACGCGCGCAACCTCCAGGCCGATCTCGGTGCGTCGAACGTCGAGATCGAGATCGTCGCGTATGGTCCGGGCATCGGCATGCTGAAGTCCGATTCCGTCGTCGGCAACCGGATCGGCGAGGCGCTCGGCAGCGGCGTCAAGGTGGCCGCGTGCGAAAACACGATGCGCGGCCAGAAGCTGCAGAAAGCCGACATGCTCGGCGGCATCTCGTATGTCGGCGCCGGCGTCGTCGAGATCATGCAGCGGCAGCAACAGGGCTGGGCGTATTTGCGTCCATAGTTGCGGGGCCGCCAGCCGGTTGCGAGATTTTCGAAGCTCACGCGGGTGTAGTTCAATGGCAGAACGGCAGCTTCCCAAGCTGCATACGAGGGTTCGATTCCCTTCACCCGCTCCATAGCGCGTCGCCCGGCACGCGGCCCGACGACGTGCTGGAAACCGCCGCCCTTTGCTATCCTCGCGCCATCCCAACCGCCCGCAGGACGCCATGAAGGATGCCTCGCTTCCCGTCACGCTGATTGCCGTCGGACTCGGCTGGCTGCTGTGGCAATTCCGGCTCTTTCCTGACGTGGACTGGATCATCTCGCTCGCCTTCATCGCAGCCGGCGTGGCGGTGCTGGTCATCGATGGCTTCAACAAGAATTCGGTCGTGGTGGGACCGTTCCTGATCGCGATCGGCATCGCCTGGCTGCTGCACGACCGCTACGACACGCAGTGGCGCTTCATCGTCCCCGTGATGCTCGTTCTGCTCGGCGCACTGATGCTCGTCGCACGGAGTCCCAAGGTGCCGGAGCGCAGGGCCGCCGCGCAGCGCTGACGCGCCCGCTAACGCCCCGGCCGCGCATTGGCGTAAACTCCGATCGACGCTAGGGGTCCTTCCTGCAACGCAGGTCGGTGAGAGAACACCCTTGGAACCTGTACGGATAATGCCGGCGCAGGGAAGCGTGGGTCGTCCACCGCTCCCGTGACTCGCACCGGCCACGAGGAGCACGATGAACGCCAACGACCAGTTCTTCGCCCGCGACGCGAAAGTCGATTCCGCCGCCGTCGCCCCCCTTCCCGCTTCGCGCAAGATCCACGTCGAGGGGTCGCGGCCGGACATCCGCGTGCCGATGCGCGAGATCGCGCAGACGGACACGCCAGCATCGTTCGGTGCCGAAAAGAATCCGCCGCTCGCCGTCTACGACACGTCGGGGCCGTACACCGATCCTGCAGCGCAGATCGACGTGCGGCAAGGACTGCTGGCGCTGCGGGCCCGCTGGATCGACGAGCGGAACGACACCGTGCTGCTCGACGCGCCGACGTCGGCGTTCGGTCGCGCGCGCCTTGCCGATCCCGCGCTTGCCGGGTTCCGGTTCGACCTGCATCGGCCGCCGCGCCGAGCGAAAGTCGGCGCGAATGTGACGCAGATGCATTACGCGCGCCGCGGCATCGTGACGCCGGAAATGGAGTTCGTCGCGATCCGCGAGAACCAGTTGCGCGACGAAACGCTGGCGCAGCTTCCCGAGAGCCTTCGCCGCCAGCATGCGGGCCAGAGCTTCGGCGCCAGCATCCCGCTGACGATCACGCCCGAATTCGTCCGCGACGAAGTTGCGCGCGGCCGCGCGATCATCCCGAACAACATCAATCATCCCGAGAGCGAGCCGATGATCATCGGTCGCAATTTCCTCGTCAAGATCAACGCGAACATCGGCAACTCGGCCGTGTCGTCGTCGATCGGCGAGGAAGTCGAGAAGATGACGTGGGCGATCCGCTGGGGCGGCGACACGGTGATGGACCTGTCGACGGGTAAGAACATCCACGAGACGCGCGAGTGGATCATCCGCAACTCGCCGGTGCCGATCGGCACGGTACCGATCTACCAGGCGCTCGAAAAGGTCGACGGCAAGGCCGAGGATCTGACGTGGGAGATCTACCGCGATACGCTGATCGAGCAGGCCGAGCAGGGCGTGGACTATTTCACGATCCACGCCGGTGTTCTGCTGCGCTACATTCCACTGACGGCGAAACGCCTTACGGGCATCGTTTCGCGCGGCGGCTCAATCATGGCGAAGTGGTGCCTCGCGCATCACCGCGAGAGCTTCCTCTACACGCGGTTCGCCGAGATCTGCGAGATCATGAAAGCGTACGACGTCGCGTTCTCGCTGGGCGACGGCCTTCGTCCCGGATCGATCCACGACGCGAACGACGACGCGCAGATGGGCGAGCTCGCGACACTCGGCGAGCTCACGCAGGTCGCGTGGCAGCACGACGTGCAGGTGATGATCGAAGGCCCGGGCCACGTGCCGATGCACATGATCAAGCACAACATGGACGAGCAACTGCGCCTCTGCGGCGAAGCGCCGTTCTACACGCTCGGACCGCTGACGACGGACATCGCGCCCGGCTACGATCACATCACCAGCGCGATCGGTGCGGCGATGATCGGCTGGTACGGCACGGCGATGCTCTGCTACGTGACACCGAAAGAGCATCTCGGACTGCCGAACAAGGCCGACGTCAAGGACGGCATCATGGCGTACAAGCTCGCCGCACACGCCGCCGATCTCGCCAAGGGGCATCCGGGTGCGCAACTGCGCGACAACGCGCTGTCGAAGGCGCGGTTCGAATTCCGGTGGGAGGACCAGTTCAATCTCGGTCTCGATCCCGACAAGGCGCGCGAATTTCACGACGAGACACTGCCGCAGCACGGCGCGAAGCTCGCGCACTTCTGTTCCATGTGCGGTCCGCACTTCTGCTCGATGAAGATCACGCAGGATGTCCGCGAGTACGCCGCGAAGCAGGGACTGAACGAAAGCGACGCGCTCGCGAAGGGGATGGAGGCGAAGTCGATCGAATTCGTCAAGGCGGGCGCGGAGATCTACCGGAGGGCGTGACGGGCGCTCGTCGGCCGCCGCTTCGGCGTGCCGTGCAGTCGACGCCGCGGCGTCATTGGTAAGGAGGAACGCATGGACAAGCGACGCAGGAAGTGGCTTAAGACATCCGCGGCCGTTGGTGCGGGCGCGCTCGCAACGGGCGCGCTGCCGGCTACGGCGCAAACGGGTGGCGAGGTTCTGTTCGCGCACGAGGGCAGCTTCATCCCGGTGCTCGGCACCGCGCAGCGGTTCCAGGTGCGAAGGATCTACTGCGTGGGGCGCAACTATGCTGCGCATTCACGCGAGATGGGATCGGATCCCAATCGCGAGCCGCCGTTCTTTTTCCAGAAGCCCACCGATGCGGTCCAGCTCGTGCCGCAAGGCGTGACGATCGACCACCCGTATCCCCCGGTGACGAAGAACTACCACTACGAAGTCGAGCTCGTCGCCGCAATCAGCAAGGGCGGCCGCGATATCCCGATGGCGTCGGCGAACGCGCACGTGTTCGGCTACGCGCTCGGACTCGACATGACGCGCCGTGACCTGCAGCAGGCGATGGGGAATGAGAAAAAGCCGTGGGAGATCGGCAAGTCGTTCGATCACTCGGCGGTGATCAGCCACCTGCACCCGGCGACCAAAACGGGGCACCTGAACAAGGGCGCGATCTGGCTCAAGGTCAACGGCACGACGAAGCAGTCGAGCGACCTCGCCAACATGATCTGGGACGTCGCCGAACAGGTGTCGCATCTCTCCAGGTATTACGAGCTGTTCCCCGGCGACATCATCTATTGCGGCACGCCGGAGAACGTCGGCCCGGTTGTCGCCGGCGACGTGATGCAGGGGCACATCGACGGGCTCTACGACATCAACGTGAAGGTCGTGTAGCTGCTTGCGAAAGGCGAGGGTGTGCGCCCTGGTTCATTCGGCGGGCCCGAGCTTCACGCGGTAGCCGCCCGACTTCTCGTCGCGCTCGAGCAGCAGCATCCCGTGCGACGCCGCGTCTTCCAGGAGCTCGTTGAACGAGCCGTAGCCGTAGAACGACTCGTTGAAGCCCGGCTTGCGGCGCCGCAACGCCTGCTTGACCATTGAGCCCCAGATGCGCTCCTCGTCGCCTCGCTCGGCAATAAGCGCTTCGATCGTCTCGACGGCGAGTTCCAGCGCTTCGGGTCGCCGGTCCTCATCCAGCGTTGGCACCTGCTTCGTCGGAGGCGCGTCGCCCGCTGCACTCGCTTTCGTCGCGCGCTTCTTCGCGGGTGCCTTGCGCTTGGCGCGCACGAGGTCGTCGTAGTAGATGAACTCGTCGCAGTTCGCGATCAGGAGGTCGGACGTCGAATTCTTGACGCCGACGCCGATGACGACCTTCGCGTTCTCGCGCAGCTTAGACACGAGCGGCGAGAAATCGGAGTCGCCGCTGATGATGACGAACGTGTCCACGTGGGTCTTCGTGTAGCAGAGATCGAGCGCGTCGACGACCATCCGGATGTCCGCCGAGTTCTTCCCCGACTGCCGCACATGGGGAATCTCGATCAGCTCGAACGACGCTTCGTGCATGGGTGCCTTGAACGTCTTGTAGCGCTCCCAGTCGCAGTACGCCTTCTTGACGACGATGCTGCCCTTGAGCAGCAGCCGTTCGAGCACCTTGCCGATGTCGAACTTCTCGTAGCTCGCGTCGCGGACGCCGAGTGCGATGTTCTCGAAATCGCAGAACAGCGCCATGCTGGTGACTTCAGGAGGTGCGGGCATGTAGGCGGGCAAGCCTCGCGGCTCGCCGGGAAGGGCAATGCCGCACAATACCAGCACCGCCTGGCCCTACTCCGATCGCAGGCTATCCGATGGATTCGAACGATGAACGTACCTTCACTGTCGCCGGTCGAGGCGCGCGTGCTCGCCGTGCTGGTCGAGAAGCAGCGCAGCGTCCCGGACACGTACCCGATGAGCCTCAACGCGCTCGTTGCCGGGTGCAACCAGAAGACGAGCCGTGCGCCGACCATGAACGTGAGCGACGCCGACGTGCTGCAAGCGCTCGATGTGCTCAACGGCTTCTCGCTGATCGTCGAGACGAGCGGCGGCCGCGTGATGCGCTACGCCCACAACGCGGAGCGCGTGCTCGCGTTGCCGACGCAATCGGTGGCGCTGCTCTCCACTCTCGTGCTGCGTGGACCGCAAACGGCCGGCGAGCTGCGACTCAACAGCGAGCGACTGCACCGCTTCAGCGATATCTCCGCAGTCGAAGGATTCCTGCACGAACTCGCGGAGCGCGCCGCCGGCTCGCTGGTGGCCGAGCTTCCACGGGTGCCCGGCACGCGTGAGACACGCTGGACGCAACTTCTGACCGGCACACCGCCCGCTGCTGATCCAGCAGCGTCAGCGCCGCGGGCGCCGGACACGTCGGACGTCGGCAGGGGATTGAGCCACCTCGCGGCCGAGCTCGATGCGTTGCGGGCCGAAGTCGCGGCGCTGAGGTCAGCCGTCGCCGAGCTTCAGGCGAGGGAGTCCGGCACGTAACGCGAGCCGAACAGCAGGCGGTCGACCCGTGATGTCGAGTCCATTCCCACCTGTAGTCGTTCAGGCCGGGTACAACTTACTCGGACATCCGCGAATCGGGGACCGATGCATGCGCCTCCGCCGCATCGCGTGCCAGCGAGCGCACGGCGACGATGGAAACGGCGATCACGACGCACATCGCCAGGAACGCGACCCACGCGTGCGGCAGCAGCAGCGGCATGCCGACGAGCACCAGGCCGTCGTTGCTGCCCGGGATCAGCAGGCTGCCCCAACCCATCAGCAGTCCGCCGACGAAGCAGCGCAGCAGCCCGGCTGCGGTGACGCGCGTATTGCGCCATCGCCCAGCCGTATAGCCACCGAAGATGGCACCTGCCAGCAGCGCGATCAGCAGGCCGATCCTCGCCGGCAGGCTCGATGCCATGCCATGCGCGAGTTCCGCGAGCACGTCGGTGTAGGCCCACGCACCGGACAGCAGCAGGATCACGACGAACGCGACACCGATCACGGTCGTCGCCACATGCGGCGACCAGGTGCTGGCCCCCAGCGTGGCCACCGGTCGGACGCGCAGCCGCCACGGCGCACCGATCGAGAAATCAACGAATGCGTACGCGACGCGCGCAATGACGAAGGCCGCGGCGAGCAACGCGAGCCACGCCGACCCTTGCAGTACCGGCGATGCGTGCGCAGCGTGCGCCAGTGGCGTGACCGGAAAGAGGCGCGCAACGGTGGCGCAGCCGACATAGAAGCCGAGTGGCGTCATCACGTACGCCCATTCACCCGAGCCGAGCCGCGCAATCGCACCGAACACGCACGCTCGATTCACATAGGCGCCAAAGCCGAGCAGCGCACCGCCGACGAGCGTCGCCGCGCCAATCGCGTAGCCGTCAGGCATGGTCCACGCGACGCCGAACGTGCGCGCGAACAGCAATCCGGCGACGACCCACACCGATGCTTCGATGATGGCGACAAGACGCGTGCCACGACGCCGCGTGACGAGCTCGTCGACGGCGGCCACGGTACATGTCGCGCCGCGCTGGATCGCGAACCCCATCACCGCCGCGCACAACGCGGATACGCAGAACGCCAGCGTCATCCCTACCTGATTCATCGCACCGATCCACGAGTCCAAGCGGCGGATGCCGCAAATGTTGCGGGCGCGCGATTGCTCCGCGCGCCCACCTTCTTCAGAGCAGTAGCCTCACATCGCGACTACATGTGTTGCATCATCGTTTCCGGCTTGTGATCGTTGACGATGTCGGCGATCGTCAGCACGACCGTCGTCTTGCCTTCATTCTTCCACCAGTGTTGCGTGCCCAGGTATTCGCGCGAGATATCGCCGGCGTGATGCAGGATTGGTACGAGGCACTTGCTGCTGTTCTCGTAGATCTTGCCGGCGTTGACCATGATCAGCGCCGGACGATCGGCGTGCGAATGCAGCGGCACGATGCCGCCCGGCTGGATCTCCATGTGGCGGAACCGCAGCCGGCGCTGGTCGAGCTTGACGTTTTCCTTCGACAGATCGATCGCCGCGAGCTCGTTTTCCATGACACCGACCGGGGCGGTGGCCGCGCCGGCCAGCGGGTTGTCTCCCGTCTTGCCCGCCGGGCATTCCCCGGCGAAGGCGGGCGTTGCGACGATCAGCGCCACGGCGCTTGCGAGTGCGGCATTGCGGAAGACGCTGGACTTCAATGCTTTGGACACTTTGATTCTCCTCGGAATGTTGATGATGAAGGGAGTCTGAATTTGCTTGCGCGCCAACGGCTTCGTATTGCCGTCACGCACACTGCAGTTGTCGGTCGAAGCGCCCGCTGCTTACGGTCGTCGCGCGCTCACCGCGTACGGCCGGCGAACCCGTCGACTCCACGCACCCGCTCGCGCGTCATGCGCATCGGATCGTCGTGAATGATCACGCCTTCGACCGGGTCGACCGCGGTGCGCCACGGCGCGGCCTCGAGCATCCGCATCGTGTCCTCGTAGCCGGCGCGCCAGCGCTCGCGAATGCCGGCGGCGGTGAAGTCGATGTCCTTCGTGTGATCCTCGCCGTCGATCTTCGGTGCGACGAGCCGCGCAACGTGCATCGTCGTTCCGCAGCCCCACGATGCCAGCTCGCGGACGTCGGGCATGTCGCGCGCGCGCTCCGGAATGCGCCGCGAGAGCTCGCGTATGACATGCCGCAGGTGGTGGATCTGCTTCTGCCGCGCGATGTGGCTGTCGGCGCGGCTCGCGAACTGGATGTCCTTCTGCCGTCCCATCACCTGCCACAGCGTGGCGGGCTCGGCGCCCTCGGGGTTCCACATCTGCACGGCGAATATCACCGAGTCGCGGCGCGGCTTGTCGTCGAGCACGGCCTCGATCGGCGTATTCGAATAGATGCCGCCGTCCCAGTAAGGGTCCCCGTCGATGCGCACGGCCGGGAACGCCGGCGGCAATGCCCCCGACGCGATCACGTGATCCAGCGTGACCGTTTCGTCGCGGCTGTCGAAGTAGCGCATCGCACCGCTGCGGACATTGACGGCACCGACAGTCAGACGAACGCTCCTGGCCGCAATGTGCTCGAGGTCGATCAATCCGGAGAGCGTCTCGCGAAGCGGCTTCGTCGTGTAATACGCCGCCGACTCGACGCCGAGTGGGATGTGGGAGCCGAACCACGCAGGCCCGTGCGGCGCGAAGAAGGCGGGGATTCCGCGCGCGACGGTCGACAGGTTCACCGACGCATTCGCGAGCCCGGTGAAGAATTGCAGGAAGTCGGGTGTCGAAGCCTCTGCCTCGACCCGAGACCAGAACTCCCTCAGCCGCGCAAATCGGTTGGCCGGCGTGTTGCCCGCGATCAGCGCGGCATTGATCGCGCCAATCGATGTCCCGATCACCCAGTCGGGCTCGGCGCCATGCTCGTGCATCGCTTCGTAGACACCTACCTGGTAGGCGCCAAGCGCACCGCCACCCTGCAGCACGAGAACGACCTGCCCCGGAAACTCGGGCCGCGTGCCCGGTTGTCGCGTGCGACGCGCTGCTGCTCGGTGCTTGATCGTCCACGTCTTGCTCATCGTCTGTCCGTCTGTCATGGTCGTCCGATCACTGGGCGGTCCAGCCGCCGTCGATGGGGATGATTGCGCCGGTGATCGACGCGGCGTCGCGGCTTGCGAGGAACGCGGCGAGCGCCGCGACTTCGCTGACCTGGACGAAACGTTTCGTCGGCTGGGCGTGCAGCAGCACGTCGTTGACAACCTGCTCCTCGGTGAGGCCGCGCGCTTTCGCCGTGTCGGGAATCTGCTTTTCGACGAGCGGCGTCCAGACGTAGCCGGGACATATCGCGTTCATCGTGATGCCTTGCGTCGCGACTTCTAGCGCTACGGTCTTCGTCAAGCCGGCGATGCCGTGCTTCGCAGCGACGTAGGCTGCCTTGAACGGGCTCGCGACGAGCGCGTGCGCCGACGCGATGTTGATGATTCGGCCCCACTTCCTGGCTTTCATGCCCGGCAGCACGAGCCGTATCAGATGAAACGATGCATCGAGGTTCAACGCGAGGATCGCATTCCAGCGGTCGACCGGGAATTCGTCGACCGGGGACACGAACTGGATGCCGGCGTTGTTGACGAGGATGTCGATTACGCCGAAGTGCGCGGTCAGCCGTCCCATCATCGATTCGATCGCGTCTGCCTTCGACAGGTCCGCGGAGTCATAAACCACGCGAGTGCCATGCGCAGCTTCGAGCCCGGACCGGATCGTCTCGATCGCTGCGGCATCGCCGAATCCGTTCAGCACCACGTTGGCGCCGCGCTCCGCGAACGCCGTTGCGATGCCCAATCCAATGCCGCTGGTCGAGCCCGTCACCAGCGCAGTCATGCCGTTGAACATCAAAGTCTCCCGAGTTGGTGTCGCGATGCGTCGCGATGGCGTCAGCCGGACAAGCCGGGCGCCACTGGCCGGTCGGACTCTGCGCGATCCGATCGATTGCGGGCTTAGTCAGCGCGGCCCACGAAAACCTTACCGACGCGCCGCCGGCGGCATCGACGATCGCGGAGTACACTCGCCGTTCGTTCTTTGTGAAGGGCTGACCATGGGCTTACTCGATGCAATTCTCGGCGGGATGATGCGTGGACAGGGAAGCGCTCCATCGGGCGGGCTCGGCGCACAGGGATCCAATCCGTTGCTGCAGATCGCGCTGCAGTTGCTGCAGCAGAACGGCGGGCTGCAGGGCGTGCTGGGCAAGTTCCAGCAGGCGGGCTACGGCGACCAGGCACAGTCGTGGATCGGCACCGGTCAGAACATGCCCATCGACGCCAGCGCGCTGTCGCAGATCTTTGGCCAGGGACAACTGGGGCAGATCGCGCAGCAACTCGGAATTTCGCACGACGAAGCGGCCGGCCAGCTTGCGCAGGAGTTGCCGAGCGTCGTCGACCGAATGACACCGGGTGGCC
>Ga0207689_10001452_pt1 | contig 22667 bp, 20 predicted proteins | sample KBSMisM52_FD_184312 | JGI IMG/M metagenome (GOLD analysis project Ga0207689, IMG submission 184312) | Miscanthus rhizosphere microbial communities from Kellogg Biological Station, Michigan, USA - KBS Miscanthus M5-2 (SPAdes) (version 2) | ecosystem: Host-associated > Plants > Roots >... | reverse complement strand
TGGCCCGGGCCCACGCTACCCTGGAGCCCTCCGCTGGCGGCGTCGTCGTGCGCATGGGCGAAACGGACGCCGGGGCGCCTCGACCGCTCTTTCTGATCATCCGGGACAGCTACAACAACTGGGGGTTCCCCAAAGGCCACGTCGAGGATGGCGAGCGCCTCGAGGCCGCCGCGATCCGCGAAGTCAGCGAAGAGACCGGCCTCGACGACCTCATCGTCCGCTCCAGTCTCGATACCATTGATTGGTATTTTCGCTTTCGCGGCCGCCTCATTCACAAGGTCTGCCACTTCTATCTGATGTTCACGGACCTGGCTGACACCTTACCGCAGCGATCGGAGGGAATCACGGCGTGTCGCTGGGAGCTGTACGAGGACGCTGCCCAGCTGGTCTCCTACGCGAATGCCCGAGACGTTCTCAGGCGCGCTCACGACCTTGTCGTTGCCGCCGCTCCCACGGCCTGACCGCCCATGGCGTTGCGCGTTCCCGTGGCCACGGCGCCACCATGCATTGTCGTCTTCGCGACGCGCGAGCGGGTCAGGACTGCAGCGCGTGCGGCGTTCCCGCGCCGCCGCGCACGCCTCATCATGGGCAGAACGGCAACGGAGTTCGGGGCGGCCTTTCACTCGACGCTCGTGGACGCGGCACTCGTCGATGTCGGCGCCGCTGCCGATGAGGCATGGCGCGCCGCTGAGCTCGCGCGCGAATTCCCGAGCTTCCCGTTTTTCGCGATCACGCCGATGCGTGGCACCGATGGCCCGGCGGTCGCCCGATGCGCGGCGCTCGAGTTCACGGATATCGTCGTCGACGGCGTCGACGATGAAGCGCTTCGCGATCTCATTCTCCCTGCGACCTTTTCCACCCGCTTCTTCGACGCGCTGCATGAGCCACCGCCGGCGCTCGGCATCACAATGCCGATGCAGCACGCGGCGTGGCGGTACGTGGTCGCCCACGCCGGCCGCACGCTGCGTACGAACGCGCTCGCTGAAGCGATTGGTGTCACGCGCGAGCACCTGAGCAGGACGTTCGCGGCGTCGGGCGCGCCGAATCTCAAGCGCGTCATCGATCTCGTTCGCCTCATCGCGGCCGCAGAGCTGGCGAAGAATCCCGGCTACGACATCGCCGACGTCGCCCGCATCCTCGGCTTCGCATCTTCGTCGCATCTCTCGAGCACGGCGCAGCGCGTTGTCGGGACCCGACCCGCGTCCTTGTCGCGCCTCCGGGCAATCGACCTCGTCGAACGGTTCTCGCAGGGACGCTTCCGCAGCCGCAGCTAGTCGGGAATCGGGACTCGGGACTCGACTCGTTAGGTTACATCGGCCAGCAACGGCAGAGATGCGGCCGGCGACGTGTCGACCTCGCGATCGATATGGTTCATCTGGTTCGTGACGCGTTGCGTGAGGGACGCGACGCGTGCGGCGAGCTGCGCGTGGACCGATGACGGGATGATCCCGCTCACCCGCGCGATGGCCAGCTGCGTTTCGACGGCGACCAGCGCACGACGCGCGCGCACATAGCAGTCGCGCTCGTCCGACGCGCTGGCTCGCGTTGGCGCTTCGGCAACCGCGCTCGCGACCGCGGCCGCGGACAGCATGAGCGCGTCAGTGAACGCCTTCGTCTCTCGGCGCGTCGCCCGTCGTACGACACGGATGACATCGCCGGCGAGGCCAATGGCCTCCTGCCACACCTTCGTTTCCCGCGCGGCGCCAGGCATAGGCCCAAAATAGGATTGGCGCTACCCGGATCCCCCATCCATCCTGTGCCGTTCAACACATTCGCACGCAGCGCCGTCGAAACTGGCTTCACAGTCGGCCGCGCCTTGCCCGTAATGGGAGCTTGTGATAAAATTCACAAGCCCCACCGGCCATACCGCCCGACCCCCTTCCTTCATTCCCATGGCATCCGAAACCACGCTCCGTCCCGGCGAGATCAAGGACATCCTGCTCCGTGAGATCGAGGCAGCAGATCTTCACGAGCTCGACGTCGAGGAAGTCGGCACAGTCCTCGAGGTCAAGGACGGAATCGCGCGCATTTACGGGCTGCAGAAAGCCATGTCGGGCGAAATGCTCGAGATCCAGTCCTCGGACACCGGCAACAAGGTCGTCGCCCTCGCGCTCAACCTCGAGGAAGACAACATCGGTGCCATCATCCTCGGTGACTACCTCCAGCTGAAGGAAGGCGACCAGGCGCGGCGAACGACCCGCGTGCTCGACGTCCCTGTCGGACCAGCGCTCGTTGGCCGCGTCGTCGACGCCCTCGGTAATCCGATCGACGGACTCGGGCCGATCGTCGCGAACATGACGCGAAAGGTCGAGTCGCCGGCGCCGGGGATCATCGTGCGCCAGCCCGTGAAGGAGCCCCTCCAGACCGGCATCAAGCCAATCGACTCGATGATCCCGATCGGCCGCGGTCAGCGCGAGCTCATCATCGGTGACCGCGGGATCGGCAAGACGGCCGTCGCGATCGACACGATCATCAACCAGAAGGGCCAGGGCGTCATCTGCGTTTACGTCGCCATCGGCCAGAAGGCCTCCACGGTGGCGTCGGTGGTCGAGCGCCTCAAGCAGACTGGCGCGATGGAGTTCACGATCGTCGTTGTCGCGTCGGCATCGGACCCGGCGCCCATGCAGTACATCGCGCCCTACTCCGGCTGCGCGATGGCCGAGTACTTCATGTACCACGAGGGAAAGCCGACGCTGTGCGTGTACGATGACCTCACCAAGCAGGCCGCCGCGTACCGGCAGCTGTCGCTGGTGCTTCGTCGTCCGCCTGGCCGCGAAGCCTACCCCGGCGACGTCTTCTACCTGCACTCGCGTCTCCTCGAACGCGCGGCGAAGCTGCGCGAGGACACCGGCATCGTCGACAACAAGACGATCTTCAAGCCGGGTGGCTCGCTGACGGCGCTGCCGATCATCGAGACGCAGGCCGGCGACGTGTCGGCCTACATTCCGACGAACGTCATCTCGATCACCGACGGTCAGATCTTCCTCGAGTCCGACCTGTTCTTCGCGGGCACACGGCCGGCGATCAACGTCGGTATCTCCGTGTCGCGCGTAGGCGGCTCGGCGCAGGTGAAGGCAATGCGGGCCGTGGCTGGCCGACTCCGTCTCGATCTGGCGCAGTTTCGTGAGCTCGAGGCGTTCTCGGCGTTCGCGTCGGACCTCGATGCCGCGACCAAGCGTCAGCTCGAGCGCGGCGCGCGTACAGTGGAGGTGCTCAAGCAGCCGCAATACTCACCGATGCCGGTCGAGCAGCAGGTGATGATCATCTACGCCGTGACCAACGGTCACCTCGATGACATCCCGGTGAACCGCATCCGCGAGTGGGAGCGCCAGTTCCACGAGTTCATGGCCGCTCGCTTCTCGCAGGTCGGCAACAAGATCCGCACGGAGAAGGTCCTCTCGAAGGAGACCGAGGCGGAGCTCAAGAAGGGCATCGACGCGTTCAAGACGACCTTCAAATAAGGGGACATCGGGACCAGGGACTGGGGACTCAGCCGGGAGGTTTCTACCGGCGAGGAATTCTGCTCGGCGCTAATAGCATCCCAGCCGAGTCCCCAGTCCCTGGTCCCCAGTCCTCACCTAACGAGCGAACCGAATGGCCAAAGGTCGTGAGCTAAAAGGGCGGATCAAGTCCGTCGAGAACACGCGGAAGATCACGCGGACCATGGAAATGGTCGCGACGTCGAAGATGAAGCGCGCCCAGGAGCGCGTGGCGGCGGCGCGTCCGTTCGCGACGGTGCTCACCGAGGTGATCTCGGATCTGTACTCGTCGGATCTGGCCGAGCGCTTTCCGCTTCTGCGCCAGCCGGCCACGATCCAGCGTGCCGCGGTGCTCGTGTTGACGTCGAATCGCGGTCTCGCCGGTGGGTTCAACTCGAACATCATGAAGGAAGCGCGCGGTCTCCTCGCGCGGCTCACATCCGAAAGCATCGACGTCGAGCTCCATGTGGTGGGACGCAAGGGGCTCGGCTACTTCCGATACGTGGGTCGCGACGTCGCGAGCTCGCGTACGGACATCACCGATCGCCCGACGGTCAAGGAAGCCGGTGAGCTCGTGGATGGCTTGATGAACCGGTTCTCCAGCGGAGCGCTCGACGCCGTGTATGTGGTCTCGGCACGGTTTCGGTCTGCGCTGTCGACGCCGCCGCACACCGAGAAGATTTTGCCGGTCACTCCGCCCGAGAGAAAAGGGCCGTCGCGTGACTACCTGCTCTTCCCGTCTGCCGAGGCGATCCTGACGGAGCTGTTGCCGGCGTACGTGCGGAACGCGGTGTATCGCGCGCTGGTGGAGAATGAAGCGGGCTTCCAGGGCGCGCAGCGGACGGCGATGAAGAACGCCACCGACAACGCGACGGACATCCTGAACGTGCTCCGTCGTACCTTCAATCGCGCTCGTCAGGCCAACATCACGCAGGAAATCTCCGAGATCGTCGGCGGAGCGGCTGCACTTGAATAGGGACTGGGGACTATCCCCAGTAGAGAGTTTCTCCAACAGAGATCAGACATGGCAACTGCTGCACCTACCCGGAACATCGGCCGCGTAGTTCAGGTCATCGGCCCGGTGCTCGACGTCGAGTTCGATGCCGAGCGCCTGCCCGAGCTCTACAACGCACTCGAGCTCACCGTCCGTGATGACGAGGGTGAGCACAAGGTCGTCGCCGAAGTGCAGCAGCACATCGGTCGGAACCAGGCGCGTGCGGTCGCCATGTCCAGCACCGATTCGGTTGTCCGTGGCATGGCGGTCACCGACACGGGCGCGGCCATTTCCGTCCCGGTCGGCCCGGCCGCGTTAGGGCGCATCCTCAACGTACTCGGCGAGCCGGTGGATAACGGGGCACCCATTCCGCCTAACACCGAGCGCTGGCCGATTCATCGCAAGCGTCCGGACTTCGTCGACCTCGAGCCGAAGACCGAGATCTTCGAGACCGGCATCAAGGTCGTCGACCTGATCGCCCCGTTCGTGAAGGGCGGCAAGATCGGTCTGTTCGGCGGCGCCGGCGTCGGCAAGACCGTCGTCATTCAGGAGCTCATCAACAACGTCGCGAAAGGCCACGGCGGTCGCTCCGTGTTCTGCGGCGTGGGAGAGCGCACGCGCGAAGGGAACGACCTCTATCTCGAGTTCAAGGAAGCGGGGATTCTCGAGCAGGTCGCGCTCATCTACGGACAGATGAACGAGCCACCCGGTGCACGACTCCGCGTCGGCCTGTCCGGCCTGACGGTGGCGGAGTACTTCCGTGATCGCGAGAACGCGGACGTGCTCGTGTTCATCGACAACATCTTCCGCTTCACGCAGGCGGGCTCGGAGGTGTCGGCGCTCCTCGGCCGTATGCCGAGCGCCGTGGGATACCAGCCGACGCTTGCCACCGAGATGGGTGACCTGCAGGAGCGCATTACGTCGACGCGCAACGGGTCGATCACCTCGGTGCAGGCGATCTACGTGCCGGCCGACGACCTCACGGACCCGGCGCCGGCGACGGCGTTCGCGCACCTCGACGCGACGGTCGTGCTCTCGCGCGCGATCACGGAGCTCGGGATCTATCCGGCCGTCGACCCGCTCGCGTCGTCGTCGCGAATTCTCGACGCGCAGTTCATCGGCGACCGTCACTACAAGGTTGCGACCGAGGTGCAGCACATTCTGCAGCGCTACAAGGAGCTGCAGGACATCATCGCGATCCTCGGCATGGACGAGCTGTCGGAGGATGACAAGCGCGTCGTCGGCCGGGCACGCCGTATCCAGCGGTTCATGTCCCAGCCATTCGCCGTGGCGTCGCAGTTCACGGGCATGGAGGGGAAGTACGTGAAGCTCGAGGAGACCGTCTCGTCGTTCGAGCGTCTCACGCAGGGCGAGTTCGATCAGTATCCGGAGCAGGCCTTCTTCATGTGCGGCGGCGCCGACGACATCGCGAAGAACGCCGAGCGCCTCGCGCAGAGCTGAGAAGCGTCACATGCCACTCAACGTCTCGGTCATCTCGCCGGAGAAAACGCTGTTCGAGGGCAGCGTCGACTCGGTCGTCGCACCCGCGTACGATGGCGAGGTCGGAATTCTGCCCGGGCACGCGCCGATGATGACGCTGCTCGGGAAGGGCACCCTCAAGCTCGGCGCGGAGGGACGCGCCGGCCGGTTCAGCGTGGAGGGCGGGTTCCTCCAGGTTGTCGACAACGTGGTTCGCGTGGTCACGGAGCGCGCCTCGCAGACGTAGGGATCGCTCGGGCGTGTCGGATCGCTCGTTCGAGTCGCGCGATGGGGAAGGACTCACGTCTGTGAGTCCTTTTTTCATCGCGGCTGCATGGGCGCGTGCCTGACGCGACGGCACGTGCAAGCACGGGGCTTGCACCCCGGCAAGTCGTGACCCGACCCGAGCCATTCCGCCGAGCCCTTGGTTTTGCCGCGATCGCCTGTGGCATCCCGGCATTTGGAGCGCGCGCGCAGATGCCGACGATCCCTGTGCTGCAGAACGGGTTTACCTCGAGCGGGATGACGCTTGCCGTCAACTACGGATCGGCATCGGCCAGCACTGCGTATGCGCTGGCGCTCGGATGGGGTCCTTCGTCGAACCGATTTCAGATCAGCGGCGCGATAGGCGGAGTGCGTCCCGACACGGGCGGCACGTGGACTGGATATGGCGCCCGCGTTGCGATCCCGTTGTTCTCCACGAAGGCGGACCAGTTCGGCGTTGCGGCGTTCGCGGGCGTGGGTGGAGGGCGTCGCGACACGACGGCGCTGGTTCGCATCCCGGTCGGCCTCGGCGTCGGGTACCGCTTTGGGCTTGGCGCGACGCGTAGCGTGTCGGCCTATGCCTCGCCATTTTTCGTCTGGTCGCGGCTGAGCGAGCGTGGGTCTCGCGCTCAGGGCGACAACGCGATGCGTGGCTCGGTCGCCATCGATCTCGTGCTCACCCGTAATATCGGACTGACGGCCGGGTACGAGTTCGGAGCCAAGAGCTCCTCCGCCTTCGGAGGCGGCAGCGGGCTGTTTGGGGCCGCTGCCTCGTACGCGTTTCGGTAATCGAAATAGCTCCAGCGTACCAGACCTCTCGGAGAAAAATGGTAATGAGTAAGGTTGCAGGTCGAGCGGTGCTCGCCGTCGCGTTCGTCTTGCCAGCAGCGCTCGGCGCACAGGGGTGGGCGTACCCCTCGTTCCAGCCGCCACGCGTCATGAATCGCGAGTTCAACTTCGGCGTGGCCGATGCGGGAGACGCGGGCACGAGCCTCATCTTCCAGTGGAGAGAGGGCCTCTCGACTCGCAGCCAACTCGGGCTCGATGTCGGGTTCGCCGATCCCGAGGGAAAGGGGAACGGCAAGCTGGTGCTCGCCGGCCAGTACGGGTACCTGTTCACACAGGGCAATGCGGAGATGCCGCTCGCCTTTCTGGGAACGGCCGGCATCGGGTTCGCATTCGGCGACGGTGGCAACCTCGTGCGAATCCCGCTCGGGGTCTCGATTGGCCATCGCTTCCCGCTTGATGAGGGCTTCGCGATCACCCCGTACGTGCACCCGCGTGCGTCGATCGACGTGTGTAGCGACTGCGGGAGCAGTGGCGGCAACGAAACCGACCTCGGCATCGACTTCGATATCGGGGCGAATTTCGAGGTCACGAAGCAGCTTTCTTTTCGTGTCAGCGTGTTGTTCGGCGGGTCCGACACTTTTGGTGACTCCAACGGGTTCGGGCTCTCGCTCGCGTGGTCGCCGCCGCAGTTGTCGAAGCTGATTCGACGGTAGGTGCGGGCACGGAGGGGGTTGGCTTGCAACTTGCCCCCTCTGTGTTTTTCCGACACTCGATCACTCAATGACTGAGGCTTCGCTCCCCACCGTTCTCGTCGTCGACGACAACCACGACAACGCTGACATCGTGCGGCAATACCTCGAGGCGAAGGGGTATCCCGTGTCGGTAGCGTACAGTGGAGAGGAGGCGCTCGCGCTCTTCGAGTCGGGTCGCCCGTCGATCGTGCTACTGGACGTGATGATGCCGGGCCGCGACGGGTGGGAGGTTTGCCGCCTCATGAAGCAGCACCCTTCTCACGGCCGTGGGGTACGCGTAATCATGGTTACGGCGCTCGATCAATGGGACGACAAGCGACAGGCGCTGCAGACCGGCGCGGATGACTACGTGACGAAGCCGATCGATCTTCCGGGACTGGTGCGCACGGTGGAGCGGAACGCCGCGGCGCTGCAGGGTGCCGCCTGATGCGTTTTCCGCAATTGCCATGACGGCGTGAGCCAGCCGGTCATCCTCACCGATAGCAACGACCCGTCCATTCGCGACGCGGCCGCACTGCTCGAGTCGTGGGGGGTTGTTGTCCGTCGCGATCGTGAGCTCGCGGCGTCGGTAGACGAAGTTCCCGACGTCCGCGTCATCGTCACGACGACCGACAATCCGAACGCGCTGCGCGATGTTGTCGAGCGCGCACGTGCGCGTGTCGTCCCGGTGATCGTAGGCTGCGCGAACGACGTCGCGCGTCGGCGAGCGATCGAGCTTCGCGTCGACGAGTGGTTCCTGCTGCCGGCATCGCCGGAGGAAATTGCCTCGCGAGTGCGATCGGCGCTCGCGCGTGCGACGCCCGCCGCCGCCGCGCTCGCGGACCGCATCGAGCGCGTCGAGTACGAACAGATGCTCTACGATCACCTCACCGGGTTGCCGACGTTGCCGGTGATGATCGAGCGGTCGCGCCAGCTGATCAAGGAGCGTGGTGAGCTGATCGTGCTCTACTTCAACTTCGTTCGCTACTCGAAGATCGAAGAGATCTACGGGTGGGAGAAGCTGGATGCGGTGCTGGAGACGACGGCGCAGGCGGTCCGCGAGTTCCTCGATGCGAGCGCGCTGCGATCGTCACGGGTGATGGTGAGCTTCACGAACGATGATGACTTCGTGTTCTTCCATGTGCCGCCACCGGACGTCGCGGCGGTCACGGACGCCGAGATCACGGAGCTCGTGTCGCGGTTGCAGGACCACGTGGGCGGCCGGATCGAGGCGGCGCATGGTGAGGAGATCGCGTCGCTGTTCGAGATCTACGTTGGGAGGGCGCACGTCTACTACAACCCGAAGATCCGGTTGCAGCGCCTCATCTACCGCGGGATTCGCGAGGCGGCGAACGCGGCCAAGAGCGTGGAGGAGCGCGAGCGCGGCCGCCGCGTGGAGGACCTGCGCCGCAGCCTGCGGGAACGGGCGGTGTACATCGACCTCCATCCGATCCTCGTCGCGGACACGCGACAGGTGTACGGGTACGAGGCACTCGCACGCGGAACGCTCCGCACGCTGCGCAGCCCCGAGATCATGTTCGAGGTCGCCGCCGAAGCGGACCTCTTGTGGGAGCTGGGCCGTCTCTGTCGCAGCAAGGCAATCGAGGCGATGAAGACGCGCCTAACGCGTGGCGAGCTGCTGTTCCTCAACGTGGACCCGCACGACTTCGTGGATCCGGAGTTCAGCCAGCTCGATCGCGAGGTGGCCGACCCGCAGCGCGTCGTCATCGAGATCACCGAGCGCACGGCGATCAAGGATTACCCGAAGTTTCGCGAGCGTCTGAAGGCCCTTCGCGAACGCGGCTATCGTTTTGCGGTCGACGATGCCGGAAGCGGGTACGCCGGGCTGGGCTCCATCGCGAACCTCGAGCCCGATTTCATCAAGCTCGATATTTCGCTCATCGACTGCATCGACACGAACTTCATCAAGCAGAACCTGGTCGAGACGATGGTGCGCTTCGCGAACGACCAGGGCGCCAAGGTGATCGCCGAGGGTGTCGAGCGCGCCGAGGAGTACGAGACGGTGAAGGGCCTTGGTGTGCACCTGGTGCAGGGGTTCTTCCTGCACCGTCCGTCGGAGAATGCGGTGTCGCGGACGACGGGCGAGAATGCGGTAGTTCGCCCGCCGGACACGGTCGCTCGCGTGGGGGGTGGTACCCAGGCTCGCTGACTCGCCAGACACGGACGCGTCGCGGCAGCCAAGAACGAGCTTTACCCCTGCGGTGAAAAACGCGCTATGCGTCGAGAAGCGTCTCGACCAGCTTCCAGGATCGTTCGGCGGCGCCGAGCCCTCGCTCCACGAGGTCGCGCGCGGCGCGCCCGGCCTCCTGCCGCGCCGAGTCGTCCGTGAGCCACGTTCGAAGTCGCGACGCGAGGCCGGGCTCGCTCGCCTCCGACGCGCCGCCGCCGGCGACGATGAGCAGCTCCGCGTCTCGGCTATTCGCATAACGCGGCCCGAACAGTACGGGAACACCGAACGCCGCCGGCTCGAGGACGGAATGCAGCCCGGCGGCGTGGAAGCCGCCGCCCACATACGCGACGGTTGCGAGCGCATACAGGTCGCCGAGCACGCCAACCCGGTCGACGATCACGACGTCCGCGTTAGGCGCCGCATCACTGCCGAGTCGCGCGTTACGGACCCGCGCCTCAGCCGCCCACCGCTCGATCGGCGTCAGGTGCGAGTCGGTCGGCTCGTGCGGCGCGATGATGAGACGTGCGTCGGGCACTGCGCTGCGCACCTTGCCCCACGCGGCGAGCAGGGGACGCTCGTCGGCGGGCCACGTGGAGCCCGCCACCAGCGTGGGCCGGTCACTGGTCAGCATCGCGACGAGCCCCGCCGCCCGGTCTACTCCACGCACGCGCGCCCACACCTGGTCGTAGCGCGTGTCTCCCGTGACGTCGATTCGTTCGCGCCGAACGCCGAGATCGACGAGCCGTTCGGCGTCGCGCGCATCGATTGCGCCAACGGCATCGAGGCGAGCGTACGCATCGGACAAGAGGCGCGCCGCCATGCCCCGCCGGCGTGACGAGCCTTCCGCGAGCGTTGCGCTCACGAGCCCGAGCCGCACGCCGCGTTCGGCAGCGATGCGCGCGAGGTTGGGCCACACATCGAGCTTGCTGAAGACCAGGGCCCGCGGCGCGAGCGCGTCGAGCGCCACCTCACCATCGCTGGCCGTATCGAACGGGAGATAGTCCGCGAAGTCCACGTCGAGTCCACGCGCGAAGGCGGCGGCGCTCGGCGAAAAAAACGTGTAGGCGAGCTGCAAATCCGGCCGCTCGCGACGAGCGAGCTGCAGAACGGGGCGTGCCTGCAAGCCTTCGCCCACTGACGGCGCGTGCATCCAGAGCAGCGCGCGTGCGGGGGTGCGGTGGGCGCCCGCCCATGTTGCATAACGAGCGCGAATGCCTCGGCGCGCACGCAGGGCGCGCAGCAGTTTCGTGTCGCTGGCGGGAGCAAGCGCAGCGAGCGACCGCGCGAGGTTGCCCGCTGCGTCGTAGACGAGGCGAAGGACCGCGTCCACGGCGCGCGTACGGATGATCTGGGCGCGGTTTACTACCTGGAGCCGGCGCGCGCGAGCGCTTCGTCGAGGGCCTTTCTCAGGTTCTCGATGGGCTGGACGCCTTCGAGTGGCAGGTCGGCAATGAAGAACGACGGCGTTGCCCTCACTCCAGCGCGCGCCGCCTTCTCGCGGTCGGCTTCGATGAGCGGCAGCATTTTGTGGGAGGAGACGCATGATCGAAGCGCGGTCAGGTCGACACCCACCGATGCGGCGATCTGCTCGAGCGCCGAGCGGGGATCCGAGAGTGGCGCCCATTTCTCCTGGGCCGCGAACAGTGCGTCGTGCATTTGCCAGAACTTGTCTTGCGCGGCGGCGCACATGGCGTGCTCTGCCGCTGGGATCGCGTTCGCGTGCGAGTTGATCGGGAAGTTGACGAAGGCGAGCCGGACTTTGCCGTTGTCGATGTACTCGCGGCGGATGGTGAGGTCCGACGAGTCATGCCACATCTTGCAGTACGGGCACTGAAAGTCGCTCGCGATAATCATCCAGACCTTCGCCGCCGGATTGCCGCGAATGCGCGCGCTGTCAGCGTGTGCGACGAGTGGGTCAGTCGTCGGCGTGGTGGTTGCTGCTACTGCCGCTGCGGCGGTGGCCGCCGAGGATGCGGTGGCCGGGGCGGAACTCGCGGCCGGTGGCGTTTTCGCACGCGCGTCCTCGGCGCCTTTGCATCCGGCGCCGGCGATCAGCAGAACGGCAATGGTGGCGGTGCGGAGATCGATATTCATCGGACGGTGTACCGTGATGGAGTCGCGCGCGAGAATTACGGCTGAGCCGCGTGAGCCCGCAGTTGCGTGGCGGAAAGATACCGCACGGGTCACATGCGAGGCTACGCTGTCCGCTCGATCACTACTATTATGGGGCATACGTCTTGCACCCCCGCACGCCGGAGTCGCGCCTGCGATCCCGGCGATGCCAACCTCCACGACGACAGGCCAGATGGTCGCGGTGCAGTCGTGCCGTGGGTTGACCCGTCGTTCGTTCCGTCGCGTTTCGCGAGCTAGCGCGGAATCGCTTCACCAGTCGGGAGGGCTGATGCGCCAACCGCCGCGGGCGAGAGCGTGGTTGATGGTCGCGTGCGCGACCAGTGTCGCCGGGTTCTCCGCGCGCGCTCAGCAAGTGGTGCAGCCGCCGCCGCAGCCGTACACGCAGACGATGCAGTTCGGCGCCGGCTACATCAACACGCCTGCGGCATGGGTCTCACGGCGGAGTGCCGACTCTTGGCTCACGATTTCGGCAAAGGACATCCCGTCGTTCGACGATCCGGCCGGGAATAAGCTCGCCTCGCGCCTCAACTCGAACTTCGCGATCGACACGCACTGGGGTGGACGCGCATCGGTTGGTTTGTCGTTCTACAGCCAGAACCCGGAGTGGGGCTTTTTCGGCCAGGCGCTGCTCATTCGCGATGGCGACTTCGGCCAGCGCTTCATGCCGGCGTTCTCCATTGGCGCGCGCAACATCGGAAAGTTCAAGCACGAAGATCGCTTCCTCATCGGCCACGACGTGCGATACGACAGCGCCGGGCAGTCCGACGAGATCGTCGTGTCGCGTTATGATAACTTCAAGACCTCGCCGACCCTGTACGCCGTGGCGACCAAGGAAGTGCCGCTGTCCGGCTATTCGCGGAACGGCCAGATGTCGATGTCGTTCAGCCTCGGGTACGGGAATGGTCTCTTCCGTGACGACGGTGGCCTCGGCGACCAGTACAACAACCGTGGCACGATCGCCAAGGGGCTGTTTCTGGGCAGTCGACTCGTTATGCACCCATGGGCCAATGGCAGCGTGACGGTGCTCGCCGAAAATGATGGGTGGGATTGGAACGCCGGTGCCGTCGCGGAGTGGCGAGGCGTGACGATCGGCTTCTACGGCACGGAGCTCGAGGAAGGCGGGCGGCGGAACGAGGCCGAAGGGTTCAACGTGTACAACTACGCGAAGTTCAACTTCTCGATCGGGTACTTCGGGAACGTGCGGGACATCGCGCACGGAATGGTGCTTCGCTCGCAGGTCGCCGACCTGACGCGCGAAAGCCAGCAGCTGCGCTACGAGATTGCCTCGCGGGAACGGCGCATCGAGCAGCTCCAAAAGGATCTCGCCGAGGCGCAAAGCACCGAGTTGGCGCGGATGGAGCAGCGGCGCCAGCAGCTCGAGCAGGAATTACAGGCCGAGCGCGACGCCGTCAAACGGGCAAACGATCGATTGAAGGAGATCGAGCAGGGTCGACCGCCCGCCAAGAAGCCGGAGGGTCGCTGACGATGCGGCCTCGGGTGGTGCTTGCCGGGCTGGCGTTAGGCATCGCGCCGTTGACCGGCGCGGCGGCCCAGCAGGACTTCCCACAGACGCTGTATTGGGGCTCCGGGCTCATCGACATCCCGGTCGCGTGGGCATCGCCGCTCAGCGGCGATTTCGCGCTCAACTATTCGGCAAAGCGCTTCCGCGCCGTGCCGGGCATGACGAACGTCACCTACAGCGACCGGATGAACTCGCAGTTCACCCTGTCGGGCTCGGCCCTCGGGCGTCTCGAGGGTGGTGTCGCCTTCTACTCCAGCAATCCGGAATACGGGTTCTTCCTCCGTGGCGTGTTAGTCACAGAGGAGGATCTGAACCTGCGAGGCGGTGCCCTGAAGTGGTTTCCGGCACTCGCTGTCGGCGTGCGCAATCTCGGGAAGTACAGCCACGTCGACCGCTTCGGGCTGGGTTACGAGATCCTTCCGCCGAACGGAGCAAACCCGGACTCGCGACATCAGGCCGATTCGCTTCACCTCGGTTTCGATACCGCGCCAACGCTCTACGTCGTCGCCACGAAGAGTATGGTCTTCAACCAATTCCACGGCATGGGCCTCAGTCTCACGCTCGGGGGAGGGAACGGGTTGTTCAGCGACGATGGCGGGTTAGGCGCCTCGTATGCGAAGAACGCGACCGGCGGATTCTTCTACGGTGCGATGGCGAACTTTCCGGTGACGCCGGATTTCCGCGTCAACGTCATGGCCGAGAACAACGCGTGGGACTTCAACCTTGGCGCGTCTGCCGAGTATCGCGGGCTGCGCGCGGGGTTCTACGTCACGGAGTTGGGGGCCGGGTCGAGCGAGCCGTCATCGGCCGCCCTCACGCCCGAGCGCTATTACAATTACCGCAAGATCGCCTTCACGATCGGCTGGCAGAGCAATGTGTTGGGCCTGGTGCATGGCGATTTCCTGCAGAAACGCGCGGAGCGGCTCACGCACGAGCGCGATCAGCTGCTGGCCGACATCAGCGAGCGTCAGCAGCGTGTCGCCTCGCTGCAGTCGGAACTCGATCGGTACGAAGCACAGAACCTGCTCGAGCTCGAGCAGCGCCGCGCGGCGGTGGAAACGCAGTTGCGACAAGAGAAGGAAACGCTGCGACGGCTCGAGGATCGGCTCAAGCGACTGGAACAACAGCGCGGCGTACCGCCGCCGGCAAAACCGTAGGCCGATGCCGATACACCGCTTCCCCCACGGCGGAACGGGTTTCATGACCAGACGCGTACTGGCTACCGCGGCTGCGGTAACCCTCGCACTTTCGATCTCGCTCCCGCGTACAGGGCTCGCGCAGTCGGATCCCAAGTACAAGGCCAAGCGCGACCAGCTCTCGAAGGAGCTCGACCAAACCGAGAAGGCGCTCGCCGATGTGAAAGGGCAGCGCGCACAGGCGGAAGCACGCCTCGAGAGTCTCATCGCCCAGACGATGCAGGAGCGCGCGCAGGCGCTGCTCCTGACCAACGAGCAGACAGCGCTGCAACAGCTCGATGCGCTGTTGGCCACGTCGCAGACGAACCTCACCAACCAACGCGACCGATTCACTGGCCTCAGCAGCGCGGTCGGCGGACGGTCGGGCGCAATTCTCGTCGTGCTGCTTCGTGCGGACTCGTCGCAGGCGCAAACGGTGCAGTCCGCCGTCGTGTCGATCGACAACGTGTCGGGCGATCCGCGCACGTACTCGCCACTGGCGAGCGGTGCGCTCGCGCGTGGGGCGGTGGACGAGGTGTATCGCTCGCCTGTCATCCCGAGCGATCATGCGATCGCAATCCAGGTGACCGTGGATGGCCGAACCCTGACGGGAACAGCGAATGTGCCGGCCGCGCAGCAAGCGGTCACGTACGTCCAGTTCGTCGTGAGGAATGGGCAGGTGACCTCCACATCGTGGGCAGGTCGGGGCAGCGGGCAGTTCTGATGCGAAGCATGCTGCGAATCCTCATCGGGCTCCTTCCCGTTGCGGCGCTCGCCGCGGCGTCGGTGCCGCGCGGTGCGGCCGCGCAATCGACGAAGCCGACGTCGGGTGAGCTGACGCGAACCGTCGACGCCGAGGTGCGCGTCGCGATGTTCGAGCTCGCGATGGATCGACCGTATCCGGCGCTGAGCCGCCTCGAGCGCGTCTCGTCCATAGTCCGGCAGGACTCGACCGGCCTCGGTGAGCTGGAGCGCGCCGCGCTGCATTTCCTGCTGTCGCAGACCTACTATCGCCTGGGCATGATGTCGGCGTTCCGGCGCGAGGCGGACGGACTGGCCGGCGCCTCGACTCGTTATGCATCGGTGCTTCGACCTCAGCTACTGGTCGAGGCGTATCGCGGCGGAGACTATGCGCGAGTCGCAACGTTGTCGCGCACTCAGTCCTCGAACGACGCCACCGGGCTGAGCCCCCTGGTCGCCGGGCTGGCGGCGTACCGTTCCGGTGACCTCGCGGGCGCGCGGACGGCGTTCGCACGGGCCAGCGCGTCGAACGGGTCGTTTTCGCCGTACGCGAAGTACATGGAAGTGCTGACGCAGATCCGGTCCGACACCGCGCACGCGGCGAACGCAATTGCGTCTCTCGAGGGGGTCGCGACGGGACTGACGGGCGCGTTCGCCGATCAGGTGCATCTCACGGCGGCGCAGGTCGCATACGAAGGCCGGCGCTACGAGGATGCGGTCCGCATTGCGGGGACGATCGGCGACAGTAGCCAGCTGGCCGCCCCAGCGCTCCTCACCCGCGCGTGGGCACTCTACAAGCTCGAACGTGTCGACCAGGCCGCGCAGGCGTTCAATGATTTCGCCACGCGTTACCCGAATCGCTTCGAGTCCGACGAGGCGCGACTCATGGCGGCACAGGCGCAGCTCGAGCTCGGCCGATCGGTCGACGCAGAGCGTGTCTTTCAACGTGTCGCTGATTCATCGTCGGCCGGTATCGCGCTCCTGCAGGCGCAGACGAACGCCGCGATCGCTGAGCTGTCGCGCGCGCTCGTCACCAGCCGCTCGGTCGAGACGCTCGTCCTCGGTGATCCTAACGCCAAGGTGCTCGCGCTGCGCGATTCGTCGACCGCCGGTGACCTGCTCGCGGTCGGCGCAACATCACCGACGACCTTGCCTGGCGGAGGTCCCATAGCCGTTCTCGCCGCACCCGACGCGGCACGTATCGATTCGATCGCCGCGCGAGCTCCGACGACCGTCAGGCGCGTGTTGTTCACGCCTGCGTCCGCGACGAAACAGCTCGGCGATGTCGCGGTGCGCTCGCAGAACCTCATCGCCGCTGATGCGGCGGTCGGCGTCGCCCGCTACCGCCTGAGCCAGCAGCTCGACGCGCAGCAGCGCGAGATCGCGCTGCTCTCGCAGCTCGGTGGTTCGCTCGCGGCGGACAGCGGTCAGATCGGCACGATGGCGGTGAACTATCAGACCCTCGCTGATTCGATCGCGAGGCTCGACCAGCTCTTGTCCACCGCCGAGACGCGCGTTCGCGAGATGCTCGGCCGCGAGATCGAGGGCACGAGGTCGCTCGCGGCGGAAAACGCGAAGACCGCGGACAGTCTTCGCACCGCCCTGGCCTCGCGCGGCAGCGCGGAGGACCGTGCGGCGCTGGACGAAGAGGTCGCGACCGCCGCGGCGTATGCGAAGGTTGCGGAGATCGCGGCGCAGGGGCTCGACAGCGCAATCGCTCACCATCCGGTATTCGTCGCGCGAAACGCGCTCCGCACGCGTGACGTGAACACCAGGGCAGTGCTCGCGGCCATGCAGTCGTCCTACGCCGGCTCGCGGCGTGACGTCGACGCCGCGCTCGGCACGCTTCACAGCGGCGATACACCGGAGGTTCAGCGCGCGCGGCAATCGCTCGCCGACGCGGAATCGCGGCGGAGTGCCGCGGAAGGCGATGCCGTGGCGGCTGTGAACGCGGAGCTCTCCGCGCGTGCCGGACGCTTGATTGCCGACCTGCAGCGTAACACGGAAGCGGCGCAGTTCGGCGTTGCGAGCGCCACCTTCTTCCGTGCCATTGACGAGCCACGTGCCGCCGGTGGAGCGGGCAGCGCTGGTTCGTCGCGCAACCGAAATCCGGAACGGAGGCGTTAGGCGCATGCATCGACTGACCCTGTGCGTGCTCATGGCGTTTGGCGTGCCGATGGTGTCGTCGGTAGCCGATGCGCAGCAGGACACATCACGCGCCCGGCGCGGCGCGACGACAGCCACGTCGTCCGCTGGTGACGTCGTGCGGTCCGCGTACAATGGTCCCGCGGGCGACACCGCGATCATCCGCCTCGACCGATTTCTACAGCAGTATCCGAAAAGCCCGCTGCGTCCACGCGCCCTCATGCAGCTCGGAGAATTGCTGGTCCGGCGTGCCGACGAGCGGTTTGCGGAAAGCCAGCGGGCTGGGAACGACACGACCGCGCGCCCGGACTACAAGGAAGCCATCGCGCGGTACCAGGAGCTGTTGACCACCTACCCGAAATTCGAGCGTCGCGACGCGGTGGCGTACACGCTCGGGACGCTATATGCGCAGGAGCAACGACACACCGACGCCGTGAAGGCCTTCTCGACGGTTGCCGCCGATAGCTCCGCATTCACGAGTGAGGCGCTGTTCCGGCTTGGCGATTCGTACTTCGAGATTGCGTCGACTCAGCGAGGTGCCGCGCGACGAAACAGCTTTGCCCGCGCGGCCACGGCGTATGAACGGGCGGCCGCAGCAGCGCCGAAGGATGGCGACATTTACTTCCTGTCGCTCTACAAGCTCGGATGGTCGTATTACAACCAGGCGACACAAACCTCGCAGGCTGAGTACTCCAAGGCCGTGGATGTGTTTGGCCGCCTCATCGACGCTTATGACAAGCTGACCCCGCAGCAGCAGGCGCGACTCGGCCTGCGGAGCGAGACCATCGAGTACATGGCCGTCGCGTTCACGCAGGTGGGTGGCGCGGAAGCGGCCAATCGCTACTTCGCCGCACACGGTGGAGCGGACTATCGCTTGCCCGTCATGCGTCGTGTCGCGTTCAACCTGCAGGAGCAGGGCGACTTTGGGCGAGCGGCTGAAGCGTACGAAGCCGTAGTTACGCAAGCGCCGAACGACTCCAACGCGATCGGGCTGCAGCGCGAGATCATCGACATGTATGAGAACCGCATGCTGGAGCCGGAGCGCGCACAGCAGGCGCGTCTGGACCTCGTGAACCGGTTCGGTCCGGGGTCGCAATGGGCGCAGGCGAACGCGAACAACGCAGCGGCAATTGACAGCGCGGCAGTCGTTCGGGAGATCGCGCTGCGCCAGGCCGCGCAGTACAGCCTGGCGCAGGCGCAGCGTGGTCGCGACAGGCAGAAGTACGCCGCCGCGGCGTCGCTCTACGAGCGGTACCTGCGTGAATTCCCCAAGTCGGACAGCACGCAGGCGGTGAACACGTACTTCGCGGAGGCGTTGTTCAGCACCGGCGATTACGCTCGGGCCGGGGCGGAGTACTCGCGGACGGCGTACGCGTACCCCAACGATTCGACGGGCGCGGTTGCCGAGCGTGCCGGACGCAACGCGATCGTGGCGTTCGATTCTGCGCTCGCCAAGAACCCGCGTGACGTCGCGGCGCAGGACTCGCTGTTCGCGTCGGTTGATCGATTCGCCGCGCGCTTTCCGGCGAGCAGCGTGTCGCGCACCGCGCTCATGCAGAAGGGCCGCCGCGCACTGGAAGCACAACGCTGGGATGTCGTGGAAACGACCTTCCGCACGTACGCGCAGCGGTACCCGAACGATTCGCTGACGCCTAACGCGCAGAAGCTCGTTGGCGACGCGCTCTACCGGTCAGGCAAGTACGATGCGGCGCAGGCCCAGTGGGAGCTCGCGCAGAGCTCAGCGCGTCAGGGCGGCAAACGCGGGCTGGCGGACTCCATCGCCACCGTTCGCACGGCTGCGGCGTCGTCGTACGCCGACACGCTGATCAGATCGGGCAATTTCGAGCGCGCCGCCGAAGAGGTCTACGTCGCGTTCGCGGACAAGAATCCGTCATCCGAGAAGGCGCCCGACGCGCTGCGCGACGCGATCGAGACCTACTTGCTAGCGGACAACGATGCCCGTCGACGCGGGGATGCCGCTGCCTCGCAGAAAGCGCGCGACCGGGCCATTGCGCTCGCCGACCGCCTGACGACGCAATATCCGAAATACCAGTATCACGCACAGTATCAGGCGCTGCGCGCGCAGCTCCTCGCGGAATCCGGCAGGCGTGAGGAAGCGCTGACGGCTCTCCAGAGAGTCGTCGCCGAGAATCCAACATGGGACGGGCGAGCCGACGCGATGGTGCGGATTGCGTCCACGCTCGACTCGCTCAAGCGGAAGCGCGAGGCCGCGTCCGCGTACGAAGCCTTCGCCGCGGCGTACCCTCGCGACCGACGGGCACCTGACGCGCAGTACAATGCGGCAGTGACGTATCTCGAGGTGCCCGATAGCATGGCGGCATCGCGCGCGTACGGCACGTTCGTGAATCGCTTTCCGAAAGACCCGCGCACGCCACAGGCGCAGTCCACACGGGTGTCGCTCATGCGCGCGGGCGGTGACTCACTCGGGGTCGCACGTGAGCTCAGCTCGTTATGCACCGCCGCGCCGCCGCCCGAGCTCCGCTCGGCGTGCTCGGCGCGCCTTGCGGAGCAGGAGTTCCGAGCGGGCACTGCGATGTTCCCGCAATACAAAGCGGTGCGCCTCGTGATTCCGTCCAAGGCGCAGCTGAACGCGGCCGGCGTGGCCAAGGCGTCGCGAAAGAAGCAGCAGCTGCTCAAGGACATGTCGGACCATTTCACGAAAGCGATCCAGACGGGTTCGCCGCTGTATCTGGCTGCGGCCACGTACTACGTCGGGCTCGCGCAGTGGGAGTACGGCGACTTCGTGAAGCACGTCCGTCTACCGGTAAACCTGACGGCGGCTGAGCGGGCTGCGGCGAACACAGGCTCGGATCGTCAGGCCACCCAATACTACGATGCGGCGCGTGCGACGTGGCAGGCGCTGCTTGATAAGGCACAACAGCAGAAGATCGACAACGAGTGGGTCAACCGAACGCGCGATGCGCTGGCCGGCAATGTGCCTGCAACGCCACCAACCGGCCCGGGAGGTGAGCGATGACACTGCGTGTCCGCCGTTATGCGAGTCGAGTTTTGGTGCGGTGCGTCACCGTCGCTGCCGTGCTCGCAACGCTAGCTTCGCTCTCATCTCGGGTGGCGAACGCGCAGCAGCCGACCCGAAAGCCGCGGACGCAGGCGCCGCGATCGACGATAGAGATTCGCGGTCAGGTGCCGACGCCGCAGGTAGTTACGGTGCGACCGCGCGAGACACCGGCGTATAGTCGTCGTGTGCTCGTGCCCGGTTTCTTCGATCACGATTTTTGGCCTTCGATCCTGCCGCCGCTCGACATCGTGTCGGCGAGGCCGGGAACTCGGTCCGACACGACCTCACGGTCTACCGCCGACTCCACCGCTCGTCCTCCGTCGTCACCTCGTCCTCCGTCGGGCACGCCTCCTGCTCCTCTGAGACGGTAAGCGGATTCACGTCGTCGTCTTACAGGCGACGACGCCACTTTTTTTTGCGCCGACCCGCAACCGACGATCGCGCGCTCCCGAACCCATGCTCCTCCGGAGACTGTTGAGATGAACACCGTGCTCGAGTGGTACCGCAACGGCGGTCCCGTCATGAATGCGATCCTGCTCGTCGCGGTCGTTGGCCTCGCCGTGTTCCTGGAGCGGTTCTACACGATCGTCATTCGGTCGAAGATCAACGGGCGCGCGTTCATCGAACGCGTGATCCAGCTGGTCCGTGCGGGCAAGATCGAGGACGCGATCAAGCTCTGCGCGCAGTCGGGCGCGGCGCTGCCGGACATGGGGCTCCTCATCCTGCGGAGTCGCAGCCGTGACGAGTCCGACCTGCAGAACGTTGCCGACGCGGCGGCGCTGGCCGTGATCCCGCGCCTGACGCGTCGTCTGCAGTACCTCCCGATGCTCGCGAACGTCGCAACGCTCCTCGGCCTGCTCGGAACGATCTTTGGATTGCGCGCAGCGTTCCAATCGGTATCGATGGCCGCTGCCGCCGAGCGGTCGGAGCGACTCGCGTCAGGCATCGCGATTGCGCTGAACGCCACGGGATTCGGCCTCCTCACCGCGGTGCCGCTGTCGGTCGCGCATGCGTATCTCGTGAGCCAGGCGGAGACGATCATCGAGCATATCGATGAGTTCTCCGTTCGGCTGATCAACGCGCTCATCGACCGGCCGGATGTGCGGCTCGGTCACCGTTAGGCAGACGTCGTGGCATCGGTTTACCTCCGATCGAAGCAACGGCGTGCCGAGCGGGCATCGCTGACCGACGCGGGGCACCTGAACCTCGTGCCGCTGGTCGACATCCTGACGTCGGTCGTGTTCTTCTCGCTGCTGACTTACCAGGGCGCGGCGCTCGCCGCGCTGACGTCCTACGACCTGACGCTCCGCCCGTCGTGATCACGGCGCAGCAAGCTACCTCCGCACCGCAGAATGCGCTCAACCTCCTGCTGGCCGTGCGCGTCGACCACGACAAGCTGCTCATCGAGCACACCGGTCAAGGAGGTTTCCGGAAGGAGATCTCGGGCGTGCAGGGCGCGTCGCTCGACACGCTCCAGTCGCTCATGACGGAGATTCGACGACGGTACCCGCAGAACTCGGACGTCGTGGTCATTCCTGCCGACGACGTGGCATACGATGACCTGATCCACGTGCTCGAACGGCTCCGCATCGCACAGTTCTCCGGGATCTCGCTCGGCAACCGAACGCGCGCGACCCAGGTTGCCGTGGCGGACCGACGGCCAAATCGAGTCGCGCGATGAGCTCGCAGATCACGCCACCGGGGTCGATGGCGCCCGTCAAGGCCATGGTCGGCGCGCGCAACCGCGCGCGCGCCGCGCGGCTCGCGCGCCGCGCCGCGCAATTCAACAAGTTCCGGCTCGTCCAGCTCAACCTCGTCCCGCTCGTGGACACGTTCGTGTCGGTCGTGTTCTTCACGCTCGTGACGGCCACGGTGGGCGAGCTCGCGCCGGTCGTACGCGGCGTCAATCTGCCGGAGTCGCGAGTCGGCCAGCCCGCCCTGCAGCAGATCACGTTAGGCATCGGGCCGCAGGTCACCCTGGCGG
>Ga0207689_10001451_pt1 | contig 22668 bp, 17 predicted proteins | sample KBSMisM52_FD_184312 | JGI IMG/M metagenome (GOLD analysis project Ga0207689, IMG submission 184312) | Miscanthus rhizosphere microbial communities from Kellogg Biological Station, Michigan, USA - KBS Miscanthus M5-2 (SPAdes) (version 2) | ecosystem: Host-associated > Plants > Roots >... | reverse complement strand
TGCTGAGCATCCGCGTTGGCCGATTTGCGAATGTCGGCAAGCTTCCGCACGCGGCCCAAAGCAGAAGTCCTGATCAGCTCAAAGCGGTCAATCGACGCCTTGCGATGGCATGCTGCTTTCTTGACCTACTGACGGCAGTGGCGTAGGGTCGCCACGTTCTGGAGGACATCCCTGAGGGAGAAGACGCTCCGCAGAGCGATCCTCGCGTTCAGCCTTGTCCTGAGCTTCACCTCAGTGTAACCATCACTCGCTGTTCACCCCCGCAACCGATGCTGCTGCGCGCAAACGAAGGAAGCCAGTGATGGATCGGCGGACCTTTTTCGGCGCGGCTGCGCTGGCATGCTTCGGCGGGTCCTTCGCGGCCCGGGCGCAGAAGGCCAAGGAGATGCGTCGTATCGGGATGCTCTCGGCTGGAACGATTACCACTTCTGAACCAGCCCCGTTCTATGCGGGGCTGCGCGAGCTGGGATGGATCGAGGGTGAGAACCTCATAATCGAGCGGCGCGCCGCGGCGGGCAAGTCCGAGGCGGTGCCCGCCCTCGCCGCTGAGCTCGTGCGCCTCCAACCCGATCTGATATGGACCGAGGGCGCCGTCGCGGGGATTGCGGCCAAGAACGCGACGACCACGATTCCCATCGTCGCCATCAGCGGTGACCCGGTGCGCCTTGGCCTCGTCTCCAGCATGTCGCGTCCGGGCGGAAACATCACTGGCGTCTCCACGATCGCCCCTGAGCTGGCCGCCAAGCGGCTGGAGATCCTCCGCGAGCTGATTCCCAATGCGACGCGCGTCGGCGAGATCGTCGACCGGGCGAATCAGTACTGGTATCGGGTGAAGGAGGACTACGAGCTCGCTTTCGCATCGCTCAAGCTGCAACCGATCTTTGTCGAAATAACAAGCGCGGATGCGATACCTGGCGCGATAGCGGGGATCGCGAATCGACGAACCGATGCACTGATCGTCCGCGGAGACCCCATGTTTAACTCGAACCGCTTCGAGATCGCTCGCCTGGCATTGCAGTACGCCCTGCCGACTATCGCGGAGGGGCGCGGCGGGCCGGAAGCGGGGCTGCTCCTGTCATACGGCCCCAATGGCCCGGCGTTTGGCCGTAGCGTCGCTTCCATCGTCGACCGGGTTCTCCGGGGCGCGAAGCCGGGCGACATTGCGATCGAGCAGCCGACCAAGTTCGAGCTGGTGATAAACATGAAGACGGCCAGGGCGCTCAGCTTAACTATCCCGCAATCGCTGCTGTTGCGCGCCGACGAGGTGATCAAGTGACAAGCCGGCGGACGATGCTCGGCGGCGCGGCCTCACTTGGACTGCTCGTGGCGGCCCGGCATGCGGTCGGACAGCGGCCAGTCAAGCAATTTCGAATCGGCTATCTGAGCCTGCGGGCGGGCCCGAATGCATGGGACGAAGCGTTTGTTCAACGTCTGCGCGAATTGGGTTACAGGAACGGCGACAATCTGCTCATCGAGTATCGTTGGGCAGACGACGACCTATCCTTGCTCGAGCGGCAGGCCGACGAATTGGTGCGTTTGCGGGTCGATGTCATCGTCACGGCGCAGGCGCCTGCGGTGCGTATCGCCAAGAAGGCCACGGCCACGATCCCGATCGTCATGACTGCTGTCGCGGATCCGGTGGGCGCGGGGCTGATCCCCAGTGTTGCGCGACCGGGTGGGAATCTCACCGGCCTTTCCGTCCTGACAACCGATCTGGCTGCAAAGCGTCTCCAGCTTGTCCACGAACTCGTTCCCGGTGCTGCGCGGATCGCAGTGCTTGCTTGGGACTTCAGTGGACGCGATCCGGCGTCGAAGGGGCGCGGACCCGTGGCTTTTGTCGCTGAAACCGAAGCAGCGGGACGGCTGCTGGGTGCTGAAGTGCGCGCCCATTTCATTAGCAGTGCCGCCGATCTGCCACAAGCATTTGCCGCGATAGAGCAGGCCCGGTCTCAAGCGCTCATCGTGAAGAACAATTCGTTAACCTACGAACATCGCGCGGCGATCATCGAGGCATCGAAACGATTGCGCATACCGGATATGTACGAAGCGCGCGAACTGGTGGCCGCGGGAGGTCTCGTCTCTTATGGCCCGAACGCAACGGACCTCTATCGCCAAGCCGCGGGCTACGTCGACAGAATCTTCAAGGGCGCCAAGCCGGCAGACCTCCCCGTCCAGCAGCCTACCAAGTTCGACCTGGTGCTCAACCTCAAGACCGCCAAGGCGATCGGCCTGACGATCCCCCAATCGCTGCTGCTGCGGGCGGACGAGGTCATTCAGTAGCGGAAAGGCCCGGCGATTAGGTGTTTAGGGCACCAACGACCGGTCTTGGCTAATTTCCGTGTCTGGCACGAATAACAGGAAGTAGCCGAACTCGGCCCGATCGTTGACAGTCGCAGTTGGACCCTGAGCCGCCGTTCGCATTTCTCCGAAGCGGACATCCCATGCATAAGGATACGAAGTGCTAGGCGGGCGTGCACCCTCGGCACCCACACATCGACCGATTCGACGCAGCAGCTTACTGAATTACCTCGTCCGCGCGCAGAAGCATTCCCGTTGGGATGGTCAGTCCGAGCACCTTCGCCGTCTTGAGGTTGATCACCAGCTCGAACTTCGTCGGCTGCTCGACTGGCAGATCGGCGGGATTGGTGCCCTTGAGAATCCGGCCAGCGTAGGTGCCTACTTGCCGATATGCATCAGCAAGGCTCGCTCCGTAGCTCATCAGGCCGCCAGCCGCAGGAAACTCTCGGATATGGTAGATCGCGGGAATCGCATTGCGGGCTGCGAGCGCCACGAGCTGATTGCGTTGGGAGTCGAAGAACGGGTCGTTTTCAACGACGAGCGCGCCGACCCGCTCCCGACCAAGCGTTGCGAAGCTCGATGCGATTTCCCTTTCGGTGCTCGCACGCAGGACGAGCAGGCGTCGCCCGAGCGAATGTGCCGCCGCCTGCATATCTTCCGCTTGGGACGCTGCCTCTTGAAAATTCGGGTTCAGGAGAAACGCACTCACGCCGGCGTTGGGCACCAGTTCGTACAGCAGCCCTAGGCGTTTGGCGCCCAACTCGGTGGTGACGAAGGTGACGCCCGTAAGATTGCCCACTGGTCGATTGAAGCTAGCCACGAGACCGAGTTTTGCTGGATCATCCCCGATTAGAAAGACGATCGGAATGGTCGCCGTCGCCGCCTTGGCCGCCAGCGCCGAGCGTGCGCCGCCGACAGCTACTAGCACATTCACACCCAGCTTAGCGAGCTCGCTCGCGAGTGCAGGGAGGCGCTCATAGTCGCCCTTTGCCCAACGGTACTCGATGGCAATATTCTCGCGCTCGATATAGCCGGTGTCGCTTAAGCCGCGACGGAAGGCAGCAGCATGCGCCGCAGATTCCTCTGGTGATCTGCTGCTGAGGTATCCGACGACCGGCAGCGCCGGCTGCTGCGCTTTCGCGATTAAGGGGGCGGCGACAACACTGCACGCCGCTGTGCTGATGAACGTCCGCCGATCCATTACCGAATCCCCGCGCCGACGAATGGAAGTCCAGCCATGCTACGCCTACAGGGGAATTGGGCGCGACCGGTGAATGACCGGAGTTGGCCGACTGCCGCCGATGTCTCAGGATCGTTGAATGGCGGCTTTTGATTTTTCGACTGCGCAAGCGGCCGCAAGTATGGCCGAAGTGTTTGTGGCGCAATCTGTCGCCAAGTCGGTCACTTCAGCCTGCCGCAGCAGGCTTTTGGCCGCGTCCTACCTGGTCATCGCTGCCTCGGCAATCGCCGCGGCATGGATTGCTGCGCAGTCCACGGTGTCGAAACCAGCGTCAGTGCCCTTCCCGAAGACCAATGCCAGATCCGTACCGGCCAGCATGATCGCTTCACATCCGTGCGTGCTGGCCAAGATGTTTCCCGCCCGCATGAACACCTCTCGATGTCCAGGGGTCGCAATCCCCTCGCTGGCCATCGACACGTAGGCTTCGTGGACCTCGAGCAGGTTTGCGGGAGCGATGACTTCCACGTCATCGAGAACACCATAGAAGCGTGTTTCCATGACCACACGGGTGCCAATCAACCCGACTCTCTTGAAGCCACGCCGCCTTACTTCGACCTTGACCGCGTCGAGCAGGTCGATCACGGGAACCGGTGATACTTCCTTGAACGCATCAATACAGAAGTGACCGGCAATCGATGTGACGGCGATCCTTTCGATCCCGGACCGTTGCAGCCTTTCGGTCAAATGGCGGTAGATGTCGACCTGAGCCTCGACATTCCCTTCGGACTGGTTTCGCAGCAAGGTTCTCGTGTCTGCATGCGCCATCGTCAGGTCAAGATCCCGACCAGCTCGCCCCAACGCAGAGATCAGGTATCGATAGTAATAATCAGTGGCGGCTGGACCGATGCCAACAATCAATCCGATGTGCATGTTTGAATGCTCGCGTCACCTCGCGCGCCGAGGTCTGCTCAGTTTAGCGCGCCTTTCCCGACTCGAGGATCTCCAGCAGAGCCTCCACCACGCCATCGGCGAGCATGCCGATGCGCCGAGCCGCAGCTCGGGACAAGTCGGCGATGCGCGCGGCCACGGCCGGGCCGCGATCGTTCACGACGACGTCTACAGTGCGCTGGTTCTCGAGGTTCGTGACGCGCACGCGCGTGCCGAACGGCAAAGTCCGGTGCGCCATCGTGAGCGCGGCCGGATCGAACGGCTCGCCGCTCGCGGTCTTCTTCCCCGCAAAATCGTCGCCGTAGTATGAGATTCGACCACGTTGCTTCGTGGCCGTCGCATCGCCGGTGGGAGGCTGCGACACCGGCGGCGGGGAAGATGGCGCTGGCACAGGCGGTGCCGATTCCTGCGGCTGCTCCGATTCGCGCGGAAGCTGTGCGCAGCCGAAGAGCGTCGCACAAGCGAGCGTTACGACGACGTACGACCCTCGGGACCAAGGTGCGGACGCTGGCATTGGCGCCTTCCGGAAGATCATGCCGGGAAATTTACCGCATAAACTTCCGATTGTGGTTCTACGCGTCCGCCTGGAAAGCTTGCCGGACCGATGTCGATTCTGCGCCCCGCCAATCGACCAGTAAGTGGAGGCTGAGGTCACGTGGGGATCGAAGCCTGTGTATCCCTGAAACCGACCGGCAGCCTCTCACCCTTCATAGGAGAAGCCAATGCAAAAGATCACACCCTTTCTCTGGTATTCCAAAGATGCCGAGGAGGCCGCGGCGTTCTACGCTTCCATCTTTCCCGACTCACGCGTCGTTCGCGTCACACCGCTGCTGAGCGAATCGCCGAGCGGCCCGCCGGGATCGGTGAAGATTGTCGATTTCGTTCTCTTCGGCCAGTCCTTCACCGCCATGACAGCCGGGCCGCTTGATCCGTTCAACCACGCCATATCGTTCGTCGTGAACTGTGACGACCAGGCCGAGCTCGACCGCTACTGGAATGCGCTTCTCGAGGGCGGTTCTGCCGAGGCGTGCGGTTGGCTCAAGGATCGCTACGGCCTTTCGTGGCAGATTGTCCCGAAGGTTCTCTTCGAGATGATGGCCAACCCCGATCGAGCCAAGGCCAAGCGGGCGTCGGACGCGATGCTGAAGATGGTCAAGCTCGACATCGCTGTATTGCAGGCGGCGTTTGCGGGAACCAGCTAGGAGGTTTACTCCAACTGCATGACAACTACTTCGTCATTCCCGCGAAGGCGGGAATCCAGCGTCTTTCGTTCAACGACACTGGGTCCCCGCCTTCGCGGGGACGACGACGTTTGGATATTGTGGCGTTCCCGCGAAGATCCTGCCCTCGAGTGGAGTAGTCGGCGGCGGGAATCCAGCGCCTTTCGCTCAACGACACTGGGTCCCCGCCTTCGCGGGGACGACGACGTTTGGATATTGTCGCTAGCTTGAAAATCACAAGCATTTCAGTTCGCCGCCAGCTGCTCGCGAGCAACCTTCGCGCTACGCGGAACGCCTCGCGGCGCGGCTCAGCGCGCACTTCCGCTCTGAGCCGCACCGCGTAGCGTCGATCGAAGGAATCAATTCAGGATGGGGGCGAGCGCGCTGCCGATGCGGGCCATCTGCGCTTCGCTCACGCGCTTTTGGAGCAACCCGGCGAATCGCGGCTCTTGCACGCCCGACACGATGTACTGCCAGCGATAGGCGCTCAGGAACGCTTGCGCGACCTGCGACTGCGCTTCGGCGGACAGCCGGTCCGCACATCGGGCTACGAAGTATTCCGTGTCCGCCTTGGCCTGCATCTGCAGCAGTCCATCGACGGCGGCGACGAGCTCGATCAAATCGCTGACCGCCTGCTCGCGCGCCTCGGGCGAGATCCTCGCGTCCTCGTGCTTCCACTCGAGCTCATCGAGAATCGCGTGCTGCGACTCTTCCCTGGCGTGGAACGTGAAGACGTCCTTCCAGACGGCAGAGAGATTGGGGTCGGGCTCGATCGCCTCGCGGTAATGGGAAAGAACGAAGATCTCGATGTGGCAGATGAGCCCGAGTACCGACCACGTCGACTTCCCGAGGACGACCGACGCCACCGCGTTCGCATCCGGCAGGAACTTGTAACCGTCCGGCATTCCGGCAGCGCACATGCGTTCGATGCGCCGAAACAGCTCCTGATGCTTCAACTCCTCATCGGTGAACCGCACCAGCGCTTCGAAGGCGTTCTGGTCGCCGAACCAGTGATCGCGACTTACCTCGAGAATCTTCGGACCGATGAACCGCTCGACCAGCCCGAACATGTTCGCGTACGTACGCCCCTGGACCTGGCTGAAGAACCGCCGATCGGCCGCGCCGAGGAACGGCAGCCGGCTCACCTGGGACAGGCCATCGGGCATGAACTTCTCGTCGAAGTCGAACACGCGGCCGCGGATGACGTCGCGATCGATTTCCCATCGGATCCGCTTGGACACCTCGACACATTTCGCATAGACCTTGGCATCGGCGATCTCGGGTTGCATCTGTGCTTGCATGGTGCTTCTCCTAGTGGTGGGTGAATGGATTGCGCCGTCACCGAAACCGTTCGATGCGGCAGCGTGACGCGCCCACGCTTCGGCTTCTGCGCGCCGGCGCTGGCTCTCGGAAGCCGCGTCGAACGGAGCGGCATACGATCCCGAATGCGGGAATAGTTTTTTCATGTGAGCGGCTTACGCAGCGGCGCTGCTCAAGTACGGGTCTTCCGTTGCCGAGGAGACCTGGCGCGCAATGAACGCCTCGATACGGCCATTGACGATCCCGGGCGCCGTCACGGGTCCCATGTGATCGAGCCCGTCGATCATCTCGACTTCCGACGCGGGCAACCCATACGCCAGCAACTCGGTCAGCCGCCGTGTGGATGCCTTGGTTCGCGCGCCCGCCATGAGCAGCACGGGGATGCGGAGCCGGGCGTAATCCTTGAGCGTCGTCGGGTCGGCTGCGAGCGCCTTGAAATGCCGATCGATCGACGGCATGCGCGAGGCGATCGTGGTTCGTTGCAGTCCGCTCAACCCGCGCCACGCGTCGTTGCCGGACCAATAGGTGACGAATCGCTCCGCGGCCGCTTCGAGGAATCCGTTTCGAAGTGCACGGTCGATGCCCTCGGCGAGGATACGCACTTCCACCGCCGCCGGATTGCGGGCGTTGTAGGCGAACAAGGTGGCGAACGGCACTGGTTCGTACAGCGTGAGACTCGCCACGCGCTCCGGCAGCTCGAGCGCGATGTGCAGCGCAACGGCGCCTCCGTACGAGTGCCCGACGAGGTGAATCGGTCGGCTCGAACCGGCCAGGGCGCGCATCACTCGCGAAGCTTCGTCGCGCAGCGTCAGCGCGTGCGCCTGATTCCACGTCGGGGTTTCGCCATGCCCGTAGAAATCCGGAGCAACGACGCGACCGTGTTGGCCGACGCGCTCAACCAGACCCCTCCATTGCCGCGACGAGCTGCCGGAGGCATGCAGGCAGACCACGGTCGCAAAGGGATGACCCGCAAGGTCGATCGCCGATAGATTCGTCTTCATTCGCTGTACCTTTTCGTTTCGGTTGGTCGGTCGCGTGTAGTCGCGCCGGCACATTCCTTAATGCAGCAGGCGTGCCACGCGGCGGTAGACCAAATTTGCTTACGGATTAAAGACTTGGCCGGGATGGCCGAGCCGCGGCACCGCCGGATTTGGCGGAACCGTCGAATGCGACGGTGGGTACGGCGGATGCGACGCTAGCTGTTCCTGCGGATGCCGAGCTTGCGTATGCGGCCGCGAAGCGTGCTCGGATTGAGACCGAGCAGCGCGGCAGCACCTCGCTCACCTTCGATGCGCCAGCCGGTTTGAGTGAGCATGCTTTGGATGTGCGCGCGTTCGAGGTCTTCGAGCGTTGCGGAGGTCGGCAGCGGGTTCACGGACCCGCTGGCGTTATCGAGTCCGAACGACAAGTGCTGTGCCTCGAGGGTCCCGTCGTTCGACATGATCAGTGCGCGCTCGACCAGATTCTCGAGCTCGCGGATGTTGCCGGGCCAGTCGTAGGCGCGCGCACGCTCGAGAAATCCCGGCGAAACCGAAGTGAATGGCCGGCCCATCCTGCGCGCGGCCGTCGCCGCCAACCGTTCGACGAGGCGAGGAATGTCCTCGCGGCGGTCGCGCAGCGGCGGCACCGAGATGGGAAAGACATTCAGCCGGAAATACAGGTCCGAGCGGAATTTCGAAGCCGCCACGTGCGACTGCAGGTCCCGATTCGTCGCGGCAATGATGCGTACGTCCACTCTGAGCGTCTGCGCGCCGCCCACGCGCTCGAACTCGCGCTCCTGCAGCACGCGCAGGAGCTTGGCCTGCGCTTCCAGCGGAAGCTCGCCGATCTCGTCGAGGAACAGGCTGCCGCCATCCGCGATTTCGAACCGCCCGCGGCGCTGCTGCGTCGCGCCGGTGAAGGAGCCTTTCTCGTGACCGAAGAGCTCGCTCTCGACGAGCTCACGAGGCAGCGCCGCGCAGTTGATCTTGACCAGCGCGCGCTCACGGCGGCTGCTCCGCTCGTGGATCGCCCGCGCGACGAGCTCCTTGCCGGTGCCCGTTTCGCCCTGGATCAGCACGGTGCTGTCGGTGGGGGCAACCCGATCGATCTGCTCCAGGACGCGGCGGAGCGCAGGGGAATCGCCGATCATCGAACGGCCGGATCGTATCTCGTCCGCAAGGCAAGCGAGTGTGGCCTTCGACCTGCGATGCGCCTCGATCTCCCGGCGCAGCGCGATGTGCGTGCCGATGCGTGCAAGCAGCTCCTGCGGCTCGAACGGCTTCGACACGTAGTCCACGGCGCCCACGTCGAAGCCTCGCACCTTGTCGAACGTCTCGGTGAGCGCGGTGAGGAAGATGACGGGGATCGCGCGCGTGACCTCGGTCGACTTCAGCCGGCGGCACGCCTCGTAGCCATCCATCCCGTTCATCATCACATCGAGCAGGATGAGATCGGGACGCTCGTTCGCGGCGATCGTCAGCGCTTCGGCGCCTCCCGTCGCGGCCAACGTGTCGTAACCCGCCGCGTCGAGCTCCTGCTCGAGGAGGTCGATGTTGAGCGGCTCGTCGTCGACGACGAGCACGACAGGCTTGTCAGTCGCCAAGATAGCGCGCCAGCGTTCGGTAAAGCAGGGTCTCGTCGATCGGTTTGGTGAGGAACGCGTCGCAGCCGCTCTCCATCGCGCGCTCTTCGTGCGTTCGCATCGCATGCGCCGACAGGGCGACGATCGGAATGCGACTGAGCGCGCGATCGGCCTTGAGCTTGCGCGTAGCCTCCCATCCGTCCATCCCGGGCAGCGACAGATCCATGAGAATCAAATCCGGACTTTCGGCGCTCGCCTGCGCGATGGCGCCTTCCCCGTCGGCGGCGACGATCACGCGATAGCGATCGTCGAGCAGCTGGATCAGCAAGTCCCGATTGAGCTCGACGTCCTCGACGATCAGGATGGTCTTCAAGGCATCAGGATCCATAGCGCACGGGCAGCGTGAGCGTGAACGTCGAACCCTTGCCCAAAGTGCTTTCCACCTGGATGTCACCCTGCATCAGGCGGGCGAGCCGACGCGAAATTGCGAGGCCGAGACCGGTGCCGCCGTAGATGCGCGTGCTTGTCGCGTCGGCTTGCTCGAACTCCTCGAAGATCGCCTCGAGCTTGTCGGCGGGTATGCCGATTCCGGTATCGGCCACCGCGACTTCCACGGAGCCGTTGCGGGCAGCAGCACGTACTTCGATGCTGCCCGCCGGCGTGAACTTCACCGCGTTGCTCAGCAGATTGATCAGGATCTGCCGCAGCTTTTCGTCGTCGACCACCATGGTCGGAAGACGGTCGTCGAATCGCTTGGTTACCATCGTGTCGCCTTTGACCAGCGGCTCGATGGTGCGAATAGAGTGTTCGAGCACACTAGCGAGCTCGGTCTCCCGTGGAATGATCTCGATGCGGCCGGCCTCGACCTTCGCGAGGTCGAGTATGGCATTGATCAACGCGAGCAGGTGCTGACCGCTCGACAGGATCTTTTCCAGGTTTTCGTACTGCTTCGTTTCCAGGGCGTCGTGCGAGCGGCGCATCACGATGCGGGTGAAGCCGATGATCGCATTGAGCGGCGTGCGCAGCTCGTGCGACATGTTGGCGAGGAACTCGGATTTGTGACGGTTCGCGACCTGGAGCTGCCGGCTCTTTTCCTGGATCTCGTTGAACAGCCGGACGTGCGCGATCGCAATCGCGGCTTGATCGGCGAATGTCTTCAGCAATGCCATTTCGCGGTCCGAGAAGGAGCTCACGTAGTCGCGGCCCACGAAGATTGCGCCGACGCCGCGCCCTTCCCAGAGCATCGGCGCGAACACGACCGACTTGATGCCGATGGCGGCGCAGCCCTTCTTGGTCGGCGGCGGAACTTCTGCGCCGCCCTCGACATCGGGGTAGTGAACGACGCGCCGGGTGATGATCGCAAGACCCGACCCCGATTCCGGCGCTACCCGGAGCGGGAAGACGCGTTCGAGCTCGGCGCGCCCCGAACCATGAAACGCGCCGATGTGGAGCAGGCCGTCGTCGCCGATCAGGTTCAAGCCGACGATTCGTCCCGCGAACAGCCGCTGGCAACTTTCGAGAATCTTGTCGAACACCGGGCCAGTATCGGCGATCGACTTGCTGATCACGCCGAGGACCTCGGCGGCCGCCTCCTGCTGTTCCAGCGACTCGCGGAACTCGCTGAAGAGGCGCATGTTGTCGATCGCGATCACTGCCTGCGCCGCAAACGTGCCGAGGAGGGCGATCTGCTTCTCGGAGAAAGGCCTCGCGTCCCGGCGGCCGATCACCACGGAACCGAGGAACGTCGATCCCTTCACCAGCGGGACGGCCAGCAACGTGCGCGCGTTCAGCAACTCGGCCGTCTTCGTCCGCAGCGGCTGGGGGAGAAACGTGGTGGCAGAGTCCCGCAGATCATGAGCATGAATGGGCTCTTTGCTGATGAGCATGCTGCGAAGTGCCGAGCGCAGCGCGTCGATATCCGACGGGCCCAGTGCGTCTTGCCACTTCGCCTGCTCCACCGCGTCGAGCCCGCTTGTCGCGGCAACGACCAACCGCACGCCGTCGTCGCGGAACACGAGGCCGATCTGCGCGTCGCACAACGCGATCGCTCGTTCGAGAATCACGGCGAAGACCGGCGCGAGCGCGTTCGGCGAGCTGCTGATGACCGCCAGGATGTCGGCCGTCGCGGTCTGGTGTCTCAACGCCTCTTCGGCGGCGTCACGCGCGCGGCGCAGCTCGAGCTCGACGAGCTTGCGCCCGGTAATATCGCTGAGGGCGCCGACGAGCCTGGTAACCCGTCCGTCGTGCCCTCTCACAGCCACGGCCCGATCGACGATCCATTTGTAGCCGCCGCTGCCGTCGGCAATCCGGTACTCGTGCTCGAGTACCGGCTCGCGCCCCTTGAAGTGCGCAACCAGCGCTGCGCGGTAGCCTTTGAAATCGTCGCGATGTATGCGCGAGTTCCAGGCCGCCGCCGTCAGCACCTGCTCGGGGAACGCGAAAAATTCCTTGGCGCGGTCGGTCAGGAACAGCGCGCCCGACGTTACGTCCCATTCGTAGATACCTTCGACGGCGGCCGAAGTCGCGAGCGCATAGCGCTGCTCGCTGTGCTCGAGGTCGGATTCGCGCTCCTTGAGCTCCGTGATATCGCCGATCGAACCGATCATGCGAACCGCACGCCCGGCTTCATCGCGCACCGCCATCCCGTGATGGCGTGCCCAGCGCCATCTTCCGTCGAAGCCTTCGAACCGATACTCGCACTTGAAGCGTTTGGTAGCCCGCTTGAGATGCGCGATCAGCGTGCTTTCATAATCTGCTCGATCATCCGGATGAATGCGATCGGACCAATCCTTGGCGCTTTCGAGCATCTCTTCCGGAAGGCCGAGGACACGCCGCATGTTCTCCGAGTAGAAAATGCGATCGCCCGCAATATCCCATTCGTAGAAGCTCTCGTTGAGGGCGCCCATCGCCGCTTCGTAGCGCTCGCGCACCGCGTGCAGGCTCGCCTCGGTCTCGCGAAGACGTTCTCGCAGGATGAGCAACTCGTTTTGCTCGGACGTACCGCCGGATGCCCGTTCGCGCTCCATCGCCGTCCAGACGCGTGTGACCGTGCTTTAGCATAGCGCCTTTGTCGCGGCACGGCCACGAGGCACAGCGCGCCGACGGGCCGAGATCACGGATTCGCAGGGACGACTCGCCGGATCCTGCGTCGCTGCGGCGTTGGGACCTGTTCACGTCCGGGGATGCGAACCGGGCGCAGCTTCTGGCGAGTAGAGGTGACTTCCGTATGGGTGCGGCTGGCCGTGTTCGTCACGTGTCGCTAAGAATGGCCTCCGCTGCCTTCTCGCCGATCATGTAGACGGCGCTCACGATGAACAATCCGGGAATGCGCGGAAAGATCGACGCGTCGACGACACGCAGACCTTTGAACCCGTGCACGCGGAACTTTGAATCAACCACGCCGCCCCGATCGGGATGGCCGATCGCACAGGTCGATGACGCATGATGTCCCCAAGCGTTAGCGCGGACAAACGCCTCGAGCTGCTCGTCCGGCATGCCCCCAACGCCCGGCTGGAGCTCTTCTGCCACGAGCCCGGCTTGTATGAGTTCGTCCATGATTTCCCGCACGAACTTGACTCCGGAGACGAGCGAGGTGAGATCTTCCTGCCAACCCTCCGACCCTTCCTCGAAATAGCTGAAGTCGACGTCGGGCCTGTCGAGCGGGTCCGCGCTCCTTAGCGTTACGTGTCCACCGCGGTTATTCGTGTGCCCCTTCAGCACGGCCCAAGTCAGGCAGTCGTGTCGCTGGACGAGTTTGGTGGAGTATCTCGGCTCGTAGCCCCGAAACTCGCCGAGGAGGGCAAAACAGAAAAGATCAGGCAGCGGGCGGTCTGGCAGGGAGCGTCTAATGACCGCGAGCAGCGCACCGTTGCTCGTGTAGACGCCGCACTTGCTCGCCGCCCATTCGATGCCTTGAGGATCGGATCGGATGAATTCGGCACCCCTCAGCAACTGCCAGTCGGCTGCCATTCGGTAGACCAGACCCACTTCGTATCGGTCCTGAAGGTTCGTGCCGACGCCTTCGAGCAACCTGCGCGGCTCGATGCCGTGGCGTTCGAGCTCGTTCTTTGGTCCGATACCGCTCAGCATCAGAAGCTGCGGTGTATTGAAGGTACCGGCCGCCAGGATTACTTCGCGCCGGGCGAATGCCTTCCTCGGCTCGCCTGCTGCTGCGCTCGGCGACTTGAAGGCGCGGTAGAGTCGATTTCCCTTCAGGTATTCGACGCCAATCGCGCGGTCGCCATCGAACAGGAGGTGAGTCGCGTGCGCATCGAGTTCTATCGACAGCGGGAAACGTTGCGCGGCATCCAGCAGCCGTTCACGCGTCCCGGTACGGCGACCATCATGCGTCGTCAGCGGCACATAGAAAATTCCCTCATCTGCACGACTTACCCGCCGCCAGTCGTTCGGATCCCCATGGTCCTCGACGAAGTCGCCAATCGTATTGAGCAGTCCACCCGTCCGCCGGCCTGCCTGGAACGCAGCGGCCCCGGCTACGCGTACCAGCGCTTCGTCGTGCAACGCTTCAAGCGGAATCGCTTTTTCGGTGTGCAGCCAGCCATCCCACCCATGACGCGATGGGCTCTTGTCGCCAAGGAGTCGCTGCAAGGGCCGATAATCGCAGTGCTCGAATTTCTGGAATAGCCGCCGCATCGCCTCGGACGACCACGACGGGTCTTCGGTCTGCCGCGCAATCGCATCCCAATCCGCATTGTCCGGATAGAGCAGGATCTGCGCATTGTGCGCAGTACACCCACCCAGCGTCCCAGCGCGCGGATAGAGAACACCCTTGATGTGTTCGCCGCTGAGAGTGCACTTTGGATCACGCCGCTGTTTAGCGTCGTCCGCGTAATGACGCACGAAGTAGTCCCATGCGATGGCTTCGTTCTCGGTCGAGCAGGCGTGGAATGCCGGAACGTCGTAGTCTTCCGGAAGACAGTTCTCTTTGCGAAGTGCGTTGCCACCACGCAATTCACGGGGATCGCCGCCGGCTTCCAGCACGAGAACGCTGTGACCGGCTTCCGCGAGGCGCGACGCAACTGTTCCGCCACCCGCACCAGAACCGACGACGATATAGTCAAAAGTGGCCTGGTTCATGTCCTTGGCATCCAAGAGACTGGGTTCGGCATGATCCTAGCGAAAGGTGAACGCGAAGTCGATTGCTACGATGACTCCGCGCTTCACCTTACAGTTTGCAGCTCGCGCGCAGCCTGCGCGCTGCGCAGCTCGAACAGTCTTGCCTGTTGACCCCGTGCGATCTCGATCGCCTCGTGCAGGCAACGCTGCGCACCTTCGACGTCGCCGCGTTTCACCAAGGCTTCGCCTTTCAAACGCCACAATTCCGCGGCGTAGAACCGTTCGCCCTTGGTTTCGCCGATTTCGAGCGCGCGGCTCAGCGCATCGAGCGCCTCGTCGTGCCGGCCCGCGGCGATCAGCCCTTCCGCCCACAGCGCCATCGCGAACGGCTGATAGGCGGTGGCCTGCATGCCGGCGTGCGCGCCCATGCCGCGATCGAGCTCCGCCAGTCCTTGGTCGACGTGGCCGTTCTTCACCAGGGAGGCGCCGCGGACCACCTGCGAGATGCCGATCCACGTCGCGAAGCCCTGCTCGCGGGCCGACGCGAGCGACTCGGTCGCGCAGCGCAGTGCGGCTTGCGAATCGCCGCTGATGTAGAGCACCGCGGCGAGGTAGCACAGCGAGAAATTGATCGTGTGCAAGCCGCCGAGCGACCGCGAATGGGCAAGTCCGGTCTCACCCGCCCGGACGCCTTGCGCTACGTCGCCCATAATGGTCAACGTCAACGCGAGGTAGCACAGCCCCGTGGATTTCTGGTCCTGCACATACAGCACCTGCTTGCCCCGGCGCGGTGCCTGATCCGCGTCGTAGAGCAGCAGCGCTTCCTCCAGGTGCTTGCGGGCATTCGCGAGCTCGCCCTGCAGAAACAACGTGCCCCCCAGCAGCAGATGACCCATGATGAACGGCGGTTTCGAAGCCTGCGCCGCGGCGCGCGCAAGACATTCCTCGGCCAGGGCGCGGCATTGGTCGAAGCCGGCACGCGTGATCGCGAACGAGCCGAGACCGGAGAGCACGGCAAAAATCTCGGGCGTATCGCCGAGCTCGCGGCAGAGATCGAGTGCCGTCGTGTATGCGCGACCGCATTCTTCGGACGAGAACCCGCGGTATTCCGCATAGATGCCGCCCAGCGTGCGATGCACGTTGAGCTCGCGTCGCATGCGCGCGACCGACTTCGCTTGCTTGCCGAGAATGGCCAACGCGCGGTCGAGGTGGGCGAGGGCCTCGACGAAACCCGACCGGCGCGCCGACACCTTCGCCGCCCGGACCAGAAAATCCACGGCATCGTCGAGCTCGTTGGCGGCCTGCAAATGATAGGCGACGACTTCGGGCTGCGCTTCCGCCAGTTCCGGGAAATCGCCGATCAGCACCCGTGCGATGCGCCCATGGAGCGCCACCTGCTTTTTCTTCAGCAGGTTGGCATACGCGGCATCGCGCACCAGCGCGTGCTTGAACGCGTAGCTGATAACCGCGGTCGAGCGGCCGCCGACCAACAGGCCGGCGTCGACGAGCCGACGGAGCTCATCGCGAACCTGTTCTTCGGGCAGGTCGGCGATCTTGATGAGCAGCTCGTGGGAAAACTCGCGGCCGATCACCGCCGCCGTCTCGGCGACCACCTTGGCCGATCCCAGCCGGTCGAGGCGCGACATCAGCGAATCGTTCAGCGTGGTCGGGATCGCGCCGGACGAACCTTCCAGCACGTCGTGCGTCAGGTCCTCGATGAACAGCGGCAGCCCGTCCGTTCGTTCCGCGATTTGCGCCACTGCCGAGGCGGGCAGCTTCTCGTCGCCGCAGATCGACTCGATCATGGTGATGGTGTCGGGCCGGTCCAGCGGCTTCAATGACATCTGACGCAGCCGGTCCTTGTCCTCCCAGTGCGACTGGAATTCCGGACGCGCCGTCAGCACGACGAGAATCGGCAGCGTGCTCAAGCGGTCGATGAGGACGCCGATCAGCTCATCGGACGTCGGGTCGATCCAATGGAGATCCTCGACCACGAGCAGGAAAGGTCCACTGGCGGCGAACGCTTCCAGCGACTGCATCAGGATCTGGAACAGCCGACGCTTCTGCCGCTGCGGCGACATGTCGACCTGCGCGTATTCGCCTCCGATGCGCACGGAGAGCAGATTCGCGAGCAGCGCCACGATCCCCGGCGCGTCCATCGCCAGTTTCGGAATGAGGGCTTCGAGCTTGCGCAAACGGGTGGCGTCGTCGTCGTGCTCCGCGAAGCCCGCCGCAATGGCGAATTGCCGAATGACGGGCGCCAACGGGCTGCTCTGCAAATTTGGCGAACAGTGGTACCAGACGCGAAGGCAATTCGGGTCGACGATGCGCTCGGCCAGCACCTCGGTCAGGCGCGACTTGCCGACACCGGGTTCGGACACGATGAGCACCGCCTGGCCCGCGCCATTCTTCGTGGCCTCCCACAATTGGCGGAGCTCATCCAACTCCGCGACCCGGTTCACGAGCGGCGTGCGTGTCGAGGCGCGCAGCGCATGGAAGCGGCTGCCGACCTTGCGCTCGCCGATCACCCGCCACGCGGGTATCGGCTCGTCGAATCCCTTGAGATCGCGGCGACCGAGGTCGTGGTAATCGAACAGGCGGCCGGTGAGACGGTGAGTCTGCTCGGACACGACGATTTCGCCGGGGCCCGCCAACCCTTCGAGCCGCGCGGCGAGATTCGGCGCGGTGCCGATCACCGCGAGCGGCTCGCCGCCGTCGGGAAGGTCGCCGACGACGACGACCCCCGTGGCAATGCCGATATGCACCTTGAGGTCGGCGGTGGTCACCGTGGACCACGTTGTCCCGGCAATGCCGAGCGCAGCCCGGATCGCGCGCTCCGCGTCGTTTTCGTGCGCGCGCGGATAGCCGAAGTAGGCGAGGATGCCGTCCCCGATCAACCGCGCTACGACGCCGTCGTGCTGCTTGATGATGCCGGCACAGTGCTGGCGGTACGCTTGAATCACTTCCGCGAGCTCTTCCGGATCCAGGCGCAGCGACAACGGGATCGACTCCACGATGTCGCAGAACATCACGGTGAGTTGGCGGCGCTCGGGGCCGCGCGAGCTGGTCATCGCTGAGCTTTACGGAAGTGCATGACAATGCATCGATTCAACTCAACGTCGTTCCCGCGAAGGCGGGAACCCAGTGACGTTCGACAAAAAGACACTGGGTCCCCGCCTTCGCGGGGACGACGGAGTAATTGTCACGCAATTAGGTAATCTTCAATAGCTCGGCCATCGGCATGTCCAGGCGGGACTATGCGGCACGGATAGGCTTCAGTTCAATCCCGAAGTGATCGTAAAGGTAGGCGATGCGGCCCGGTTGGATCGTGGGGCCGGCGAGCTCGAAGCGTGCGGCGCCAAGCAACGATGCCAGCGTTGCCTTGAGCACGAACATCACCAGCGACTTGCCCGCGCAGCCGCGATCGTGATCGCTGAACGAATAGACTTTCGGGAATCCCACGCCGCGAGCTTCCGGCGAGAAGGTGTCGGCGCGATCGCCGAACACGCGCGGATCGCGGTGATAGAAGCCGGCGTGGATCAGGAGCTGCTGCTCGGGCTCGATCGGTAGGTCTCCGCCCAGCAAAAAGGCTTTCTCCGCTCGACGCAGCAGCAGCGGCACCGGCGTCCACAACCGCAGCTGCTCGGCGATGCAGGCTTCGAGATAACGCAGGCCGTCGATCGAAGTCGTGGTCAAAGGCTCGGCAGCGAGAATTTCTTCGCGGACCCGCGCCTGGACTTCAGGGTGCGCGGCGATCAGCGCGAGGGTGCGCGCGACGTGCAGCTCGATGGCGTCCTTCAGAACGAAGAACCAGAAGCCGATCTGCGAAGGCACCTTCGTCGCTTCCGTGGCGCTGCCATCCGACAGCGACATGGCCGCGTCGTGCATCAGGCAGCTCGCCGACGACGCGGTCCTCTGACCCGCCAGCAACTGGTCGATGCGCGCGTAGAAAGCGGAATAACTCGGCACGTATCGCAGCAATAGGTTGCTGAAGGGGATCATGCGCGCGAGGTGCGCGGCAAGCTCCGGCTCGCTTTGACCCATGCCCAGGATGACCTGGTGCGAGATGCGCTCCCCGAGCGACTGGAAATCCATCCACCGAAGACCAGCGGAGCGATCGGCGGTGAGACGCGCCGCTTCGGTGATGGCGATCGCCACGAACGCCTCGCTGTGCCGATGCGGCTTTCCGGTGTCGAGGTCGAGGGCGTGTGTATTGAAACCCCTCCGATCGCGAGCTTCAACGGTGCTCGAGACAATGAGCCCATCGGGCACGAAGCGCGACAGCGCGCGCTTCTTGAGAAACGGGTCGGGGGCGTTGGCGTCCGAGGCAAGCACCGCGTCCATGGTGGCGGGCGCCATCACGAGCAGCGTCCTGCGCAGCGGAAACCTTACCCATAGCTGGTCGCACCCATACTTGTCCCTGAGATTGCGCAGGAAGTGCGCCGACCGCTCTCCCACCCCGCATTGGACAAAGAGCCAGAGGAAGACGCGATTCGGAGCGACGAGACCGAGCAGGAATACCGGGATCGTGAGAAAGAGTTGCAGGCGTGCCCAGTCGGTCCAGGAGACCTCTCGGGTTTGGTTAGCCATCAATGGTTCCCCTGTGCGCATGCCGCGGATTGGCCAAGAGGTCGCGGCGCAACTCTTCGTGTGAAGAAGTGACAGCTACGAATTCCTGCTCGACGCGCGTCCCAGGTACCAAAGAAATCCGGAAAGCGCGAGCGACAGTCCGAACGCCACGTAGAACATCCCGTCACTCCCGGAGGCCGCAGAGCCCAGCATGACGTAAGGAATCGGCACTAATGCATTTGCCGCGGTCGCCGTAAGCATCGTCTTCCCCGAGGGCATCCGTGCCGTTCCGGCAACGATCAGCGAGCCTTCCGCAAGCACGGGCACGGCCCGGCAGGCTGCAATGACCCAGTAGCCGTTGCGGCTCATCCATTCGGAGAGGATTCGACCTTGGTGATGGCCCACCAGAACGCGGATGGCGAATGGTCCGATCAAAAGACCCGTGGCATAGCCGACCGCCGCGCCGATTGTAAGCCCAAGGCAGCTCAAGCCCCATCCCGCCCATGGGCCTGCGAGTGCGCCCATGACCGTCATGACGATCGAGCTGGGAATCGGCAGGTAGACGTCCAAGACGAGCAAGACGACACCCAGCCATGCGGCCCAATGGGCGCCATTACCCCTTTCCAGAAGATCTGCTGAGATCTGCTCCAGCTGCTCGCCGAAGAGGAGGAACGGAACGATGATCGCAGCCGCCAGAAGCCCTCCGGCGACTATCCAACCCGCGATCACGCCAAATCGACGGTTCTCGAAAGAATTCATGCCACCCGTTTCGGACTCGGACGTCTTGCCGTAGTAGCGGCGCGAAGGCTCATCGAAACGCGAGAGCGCTACCACCGTTTGCGTGTCGCATCCACTTTACCGTCTACGGCCGCTCCGGAATTGCATCCATCCGGCCGCACATTCGTCTCGGCGAAAGCACGTCGGGGTGCGTTCTGTCCCACTCATCAAGACGCGCATTCTCAGCTTCCAGGCGGTCTGCGACCCAAACATACACCGGATCTCGCTTGCTGCTCGGTTTGGCAATTTGCGAATGGTCACGCGGAAAGCCAACGATCGGCGAGTCGGCCAGCTGAGCAATCGACTTGGCTGCGCTGGCCTCGGTGACGATGAGTAAAGGTCCCAGGTATTCCTGTTCGTACCCCGCGTGCAGGTGAACCCGTCGACAGTCGAGATCTTCACTCTTGGCCGCATCCGCGACGCGAAAAGTCACCATCATTCGTGCGAACTGGTTATCCGCCGCCAGCGACGTCAGTGAGTCATCCACCGGCATTCCCAGGAGCGTCTTGAGCCGCGTACCCATGTCCGCTACTTGCGATCCAAGAACCGGTGTTGCGAGCGTAATGACGTAGGCGTTCTGGGATCGGTGGGGATGGCTATAGCGACTGGATACGAGGTGGATATAAGTCGCGACCAGGTTCCCACCCAGGCTGTGCGCAATGAAGCCGATGCTGCGATACTGGCGCGTGCGCAGTGGCTTGAGCGCTGCCATAAACCCATCTGCCAGCTCCTCCAGCCGCGGATTCGCCGATTTGCTCCACGTGATCAGATTAGACCGATAGTTCAAGCGGTAGACATCGGTCCTGGGCAAGTCGGCCGCCAGCTCCGTCGGCCAATCGAAGCGATCATTGCGGTACGTTTCATCGTCGCCGTAAATGCCATGCACAAAGACAATCGCATCGAAGCGGCTGCATTCGCTCGACGTACAACGCGCGGCGGCCTGGGGAACGAGACTCACCTGCGCCACTGCCGTAGCGCCCGACATTGCTAACCCGAGAAATGCGCCGATGCAGCTGATCAAACGAATGAAGTGCATGCAACATCCTCCATTGCGATGGGCTGAAGGCGCCAGGTGCGCTCCCCCCGAGGCTCTTCGGCTGCTTCACTTACGCGACCGCAACGCTACGACCGCCGGTGACAATTGCGCCGCGGCATCGTTCTCCGCCGAATCGAGCGACCACACTTCCGTCACCGCGGTGACGAGCGCGCGCATCGCCGCATCGCCGGCGCGCGCGGCGGGATAGAGGAGCTGCAACTGCGTCTGTGCTTCCCCTTTCTCCAGCACGACGGCGTTGCCCTCGGCCTGCGCCTGGCGGGCCAGGTCCTCGCGCATCAGGCCGAGGCCGACGCCCGCATAGACGAGGCTCGTGATGATCGCCTCGCTGTCGCCTTCGATCACATGGGCCGGCTCGAAGCGATAGCGGGTGAAGATCTGGCGCGCCATCTGGTAGTGCGAGCCGTCCCGCGGCGTCGAGATCCACGGCAGCGCGGCGATCGCTTTCCAGCTGGCGCCGCGCACTCGTGCGGCCCATTTCCCCGGCGCGACGATGCGATAGCGCAGGCGGGCGAGCGGCAGTCCGGCGAGACCGGAGGGCACCGTGGCCGCCAGCGCCATCCCGCAATCGAGATCGCCGCTGCGAACGCCGGCGATGACCGCGCGCGAATTCTGGTGCCGGATCTCGATCTCCAGCATCGGGTGGCGTGAGACCAGGCAGTGCATGAGCTCACCCAGGCGCAGCAGCGTGGGATCGAAGAATGCGCCGAAGCGAATGCGCCCGTGCACTTCGCCGGACCAATGCCGCGCTTCCTCGCTGATATCGGCGGCCAGCGCCAGCAGCCGTCGCGCGGAGGCGAGGAGCGCGACCCCGGCGCGCGTCAGCGTGAGACCCCGGGGCTTGCGCAGGAAGAGGGCGACGCCGAATTCTTCCTCCAGCGCCTTGATCTGCGCGCTGGCCGCGGGCTGCGATACGTGGATGCGCTCCGCGGCGCGGGCGAGCGTGCCGCATTCGGCGACCGCCGCGAACGTGCGAAGCTGATAGAGCTCCATCTTCGGAATCGGTGAACGCAGCAATCGGAATTTGCGAATGGCGCCGGCGGCGCGCCACGGATAGATTGTATCGCCTGCATCCACGAAGGAGGAAAACGCCATGGCCAAGCCAAACCGGACCACGCTCGTGCTCACCAACAAGGAGGCGCTCGGCCTCGTGCCGATGGCCGATTGCATCCAGCTCCTGCACGAGGCGTACGCCGACTTCGGCAACCGCAACGCGCAGGTGATTCCGCGCCGGCGCATCCACACGCCGCTCAAAGGCTATCCCGAGCAGCGCTGGGGCTGGATGAACGTCATTCCCGGCGTGGTGCCATGCCACGGCGTCGCCGCGATCCGACTCGACTGCGCGCACATCAGCTTCCCGCTGAAAGGCGGGCAGAAGCGCATGGAATTCCCCGGCGACTTTTCCGGATTCGTGCTGGTGTGGGATCTGGCGACGAACGAGCTCCTCGGCATCGTCCATGACCACGCCGTGTCGGCATTGCGCGTCGGCGGCACGTCGGGCGTGGTCGCGAAGTACTGCGTGCGCGAGGACGCCGAGACGATCGGCATTCTGGGGGCCGGCGAGCAGGCCGTCGCCCAGGTCGAGGCGATCTGCTCTGTCCGGCCGTCGATCCGCAAGCTCAAGGTCTATTCGATGACGCCGAAGAACCGCGCGGCGTTCGCG
>Ga0207689_10001450_pt1 | contig 22678 bp, 15 predicted proteins | sample KBSMisM52_FD_184312 | JGI IMG/M metagenome (GOLD analysis project Ga0207689, IMG submission 184312) | Miscanthus rhizosphere microbial communities from Kellogg Biological Station, Michigan, USA - KBS Miscanthus M5-2 (SPAdes) (version 2) | ecosystem: Host-associated > Plants > Roots >... | reverse complement strand
TTTTGCTGGTAAATCCTTCGAAGGCGACATCGCGGTCGCGGTAGAATTCGTACCTGATGACGTCGAAATTGTTAGTTCCGCGCGACACCGGCAGGCCGGCGCCCCACCAGTCCTTGACACGCTCGTACTCAATAAAGCGCCCGGCATCGAACCGTCCGACCTTGTAAGGACCGCAGCCGAGCGGCGGCTCGAGCGTGGTCTCGTCGAACGGACGGCCGGAGTAATAGGTGCGGGAGAAGATCGGCAGCGAAGCGACGAACAGCGGCACGTCGCGGGCCCGGTTCGGCGCAAATTTCACCACCAGGGTGGCGTCATCGACCGCGTCCGCGCCGGCGAAATCGCGCAGCAACTGTTGAGCGATCGGGTGTCCCTTGTCCTTGAGGATTTTCAACGAGAAGGCGACGTCGTGCGCGGTGAGCGCGCTGCCGTCGTGGAACGTGATGCCGGGCCGCATGAGGAAGCGGTAGGTGAGTCTATCATCCGATATCTGCACCGCGCGGGCGGCGAGGCCGTACATGGCATCCGGCTCGTCCGCGGCGCGCGCCATCAGGCCCGCGAAGGTGAGCTCCATGCCCTGCGCGCCATCGCCCTTGAGGATGAAGCTGTTGAGCGAATTGAAGGTGAGAAAGTTCTGATTGAAGGCGCGGCTCGGCCCGATATGCGAAAACGTGCCGCCCTTGGGCGCATTCGGGTCCACGTACTCGAAATGCTTGAAGTCCGCCGGATATTTGAGGTCACCGAACGCCGACATGCCGTGCCGCTCGGGGCCTTCCCACGCCAGCGCGGGCCCCGCCATCGCCGATGCAAGCGCGCCAGCGGCGATGACGAGCGTCTCGCGGCGTGTCACATCGCGGAAATCCGTCACTGCCGCGTCCCGGCCTTAGCCGCTCTTTCCGCGTCCCACCACCATATCGTCGGGAACACTGCCGAGGCATATTTCGGTAGCGGATCCGGTCGGCCAAATCGATCCCACCGGGCCGTTCGGCTTTTGCCGTAAGTGAATTGCGGCACGACGTAGTTGTTCCAGAGCAGAACACGGTCAAGCGCCTTGGTGACGGCGACCAGCTCGGCCCGGTCCTTGGCGAAGATCACCCGTTCGATCAGCGCATCGACCGCAGGGTTCTTGATGCCGACGTAGTTGCGCGACCCGGCGGTGTCCGCGGCGGGCGAACCCCAGTAGTCGCGCTGCTCATTGCCCGGCGACAGGGATTCCGGCCATGAGGCAATGATGATGTCGAAATCCCAATTCCGCAGCCGATTCTCATACTGGATGTCGTCAACGCTTCGCACATTGACGTTGATGCCGAGACGATCGAGGGACGGCTTGTAGAACAGGATGATGCGCTCGGCGCCCGGATCCGCAGTCTGTGCGAGAATCTCGGCGGTGAGCGGCTCCCCGGTTTTGGTGTTGACCTGCTTCTGATTGCGTACCTCGTAGCCGGCCTCCTTCAGGAGGCGCATTCCCTCCCGCAGATTGGCGCGCACGTTTTCCGGGTTGCCGCCGACCGGATTGCTGTACGGCGTAGTGAACACTTCCGGTGGCACCTTGTCGCGCACCGTTTCCAGGATCTCAAGTTCCTGTCCTTGCGGCAGACCGGACGACGCCAGTTCGGTGCCGTCGAAATAGCTGTTGATCCGCGTGTACTGGCCGAAGAAGATCTGCTTGTTCATCTCTTCGAAATCGAAGGCGAAGTTGAACGCGCGACGCACCCGCGGATCCTTGAACCTGTCGCGCCGGGTGTTGAACGCAAACGCCTGCATGATCCCCCGGTCGCGTATCGGGAATTCTTCGAGCAGGACGCGCTTGTCCTTGACGGCGGGGAAATCGTAGGCGGTCGCCCAGTTCTTGGCGCTATTCTCGGTGCGCCAGTCGACGTGGTCCGCCTTGAAGGCCTCGAGGGCGACCGTCTGGTCGCGAAAATACTCAAATCGCATCTCGTCGAAATTATCGCGCCCGATATTGACGTTGAGATCCTTGCCCCAGTAGTCCTTCACCCGCTCGTAGACGACGGTGCGGCCAGCCACGAACTCCTTGACGCGGAAGGCGCCGTTGCCGAGCGGCGGCTCGAGCGTGGTCGCCCCGACGTCGCGCTTCTTGCCCGCGGCGTCGGTCCCTTCCCACCAATGCTTGGGCAGCACATTGAGCTGACCAAGGATCACCGGCATTTCGCGGTTGCCCGGAGCATCGAATATGAAGGTAACCTCGCGCTCACCGGTCTGCTCGACCTTCGCCACATGCCGATAGTACGCTGCCATCATGGGGCTGTGCTTCTTGAACGCCTCCATGGAGAAGATCACGTCGTCGACCGTGATCGGCTTGCCGTCGTGAAAGCGCGCCGCGGTGCGTAAGCGAAAGCTCGCCCATGCAAAGTCCGGCGCATGGCTGACCGATTCGGCAATGAGCCCATAGTCGGTCGAGACCTCGTCGAGCGATGACACTGTCAACGTGTCGGAGGTCATCCCGACGCCCATGGCGATCGAACCCTTCAGGCCCGAAACGACCTCATTGAAGTTGTCGAAGGTGCCGAATGCGACCATGCGCACGGCGCCGCCCTTGGGCGCTCGCGGATTGACGTAGTCGAAATGCTTGAAGCCGGGCGGATATTTGAGTTCCCCGAACAGCGAGAGCCCGTGCTTCCAATCGCGTCCGACATTCCCCGCGGGACTGGGCACTTGGGCCCGCGCTGCACTGCCGACGAAAGGGACCCCGACGCTGCCAAGGATGGGGGAAAGGGCTGTGAGAACGCCAGCGCGAACGAGGGATCGACGGGTCAGGCGCAAGGAAACCTCCGGAGCCATAAGTCCAGTTACGCACGTGCTCGCGGGATTATGTCCCATTTTGGATGGCCGGGCACTGACATGTGCGCGACCACCATCACTTTATAGCTAGGACGGCTACAACGCCTGCGCCAATTGACCAGTGCACTCGCACGCGTTCATTACAAAATCTTAAAGTGCGCGCTCCGGGCGGCACATGCGGTCTAGCCGGCTTGGCCGCCTGAATTGCGGCAGGCGATCACGGCCGGCGGCGACTATCCGGACGACGGATCGGGATCACTGCGCCTTGGGAGCGCCAGCCTCCGCGGCCTTGGGAAGCGGCGCCGGATTGTCGGACAGGGTGTTGAGGTAGGAGAGGACGTCGGCGCGCTCGGACCCGCGCGAAATGCCGGCGAAGCTCATGTTGGTGCCCGGCACGTAGCCGCGCGGATTGTTGATAAACTGGTTGAGGTCGTCGATCGACCAATTGCCGCCCTTGGCTTTCAGCGCGGCGGAATAGTTGAACCCGGCCTCCGACGCCTTCGGGCGTCCGACAACCCCCCACAGGTTGGGACCGACGAGCGGGCGGCCGCCCTTGTTGAAGGTGTGGCAGGCCGCACACTTCTTGGCCGAGGTCTCGCCGCGGCCAACCTCGGCCTTGGCGAGCAGTTGCTCGATCGGCTCCTGCTTGTCTTCCGCGGGTTTGGCTGCACCACTCGGCGCCTGTTCCGGAACCGCGATTTCATAGCCGGGCTTGGCTGGCTTCCCGGGCGCGAAGATGGCGCCGGCGGCGATGTTGATGGACAGCACGCCCAGGCACGTGGCCAGAACCGCACCAAGGATTTTGTTCAGTTCGAAGGAGTCCATCGCCTCAAGGCTCGCGCGGAAGGAAGTGGATCGAGGGCGGCACGTTTGTCCGGGCTAACCCGGTACAGGTAAACAACGCTGACTCGGGCCGTTGGCGCGCATTTGCAAGCAAGACGGGAAGCCCCACTTTTGCCGACCGCGCTCCAGCGGCCGCCGCAGGTTGCGGCGGCGCACAAATAGCCGGTTTGCCTCGCCTCTGGCAACCCGTATAACCGGCCAACCCACGATGCATTTTGGCGCGGGCCGGAGCGGCCCGGACGGACCGCCAAGGCAGAGCGATGGCTGACGTTCTCATTCTCATTCCAGCCCGCATGGCTTCGCAACGGCTTCCCGGCAAGCCGCTCGCCGATATCGCGGGCGAACCGATGATCGTTCACGTCATGCGGCGGGCGCAAACCGCCCGGCTTGGCCCGGTCGTGATCGCAACCGATTCGGAGGCAATCGCGGCCTGTATCGAGAAGGCCGGTGGTCGCGCCGTGATGACCCGGGCCGATCACGCCTCCGGTTCCGACCGGATCTTCGAGGCGCTCGCCGCGGCAGACCCGCAACGCCGCGCCGGCATCATCGTCAATGTCCAGGGCGATCTTCCTACCGTCGCCCCGGCGGACATCGCCGCCGCGGTCGCGCCGCTAGCCGATCCGGCCGTCGACATCGCCACGCTGGCAGCCGAAATCGTCCGGCCGGAGGAGCGCATCAATCCGAACGTGGTCAAGGTCGTCGGTACGCCGATTGCCGAGCGCAGGCTGCGCGCACTCTATTTCACCCGCGCCATCGCGCCGTTCGGCGACGGCCCGCTTTATCACCACATCGGCCTTTACGCCTTCCGTCGCGCCGCGCTCGCCCGGTTCGTGAAGCTTTCCCCCTCCCCGCTCGAACGGCGGGAAAAGCTCGAGCAATTGCGCGCCCTCGAAGCGGGAATGCGCATCGATGTGACCCTCGTCGACAGCGTGCCGTTGGGCGTCGACACCCCCGAAGACCTGGATCGTGCGCGCGCGATCCTCGCGGCATCACCACGGTGAGGAGGCACAAACGTCCGGCCTGACGGGGGAGGCAGCTGAGAGCCCGTTGACTTGGACGGTCTGCGTGCGTACCGGAACGGTCATGACGGCCGCCAAGAAGATCGTTTTCCAGGGAGAGCGCGGGGCGAATTCTCACCTCGCGTCGCGCGAAGTCTATCCGGACTATGAGGCAGTGCCGTGCGCGACCTTCGAAGATGCCTTTGCCGCAATCAGCAGCGGCGAAGCAGACCTCGGCATGATCCCGGTCGAAAACTCGGTCGCTGGCCGCGTCGCCGATATTCATCACCTCATGCCGCACTCGGGGCTGCATATCGTCGCCGAGCATTTCATGCCGGTGCGACATCAGCTGCTGGCGCCGAAGGGCGCGGTACTGGCGGACATCAAGACGGTCGAAAGCCATGTCCACGCGCTGGGTCAGTGCCGTAAGGTGATCCGCAAACTCGGCATAAAGCCGGTCGTAGCCGCCGACACCGCGGGTTCGGCACGCGAAGTGGCCGAGGCGAACGACAAGACGCGCGCCGCCATCGCCACGCGCCTGGCCGCGGACATCTACGGCCTCGACATCCTGGCGCCGGACATCGAAGACGAAGCCCACAACACCACCCGCTTCATCGTGCTCTCGCGCGACGCAAGGTGGGCCAGGGACAACGACGGGCCGGTGGTCACGACCTTCCTGTTTCGGGTGCGCAACGTGCCGGCGGCGCTTTACAAGGCGCTCGGCGGTTTCGCCACCAACGGCGTCAACATGACCAAGCTCGAGAGCTACATGATTGAGGGCAATTTCTTCGCCACCCAGTTCTACGCCGATGTCGAGGGCCACCCCGAACAGCGCAACCTGGTCTTCGCGTTCGAGGAGCTTGCGTTCTACTCCAAGGAAATGAAGATCCTGGGGGTTTATCCGGCGCACCCGTTCCGGAGGACCTTCGCGGAATCGATCGACTGACATCCAGTCGGACGGTGCGGCGTGCGGTGCACGCAGCCGCAAATCAGGCGGCGGCGGGGCAATGAACCAGTCGCTTGGGTTCACGGGCGACGCTGCCCTGCCTCTTGCCCTGATGTGCCTGAACTGAGACGGGAACAGCGCTGCGCGGCGGCGGCGTGCTGCTTTGTCCCAACACCGCGGATTCGATCTCGGAGCGGTGCAGCCCCATGTCCTTGAGCGAGCGGTCATCGAGCGCGCCGAGGGCACGGACCGCTCTCCTGCGCTCCCGCCAAGTCCCATAGGCTGTCCACCATTCGCGCGCCGCGGCGGCCACCAGCCGGGCGGGAACGCCGGGCCTCCGCAAGAAACCAAACAAGGCCCGTAACGAGGTCCGCAGGCTTTGCGCACGGGCGGCGTGCGCTTCGCGCGCGACGCGGTGCGAAAGCTCGGCCCATTGTTCCGGCGTCAGCCGGCGGTTGTCGGAATAGCTGTCATTGCGCATGGCTCGCTCCATCGGTCGGGAGGAGGCTTTACGAAGAGGCAGGCATCACGTAAAATGAATAATTATGATCATTTCCATCTCAGGATGAGAACGATGGATCTGGGCGACCTCCACATCTTCCGCTCCGTGGTGCAAGCCGGCGGCGTGACGCGCGCTGCCGAGAGGCTCAACCGGGTGCAGTCGAATATCACCACCCGCGTGCGCCAGCTTGAGGCCGACCTTGGGGTCGAACTGTTTGTCCGGGACGGCAAGAAGCTGCACCTCTCATCCGCGGGAAGGCTGCTGCTCGATTACGCGGATCGGCTGCTCGACCTCGCCAGGGAAGCGCGCGAGGCCGTGCACGATGCCAAGCCGCGGGGGTTGCTGCGTCTCGGCTCCATGGAAAGTACCGCGTCGGTGCGCCTGCCGGTGCCCATGAACGAGTATCTGTCACGCTATCCGGAGGTGACCCTGGAACTGCGAATCGGCACCCCGCGCGAACTTGCGGCCGCTGTGCGCGAAGGCGAGCTCGATGCCGCCCTGGTGGCAGAACCCATCCCCGATGCGCCGTTCGAGAAAATACCGCTCTACGATGAAGAACTGGTCATCATCGCGGCCGCGAACCATCCTCCGGTCAAATCCCCGAGCGATGTCAGTGGTCGGCCCGTGCTCGCCTTCGAAGCCGGCTGTCCCTATCGCCAATACATGGAAAACTGGTTTACCAGCAGCGGTGAGATGTCAGATCGCATCATCGAGACCTCCTCGTATCACGCGATACTCGGCTGTGCGGTGGCAGGCATGGGGATCTCGATGGTTCCACGCATCGTCCTCAAGACTTTCCCCGACGTGAAGCTGCTGAGTGTTCATACCCTGCCATCGGAATTCAATGTCGCTCCGACGGTTTTCATCAGGCGCAAGGGTGCCGTCTCGCCCAAGGTTGCCGCCCTGATCGAGGTGCTTACGGAAGGAGCGGACTTGAACGCGCTCCCGGTCGCGCGGCGGAAGGTTGGAAACGCCGCCATGCAAAGCTTCGGCGGCCGTCCGCAGGCGACCTCGCCGCTTCCCGCCATCGGCAGATCCAAGGGACCCAAATCCGGCAAGCCTCGATTGCGCGCGAATGCCTCGAAAACCAAAGCGGAGCCACGCGAGGCGCGCTCCCCCGCACCTCGGTGATTGCCGTTTTGTGCGCTTCGGCGCCGAAATCGGTGACGCGACAACGAGGGCCGCTTCTCGCCTCAGTCCGATATCGCGCCGCGTCAGATCGTCTGGTTGTATTCGCCAACCTCGGGGTGCGTACGCAGCACGGCATCGAGCGCCTTGAACATGTCGTGCATGCGCGCCTCCGACGCCGGGCTTTCCACCACCACCACCAGTTCCGGCTTGTTGGAGGAAGCGCGCACGAGACCCCAGGTGCCGTCCTCGACGGTCACGCGCACGCCGTTGACCGTCACCAGATCGCGCACCGGTTGCCCCGCGACCTTCTCCCCTTTGGCTTTGGCCGTTTCGAAATGCTTCACCACATCGTCGACCACACGGTATTTGATCTCGTCGGCGCAATGCGGGGACATGGTTGGTGAAGACCATGTCTTGGGCAGTGCATTCCTGAGGTCCGCCATGCTCTTGTCCGGATTGCGGTCGAGCATGTCGCAGACCGCAAGCGCGAAGATGAGGCCGTCGTCGTAGCCGCGACCGAGCGGCTTGTTGAAGAAGAAGTGACCGGATTTCTCGAAGCCCGCCACCGCGCCGATCTCGTTGACGCGCCGCTTCATGTAGGAATGGCCTGTCTTCCAATAGTCGGTCGTGGCGCCGTTGTTGCGCAGCACCGGATCGGTCATGAACAGCCCGGTCGACTTCACATCGGCGACGAATTTCGCGCCCTTGTGTCGCGCCGAAATGTCGCGCGCCAGCATCACGCCCACTTTGTCCGCAAAGATTTCCTCACCCTCGTTGTCGACCACTCCGCAACGGTCGCCGTCGCCATCGAAGCCGAGCGCCACATCCGCCTTCACGCGCAGCACCTCGTCGCGCATGGCGTGCAGCATCTTCATGTCTTCGGTATTGGGATTGTATTTCGGGAAGGTGTGATCGAGGTCGCAATCCAGCCGCACCACCTCGCAGCCGACCGCCTCGAGCACTTGCGGCGCGAACGCCCCGGCCGTGCCATTGCCGCAGGCACAGACCACCTTGAGGCGGCGCTTGATCTTCGGGCGATTGGTGAGATCGGCGATGTAGCGCGCGGGGAAGTTCTCGACAAAGGCGTAGGAACCGCCGCCGCGCATGTCGAAGCGCGCTTCGAGCACGATCTGCTTGAGCCGGGTCATCTCGTCCGGACCGAAGGTGAGCGGGCGATTGGCACCCATCTTCACACCGGTCCAGCCATTGTCGTTGTGGGAGGCGGTGACCATCGCCACGCACGGCACGTCGAGGTCGAACTGGGCGAAATAGGCCATGGGCGTGACCGCAAGGCCGATGTCGTGCACATTGCACCCCGCGGCCATCAGCCCCGAAATCAAGGCGGTCTTCACCGAAGCCGAATAGGCACGAAAATCGTGGCCGGTCACAATCTCGGGCTTCACGTCGAGTTGGTGGATGAGGGTGCCGAGGCCGATACCGAGTGCCTGCACCCCCATGAGGTTGATCTCCGTCCCCAGGAGCCAACGCGCGTCGTATTCGCGAAAGCCGGTGGGTTTCACCATTGGCTCGGATTCGTAGGCATAGGTATTGGGAGTGAGCGCGGGTTTGGGCTTGGAGAACATCACGGATCCTACCGGCGCGGCGATGCGCACCAGCCACATAGCCCATGCGTCGCAGAGGGAAAAGCAAATAGGCCGTCGCTCATGGTTCCGCACGCGTCAGGCGGCGGCCCATCGGTAACGGGCTGCGATCCGCGAGCTCGATCTGGTGTAGGCGAGCTTTTCCATCAGCTCCGCGCGCACGCCACGGTGGCCCGGATTGCCGCTACGCGGAACGCGGTTTGGCGCGGCGGGTCGGCGCGGCGGTAAGCGGATCATCCGGCCAGGGATGACGCGGATAGCGCCCCTTCATCTCGGCTTTGACCGCGCCATAACTGCCGCGCCAGAACCCCGGCAGGTCGCGCGTCACCTGCACCGGCCGCTGCGCCGGCGACAGCAATTCCACCACCAGCGCGATCCGCCCGGCTGCGATGGTGGGATGGCGGTCGAGGCCGAAAAGCTCCTGCACGCGGATGGCAAGCTTGGGTCCCTCCTCGGCCGCGTAGTCGATCGGCACCACCGAGCCCGACGGCGCGCTGAAATGGGTGGGAGCCTCGGCGTCGAGCCGGCGGCTCAAACGCCACGGCAATAAACCGTGCAGAGCATCTGCGAGCGCGTCGCTCTGCAGCGAGGAGAGCGCGGTCTTGCCGGCAAGGGCCGGAACGAGCCAATTCGCTGCACTCGCCGCCAGCGCGGCATCCGAAAGGTCCGGCCATTCGTTGCCGTCGTCGTTGGCCGACGTCGAACCCGCCACCTGGCGCTCTCGCGTAGCCGCAAGATCCACGCGGCGCAGAAAGCCGACGCGGTCACGCCATTGCTGCAGGGACTTCGTCCACGGCAACCGGTCGACGCCCAGCCGAGCGACGGCATCCGCCAGCACGCGTGCAGTCTCCTCGCTAGGCGCCACCGGCATCGGTTGTTCGGCAAGCACGATCGCGCCGAGGCGGCGCAGGCGGCGTGCCCGCAGACTCCCGCTCGCGGCATCGAACACGATCTCCTCGCGGCTTTCGATGCGGTCGGAGAACCGCGCTTCGATCTCACTGGCGTCGAGTGCAGCCGCCAGCACGATGCGGCCTTGCTCGGCCGTACCGGTGACTTCGGCGACGGCAATGAACGGCGCGCGCGCCAGCGCCGATGTCGGATCGACGCTGGCACCACGTCCGTTCGCCAGCAGGAACGCGCCCCCGGAGCCACGGTTCTTGGCGATGCGTTCGGGATAGGCGAGTGCGAGCAGTGAGCCGACCGACAGCTTTCCCCCTCCCCGCCCTCGCGATACCTCCCTCTGGTCCCCCTCTCGCCGCGGAGAGTGCGTATCCTCCGCGATGCGGGTCCACCTCTTCGCAACCACCAGCGCATCGCGCGCTCGCTGGGAACGCTCCCGATGCAACGCGTCGACACGGTGGGCGAGATCGACGTCGTTGCCGCCGAGACCGCGCTCGGTGAGAACGACGGCGACTTCGGCAGCAAGTTCGGCTTCGCCGAGGTCGGCGGCATCAACCACCATGCGCGCCAGGCGCGGCGGTAACGGCAGGCGACGCAGCCTTCGTCCTTCGTCGGTGATACGTCCGTCGTGATCGACGGCGCCGAGCGCGCGGAGCAAGGACCTTGCCTCCGACAGCGCCGGCGCCGGCGGTTGATCGAGGAAGACAAGAGCCGCGGGATCCGCGACGCCCCAAAAGGCGAGATCGAGCATGAAGCCAGACAGATCCGCGGCGAGAATTTCCGGCTGGTTGGCGGGCTCGAGCGCGGCGGTCTGGGGCTCGTCCCACAGCCGGTAGCACACGCCAGGTTCGGTGCGTCCGGCCCGTCCCCGCCGCTGGTCCGCAGAGGCACGCGATACCCGCACGGTCTCGAGCCTGGTCAGCCCCACGTCCGGCTCATAGCGCGGCACGCGGGCGAGCCCGGAATCGATCACCACGCGCACCCCCTCGATGGTGAGCGAGGTCTCCGCGATTGACGTCGCCAGCACGACCTTGCGCCGGCCGGGCGGCGCCGGCGCAATCGCGCGATCCTGAATGTCGGCGTCGAGCGCACCGTAAAGCGCCACCACATCGATTTCCGAATCCGTTATTCGCTCACGCACGAAAGCTTCGGTACGTCGGATCTCGGCGGCGCCCGGAAGAAAGACCAGCAGCGACCCGGAATCGGCCCGCAAGGCGCGCAGGACCGCATCGGTGACCTGGCGCTCCAATGGTTGCTGCGCTTCGCGCCCGAGGTAGCGCGTCTCGACCGGAAACGCGCGGCCGGCGCTCTCGATCACAGGCGCATTGTCGAGCAGCCTACCGACGCGCGCGCCGTCGAGCGTTGCCGACATGACCAGGAGCTTGAAATCCTCGCGCAGACCCAGCTGCACGTCGCGCGCGAGCGCCAACCCGAGGTCGGCGTCGAGCGAGCGCTCATGGAACTCGTCGAACACAACGGCGGCGACGCCCGTGAGAGCGGGATCGTCGAGGACAAGCCGGGCGAATACGCCCTCGGTCACGACTTCGATCCGCGTCGCCCGCGAGACTTTGGCGGCGAAACGAACGCGGTAGCCGACGGTCGCGCCGACCGCCTCGCCCAGGGTCGCAGCCATGCGGGCGGCCGCGGCCCGGGCGGCGAGTCGGCGCGGAGCGAGCACGAGAATCTTCTTCCCTGCCGCCCAGGCTTCGTCCGCGAGCACGAGCGGCACCCGAGTGGTCTTGCCGGCACCCGGTGGCGCGACCACAACCGCAGCATTGTGCGCGCGGAGAGCGCCGGTCAGCTCTGGCAGCACCGCATCGATCGGAAGCGCCTGTGCATGCTCGCTCATCTGGACACTCGGCCGACCTCTCCCTGTCGAAGAAACACGCGTGCAAGACAAGTGCATAGCGCGGCTTGGCCGGTGGCGAAATCACCGCTCAAGTGTTAAGTCGGAAGCATGCCAGCCAAAGCCGAAAAACGCGCCGACAGCGCCAAAACTGCCGCACCCGCCGTCCAGGCCCGCCCGCCGAAGAAGGGCGACCACGTCTTCCTGGTCGACGGATCGTCCTACATCTTCCGCGCCTATCACGCATTGCCGCCGCTTCACCGGAAATCGGACGGCTTGCAGGTCAACGCCGTGCTGGGTTTCTGCAACATGCTGTGGAAGCTCCTGCGCGACATGAAGCCGGAGGAGCGGCCAACCCACCTGGCGGTCGTGTTCGACAAATCGGAGAAGACGTTCCGCAACGAGATGTATTCCGAGTACAAGGCCAATCGCACGGAGCCGCCAGACGACCTGCGCCCGCAGTTTGCCTTCATCCGCGAAGCGGTACGCGCCTTCGACCTGCCCTGTCTGGAGCAGATCGGCTTCGAGGCCGACGACCTGATTGCGACCTATGTGCGGCTCGCCTGCGAGGCCGGCGCTAACGCGACCATCGTGTCCTCCGACAAAGACCTGATGCAGCTCGTGAACGACTGCGTCCTCATGTACGACACGATGAAGGATCGCAGGATCGGCATCCCGGAGGTGGTCGAGAAATTCGGCGTGCCGCCGGAGAAGGTGATCGAGGTGCAGTCCCTGATCGGCGATTCGACCGACAACGTGCCCGGCGTGCCCGGCATCGGGGTAAAGACCGCGGCGCAGCTCATCGGCGAATACGGTGATCTTGAAACGCTGCTCGCGCGTGCGTCCGAGATCAAGCAGGAGAAGCGCCGCCAGGCGCTGATCGAGAATGCCGAGCGGGCGCGGTTGTCGAAGAGGCTCGTCACTCTCGATGCCCACGTCGCGCTGGACGTGCCTCTCGCCGACTTGGCGGTGCACGAGCCCGACTACAAGCTTCTGATTGCCTTTCTGAAGGCGATGGAGTTCGGCACTCTCACGCGGCGGGTGGCGGAATTCTCCGGCATCGAGGCCGCCCAGATCGATGCGGACGGCCAGCTGTCTTCAGGCTCCGCCGGCAGCGCAAAATCGGCGGGGGGCAGCGCGACCGGCGATCTGTTCCCTGTTCCCCGTCTGCCGCTCGGGGACGATCCCGCACGGCCCAGCAAGGAACGGCCGGGAGCCGGCGCCGCGGAAATTCAACTAACACCGCAGGCGCTCGCCACCGCCCGCGCCGACGCGGCCCGCAACGCCAAGGTCGATCGCTCCCGCTACGAGGTGGTACGCAGCCTCGAGCGCCTCAACGCCTGGATTGCGCGGGCGCGCGCTGTTGGTCTGGTCGCGCTCGACAGCCGGACCAACAGCCTCGATCCCATGCAGGCCACGTTATGTGGCCTCTCGCTTGCGGTCACCCCGAACGAGGCCTGCTACATCCCGCTCGCCCATCGCACCGGCGGCGACGGTGGAACCGGCGGCCTGTTCGCCGGCCCCATCGCGCCCGATCAGATCGAGGAGAGCATCGCTCTCGCGGCATTGAAGCCGTTGCTGGAAGATCCGGGCGTGCTCAAGATCGGCAACGACTTGAAATACGACCTACAGATTTTCGCTCTACGCGACATCGAGCTCACACCTTATGACGACACCATGCTGATGTCCTACGTAGTCGATTCCGGACGCTCCACTCACGGGATCGATCAGTTGGCGCAGCGCTACTTCGATCACGCCACGATCGATGCTAACGTGATCATGGGATCGGGAAAGTCCCGCATTACCTTCGACTGCATCCAGATCGACAAGGCGGCCGAATACGCGGCCGAGCAAGCCGACATGATGTTGCGTGTCTGGCATGTGCTCAAGCCGCGAATGGCCGCCGAGCACACGGCGACGGTTTACGAGACACTGGAGCGCCCCTTGGTGCCAGTGCTCGCGCGCATGGAACGCCGCGGCATCTCGATCGATCGTCAAGTACTTTCGCGCCTATCCGGCGAATTCGCCCAGCGCGCCAGCGCGCTCGAGGCGGAAATCCAGACGCTAGCCGGTGAGCCGCTTAACCCAGGCAGCCCGAAGCAACTCGGCGACATTCTGTTCGGAAAGTTCGGGCTTCCCGGCGGCACCAAGACCAAGACCGGCCAATGGTCGACCGGCGCGCGCGTCCTCGACGACCTGGCCGAGCAGGGTCATCCGCTGCCGCGAAAAATTCTCGACTGGCGACAGGTTTCGAAGCTGAAATCCACCTATACCGACGCGCTGCCGGGCTACGTCGATGCCCGCACTCACCGCGTCCACACCAGCTACGCGCTCGCGGCGACGCCGACCGGACGTCTGTCCTCTTCCGAGCCCAACCTGCAGAACATCCCGATCCGCAATGAGGAGGGCCGCAAGATCAGGCGCGCCTTCGTGGCAACGGAGGGCCGCAAGCTGGTCTCCGCTGACTACTCGCAGATTGAGCTGCGGCTACTGGCCGAGATCGCCGACATCGCGCAACTCAAGAACGCGTTCCGCGAGGGCCTGGACATCCATGCCATGACCGCCTCCGAAATGTTCGGCGTGCCGGTGAAGGGGATGCCGGCAGAGGTACGCCGCCGCGCCAAGGCGATCAATTTCGGCATCATCTACGGCATCTCCGCATTCGGACTCGCCAATCAGCTCGGCATCGAACGTGAGGAGGCCGGCGCCTACATCAAGAAATATTTCGAGCGCTTTCCGGGCATTCGCGCCTACATGGACGAGACCAAGGCGTCCGCCAAGAAGAACGGCTATGTGCTCACCCTGTTCGGACGGAAATGCCATTATCCCGAGATCGCGCACTCCAATGCGTCGATCCGCGCGTTCAACGAACGCGCCGCGATCAACGCGCGGCTGCAAGGCACCGCCGCCGACATCATCCGTCGCGCCATGGTTCGCATGGACGCAGCGCTCGCAAAGAAGAAGCTCAGCGCGCAGATGCTGCTCCAGGTGCATGACGAGCTCGTGTTCGAGGTGCCCGACGATGAGGTCGAGGCGACGCTTCCGGTGGTGAAGAAGGTGATGGAAGACGCCCCGATGCCGGCGCTCTCGCTGGCGGTGCCGCTCGCCGTCGACGCCCGCGCCGCGCACAATTGGGACGAGGCGCATTGAGCGGATCACGGTAGTCGAGCAACGCCGGCTGGCATGACAATCCCAATGAGACGGCAAGCCGCCTTGGTCTTAGCCGCTCTGTTTGTGGCCTTTTCACCCGATGACGCGTTTGCCGGCCCTGTTCTCGATGGCACGGCGCTGCGCTGGCCGTGGGCGCTACCGTTCATCGGCATCCTTCTCACCATCGCGACCGGTCCGCTGCTGTTCCCCCGGCTCTGGCACCACCATTACGGCAAGCTCGCCTTCGTCTGGGGCGTCCTGACGCTGGCGCCGCTCGCGGCCCTCCATGGCGCCCTGGCCGCATTCGCCGCCTTCGTACATGCGATGCTGGCGGAGTATCTGAGCTTCATCGTGCTGCTGTTCGCGCTCTACGTGGTCGCTGGCGGCATTCTGGTCACCAGCAATCTGCGCGGCACCCCGCTCGTGAACACCGCGATCCTAACGTTCGGCACCATGATCGCGAGCGTGGTCGGCACGACAGGTGCGGCCATGATCCTGGCCCGCCCGCTCATCCGCGCGAACGCGGACCGACTCAACAACGTCCATGTGATGGTCTTTTTCATCTTTCTCGTGGCCAATATCGGCGGCGCGCTGTCCCCGCTCGGGGACCCACCGCTCTTCGTAGGCTTTCTGCACGGGGTCGATTTCTTTTGGACGATGCAGCATCTGTGGTTCGAGACTGTGCTCGTTGCCGGCGTAGTGCTCGCAATCTTCGTCGTGATCGATGTCCGGTATTACCGCAAAGACCGGCTGGTGACGACGGTCGGAGAGATGCAGCCGCGGACGAAGGTTCGGGTGAACGGCAGCATTAATTTTCTGCTGATCGCGGTCATCGTCGCGGCCATTCTTGCCTCGGCCGCATGGCGCCCCGACATCAGCTTCGACGTCTGCGGCACCCGGGTCGAACTGCAGAATCTGATGCGCGATGCCATGCTGCTACTGATTGCCATTCTGTCGCTCGTACTAACGCCAAACGAGCATCGCGAAGCCAATGACTTTACTTGGGAGCCGATCGTCGAAGTGGCGATCCTGTTCGCCGGCATCTTCACGTGCATCATCCCGGTGCTCGCCATGCTTGAAGCAGGCAAAGATGGCGCCTTTTCCTGGCTTCTCGCCCTTGTCACAGCGCGCGACGGCAGCCCGAACGACCTCGCCTACTTCTGGCTGACCGGCGTGCTATCGGCCTTTCTCGACAACGCGCCTACCTATCTCGTGTTCTTCGAGCTTGCCGGCGGCGACGCGCAAGCCCTGATGGGGCCGCTGGCAACGACGCTCGCAGCGATCTCCATGGGCGCCGTCTACATGGGCGCCATGACCTATATCGGCAACGCGCCGAACTTCATGGTCTATGCGATCGCGACCGAGCGCGGCGTGAAAATGCCTAGCTTCTTCGGTTACATGGTCTGGGCGGCGCTGGTGCTGCTACCGGTCTTCGCGCTCCTCACCGGCGTCTTGGCCGTGACGAGGTGGTAGCCGACCGCCGCCGGCGGCGGCATTCGCGCGCTTCGACATGGCGATCTCCCGACTGGAACGGAATGACGGCGTCGCTCGACCACGAGCATCGTGCGGCGGTGTGCCTCGTATTGACAGTGTGCGGCGCTTAACCGAGCCTACCCCATCCGGGGGGGAGATCGCGTGCCTTCGCAGCATTTCGTGCCGCACATCTTTTTCGGCCTCGATCCGATGATGGTCTCGACCGTCATCCTGTGCACTACCTACGGCGTCATCATCTGGGACAAGCTCAATCGTGCGATCGTGGCGCTGCTCGGCGCGTCGGTGATGATCGTGATCGGTGCGCTGGACCAGAACGAGGCCCTCAAGGGCATCGACTGGAACACGATCGGGCTGCTCACCGGCATGATGATCCTGGTGTCGATCTCCCGCCGCTCCGGGATGTTCGAATATCTCGCGATCTGGTCGGCGCAGAAAGCGAAGGCGAACCCCGCCGGCATCCTTCTGCTGCTGCAGGTCACCACCGCCGTGGTCTCTGCGCTGCTCGACAACGTGACCACGGTGCTGCTGGTGGTGCCGGTGACGCTCGCGATCACCAAGGAGCTTGACGTCCCACCCTACCCGTTCCTGTTCGCGGAGGTGTTTGCTTCCAATATCGGGGGCACGGCGACCTTGATCGGCGACCCCCCCAATATTCTCATCGGCTCGCTGGTCGGCCTCGACTTCAACGCCTTCATCATCCACCTTGCGCCGGTGATCGTGGTGATCATGGCGGTGCAGGCGCTGATGATTCACCTGCTGTGGGGACGGTCGCTCAGATCGACGCCGGCACGTCGGGCGCTTGTCATGGGGATGAGCGCGAAAGAAACCATCCTCGACCGGACCCTGCTCCGGCAATCGCTTGTGGTATTGACCGCGGTCATCGCCGGCTTCGTGCTCGCTCGCCCGCTGCACCTCGAACCCGCGACCATTGCAATAGCAGGCGCGGCGACGCTGATGCTGCTCGACAACTGGCAGCATCACAACGAGACGCAGTCGGCCAACGTGCACAAGACCTTCGGCGATGTCGAATGGATCACGATCTTCTTCTTCGTCGGATTATTTATCGTGGTGCACGGCGTCGAGATCGGCGGCTTGCTTCACCTCCTCGCCAACGAACTTGTGGCAGCGACCGGGGGCAACATGGCCCACGCTGGCTTCGCCATCCTGTGGGCGTCGGCCTTCCTGTCGGCAATCGTCGACAACATTCCCTTCGTCGCCACCATGATCCCCCTGATCAAGAGCATGGCGCCCGCCTATGGCGGCGCGGACAAGATCGAGCCGCTGTGGTGGTGCCTGTCGCTCGGAGCCTGCCTCGGCGGCAACGGCACCCTCATCGGCGCGTCGGCCAATCTGACGGTCGCCGGCATCGCTGAACGCAACGGCGTCCCCTTCCGCTTTATGACTTACACCTGCTACGGCATGCCCATGATGATCGTCTCGATCGCTATCGCCCATCTTTATGTTTGGTGGCGCTATTTCTGAGGCGATTGGGCATTGGGCGGTCGCTCCGCCGGCGATAGCGCCATGAAATCGTGAACCTTTTGGCCGGCTGGCGCGACCAACAGCATGGGAGCCGGGGCGGCATGACCGCTTTCACCCGGATATGTTCGAGCGTGCGCTCGAACGCGCGCCGAGGGGGACCGAGCGGTGCTGGTGCATTGCCGTAAAGGCTTGACCTGTCGCGTGCGCGCAAGCGTCGCCAACGCAATTCTGCTCGCCAACATTGCGGTCCTGGTGCTTTTGCTCGCGGGCGGCACCGCTTCGGCCCAGAACGGGATTTTCGATACCATCCTGGGCCGCCGCACCGCGCCGACGGCTCCCGCGGCGCCGCCGGTGAGCGCCTATGCCGATCCGTTCTCCGCCTGGAACCTGTTCGGCGCGCCGGGGCCGCAGCCGCTTCAGCCCTTGATGGACACCGCGGTCGCCTATTGCGTGCGGCTGTGCGACGGGCGCTTTTTTCCCGTTCAGCGACATGAGGGCGCGGCGCCGGAGCAGACCTGCAGCTCGTTCTGTCCGGCCACCCGGACCAAGATCTACAGCGGCGCCAGCATCGATCAGGCGGTCGCAGCGGACGGCAGACGCTACGCCGACCTGAGCACGGCCTTCGCCTATCGGGAAAAGTTGGTCGACGGCTGCACCTGCAATGGCAGAACCGCGTTCGGGCTGGTCAATACATCGGTCAAGGACGATCCGACCCTGCGGGCCGGAGATATCGTTGCGACCAACAGCGGCCTGATGGTCTACAACGGCGGCGTGAGACGGCAGAACTTCACGCCGGTTGCGGCCTCCTCAGCCGTGCCCGCCGATCTGCGCCGCAAGCTCTCCAAGACCAAGATCACCCCGGCATTGGCAACCGCCGCGCCGCCCGCCGACGTCAAGCAGAGTGACAACGCGGCGGCAGTCCGCAAGAACAAGCGCGTTCAGCTCGAGAGATAGCTCGTCACCTCCTCCGCGAGCGAGAGCGCGGAGGTGAGCCCAGGCGATTCGATCCCGAACATGTGAATGAGCCTTTCGCGCCCGTGCTGGCGCGGACCGTCGATCATGAAATCCGCCGCCGGCTCCCCCGGCCCCGTCAGCTTCGGCCTGATGCCGGCGTAATCTGCGGCGAGCGAGCCGTCCGGCAGCCTTGGCCAGTAGTCGCGGATCCGCGCGTAGAACGCCTGCGCACGTGCAGGGTCGACGTCGTAGTTCTCGCCCTCGATCCATTCGACGTCCGGCCCGAAGCGCATGCGCCCGGCGAGGTCGAGCGTCACGTGTACCCCGAGCCCGCCCGGCACCGGCACCGGATAGATCAGCCGCGAGAACGCCGGCCGGCCGGCGAAGCTGAAGTAGTTTCCTTTCGCCAATATGAGCCGCGGCACCCGCTCGACTGGATAACCTTCGGTCGCCTGCGCGAGACGTTGAGCACCGAGCCCGGCGCAATTGATCACCGCGTCGAAGCTCAGCCACTGCGCGTCGCTGCCGCCGACAGCGGCATCCCAGCCACCACCCCGCGCCGGCCGCAGGCGCTCGATCGGGCTGCCAAACGCGATCATGCCGCCGTGGTCTTCGAGGTCGCCGCGCAGCGCCAGCATGTAGCCGTGGCTGTCGATGATGCCGGTTTCCGGCGAGCGCATCGCGGCCACGCAAGCAAGCTCCGGCTCGAGGCGCCTGGCGGCCGTAGCCTCGATGATCTCGATACCTTCGACGCCGTTGATCTCGGCCTGCTTGTGCACCGCAGCCAAACGCTCGCGCTCGCTTTCGTTGGTGGCGACGACGAGTTTGCCGCACTTGCGATGCGGCACGCCGTGCGAAGCGCAAAAGGCGTACAGCATCCGCCGCCCGCGGGTGCAGTGATAGGCGCGGCTCGAGCCAGTCGGATAATAGAGCCCGGCATGGATGACCTCGCTGTTGCGCGAGGACACCCCGGTACCGATTGCGGCGGCGGCTTCTGCGACGATCACCTCGTGCCCGGCGATCGCGGCCGCGCGCGCGACCGCAAGCCCGACCACACCCGATCCGACCACCAGGACCTGCATCCGCCCTCCCCCGCCCAGGCTAGATCTCGACCGGCAGCCCGGCATAGTTCTCCGCCAGCGAACGCTTAGCTGCTTCCGAGCTGGTCACATAGTCGAGCTCGGCGAGCTGGCGCTTGCGATCGAAGGCGTTGTGGCTGGGATCGAGATGAAACAGCTGGGTCATCCACCAGGAGAAGCGTTGCGCCCGCCAGACCCGACGCAGGCAGGTCGCCGAATAGCGCTCGAGCAGGTCGCTGCGGCCGGCGCGATAGAATTCGACGATGGCGCGCGAGAGCACCATCACGTCGGCTAAGGCCAGATTCATGCCCTTGGCCCCGGTCGGCGGCTGGATGTGGGCGGAATCGCCGGCGAGGAAAAGCCGGCCGTATTGCATCGGCTCGACTACGAAACTGCGCATGGCGGTAATGCCCTTCTGCAGCATGACGCCCTCGGCCAGCGGCCGCGTGCCCGCGATCCGCGCATGCAGCTCCTGCCAGATGCGAGCGTCAGGCCAGTTCTCGATGTCGTCGTCGGGCGCGCATTGAAGGTAGAGCCGCGCCAGCGTCGGCGAGCGCATGGTGTAAAGCGCAAAGCCGCGATCGTGATAGGCATAGATCAGCTCGTCTTCAGGCGGCGGAGATTCGGACAGCACCCCGACCCAGCCGAACGGATATTCGCGATCATAGGCAGTGAGCACATCAGCTGGAATGCTCGGCCGGCATATGCCGTGAAAGCCGTCGCAGCCGCCAATGAAGTCGCAGGCGAGCTCCTGGTCCTTGCCGCCGTGCCGGAACCGGATTTTCGGTGCCTTGCCGGCGAAGTCGTGAACGCTGACGTCGCTCGCCTCGAACAGGATCTGGCCACCATCCGCAAGGCGCCGGTCGATCAGATCCTTCACCACCTCCTGCTGGCCGTAGATGGTCACGCCCTTGCCGACGAGCTCGCGGAAATTGATGTAGTGCAAGGCGCCGCCGAAGCCGAAATACACGCCATCGTGGAACATTCCCTCGCGCTGCATGCGCGCGCCCACGCCGATCTCAACCAACAGGTCGCTCGCCCATTGCTCGATCAGTCCGGCGCGGATGCGGCTCTCGATATAGTCGCGGCTGCGGTTCTCCAGCACGACGGACTCGATGCCCGCCAGATGCAGGAGATGCGACAGCATCAGCCCGGCCGGTCCTGCCCCGACGATACCGACCTGCGTCCGCATTCAGCTCTCCTTTTGATCGTTCGGGCTCATTGCAATAGCGCGCCCGCGCGCGAGAAGAGACGGAGGCGGGATTGCCTTGCACTTTTCAGCGGTTCGCGCCGTGCGACCCTCAACCCCGCAGGCAACATTCGCCATCTTGGCAGTTCAGCCCAGCGCCGCATCGAGGTCGGCGATGAGGTCATCGGGATCCTCGATCCCGACCGAGAGCCGCACCAACGTGTCGCTGATCCCCAATGCCGCCCGCACGTCCACGGGCACCGAGCCGTGGGTCATCAGCGCGGGATGCTCGATCAGGCTTTCGACCCCGCCGAGGCTCTCGGCCAGTGCGAACAGCTGGCAGCGCTCGAGAAAACGGCGCGCATCGTCGAGCGTGCCTTCGAGTTCGGCCGAGATCATGCCCCCAAAGCCGTGCATCTGTTTCTTGGCGAGCGCGTGCTGCGGATGGCTTGCAAGCCCGGGATAGAATACTCGACGTACTTTGGGGTGGCGTTCGAGCCAGGCGGCGACCTTCAGCCCCGAGGTGCAATGCCGCTCCATGCGCAATGCCAGGGTCTTGAGGCCGCGTAGCGCCAAAAACGAATCGAACGGACCTTGAATGGCGCCGACAGCATTCTGCAGAAACTTGAGGCGCTCGCTCAATTCGGCGTTGTCGGCGACGACCGCCACCCCGCCGACCATGTCGGAATGACCATTGAGATACTTCGTAGTCGAATGCACGACGAGGTCGAAGCCATGCTCGAGCGGACGCTGCACATAGGGACTGGCGAATGTATTGTCAGCGGCGGCCCAGATGCCGCGCTTTTTGGCGATGGCGGCGACGCGCTCGAGGTCGACCAGCTTGAGCAGCGGATTGGTCGGCGTCTCGACCCAGACCAGGCGGGTGTTCGGCCGGATCTCCGCTTCGATCGCATCCGGGTCGGACAGATCGAGATAGCTGACCTCGATTCCCATCGAGCGCTTGCGCACCCGCTCGAACAGACGGCGCGAGCCGCCATAGAGGTCGTCGACCGAGATGACATGGGAGCCCTGGTCGAGGCATTCGAGCGACGTCGAAATCGCCGCGAGGCCGGACGCAAAGGCGAACGCGGCGCTGCCGCCTTCGAGATCGGCGATGCAGCGCTCGAACGCCATGCGCGTGGGATTCTTGGTGCGCGCGTAATCGTAGCCCTTGTTCACGCCCGGACTCTGCTGCACGTAGGTCGACGTGGCGTAGATGGGCATCATGACGGCGCCGGTGGTTGGATCGGGCTCCTGGCCCGCATGGATGCAGCGGGTGGCGAAGTCGAGTCGGTTCGATCTGGTCATTCAAGCCTCGCGTACTGCCGTCATCATGCGCGCAAGCGAAGTATCCGGCAAACAAGACATTGTGCGGCTCCGAAACGATCGCACGCGTGCTTGGTGAATACCGGATGCCAGCTTGCGCGGACACTGACGGCGCAAAAATTCACACCGCAATCCTGAAATAGTTGATGAGGTCGAGACGGGTTGCGATGCCGAGGAACCTGTCGCCGTCCATCACGATGGCGATGTAGTCCTTGCGGAACAACGGCACGAGGTCGGCGATCGGCGCATCGGCGGAGATCGTCTCGAGCCTCGTCACCATCACGTCCTTGACTGGCCGCGCAAACACCGCGTTTGGATCGCCCGAGGTGGTAAGCAGGGCCGCGAGCACATCGCTTTCGTCTACGAGGCCGACCACGCGTCCGTTCTCGTCGATGATCGGCAGTTGCGAGACATCGGCCGAGCGCATGCGGGCGAAGA
>Ga0207689_10001449_pt1 | contig 22684 bp, 18 predicted proteins | sample KBSMisM52_FD_184312 | JGI IMG/M metagenome (GOLD analysis project Ga0207689, IMG submission 184312) | Miscanthus rhizosphere microbial communities from Kellogg Biological Station, Michigan, USA - KBS Miscanthus M5-2 (SPAdes) (version 2) | ecosystem: Host-associated > Plants > Roots >... | reverse complement strand
ACCAGTCATATTGAAGCTGTAGCCCGTGGGGAGTACAAACGAGACGATCCAGCGCGGAACTCCGAACTCTTCCATTCGCTCCATGGCTAGTGGAAGTGCAGCTTCGGATGTCGTGGTTGCAAATCCAATCGCAGCCGGTTCGCCAACCGCAGTGATGAACTTGCCCACTGGAACTCGAAAAAGCAACAGTGTCGGGATCAGCACGAGAAGGCTGAATGCTGTGAGAGCGACGTAGTAGGTTCCCACCAGTTTCGCGAGTGGCAACAGGGTTGAGATGCCGGTATTTCCAACGGTGTAGGCAATCGCAGCCCCAGCAGCAAGAGGCGCAAGGTACATGATGAAACGCGTGAGTTGGAACATCACATCGGCCAACGATTGCAGGACCTTCACCAGCGGCGCACGTTTCTGTTCGGAGATCATCGCCAATGCCGCCCCGAAGAGGATTGAAAAGATCGCGACCTGGAGAATCTGATTCTGCGCGACGGCTTCGGCAATGTTATTGGGAAAAAGATTAAGGACGATCTGCTGCCAGCTTTGTGGTGCCTGTGCGGCAGTTGGCTGTGCTGTTTCCAGCGCCGCGGGGATCACAACCCCCCATCCGGCTCCGGAGAGATTCATCGCCACAAGTCCAATGACCAAGCCGAACGTCGTGATCACTTCGAAGAAGATGAGCGCCTTAACCGCGACGCGACCGATTGACTTGAGTTCGTTGTGTCCGGCGATGCCAGTTGTGATTGTCGCAAAGAGAAGAGGAGCAACAATCATGCGAATCAAACGCAGAAACAGGTCGCCCGGTAGACGGACCTGTGCGGCAACGTACGGAGCATCGACGCCAAGCTCGATTCCCGCAAGCATCGCGAAAAAGGTCCAGGTCATCAGCGAGGGCCGGCGCAGGCTGAAGAGCAGGAAGGAAGCGATTCCAATCCAACGGAGAACGACACTTGCCGCGGACAAATGGAAGAATGCGACGGCAATGCCTGCCGCAATGAGCACCGCGGCGGCGAGCAGAAACACAGTGGCCAGGGGATCCTTCACTGCCGGGCGGATTGAGGCTGTTGTCACCATTGATTTAATTCGTTGCCGGACGCTTCAGCTTCATCGCCTCTGCGGTCATATCTGTATACTTCAGCCCCGCGCCAGTGTTGAACAGCACCACGCGATCGTCGGCACTGAGGTATCCAGTCGCAAGCAACTTGTCATAAGCCGCCGTCACGCTTGCCCCTTCGGGGGAGAGAAATATTCCTTCATTTCGTGCCCAGTCAAGAATGGAAGCGAGAATCTCGTCGTCGCTGACGGCCATCGCGAGACCACCGGAAGCGCGTACGATATCCAGGATGATCGCATCGCCGTAGGGCTTCGGTACGCGGAGACCGGCCGCGAACGTTGAAGCATCCTGCCACATGGTGCTCACGTTTGCGCCGGCTTCGAAAGCGCGTGCGACGGGCGCACATCCCGATGCCTGCACCGCAATCATCTTCGGCCGCTTACCGCCTTTCACCCAGCCCAGTTGTTCCATTTCTTCGAAAGCCTTCCACATGCCGATGAGACCAACGCCGCCGCCCGTGGGATAGAAGACCGCGTCGGGATACTCCCACCCGAGCTGCTCTACGAGTTCGTATCCCATGGTCTTCTTGCCTTCCACGCGAAACGGCTCCTTGAGCGTAGAGATGTCGAACCAGCCTTCCTGTTGTTTTCGCTCCTGCACGATGCGCGCGCAATCGGAAATGAGTCCATTGACGAGTTCAACATGTGCGCCGTACGCGACGGCCTCAACGTAGTTGGCAAATGGCACATCGCGCGGCATGAAGATGTGCGCTTCGATTCCGGCAGCTGCGGCGTACGCGGCCAGGGCACCGGCAGCATTCCCGGCCGACGGCACTGCAAGCTTACGGAGCCCGAAGTGCTTTGCCATGGTCACAGCCATGGAGAGCCCACGCGCTTTGAAGGTGCCAGTTGGATTGGCTCCTTCTTCCTTGAGCCACGCGCCCTCATGACGACGGCTCTTCAGCATCGGTGTCCAACCCTCACCTAACGTCACCGGCTCAGCGTCAGGAAGAACTGAGCGATACCGCCACATGCCGGTCCATGGGCCTTCGGCGTCCTTTGCGATCACCTCGCGCGGATTCGTTCGCTTCAGGTCAGAAAGATCATATCGAACGAAGAGCGAACCGGCTGGTTGGGTTTGACACTGCGGGCATACGGTCTGTGGCGTCACGGCAGGGGTGTGAGCGTGGCAGCGGGCGCACTCGAGATGGACGATGGGCGGCATTGACTCCTCAAGACTCCTGAATCAGATTAGAGGATCACTGGCTTCGCAAACGAATTGTCAGTGTCAGTACTTTCAGAACTTTGATTCGAACTCGCGGAATCTTCTCTCAAGTTCCCACTGCGCTGCTGCCTTTTCACTCCCATCCAGAAAGCTCTTGCAGGACATTGCAGGTTTCGCGCCGCCGAGGGTCTGCCCCTTGCATGCAGCAGCCGGAGTGCTGAACACATCCGCCGATGCCCAGAGGCTCGCACCCGGCAGGAAATTGTGTTCCAGGCCCGTGCGCGCGAGTTGCTTCAGCTCTGGATAGCTCAGGTGGTAGTCGTTAGCGGCGCGAACGTATTCGTGGGTTAGATCGATGCGGCTGACAGCCTGGTCATCGGTCGAGAATGCAACCGGAACATGAGCAGAGCGGTAGTACAGGAATGGATGCCGGTCGCCGGTGATGCCGAGAATGCCGTCATTCGAGCTGAGATTAATCTCGACCATCACGTGCTTGCGCGCCATCTCCTTCAGCAAATCCTGCGCACCGTCTTCATACATCACGTCAACACCGTGGCCTATCCGCTCAGCGTGACCGATCTCAATCGCCTGCCGGACGTGAAATCGAAGCCCCTCCGGCGGCACCATGCCCGGCGCGAGTTCTCCTGCATGGAGCGTGATGTGCACCTTGGGATAAAGGCCGTGCAGATATTCCACCATCTTCATGTGCAGGGTGTAGTCGCGCATCGAGACCATGTAGTCCTCGGGCTGGACGAAGTTGATTCCAACCCAATCGTCAGATCCCTGCTCGATTGCCTGCTGCACTGTTTCGAAGCCCAGCAACGTCTGCGCAAAAACCTGCTCGGGAGAAAACGCGCGAAGCACCTGATAGATGAAGCGAACCTGTACCTTGCAAGCGGTCGAGGCTTCCGGAGTGCCGCAATGTTGGATCTGGTTGCGCATCTCGATCGCCTTGCGAGTCTCTTCACGATCGATCGCGATCTCCTCGCGCAATCCGCGATCGAGCAGAGACTGCCGCATCTGAGCAAGATCGGGATTCCATCCGATTTCGTGCGCGATCCGGGCGGCGTGACCGAATGTGGGTGTGTGCATCAACTCGAGATACTGATTGTTCTCCGCGTCGGACCGGCGAGTGATCTCGTCGAGCCATTGTCCGATGTGACTCTTGTCGAGACCACCGAAGCGGTCGAATGTCGCAAAAAACTGATCGTGACCGCTGTGACCTGACGTTGGAACATAGTTTCGCATTGAGAAGGCATCGATGATGCGATCGTAGAGGTCTTGCTCTTTGGGCGTCAGACTGCTGCCATTCAACTCAGCGGCGGCGACGAGAGGTGCCGAGCAGGGCTCTTTCACAGTCTTTCCTTGCGCATCACGCGCAAACTCGGCCTCGGCCGGATCGATGCAGACCTTGTCCTCAGCCGCGATGCGGATCAGCGTTTCTGCGTAGACGCCAGCGCTGAGATGAAAGTGCAGGTCGGCGCCCTTCGGGAAATCAGCTAGAAAGGCCTGCACTGAGAGCAGCCCCTGACGGACCGCCGCCTGATACGCGCGGGAGGCGCGGGCTTCAGCCCACGTCGAAGCTGACGCTGCCGCAGATGAACTTGCCGCCTCAGCTTTTGCAGGCGGCAAGCTCAGCACTGAGGTAACCAGACCGGGCAAAGCAAGGCAATATAAGAAAAACGATTGCGTTCGCATGGTTTACTTTCCAGTGTACGAGGCCGGCGAAGAATAGGAAGCGTTTTCTCATCTCCCCAATCGTCTGAAGTTCATTCAATTGTCATCGCAATGCAGTTTCATACCGGCATGTGCAAATGCGACCGACGCGCCGGACGACGAACGAGTGCGCTGTGTCGCAAAATTGCATCATAAGAGTAGGCACAACAGCCCGCAGATGAAGGGTATCCCAATCGAACGCAAGGTCTCATGCAGTTGGGATCATTGTCTCCGAGCTGGTATGTCCGGCCATCGCGAATATCTAGAGGTCAGATAGAGATAAATGGAATCAACCATCACTGCTGTTGGGCAGCAGGTGTCCAGGCGATCTTTTCTCAAAGGGGCGATGTTCGGCGCGGGGGGCCTTGCGCTGTACGCTGGGGTGTTCGAACGCCACTGGCTTGAGATCGTTCACAAGGACATTGCGATTGGCGGTTTACCGGCACCGTTCGACGGGATGAAAGTGGCGCAATTAAGCGACATTCATCTCAACGAGTTCACGGAGCCGTTTCTGCTGCGCGAATCGATCGACGAGATCAATCGGGCCAAGCCGGACGTGGTTCTCCTTACCGGAGACTATGTCAGCGCCGAGGTATTGCCGCGTAATCTTACGGCAAAGGCCGCGTGGCAGTGCGGAAGCATGCTGGGCCGACTAGAGTGCCCACAGCGGTATGCGATCTACGGGAATCACGATATCTGGGCCGGTGAGGAGCATGTCGGAGAAGCTCTTACGACACACGGCATCACCGTACTGAAGAATTCGTTCCTTCCGATAGAGAAACAGGGCGCCAGAATGTGGCTCGCCGGAATGGATGATCCGGTGTGCGGAAAGCCTGATCCCGACAAAGCCATTCCCGCGTCGATCCGCCACAAGGCGGGAGAACCGATCATCCTCATGTGCCATGCACCGGATTTCGTGGACGAGCTTCGCGATCATCCGGCAGGACGTGCAGTGTCATTCGTACTCAGCGGGCACACGCACGGCGGACAAATCCGTCTTCCGTTTGTCGGTGCATTGCACCTTCCGCCTGGAGGGACCAACTATGTTGAAGGACTGTTCCAGGTTGGGTCGATGCAACTGTATGTGAATCGCGGGATAGGCACCGTCGGTGTCCCCTTCCGATTCGACTGCCGCCCGGAGATCACTATCTTCACCCTAAGGACAGCTTAACGATTCAGAGTTCGTGCTCTATCGAACCGCCGTTGGAGGATTGTTAGACGCCTGCGGCTGGGTCCCTGAAGCAATCTGGTTCATCGGCAGTTCCAGCGCGAACAAACTGGAGTCGCCTTGATCGGCGTGAACCCACATCCCATGAAATGCCTGTCGCAAGCCTGGATGCTGCACCAGCAGAGCCATCATGACATCCGTGACCTGTTTGCGGGCCTCTGTCGGGGTTCGGAGCTGCGCAGCCTGCGTCGGATTAGGAATGTAATGAACGTCGAGGTCCAGTCCGCCAAATTGGGTTGTGGTGTCGATCGCGCTCAAGTTGTAGGAAGATCCCTGCGCATTCAGCGTGACCTGCGTCTTCTCCGCCGGAAAATCCTTCGGGTGAATCTGCTCCGCTTCCTGCTGCAACTTCTGCAGGTTGGGGCTCGATAAGAAATCGACAGGGCTCAGTAGTCCTTGAGCGATGTGATAGTAGAGCCACGCCGTCCAGTTTTCTTTCGTCTGCGCGTATTTCCGGGCCGACACCCAATACCATAATCCGTCGTGGTCGGCGTGAATCATCGGCTTCGCATAAAAGCCCGCAACCTGCCATTGATTTCCAGGTGCACTGGCAAGTATCAGTGAAATCTGCTGAGGCTGCTGAACACCGGTTGCATGCAGGATGACGAGTGCATAAGTACCGGGCGGCAATCCATTGAACGTCAGCACCACGATTGGAGATCCACAGAAGAATTGGGTTCGCTCCGCGCCCGGCGCGTCTTTTGAGGCGTCGAGCAAGTAGATGGAGTCCACCGTCATCGTCGCCGTTTGTACTTGAGGTTTGAGGCTTGTGACGGATGCGGCAATCCCGTCGAAATCGGATGCGATGGCCGGCAGTATCTTGGCGCGCAGAGCCTGGGTGTCGCCGCTCTGAACAATGGCGGCGATGGTGTGCGCCTCTCCTGTGAACCCAGAGCGTAGTGTCTGGCTCATTTGCGACTGGGTTGAGCAGGTAGCGCCGTCAGCGTTGAACGCGCAGCCGGCAAAAGCCACACCCGTAAACAGGAGGAAAGCGCGATGCAGGAGTTCCCTTTTATCGAACATGTTTTCGTCCAGCGGATGGAAATTGAAAGACCGCTATGTACTAGGATGCGAATTCATGACAACTGAGCACTGCGATCATGAGATCTCGGTCTCAGAAAACTGCCAAGGTGCCGCAAATCGCTTGTGGGAGTCGCGGACGAGTTCCCAAGCAGAAAGGACTGATGCCGATGGATCTCAGATTGCGAACCCAAGCCTTCTACAAACCTTTAAAAACACTGGGTTTCCGGGTAATACAAGCAAACTCTCAAGAGAGAGCGGGGTCGGTTCCGGACCGCTCGCTGAAATTGACTTTCCGCTCCGGATCTTGAACACCGCTCGAGGTTAAAAGAGCCGCTGCCCGAGCGAGGACCTGCTTCTTTGCTTCGTCAATCGCCATTGGCGCAATAACCGTCAACCCGCCGACTACGCGATTGAGATCGAAATAGGCCTGCCGATTCAGCCGGATGAAATCGACCGGATACTCTGGCTTTCTCGCTCGCGCAGCATCTGGATCCGCATCGAGCACGAAACTGACATCGGGACGGGGAACCAGACGCATGATCAATCGTGCGTAGGCACGAACCGCTGCGTTTTGCAGATTGAGGTTCGCCAATTCGTCGTAGGTGTAGCGATCGAAGATCACGAACTCGACATTGCCCCGCATCGCGTGGCCGAACACCTTGCGAGTTGACAATGCGTCAACAAAGTAGAGGAACATGCGAATGCAGGTCATCGGAAAGCCACGCACGTTCTTGTCTCGCCGGTTGATTGGCCTATCCGGGTGTCCGATGCCCTTTTCTCCTCTGAAAACCCGATGGCCTGTCCCCTCACGGATATTTGTGAGGCTCGCGATGTCGTCCCAGAATCGAAGTACGCGAAAGCGCACCCCATGCTCTTCGAGAAAAGTGCATAGATGGTCAATCTGGGTGCTCTTGCCCGCACCGTCCACACCGGAAAAACTCACAGATCTGACTTTCGACAAATTATGCATAAGTCTTCTATTCGTTGTCTGAGATTTGCCGAAGGATCAAGGCTGGCTATGGCTGGCCTTTGACATCCCTGCGACAGCACCAATTGCACCTGCTCCCGCCAGCACCAATCCGAGGCTGATGACGATCGCTCGTACGCGCCGCTGCTTTGCAGGAGCGATGGCCGCACCGGCGGGACGCGAGCCCGGAACTCCCGTCGGTTTCTCGTAAGGAGCCGCAGCGGTCCCGACAGGCGGTTGCTGGGGCGTCTGGGTCTGTTGGTTTTGTTGCGATGGCTGAGAAGTTGCTTGTGGAACCGGCGCTGAAGGTAGTTCCTCGGGGGGTTGGGAACTGCTGATCTCGGTTGCTGGTGAAGCACTAGCCTGCGGGTTCTGTGCAGGTTCCTGCGCCAATCCCACCGTCGGCTGTATCAGCAGGATCGCGCATAGAGCGACAACGAGCGGGCTCTTTAGTCCAGCAAAGAAACCAGAACTGCTGTCCAACCGGAAGCTGCCATATTTCACCATCGCGTTCCTCACTTTCATGCCGCGTTCATTTGCGATTTTTGATCGTTCTGAACCGGGTTCTCGAGTTGAATGAAGTCGAGCTGCGGCCTATGGAAGCTGTCGATGGCTTCGCTCAAATCCTCGAAACACTGAAACAGTGTTTCAACTTCTGCAGCTTGTAGAGTCGTTCTAACTTCTGGACGAAGGCCGGCAAGGCGGACATCGCCGTTACGTTTCATCGCTTCTTCGAGGCAACACAGAAGCAGGTGAAGCGCAGAACTGTCTAACTCGCGTACCGCAGAGCAGTCGAGTACCACCGCCGGGCGGTCAACAACAATACAGCTTTCAAGGTCCCTGTAGACCTCCTGGCGCTGCGCTCCAGAGATGCGTTCCGGCAATTTCCTGACCGCAACCGATCTGATTTTCGTTCTCATTCCTGATCCCTCTTTTAACTCGAATGGAGTAGCTCGGTAGAGCTCGTTCAAAAAACTTGCCGATGACGAACACTCTGGCTTCAAAGCATCCGCGCTAGTTCCGCGGCTGGATTTCTGGTTGAGTGCGTTAGGACATTCTTGGCGTAACGGAAAAGCGTAATTAGATTTGTTCTGTACCAGCAGCACTCGGTCATGCGGGGAGAAAGTCCGCAGACAAACCGCAATTTGGTGAGCGCCTCTGGCGAATGAATGAGAGCCGCCATCAGCCGGTGGTTCCCATCGATAACGGTGAGGGGTTCAGCCTCGCTCGTTCCGATCAGAATCACCGAATTGAGACCAGGATCCTCCGCGTCAAACTTGCTGCCGATCGCACGAATCTTCGCCACAAATGAGGAGTCGAGCTGATCCTCGCGCTTGCGCATCCCTTCCGCGATCTGAAGGCAAGAGAATCGTCCGCTGGCAACCTTGCGCCATTGAGCACGCGGAAACATCCGGATGTTTGGGAGATCTTCGTACTTTATCTCAACCTCGTACCATTCGGTGTCCTGCGGGATCTCGCGCCAAAGATAGGAATGCCTGATGAAGAAGAGGGCCCGGCGCTTTGCGTTCTCCTCTGGATCGCCAAAATTGGGTTGGGCCACGATGTGGTTCAGTGTCTTCTGGTAATCCCGAAAGGCCGGGACATGGAAATCGCTTTTCAAGAACTCTGCGATAGCGGCATCCTCTGAGATGCGCCGGATCAAACGCACTGGACGGCACGAGCCAGCATCCAGGATGTCCTTCGGATCAGTGAGTGAGTTGATCAGGAATGGCACGGCTATAAAGACAAATAGCAAGATCATCAGAAAGAGCTGAACAAGGACTACTTCGCGGAGAGAGGAGTGGAAGAAGCAGATCGCTCCGAGCAGGACGCCGCTAAACGCCAGCTGCACCCAGCTGGTGTTTGCGATCTTGTAGGACATTTCAAAGGTGATGATGACTCCGGCAAGGGAGTAGATCACCGTAGCGAAAGCGTAGAGAGCAAGCAGGTAGGGCAGGTTGTATTTACCCGCAATCGCAAAGCCCGGACCGAACAGGTGAGTCCACAACTCGGCAGGAGCGATGCAGAGTGCGACCGAAATTGCTGCGCCTACGCCAACAACGAGCGCCAGTGCAGTCGCAATAACCCGCAGGTCCCGTCTCTCCTCGTTGCTTGTCCCCGCTACCAGTGGGAAGGTGGAATTCACAACGGCCTGGGAAAACGAGAAGATCACGCGACCCACCATCGCAACGGCCGCATAGTATCCCGCTTCACGAGCAAGAAAGAAATGATTCACCAGTACGATTCCGCCGTTGTTGATGATCATCTGTCCGGCAAAAAAGACCGCAGCCTGGATTGTCTCGTGCGATGCATGCGAGAAGCGGATCGGGACGGGCACATGGCCTGTGAGTTTTACGCGAGCCGTGACATACGCGATGGCGATGGCAGCCGAATTCGCTGCGATTACCCCGTACAGACCCCAGCCGATGGAGATGAGAGCAAGGGAGCCAAGCAGTCGAACTGCCTGCTCGGTAACGAGATTTGCGGCCAGGTTGCGGAACCCGCATGTGCCCTGAATGTATCCGCGCCGCGCGCCAAGTGGTACGTAGAACGCTGCGCCGATTGCAATGACGCTAACCAAGCTGGCAGCGGGAAGGTTGAGGTAGTCGGCGATCCCCCTCTGGAAACTGACAAGGCCGAGAGCAACAACTACACCGCAGATCCAGGAAGCACGATGAAAGAAGCGATAGATTGCAGATTTGGCGTCGGATGATGACTGCTGGGCCACCATCTTGGTTGCAATGAGCTGGATTGCCAGCGTGATCGCCGACAGGAGGACGAGGATCGTGTAGATTACTGTTGCGTGTCCGAATCCCTTCGGTCCCAGATAGCGAGCCACAGCGATGTTGTATGCAAGGTTGATGGCAGTATTCAGGCCCGAGCCCGATAAGAGGACAATGCTGCCTGAGACAATCCGTGCCTGCAGGGTCTTTCTTCTTGGCACAACGGAAGTGGCCACCGAAACTCCAGAACTCTATGGATATGGAGCCGTCTCGGTCTCCATGACTGTGGGATAAACTCTTGAGACGGCCGCTATTAGTCGGATGCGATAAACAACCTCTTGGCTGCTCCGTTCAGAACCTGAGTTGCCGGCGGAATTTCTCTGCAACCGAGTACGTGGAAGCGGCTTCTAATTTCAGTATTGATGCTGAACCGTTTAAGTGCACTTTTGCTTCTGTTCTATTTCCCGCACGGGTGTCTGAGCTCGGCTGCGGATGCGCCCGTTCAACTGAAGTACCGGGCAACTGGCTCTTCCCCACAGGTCCTCGCGCTGTACGAAGCGTGGTTCGGACATCCCCGGCACATCTCGGTTGGGTACTCATCCCAGGACCCTGACGTGATCAAACGCCAGATCCAATCTGCACAAAAGATGGGGATCTCGGGGTTTGTAGTGGATTGGTATGGCGATCGTCAACCATTCATCGATAGAGCCTACGCGGAAATGCAAAAGGCCGCGGGACAGAACCACTTCCAGGTCGCGATGATGTACGACGAAACCGATCACGAAGAGGATGCGACGGATGTAGCGATCGCAGACTTCGCAATCTTTCACGACACTTACCTCTCCACCAAAGCTGAGGGCCATGACGCCTACCTGACTTACCAGGGGCGGCCCGTGATCTTCATCTTTCCGAAGAGTGGTCATACGAATTGGGACAAGGTGCGGGCGACTGTGAACACATGGGATCCCGCCCCGTTGCTGATCCAGGAAAACTTGCCTGGGCAGTATGCGAATGCGTTCGACGGGTTCTATGCCTGGGTGAATCCGGGCGATAAGGGCTGGGCTGCGGACGGGAGCAACTGGGGAGAGCAATACCTCAGCCACTTCTACGAGACGATGAAGACCAAGCATCCGGATAAGCTGATCGTTGGGGGCGCGTGGTCGACGTTCGACGACAGCAAGGCTCATTGGGGATTGAACCGGCACATCTCGGCGCGATGCGGACAGACCTACCAGGACACATTTAACTACTGGCGCAAAGAATTCCCTCCCGACCAGGTGCCCCCGTTCATCTTGCTGGAGACTTGGAATGACTATGAAGAAGGCACCGCGATGGAGCGCGGGATCGACACCTGCGGGAAGGGCGGGCAGCTGAGCCCGGTCTCGACGGCGGAGGGCAGCGTCCATCCTGGGCAGCCGAGTGGGGGACGTTGACCAGGAATGAGGACGAGGGGTTCAGGGGACCCACCCCGTCCTATTTCGTACTTGATAGAAAACAAAGGTAGTTCCTGGGGCACTCCGGCACGGAGAGGAGCGATTTCCGCCTATCATCGCTTTTTCCTAAGCTCCTCTTTCTAAATCTATTTACCTGCAAAATCTTCATCCCAAGGAGGTTACGATTCGAGACTACCTGAGTGCTCAGTGGCATCCTTGAGGAGCGAACTGAAACTGCACAACCTAAGTTTTTTGCAAGTTCCTCTTTCTATACATACTTACCCACAACATATTCATTCGAAATAAGTTGTGATGCGAGACTTACCTGATTGAGGACTTGAATGTCCTCCGAAGTAATGACGAATTTATTGCTCCTATGTTTTTGCAAGTTCCTCTTTCTAAATAAGTTATTTCCAAGTTATTGAATCAGTGACATTTAGACCGCTGCGGCATCCCTCCGATCGCCAAGCCCAAGATGCCAAAACAGGCGGCTGTACCCCTACAAGGCTGTTCCGTTTCGCATCAGTCTGAACGTGTGGCGATCATGACTCTCATTGTCGCTCTAAGCGGGCTAACAGTCTGCAAAGTCCAGCCGGTGAGAAGATCAGTTGCTTCAGTGGTTTGCGGATCACCCATCTCAACACGAGCTTGACAGAAAGCTTCCGCCCATCGTCGCGCAAGGAAAAACCCCGCCGGACCAGCGACGGGGCTTTTCGATCAGCTCGTCTTCAAGACTAGGCTGCGTCTTGTTCCTGATAATTGACAGCTTGAATTGCGGCGAGGCCGCCGGCGACGCCGTAGCTGCCAACCGGCACCTCGATAGTGCCAGCCTCGGTCTCGATGCTGACTTGGGGACGGTGGACCTCGCTAATGAGAGACAGCGGCCGATTGCGAACTTCGTCGTAGATCCTGCCGATGTATTCGCCGAGTATCCCGAGTGAAAGCATCACCAATCCGCCGACGAAGAACACCGCGCTGGCCAATCCGAAAGCCGCTGTTGCCACTGCGCTGCTGGGAATGACCATGCAGAGCGCCATCAGCAGCGCTACGGAAGTGGAGAACCCAAAGAGCCCGAAGCTCAACCTCAGGGGCTTATAGCTGAAGCTGGTGATTGCATCCATGGCGTACTTGATGCGGCTGATGAACGACAGCTTGCCGTCTCCACTGAGCCGATCCTGGCGGTCGTAGTAGACGATCGCGTTTTTGTAACCCACCCATGCACGCAGACCGGGCAAGTAGCGATTCTTCTCGCCAAGAGCAAGAACGGCATCAAGGGCCTTGCGGTCCATAAGGCTGAATATGCCTGCATTCAGCGGAATTGGATAATCCGACAGTGAACCGAGAACGCGGTAAAACAAGGGAAAGAGGAAAGCGAGCAGTTTTCGGCTCTCCTGGCGGGTGCGGCGAACGCCGACAACAACTTCCGCGCCTTTGCGCCAAGCATCGATCATGCGAGGGAGAACCTGGGGAGGATCCTGGAAATCGCCGTCCATGAGGATTACGGCGCGCCCGCGCGCGGTCTGGAGGCCGGCATTGATCGCTCCCATGTGGCCCCAGTTGCGGGAAAGTTCAACAACCACAACATGCGAATCGACGGCCTGCAGTCCTCTGAGGAGCTCGAGTGAGGAATCGGTTGACCCATCGTTGACGTAGACAACTTCCCACTCGTCAACTACTTCTTTCAACGCACTTGCGAGGGCCTCGTTCAGCTGCTCGATCAGCTCTTCTTCGTTATAAATCGGTATGACAATTGAGATCATTTTCAGCTCCTGTCAGATCGCATTGGGTGGTCTCCTTTCACTTGCAGCGGTACTAAAAGGGATTTCTGTCACCCGGCCCAAAATGTTTAGATGCAGTTAATTCAGAATTCACTGTGCCTCAGCCTGGAAAATGCGCACGCGCCAGCGTACCTCGGAGGGCGTGAGCACCACGATGTACCTGGTCTTCACCTGCTGTGTTTCCAACGATTTGCCGCCACTCGACAGTTGCACGTCGTACTCGACATCGTCGGCTAACTGGATAGAGAGCCCTTCCGGCGAGTAGAACAGGATCTGAACGTTGTGGGAGCGATCGTGGTAGGTGGTGCGAACTCCGGCGGTCTTCTGCTCCTGGATTGTTGCCGCGAGCTTTTCTCTGGCCGAACCGACAAAATCGCGGTCGAGCAAATCTGGCCGATTCTGATCAAGGGCTTTGCTCATGCTCTGCCAGGAATCGAGGTAGCTCTGAACTACTGCCTTGGCTGTCGTTTCCTGGAGTTCCCGTGGCCCCTGGAGGTGAGGCTGTTGTACGTGAACCGTGGGCTCGTCGGCGGCGAAGGCTGAGAACGCCGTGGCGAATGCGGAAAGCAGCAGGAGGCGTCTCAGCATCACTGTGCCCACCTTATCTGATTCCCGAGTACGACGCCACTGGCGACGGAGATTGTGGCGCCGCGTTGTGCGGGCATTTCCACGGATGCAATTCCCTTCTTGAGAGGCACATCAACGGTGGATTTGCTGTCGCCGTAAGTCTGGGTGAACGTCACAATCGTGCCGTCAGGGATGGCATTGCCACTGCAATCGCGCACCGGATCGGTCACCAGTTGAATCTTGTTACCCGCCGATTTGGCGTTCATCTTGATGCTGCACGGATCCCCAGGCACCTGTCCGACAATGCGGGTGCTCGAAACGTCGCCAACGCGCACCACGAATTGGGCTTTCCCTTCGCGTGTAGCAGAATCCATCTGCGTCCAGGCAGCACCGTTGTGGGTTTCGACGTTTCTGGTTTGTGGAGTACTTCCGGGATTGGACAACTGGAAGGACACCTGCATCGGTTTTGTTATCAAATTCCCGTACGCGTCGAAGACATAGGCAGAGCCGGTTATCGCGTTGTGCAGCGCGACAGGCAAGCGCGAGGGCTTTGCGATGAAGGTTATATCGGAAGGCTTTTGCGCGGGCAAAACATCGATCGACCCACTCTGCGCGGAGGAATCAGAGGTCACCCACACGGAGTAGTGTCCGGCGTTAAAAAGCGAACCAGACGCGATCTCGATGCTACCTCCGAGTTGCACATCCTGCTTGATGAACTGACCTGGGCCAGCGATGTAGAGCGTTCCCTTCCCGCTCCCGCTGGCCTGAACTGAGAACGCGGCTCCGGCTTCGATGCTTTTTGGAACTGTCAGCTCACCGGATTGAGCAAGCGCCGAAGTGATTCCCAGAGCGAGGCCACCCAGCAAAGTTGGGATTTCTGCCCTCACTGCGCCCCTCCGAAGCTATATGTAGCAACAACGGTTCGTTGACTGCTGACCTTGCGGGCGAGATCTTCGGGAATATGGATATTGAACGCCACCGGAGTTCCGGGCAGCAACGCGTGATCTACATATTGATCGCCGACCCACACAACCTGGCCAGCCTGATCGTAGAAGGTGCCGAGTACGTGCGCCACGTTCGCAATCTGGCCGCTCTGATTGGTTAGCTGTCCGGTGAGCGCGGCGTCGGGCGCAGGAGTGAGCTTCTCATTTTGAATCTCGATCACCGGATCTGCCGATGCGGAGATCAAAGTCGAGAACGGCGTCATCCGAACGCTTCCAACTTGCGACAGGGTAACGTTGGGAAAGCGAATCAGAAACGGCGTGACTTGCTTTGGCAGAAGCTGGTGCGAAATGTCATCGAAGCTGCCTTCAGTGTCGATCGCCTTTTGATCTTTGGAGAGCAGAGTCGCAGTCACGGACACATAAGCTGGAACCACATCTTCGTTCAACAATTCGCCAAGCAGCACAAGTCCATCTGCGCGCTGAACTGGATGCATATCGACGATACGAACATGCGGCGATTCGACATCCTGGGCACCCCAGTCGTCCGAGGAACTGCGGTTGATTACATCCCAGCGGAGATAGTTGACCGGAATCACCTGCGGAGGAACGACCGGCTCCTTTTGAATTGGCCATTGAACCTGCCACCTGCTCCCGTTCTTTACCAGATGGAGATCGCGGGTGCTCGGGGAAGGTCCTACGACGGTAGACCACTGCATTTTGAACCGAACGTCGGCGTCAGTGTCCGTCGCGTGAAGAGGCTGGACCTGGAAGTCATTCAAGTCTGCGTAGGTACGCAGATCGGGCCAGCCGCTCGTAAGGTCGCGCCGGAATTGTTGTTCAGAGAACTCGCCCTTGTTCGCAAGACTTTCGTATGCCCTGCCGTATGCCTTGGCGCGGATCTGTGCACCGAGAGTCCGCACAGCGGCCTCAGGCGTTCCGGCGGAGCCGGTGAACTCCTGCCCGCTCGCATAAGCTGCTGCGGACTTATTTGGCCAGAGGGTTCCAATTGCAACCAGAGCTACAGTTGCGCCGACGAGCGTGACCGCCAGCAGTCTTCCTCCGCTGCTCACGATGCCAACCTCCCTGGTACGTACTCCTCGTCCGCCGGTTCCGCCGGGGAGGTGAAAGAGATGCGGCTCTCCAGAGGACGGCGCTCCGGAATCAGCAGTACCAGCAACGCAAGAATGCTACTGCCGAATGGGAGAATGCCCCACAACAGCCCCTGCCAGTGTGGAGGAATCTGAGGGGCGTTGAGAGGTGTTGCCGGCGGAACCCCATCTTTGCTCCAAACGATGATGGTGCGGTCGTTGAGATTGTCGACGGGCCGCCATCCGGCGAAGGCCAGCAGAGGATCGTAATAGTGATCGCGAACGAAGATCCACTTCAACCCGTAGTGATCGGCATGCTCGAGGATAGCGCGCAATGCGTCGATACCGTTTTTGTGGAAGAACTTCGAGCTCGTGAGCTGGCCGGCGCCGTGCTCTGTGAGTTCAGGAAGTTGACGGCCAGAGTTCCATTCCCCGTCGACGCTGCTAGCATCTGTCTCTCGCGCCAGACGCGCGATCTTGTTTCCGAAGCCCAGCGTCACATAGCGGTACTTATCGTGCCCATCTCGATTGAGCCAATCAGCAACCGGCTTCGTGTCAAACTCCTGAGCGTCCGGCGGATGGATCGTGGACCAGCTTATCGCCAGGCCGCAGGTGACTGCCGCCAGAATGCTGAGAACCGCGACCGCAGCAGTTTTATACTTGTCAACCAACTCAACAACAAGCATTCCGATGAACGGCAGCGCGAGCAATGTTGCCCAATAGCTGAACCGCTCCATGGTGATGACTTCAGCCGCACGCCTGAGAAGCACCTGGCCAAGGGGAGTGGTTCCACCTAAACCGAGAAGGAATGCGACCCAGAAACCCAGCAGCAGCGGGCGAAGCCGCTGAACTGAGGCTCCGCGCCAAAAGATGAAGGGTAACGCGAGAATGACTGCGCCATAGGGAACGATGAAGTAGTTGATCCCCCAGAACGGCGTCAGGATGTAATTGGCGCGGCTGGGGTGCGGAATCGGTTCCTGCGTTACCGGATAGTGAAGCAGGGCGATCCAGAAAGGCAGAAGGACCGCGACGATCAACGCTGTAACGATGACTACAATGCCCACTGTGCGAGCGATGAGCGCGCCTGTGGAGGATTGTTGTTCACCCTCGTGCCGTTCCATAATCGCGAGAGCTACGACCGGCAACGCAAAGAAAAACGAGCCGAAAAGCAATGTGGCGTGGTGAGCAGCGGCGGCGGCGGCAAAGAGGAACGTCGCCTTCAGGAACGCGCGCCATCTGCCGTATCGAATCCACTCGAATAGGAACGGAAGAGCATTCAAATAAATTGGCGCTGCGGATGTGGTGCCGAGCTGTCCAGCTGAATACACCAGAAAGCTTTCAGAGCCGAGGAACACGCTGGCAAGCGCTGCGAATGACGCCGCGCGCGGCGATACCCAGAGAAGAGAGAAGCGATAGACTCCGACGGCGAGCAGGAGAATGGCGACGAGCTGGACCGCCATATAGGCGTACTCAAGGCCCATCAGGTGGGACACTACAGCAACCCATTGCTGCGGCAGTGGCGGATAGGTGGCCTGGGAGAAGCCTGCGTACCACTTCGTATTCCAGGGATCGAACCAGTGCTGCAGATAGTGGGACGCGAAGAAAATATGGAAATTTGTGTCGTACGACTTCAACGGCAGCTTCATCACCATAAGAGGCAGGTGAACCAGTAAAACTGCCATCAGGATGAAGGAAAGCGGTATCGGACGTCTGGATAAGTGCGCTTCAGACTTCTGCACAGGTTCCTCTCATGGATTGGTCGATCGGGAAAAAGTCTGGCTCCGGTGCCATGATGTAAAACCGCGCTGCAAGCCCCCCGTATCTCTGAGCCTTTTGCATTCGATTCACAATTGGGCGGTATCGGTTGCATGCCGGGGGCAAAATGACGGAAACGTATGACTTTGAAGATGTGTGCGGATTTGGCCAGCATCAACAATCCAGCCAACATTTGAGGGGCATTTCTGAATCTAACCAGTCACCGTGAGTTCGCGGCTGTGTGAACTCTTGCAGTTAACGAGCGGACTAGGTGAACTTCTTTGAAATTGAAAGCTAGATTTCTAAATTCTGCCTGTTTGGCGGTATTGCTCGCCATCGTCTGCACCTTGAAGGCGCAGACGTATGAGATCGGACCTGAAAAACCTAACCAGAACTCAAAACCAGCACAGAAGCAAGCGCAGGGGCAAGAATCCAATCTTGGATGGGGCTCGAACATCGAAAACGCCCGACTGGGCCGGGCCGCGCAGCAGGCTTTGCAACGCGGCGATAAGGTACATGCTCTCGAATATGCTCAGCGTGCCGCACAGGCCGCGCCCAACGATCCACAGTTATGGTTCCTGCTTGGATATGCAGCTCGCTTGAATGCGAGGTTCCAGCAGTCGGTTGATGCGTATTCTCACGGACTGAAGCTGAGCCCATCCTCGCTGGACGGTCTTTCTGGACTGGCGCAAACGTACGCCGCAATGGGCAAGAACGATGAAGCACAAAAACTTTTGAAGCAAGTGTTGGCAGCGAATCCGAAGCGCGCCAATGACGCGCTGGTGTTAGGCGACCTGTTCATGCGAGCGGGAGACTACAACTCCGCCCTCGATGCCCTGGGGCAAGCAGAGCGGGCCCACCCTGACGCTCGATCGGAACTACTGCTCGCCATCTCCTATGAACGCCTAAACAAGCCCGACATGGCGAACAAGTACCTCGAAGCCGCGAGGAAACGTGCCCCGGACAATCCTGAGGTACAGCGCGCCATGGCTGGATACTTCCGCGAACAAGGAAAATATCCAGAGGCTATTGCAGCACTGAAGTCGATCCGTCATCCGAGGCCTGATATCACGGCTGAATTGGCCTATACGTATCAGCTCGACGGAAAGCTGGAACAATCCGCGCACACGTATGCGCAGGCGGCGAATGCTATGCCGAAGGATCTGAATCTGCAGTTATCTGCGGCGCAAGCACAGGTGGCGGCTGGATCCACGCAGCAGGCAGACACGTTCCTGAAACGTGCCGCGAGTATCGACGGAAACAACTACAGACTGCATGCAATCCAGGGAGAAATCGCCCGAATTCACGATCAGACACCAGAGGCAATTCGCGAGTACAAGATCGCAATTGACCATCTTCCTGCCGAGCCCGTCGAGGGACCTCTGTACGGGATCCAGCTCCACATGAACCTTTCGGACTTGTACAAGTCACAACGCGATGATCAAAGTTCTCAGCGAGAGGTCGCGGTGGCAAAGGATGCGATCGGCAAGCTCAGTGAGCAGGGTCCGAACCGCGCACCATTTCTGCGACTTCGAGCGCAGATCAAGCTGGCTTCGGGAGATCCCAGTGGAGCGCTGGCGGATGTGAGAGACGCTCTGGCGATCGACAGCCACAATCCGAGCGGGCTCCAGCTGAATGGTGATGTGCTGATGAAGCTGGGACGGACGGAGGAGGCGATCTCGACCTACAAGAAGATTCTTGCCATTGATGCGAAGAACCGATTCGCTCTTATATCACTCGGGTACGCATCTCGAGCCGCGGGCCGGGACGAGGATGCGGAGAAATATTTCCAGCGCCTGATACAGGTTGAACCTAACCTCGCGGTTGGATATGCCGCGCTGGGCGATCTATATACAGCCCGCCACCACTACAAGCAGGCGGAAACGTCGTATGCGAAAGCATTTGAGCTATCCCCAAAGAGCGCGATGGTGGTGGCAGGTGCGATGAATGCCGCAATCGAGGAAGTTCGGAATCACCTCGATCTCGCTCTGCACGTTCAGCTCGGCGTAGGTCGAATCGCGCAGGCTCTTCGACACCGCGGTGACGTGATCGGACTGATCGATCGAGAACGCGACGATCTCCGAGTACGACGGGTCGTTGCCGACCAGCGTGATGTCGGTGCCGTGGAGCGTCGTCACCACACGCGGCGCCCGGCTCGCCAGCTTGGAGGCCAGCACCTGTTTGGCCAGGAAGGCCGCGGTGGCGTGCGGCACCGCGTAGTGCGCGTGCACGATGTCGAGGCTGAAGTCGCGCGCCACTTCCACCACCTTGTTGGCGATCGACAGCAGATACTGCGGCTCGCGAAAGAGCGGGTAGGTGGGCGTGAGCACCTGGTGGAACATCAGCCCCGCCTGATAGTCGCCGAAGCGGAAGGGCGTCTCGGTGCTGATCACGTGGACGCGGTGATCCCGCACCGCCAGCGCCTTCCCGAGCTCGGTGGCGACAATGCCGCTGCCGCCAACCGAGGCGTAACAGATGATGCCGATATTCAAGGTCCTTGGTCCTTGGTTCCTGGTGCCTGGTCCGTCCCTGGTCCTCAGTCCTTCGTCCTGAGTCCCTCGAGGAGGTGGGGCTTCACGATCAACTGCCGGGTGACGAAGCCTTCCGCGAAGGCCGCCTGGATCTGCGCGCCGAACTGCGCGTCGCGGCTCTCGATGAGCTGCTGAAAGCGGCTCGACGTGAGCCGCGTGGCCACCGCATCGGCTCCGGCCGGCGCGAACTGCGTGGCGTGACAGGCCAGCGCACGGCGCTTGGTCTCGTAGTCTTCGCTCACGTCCACGACGAAGGACGGCGCCGCGTGATCGTTGATGAAGTAGTAGAAGAGCGCGTCCGGCTTCCACGCCTCGCCGGGTGCGTCGAAGCGGCGAAGGCCGGCGCTGAACACCGCCTCGGTGAGCAGCTCGCTCGCGCGCACGTGATCGGGATGGCGGTCCGACCAGTAGGGCACGGCCACGCTGCGCGGGCGGGCGCACCGCACCAGGCCGGCCACCGCGCGCAGATGCTCGGGGCTCGAGCCGATGGCGCGATCCGGCAGCCGGAGGTTGGTGCGCCACGTGGCGCCAAGCACGGCGCGCGCCGCGTCGGCTTCGGCCAGCCGCTCCTGCACCGTGCCGTTGCTGCCCATCTCACCGGCGGTGAGATCGCACAGGCCGACACGGTGTCCCAGGCGAGCATGCTTGGCGACGGTGCCGCCGATGCCGATCTCGATGTCGTCGGGGTGCGGGCCGAACACGAGCACGTCCACGGGTCCTTCGACTTCGCTCGGGACGAGCCCGGGCGCGGCGCTCATCGCGTCCACCCGAACACCTGATCGCTCTTGTCGGGCTCGCCGTGCAGCGCGCGCACGAGGATCCGCGCGGCGAGGAACGCCCCGGTGAGCGAGTCGCCGGCGCCGCCGAACGCGAAGAGGTGCCGCGGGTAGTTGCGGTGCGGGCCGATGTAGGGCAGCCCGTCGGCGGTTTCGCCGTACACGGCGTCCCATCCCCATTCCGGATGCAGGCCCGCAATCGCGGGATACATCGTCAGCGCTTCGTACATCAGCTGGCCCGTGCGCTGCACGAGCACGTCGGACCGGCGCCGCGCGGGCGTCTCGTCCTGATCTCCGCCCAGCACCAGGAGCCGTCCGTCGGGCGTCCACACCACGCGGCGGCCGGCACCCGCGGGATCCTTCACCGTCACGCCGCGATTGCCCACCTGCTTCCGCAGCGCCACGGGCATGGGCTCGGTGAGCGCGTGGTACACCTCGCGCATCTTGAAGTGGCGGCGCAGCGGGCGGAACTCCGGCGTGGCCGTGCCGGTGGCGACGATCACCGTGCCGGCTTTGATGAGTCCCCCGTCCACGATGATTTCGACGTGCTTGCGCCCGACCCGGACTTTCTTCGCGCGCGTCTGCTCGAAGAAGGTGGCCCCGCGCTTCACCGCGGCGGTGGTGAGGCCCAGACAGGCGCGATAGGGATCGAGCAGGAACCCGTCGCGGGCGCGCATGGCCGCGGGCACGTCGAGCGGGGTGAGCGCGGTGACCTGGCGGCGCGTGAGCCACGCCCCGGCCACCCCCGCCGCCTCGCGCGCGTCGTACTCGCGGAGCAGCCCCTTGCTGTCCTCGTGCGGCCCCACGATCAGGCTCTCGCGCGGCTCGAGGTTGCACGGAATCGAGAGCCGCCTCAGCTGTGCGGCGGCGTCGAGCGTGGATCGGCGCCAGGTGGCGAACACGAGCTTGGCGGCCCGCAGGCCATGGCGCCTGGTGATGTCGCGGAATGACGGTCCCGGGTCGGGCAGCAGCAAGCCAGACGTGCGCCCAGCCGCGAGACCGACGCGCTCGGCTTCGATGACGAGGGGCTTCAACCCCGCCACGGCGCACGCGATGGCCGTGGCGCACCCGGTGAGTCCCGCTCCGACGATCACGACTTCGGCGGCGTGTTCGCCGCGCAGGCGTGGAAAGGACGGGCGCCTGGCGGCGGGATAGGCGGCAATCCACGGGGATTGCCCGTAGCGCGTCTGCATCGGTCAGCCGCCATTCTCTTGTACTTCGCGCATGGCTCGGAAATGCGGCCCGGAAGGACCCGCGCTTGATAAGATCGCAGGCCTCCCCCATGGGCAAGTTCGTCCGGATCCTGGTTGTTGCGGCGATTGCACTGACCCTGGCGCTCGGCGGAGCGGCGTACTGGGCCCGGACGCAGGTCAGGGCCAGCCTCCCCGTCCTCAACGGCACGGTCCGGGTGCGGGGTCTGCAGTCGGCGGTCACCGTCGAGCGGGACGCCCTCGGCATCCCCACCATCCGGGGCATCTCCCGCCAGGACGTAGCCCGGGCCACCGGCTTCGTGCACGCCCAGGACCGCTTCTTTCAAATGGACCTGGCGCGGCGCCGCGCGGCCGGTGAGCTGGCGGCGCTCGTCGGCGAGGCCGCGCTGCCGCTCGATCGCGAGGTGCGCGTGCACCGGTTCCGCGACGAAGCCCGGCGGGCGCTCGCACTGCTGACGCCGCGCGACCGGACCGTGCTCGAGGCCTACACCGCCGGCGTGAACCGGGGGCTCTCCACGCTCGGCGCCAGCCCGTTCGAATACTTGATCCTGCGGCAGACGCCGCAACCGTGGGCCGCCGAGGACAGTCTGCTCGTGGTGCTCTCGATGTTCGTGACGCTGCAGGACCCGACCGGCGCCTACGAGTCGATGCTGGCCACCATGCACGACGTCCTGC
>Ga0207689_10001446_pt1 | contig 22702 bp, 22 predicted proteins | sample KBSMisM52_FD_184312 | JGI IMG/M metagenome (GOLD analysis project Ga0207689, IMG submission 184312) | Miscanthus rhizosphere microbial communities from Kellogg Biological Station, Michigan, USA - KBS Miscanthus M5-2 (SPAdes) (version 2) | ecosystem: Host-associated > Plants > Roots >... | reverse complement strand
ATGCCTTGCTGGCAGCCGGTCGCTACGAGCGCGCGCGTGAGGAGCTCGAGTTCATTCTCAAATATCAGGATCGCAAGACCGGCATGATCTGGCACGAACTGTCGCAGAGCGCGGGAGCGATGGAGTGGCGCAAGTATCCCTACATGTTCGTGCACGTCGATCTGAGCTATGACTTTCTCGACACGGTCGCGGAGTACTACTCGGTCACCGGTGATCTGGAATTCGTGAAGAAGAACTGGAATGCGCTCGAGTCTGCGTATCGATACTGCAAATCTCTGCTCGATCCCAAGGACGGTCTACCGCGTATTCCCGGCGACAAGCAGGGCTTCAACGAGCAGGACCCGCTCAGCGATGAACTGACGCTGTCAGCGAGTTGGGTTGCAGCATCACAAGCGTTCGCGACTCTCGCGGCGGCCGCTGGGCGGCAAGCGGCTGCAAGAGCAGCTCTGAACGAGAGTCAGCGAGCGCGGCAAAGTGTGCAGACCAGATACTGGGACGAGCGCCGTCACTTCTGGATCAGCGGTCACACTCGCGCGGGTGCGCCGGTCATGGATCGAGACATTCGGCCCGCTAGCGTCGTGCAGGACTCATTGTTCTCCGCGGAGCAGCGCAGCTCCGTTCTGAATGAGCTCGCGTCCGCCGACTTTCAAACGGATTGGGGAACGCGCGGCAAGGCCGCGAGCGATCCCACCTATGATCCGAACCTGTATTCGAGCGGCAGTGTTTGGGCACTCGCGACTGGGACCGTGGCGCGTGCATTCTGGGCCGAGCATCGTCCAGCGACAGCATTTCCGATCTGGAGGGCGCTCGTGCCGTGGAGCACCCTCGACTCGCTGGGTCACATGCACGAACTGATGGCGGGCGACTTCTATCACGAGGAAGTGGAATCGGTCCCGGAGCAAACGTGGTCGTCGGCATCGTTCCTGACGACGGCAGTTCACGGCTTGCTGGGCTTGCGCGTGGATGAGGCGGGACGTCATCTGCAATTCACGCCGCACCTGCCACCTGGATGGAACAAGGTGACGCTGCGGCGCGTGCGCGTCGGAAGCTCCGAGGTTGCGCTTGACCTCGTCCAGTCATCGGGTGAGATGACGCTGCACATCCGAAACGATGGCGCTCCCGTCAAAATGTCGTTTGATCCGGAACTGCCCCTCGGTGCCACGGTGCGTAGTGCGCACATCGGCGGGCGGGAAATTGCAGCGACTCTCGCGCAGCATCCGCAAGACACTCACACGCACACTGAGTTCAACCTTCCGCGAGGCGATGTAGAGCTGAGTCTTTTCTACAACGGAGGTGTGGCGATTGTCCCCCTCATTCCGCGTCCAGTGATCGGCAGCCGGAGCAGGGCAATGAAGGTCGTCAGCACGAGCCTGAACGATCGCGTGTACACGATCGAGCTCGATCACTTGGCTGCGGAATCCGCGAGCTTCGAGCTGCGCACGCCCTGGAAGGTCGACGCTGTGAACGGCGCGAGGTTTGAATCCGTCGCGCCGGCGTCGTATCGATTAGAAATCGACGCAGCTCCGAGCAAGGAACCCGATGCATATCAGCGCAGCAAGGTGATCGTGAACTTCGCTAGCGATCAGTAGCCCGTCAGATATCCGACCACGAGTCGGGTAGCTTCAGCGACGAGCGCCTCGGTTTGTTTGTCGGAGACAACGTTGTGGTGCAGGACCGCCGTGTGCGTCAACGCCTCAATCGATGTCACGCAGACAAATGCTGCAAGCTCCAGGTCGGCGGTACGAATTTCCTTGCGATGCTGCTCGAGGTACGCCTTGAAGAGCGCATGGTTGCCGCGGTTGAAGGTCTCGACCTTCTCGAGCTTTCCCACGCGCGGAATCTGCTCCGCGAGCACCTGATGCAGCTTCGGATCGAGGCGATGCGACTTGATCGCTGCAGCGACGAGCGTGCGCACACCTTGCTTGATCGGCTGGCTCGCAACTTCCGCCAACTCACCGCGCACGAGCTGCATGATCTCCTGCTGATGACGCTCGATGACTGCGGCGACCAGCGCCTCCTTGCCGGGGAAGTATTGATAGAGTGAGCCGACGCTTACGCCCGCCACTTCGGCGATCCGATTCGTGCTGGCCTTGTCGAATCCTTCTTTGACGAGAATGCGAGCAGTTGCATCGATCAGCGCGTCAACAGTTGCGCGCGATCGCTCCTGAGAAGCTTCTTTGCGGCGTTTTGTGAGCGGTTTTCGCACGAGTCCGGCGCACCAGGAATGCGAGTATCAAAAGCGAATGATCGCTCGTATTCTGTCCCGCATGGACAACACACTGCAACGCTTGTTTCGATACAAGGCCTGGGCGAACGACGAGATGCTGACGGCTCTGGCGAAGCTCGGTGGAGAGTCGCCGATAGCAAAATTGGCAATCAAGGCTTTGAGCCACACCTACGTCGTCGACCGGATCTTTGCCGCCCATCTGAGAGGCAAGACCCACGCGTACACGTCGGCCAACTTGAGTGAGATGCCGACGCTCGAAGAGCTGTCTGCCGACATGCGAGCAAGCGATCGGGAGTATCTCGACTACGTGTCGGCGCTCGATCGCGCTCGGCTGCTCGAGCGGGTCGACTTCACTTTTACGGATGGCGCGCCGGGCTGCATGTCGCGCGAGGAGATGCTCATGCACGTGATCACCCACGGCGTTGGTCATCGCGGACAGGTCAGCGCGGTGATGCTGCTCAACTCCGTCGCGCCGGTGCGTGACGGATTCACGACCTATCTGCACACGGCCGAAGCTTCGACGAGAAGGCGAGCTGCCGCGTGATCAGCGAGCCGCGGCTTCGTTCGCACGCACTGACCACAGCTCCGCGAGACCGCGCCATTCTGAATCCGTCTTCACCGTGGCGAAGGTGTCGCGAGCCTGCTTCGTCTCACCGCTCTTGAGATAGGCGACGCCCAGATCGATGCGCGTCTGATCCGAATTGGCGAGAGCACCTTTCTCGATGCCCTTGCGCAGCGCTGCGATCGCGCGGTCATACAGTCTCTGGCTGAGGTACATGCGTCCGATGTCGACATTCGGCTGTCCGCTGCTAGCGCGTTCCGCCTGCGCAGCGAGATTCTTCACGTCGTCGGAGCTCTTGGCAGTCTCCGCCTGTGCGTGAGCAAGCATTCGTCGAAAACGCGGCTCCTGCGCGCCAGCAAGAACGCCCTTGTTCAAGCCTGATTCCAGCACGCGAACGCCATCTTCAGGCATGCCGAGATCGATCGCGCCCATTGCGAGCGTTTCGTAGTCCGCAGGCTCGCTCAGCATGCCGACATCGAACTTCAAAGCGAGATAGTAGTAGTTGACCTGCTTGGAATGTCGCTGGGCCGTCTGGAGCTGAAGGACGTTCCGCCAGTACTCCGGCTTCGGATAGTGACGCAGCAGCGTCTGCCAGGTGTTCGCAATCTGTTGCCGATCTTTCAGCTCGTAGTAGGCGCTGAGGAGTGCTTGCAGTGACGTTTCCGGCGGGTGACCTCCCTTGCGCTCGGTAACTGCCACGAGCTGAGAGATTCTGGCGGCCGCGCCGCGATAGTCTTTGGCGAAGTACCTGGACTGACCGGCAAGATCCAGGAGTGCGGAATCGTTCGGCTGCGACGCGAGGGCTGCTTCCGCTGTGCGCGTCGATTTGTCGTACTGCTTGGCCCGCAGGTAGAGCTGCGACGCTCTCTTGAGATACTCGATGCGCTGTTCAGCCGAAGCCGACTCAGATTTTGCGAGCTGTTCGAAGATGGCGGCTGCTTCGGCGTCCTTGTGCTGCTGGGTCAGAACGTAGCCCTTGTACTCGTCGACCTTGTACTTGTCATAGGGCGACGCGTCGGCAACACGCCCGGCTTTTTCCAATGCGTTCCAGGCGGCGTCCCAGCGCTTGCCGGCTGCGAGGTCCTTCGCCTCGGTGAGATATTTCGCGATGTCTTGGTTGTTCACCGCTTGTTCAGCGGCGATGCTTGGCGTCGCTGCGCAGCAGAGCAGGAACGCTGCGATCGTGGTTTGAACGGACGTGCGAGTTGCCCCGGTCATGTGCCACCTCCCACACAGGCTATGGTCTTGAGACAGATGCAATTGCGCGGAAGTTCGATCGACCGCGCAAGAAACGGAGTGCGGGAGGACCTCGGGCAACATATTCTGGCGACGTATGAGTGTTCTCCGGCCAGTCGTGTTCCAGATATCAAGCGTGCTGATCGTCTCGATTGCGGGGGCCGCAGAGACCTATGAGGTCACCACCGAAACTGCGATGCCTCATCTCGAGGAGAATCTCCGCTACGCGACCACCCGCGAGCAGCGCTGTCTCGAGCAGGATGAGCTCTGGACTGCGTTTCCTATTCTGCAGTACGCCGCTTTGAAGGATTGCCGGCTAGAGCAGGAGAGTCGTCAAGCGCACGCCGTCTCTTATGCATTGGTGTGCGAAGGCGGACATGGCACGACCGGACGCGCAATCTGGCAGCTCGGGCGTACGCACAGCGTTGGCACGCTCAGCGTCAAGTTGGGCGGCAAGAACATGACCTTTTCTCAGCGGGTCACGGCCCGAGCACTGGGAGCCTGTGCGGACCTTCGCTCCAGATAACGCTCAAGCACCCACTGATAAAAGCGTCGCTGCTGAAGTTGTTTGCGGAGCGCGTAGACCGTTGACGGCAAGAGTGCTTCGACGTCTGGTTCCGACTCACCCGGCCGGCACATCGGCCAGAGCAATGCACATGCAGTCAGATCAGCTCGCGAAAAACGGTTGCCGACCAGGAATGGTCCGCGCTCGAGCGCCTGGTCGAGCCGGTCAAGAGCCGCCATGAAGCGCCGTTGCGCCAGGCTCGCGTTTTCGGCGGTGATGTTCATGCGTTCCGTCATCACGCGCCGCAGCGCCGAATAGGAGAGCGCGAACAGCGAACGCTGCAGCCAAGGCGCGTCCGAGCACAGAAAACGCAAGGCCCGACCGCGATCCGGCAGCGCGTAGTAGTAGAACCAGAGGCGCAGGGTCACACCGAGTTCCTCGTCCAGATACTTCTCCCAATCGATCGCAGTGATGGCATCCCGCGGATCCGCTGGGGTGAGTCTGCGATCCGGAAAGGCCTGGTCGAGGAAGGTGATGATCTCGTTCGAGCCCTGGATCACCCCATCGTCGGTCTTGAGAATCGGCACGAAGGAACGCGGCGCGAGCTTGCGGGTAGTGCGCAGATGAAAACCGGGCAACAGATGCCTGGCTGTATACGGAATGCCCTTGAAGTCGAGGGCCCAGCGCGCCTTCTCGGAGTAGTGCGAGAACTTGAAATCGTACAGCTCGAACATGCTGTCCCCAGGACGACGCCGCACCGTGAACCGGGCTGTTGGCAGAGTACTATCTGTTCATCAGGTCCTTTGGGGTATCGGTCGGAGGACCAGTATCGGGGAATGGAGTTCACCATGCCGCAATCGATCTTCATCAGCTACCGCCGATCCGACTCGCAGCACGCCGTGTTTGCAATCGCGGACCGGTTGCGGTGGGCCTTCGGTTCCGTCGCTGGTCGGGCTAGCGAGATCGCTTGGATTTCGATCCCTTCGTCTTCACGCGCGCCCACGTGGCCCTTGGCGACGACTTCGCCGGCGTCTCTACAATCCGCGTGTCAGGGTAGCCCTCCATCGCAAAGAGCAACGCGGTTTGGTCCTCCCAGCTCTTAGCGGCGACTCGCGCATGGAACAGCGCGTGCGACACTGCATCACCAGCGAGCAGGCGAGTGTAGAAGGCAACGGCGATGGCGCTCGCAATTTTCTCAGTGGATGGCGCCATGCAGCCGATGAACGTGCCGACGCCAGCGCGGGCGACGACTCGCTCCAGACCAGGTCGGCGTTGCTGGAGCCGGTGATAGAGATCTGCAAAGGAGGTGGCTACTGCTGCTGCGTCACCGAAGGACCAGACGAATCCTGAATAGTCCTCGTTGACGAACAGCAGACTGGGCGGCCTCTGGATGAGCAGCGTGGCGAGCTCGGAAGCGCTCACCCAACCATCGTTGAGTGGAATCACGCTCTCACCGTTGTCACCCAAATAGGCGACACCCGTCATATGGACGATGTCGTAGCCTGTCGCCAACTCCTCGAGTACGCGCGTGTATGAGGCCTCGGCCCCGACGAGCAGCGTGACATCGTGCGCGGGCTTGGCTGTGCGAAAGAGGCTGGCGATTTCCTGCGCCTCCTCGCGCGTGCCCTTGAGTGGGTGACTGTAGGACTTCGAGTCGGCCAGCGCATCGCCGACCACGAGAACGCGCAGCGGTGAATGCAAGAAGGGTCGACCTCTCGATGCGTCGTCGAGGCCCGGCACTCGTCGACACAGGGGCGCCCACATGCACAGAGGTGTCGAGAAGTTCTGATCCACCATTACCCATTCCCAGGGCAGTGCCGCCAGTTCGTTCGGCACATCGAGCACTGTCAATTGCTGATTGCGACTGACGGCGAGCGGTACGCCCAGGTCTGCCAACGGCGCGGTGATAGTCGTGCCGATTTGCCGAACATCCCAGCCGGAGTACATGTCGCCTGAATTCGTCGTGGCACGCCGCAGTTGGTCCCAGCGCAGCGAGCTGGTGCTTCCCATATGTCGACGCTCCGCGGGCACACGTACGCCGTCGAGGTCGTCCGTCGTCGTCTCGAACCACTCGATATCGAGGAGTGCGCCCCGCGGGCGAATCGCGACGCACAGGGCTGGAAGTGGCGTGCGAGCGCGAAGAACAGTGGAGTTCGCAGCTCGACCAGGCGTCTTCGGTTTGGTCGCCGCTGCGATCTCGCCCAGGAAGACCGCGACAGATTCGTACTTGCCCTTGGGATATGGGATGACCTCGATCCCCGTTGTCCGCCGCAAGACGTCGGACTCAGTGGAGCCGACGCCTTCCATCAGCGCGTACCGCGGTGGTGACTGTGTACCGAACACGGAAAGCTGGCTGTCCAGCAGCAGGCGGAAGTTCGGGTCGCTCAGCGAGTAACCCACGAAGATCACCGCGTGGCTCAGCAGGATCGCGGACATCATTGCCTGAAAGGCGGGATTGGCATGAGTGATCCGGCGATAGTCTTCGGAGGTGAAGACCATGGACGCGGCGTCGTGGATCGTGCCGTGCGCCTTGAGGATGAAGAACGTGCGATCGAGCAAGAGCGAGCCGTGGCGACCCAACTGCGCGCCGGTCGGGCATTTCGGAATACCTGCGTCGCTCCAGCGTGCGTAGGCGTCTTCGAGGAGCGTGTCGAAGTTCGTGGTGACTATCGACGCATACGGAGTCTCGACGATGGCGCGATGTGTGGCTTCGGGAGGATCCGTTGATTTGTCCAACTCGGCGCGCAGTACCGTGGCGAACCGTTCAGGCCCCAGCAGCTCGCGGCACTGGTCGGCGAGCTCCGCGAATCGCCCCGCCTTGAGCAGCGCCTGCAATTCCGGATCGGCGGAATCGCTGCCGAGAATCTTGCTCGTCTTCTTGATGACAGTCGCCATCAACTCGCCCCACCCGGGATACCCGGCTGAGCGTGAGAGTCCGGCGCCGACGAATAGCACGCACTGTCGGTTGCGCACATAAGAAAGGAGCGCCGGGCGTCGCGCCGCTACGATGACAGGATCGGCCAGGTGAAGTGCCATCGGTGGCTAGCCTAACGCGTTGGCGGAGTCGCTACATAGTCCCAATGGGCAACCTGTGTCGCGATTGGGCTCAGCATTCCGATCCTATGATTACTATGAGCGCGATCCATCCGACCCTGGCAAGCACGCCGATAAGCTCTGCAGCGACCGCCGCCCCCGCAGCCGACCGACGGGCGTACCGAATGTCGTCGCTCGATCTCCTGCGCGGGCTCGTGATCGTGGTGATGGCTCTCGATCACGTTCGCGACTCCTTCATGCTCGGGTCCGTGCAGGATCCAACGGCGGATCCGAACGTCGGCCCGCTGCTATTTGCCACTCGGTGGATCACGCACTTCTGCGCTCCGACATTCGTATTCCTTGCCGGGACGAGTGCGGGACTGATGGCGCGCCGCCGGAGTCCTTCGGAGCTGGCGACATTTCTGTTGACGCGAGGATTGTGGCTGATCGTCCTGGAGGTTCTCGTCATCTCCACGGCCACGTCGTTCGCCCTGACTGGTGTCGAGGGGTTCGGCGGACGGATCTACATCCATCTGCAGGTCATCTGGGTGATTGGCGCCAGCATGATGATCCTGGCGGGTGCGCAGTTTCTGGGGCGGCACGCGTGTCTCGCGATCGGTGCGGCGATCGTGCTGGGCCACAATCTTCTGGATGGGATCTGGCCGGCAGCGATGACCAGCGCAAGTACTGCTCCTCTATGGGCGGCATTGCATTCGCGGCAGTTCTACGACGTCGGTCCGTTCGCGATCTACTTCAACTACTCGTTGCTGCCCTGGCTCGGTGTGATGTTCCTCGGCTACGGCTCTGCCGGCATCTTCGAGCTGCCGGCGAAGGAGCGGGATCGACTGCTACTGCGCATTGGTGTGAGTCTGGTCATCGCGTTCGTACTGCTGCGTGCTCTGAACGTGTACGGTGACCCGCGCTTGTGGGAAGTTCACCCGAGCAGAACTGCGGCGACTATCATGTCGTTTCTTGCCACCACGAAATATCCGCCGAGTCTTTTATATCTGCTGATGACGCTAGGCCCAGGCGCGATTCTGTGCGCGTTTGCCGATCGCTGGCGCGGGCCGATCAAGGATGCATTCGTGACGCTCGGACGCGCGCCGCTGGCGTTCTACGTGCCGCATTTCTATCTCATTCATCTCGGAGCGATCTTGCTCGGCGTCACGCAGGGGTTTGCAGCAGAGCAGTTCTTGACTCCGTATCGGTTCTTTCCGAAAGGGTACGGTGTCAGCTTGTTCGGCGTGTACGCGATCTGGATCGCGCTTGTGTTGATCCTGTATCCGTTTTGCCGTTGGGTCGCAGCGGTCAAGGCGCGCAGACAGGATTGGTGGCTCAGCTACGTTTGAAGCTGCACGAAGTCCTGCAGGCACTGGTTGTACGCCGGTGCAGCGTCCCAGAAACACGCGTGTCCGGCGTTGGCGAGCATTCGAATTATGGCGCGGGGGATGCGAGCCATCTGCTGATCGATGACATTTTGCTTGACGACGGCATCTGCAGCGCCATGCGCAATCAACACAGGCGTTCGCAGCTTCGGCAGAAGGTCGTCGTTGTCGAATGAGCGGGAGAACAGCGCCTGCCGCACATACGGCGGAACACAGGCGTTGAACCCAAGCATCAGATAACGGTCTTCGGTGGCAAGGTCGCTGGCGACGCACATGCGCACCAACGAGTCGAGAGCGCCGACGCTCTCCTGCGCATCCGTGGAAAAGAAGCCTGGCAGGAGCTTGAGAAAGTCAGCGCCCAGAACTGACGCTGCCTCATCGCTCCCCAACTTGGTGACGCCGCCGACAAAGTTGAGCCCGCGGATGCTGTTCTCGCCGTAGTGCCGGATGTAGTCGAGAATGACGAGCGGTCCATAGGACCATCCACAGAGCACTGGACGATCGAGCTGCAGCGCCTCGATGACGGCATGGACGTCGTCCGCCCACAGCTTTGAATCGCCGTATTGGTCGCGAGGCTTGTCCGAGAGCCCATGACCCCGCATATCCATGGCGACCAGCCGGAAAGTATCGGCCAGCTCAGAGTTCATCTGGCGTGCCCATGCGAGCGAGCATTGAGAGAAGCCGTGTATGAATACGATCGGTCGGCCGCTCGGGTTACCCGTCTCAATAAGGTGGAGTCGGGTGCCGCCTCCGCCCGTGACCATGTGATGCTTCATGGTGACCCTCCGCTCAACGGGAGTCAGCGTGCGCCCTGCAATTTCGTTTGTCTGTCGACCGGATTGTCTAAGGCCGGATGGGTGGCTCAGCTACATCTGAAGCAAAGTCCGTTCGACGTCTGAGTCCGCCGGCGCATCAGCCGCGCCGGTGGGCAAAGCGAACCGAAACGTTGCGCCGCCCTCCGGATTGTTCTCCACCCAGATGCGACCGCGATGTCCGGCCACGAAGGTGCGCGCGATCGACAATCCCAAGCCCATCCCCTGTTGCTTGCCGGTGAAGAAGGATTCGAACAGCAGCGACATCTTCTCCGGTGGAATTCCGCAGCCGCCATCGCGCACCGACACCTCGATCGCCTCGTCGCAGCGGCGCGAGCTGACCGTCACGTACCGACGAGACTGCGGGATGTCGGACTGAGCGTCCATGGCGTTGACGATCAGATTGACCAGCACTTGTTGCAGTTGTATCGGATCGCCCATGACCGGCGGCAACGCAGGTGCAAGTTCGTGCCGCAGTGAGACTCCTCGTCGAATGGCGTCGCTCGCGATCAGACGCAGCACACCCACTATGACCTCGTTCAGATCGACATTCTCACGTCGGCTTGGCTGCTTGCGCGTGAACGCGCGGATCGCGTCGATCGTCTTGTCCGCACGCTGTGCGTCGCTGTCGATCGAGTTCATGATGTCGATCACCTCATCGACCGGCGGCTCGCGCTGTCGCAAGAGCGTGCTCGCTGCGTAGGCGCTCAACAGAATCGCGCTCAGCGGCTGACGCATCTCATGCGCAATCATTCCAGTCACTTCGCCCAGGACGGCGAGCCGCTGCGCATGCGCCAGAGCCTGTATCGCTTCTTCTGCTCGCTTGCGGTCGGTGATATCGACGGCCGCTCCGACGTATCCGAGAAACACACCGTCCTGCGCGTAGCGTGGCACGCCCACACTGTGAACCCAGCTGAAGGCACCATCGTGCCGACGATGTCGATACTCGATGTCGAAGCGTTCCCGCCGCGTGAACGCAGTTTCGAATGCTTCTACCACGCGCCGCCGATCCTCGGAGTGCACACCTTCCGCCCAGCCGTCGCCCAGCTCCTGCTGCAAGGTACGACCTGAGAATGCCAGCCAGCCGTCGTTGGAGAATTCGTTGCGACGCTCGCGATCCACGAGCCAGATCATGACCGGCGCGGCATTGGCAATGTACCGGAACCGCTCTTCGCTCTCACGCAACGAACGCTCGACGCCGTGACGCTGCTCGACGATGACGGCCACCAGATATATGGGCGCCGCGCGCAACAAGAGGAAGTTCTGCAGCGCCAGCGCGGTTTCGGTTGGAGGAAGCCCTGCGAAAGGACCGTGATTCTGGAGCGCAGCTTGAATGATGAGCGCGGCGAACAAGGTAGCGGCGCCGGCGGCGCCAAACATGCCGAAGCGCAACGCTGCCCAGAACAAGAACGGAATCGGCGCATAGAACAGCGTCTGTTGCAGCGGCAAGTTCAGGTTGCCGGTGTTCGCCGCGAAGTATGTGGCGACCAGCAAGCCGATCGTCAGCAACCCGGCCTCGATCATCCGTGGGGTATTCGCCAGCGCGCGGAAATCCGAACCGAAGATCCAGTAACAGATCGCCGGCGTGAGCACGAGCTGCGCGAGCGCGTCTCCCATGAACCATTGATCCCAGGCAGACCAGTAGCCCTGACCTAGAGCGTACCGAGCTGCTGCGCCGGCGAAGGCGCCGAGGGCGGGAACGGTTACCACTGCAATGAGCAGATACCGGCCGAACTGGGGCAGCGTGTCCAGACGCAGCGGCACGCCGACAAAGCGACGCAGCCCAACGGCCGTGAGCAACCCTTTCGCCGAGTCGATCAGAAATGTCGTGGCCAGGAACCAGGTCGGGATGTCGCGCGCGACTTCGGAGAAGAACCGGATCGGCAGCGCCGCCAGAATGTAGAGCGGCCAGCGCCGCGGTTGTGTCACCAGCAAGGCGCATAGAAGCACGGTGTCGGGAAACCAGAACGGCGAGGCCGAGACCTGGCTGAACGACATTCCGTATCGGTACGCCAAGTAGAACGCGGCGCAGAACACCGCGAGCGAAATCGCTTCGCGCTTGATGGCCTGGTGCGACAGAAACCCTCCCCGCCGCCTAGCCTTCCCCGGGGCGCGATGATGCCAGAACGGGCGGGTTGCTACTCGTATTGTCTGTACTGTTGCGTCAGACCTAGGATGCGGCAGGGTTTCCGGGCGCGATGGCAGCCGAGACAGCATGGCGACTACGCCAATCGATTCGTCGCGTAGACACTTCCTCGTCAGAGCGACCACGACATTGGCTGTCGTTGGCGCCGCGTACACGGCCGTGCCGTTTCTTGCCTCTTGGCAACCGACAGCGCAGACCAGGGTCGCTGGCCGGCCGGCGGAGATCGACCTCACCAAGATCGCGGACGGCGCAGGCGTAAAGATCTTGTGGCGTGGTACACCGGTCTGGATCGTCCGCCGCAGTCCTGCTGTGATTGCGCAGCTGGCCAGCCTGAGGGGCGAGTTGAAGGATCCAGACACCTCTGATTCCGAACAGCCTGCGTATGTGGCCAACCCTACGCGTTCGCGTCGCGCAGACATCATGGTGTTGACTGCAATCTGCACGCACCTGGGCTGTATTCCCGAGCTGAGGTCTGCCGATGACGCAGCACTCGGTCCAGGCATGCTCAGCGGATTTGTCTGCCCGTGCCACGGCTCGCGTTTCGATGCTGCAGGCCGAGTGCTGAAAGGGTCGCCCGCATCGATCAATCTGGCGATACCCCCTCATTACTTCATGAGCGATGCTGTTCTGGTGGTGGGCGCGGAAGCTCCATGAAGAATCTGTGCAGGCTCCTGATCCTGTCGACCTGTTGGACTGTGGGAACGGTCGCTGCGCAAGTATGTTCATGCCCGCCCAATTCTCCCGACGAAGGTTTCGACCGCGCCCAATATGTTTTTACCGGGAAGGTCGTAAGCGCGCAGAACCACGTCTGGTTCGTGGAAGTCGAGCGTGTGTGGAAAGGGCAGGAGAAGCTGCGTCGTACGATCAAGCTGATGGATGTTTACGCGCGGATGGATTGCGAGTTCTTCTTCGAGCTTGGGCAGCGCTATCTCTTTTTTGCGGTTCTGGCAAAGGGCAGTCGAGAAGTCTTTTATCACCCGCAAGCCTGTAACTGGACACGACGCTTGCAATCGACGCGAGTCCCGGTTGCTGGGAATGAGTCTCTATGGATCGAGGAGTTGATTGTCCGGCAGCACGGACCCGGAGAGCCACCGCGCAATGACTCGGGTCACTAACGCTTGCCGACGGTTGAACTATGCTTGAACCTTTACGACGACGTATTAGACTGCCGTGGACCGCCTCTCTGGCGGCGTGCCTCACTCCTCCCGCAACAGGAAGAAATCTATTGCCACCTTGAGCGCGGACCCCGCCGCGCATCCCGAGCAAGTCATTGCAGCCACCCAAAGGTGGCTCGAAAGAGCTGTCATCGGTCTGCAGCTATGTCCGTTTGCCGCGGCTCCGCATCTGCACGATCGCGTGCGCTACTGCGTCAGCGCACAACGCTCCGGCGTGGGACTGCTCGAAGAACTGGGTCATGAACTGCAGGCGCTGCAGGATGCGGACCCACTGAAGTGCGAGACGACGCTGCTCATTCATCCGCATGTGTTGACTGACTTCATCGAGTACAACGACTTTCTCGACGCCTGCGATGCCGCGGTAGCAGAGTTCGGATTCGAGGGTGAGCTGCAGGTGGCGAGCTTTCACCCGCGGTATCAATTCGCTGGCACGGATGCTGAGGACATCGAGAACTACTCCAACCGCTCGCCGTATCCGATGCTTCATCTGCTGCGCGAGGCTAGCGTCGAGCGTGCGGTCGCGAATTTTCCGCATATCGATCGGATTGGGGAGATTAACAAGGAGACGTTGCGGAGATTGGGGCACGAAGGGTGGCGGAGGCTGTGGATCACCTGAATCCCTCCCCGCACGTTCCGCACATGCGAGGAAGGATGTTCGATCAGCCATTTGGCGGCAGCGCTACTTTGCGTGGCCAGAAGCGGACACGTCAGCGGTGACCACTCGAGCGCTCACCGTCATTCGCAGATCGCAAGAAGTCCTCGACCACGCGGTGCACGGCTTCGGGGCACTCGAGATAGGCGAAATGGCCACAATCTTTCAGAGTCACTAACTTGGCGTTCGGAAGAGCGTGCGCGATGTGTTCCGCAATCTCGACAGGGATGAAGTCGTGGTCACCGGCGATCACGAGTGTCGGGACGGTCACGGTGCTCAACTTGGGAAGCAGATCGTACGCAGCGTCTTGCCAGGTCTGCTGCATGAGCTGATCTTCTACCGCCCTTGCCTTGATGATCCCTTCGCTTCCCTGACTCACGAACTGCGCCCTCATTATCGTCATGAGCCTCTCGTAATCGTCGTGGCGTTTCAGCGCATGCGCGAAGTGAATTCGATATCGGGCAGCCACAGTCTCCGGATCGGCCTGCTTGTACGCGTCGCTGGCAATGATTTCGCGCTGCCGGTCCATCTGCGCGCCGATGTCGTGCACATAAGCCTTCCGCATCAGCACGAAGTCCTGAGCGGAGGCCGGCGCTGGATTCATCAGGACGAGGTGCGAGGCGTGTGCGGGATGGCGAATCGCGTACTCCAACGCCAGCACCGTGCCCCATGAGTGCCCAAGGATTACGGGCGCGTCCAGCCCAAAGTGACGACGCACGGTTTCGATGTCTTCAACGTCGGAAGAAAGCGAGACACGCTGCGGCTGAACGTTGTCCGCGGATCGCCCGCGCCCTCGCTGGTCGTAATAGGTGAGGCGCAAGACGTCCGCTAATCGATCCAGGTCCGGTAAGAGATAGGCATGGTCGAAATCCGGACCGCCGTGGAGAACGATCGTCGGTCGACCACGTCCGATCGTTCGCGCGTACAGCGAACCCTCGGCTACTGGCACACGGGTCTCCTGTGCCTTCCCCGACGAGCCCGTAGCTTGTGCTCGGAGAGTCTGCGAAGGAAAGCCGGCCCCAAGCAGCAAGGCGAGCCCGACGAGGAGAGGAACCTTCATGACCTGTCTCCGGTACGAACCAGGCGATCATAGTCCTGCTGAACGTCCGCTCAAATTGTTCGAGCTCGAATGGCTGCCGTTCCGATCCATCTGTGACGATGCTGCTGGCCAAGGTGAGCTTGCCGTCGTAGCTATGGATCACGTCGCGGATCTCGTATTCGGCCCAATTGTAAGCGCGCTGCGGCGAGACGAGCCCGCTACACATGTCTGCTTCGGGTCGACAGCGAACTTACGCTTACGTCCAGAGACGGACGTCGTGCTGGCCGCAGCGATCAGTCAGTCAGGTAGGGTGAACGGATCGCCAAAGACCATCGCCGCAAGCTCTGGTCCCACGACATGAGCATCCTCGAGATTGGCGAGCACAATCACCGTCACGTGCTCGTCGGGAAAGCGCAGGATCTCAGACGTAAAGCCGTTGATCGACCCCGGATGGACCACCTGAAACCGGTTAGGCAGTGCCCAGGGCGGTTTCACCGCGGATTGAGGGGTGCTCACCATCCAACCGTATCCGTAGTTACTCATCACCTCCGTCCACATCAGATCGAGCGCACTGCGCGGGAGTATGCGATCCGTATAGAGCGCCTGATCCCATTTAGAGAGATCTTCCGCCGTTGAACAGAGTGCACCGGCTGAGTATGGGCCGGCCATGTTGAGGTACTCGGCATTTTCCAATTGGCCGCCGACCAGGCGATACCCGGCGGCGCGTTGCTTGAGAATCGTTTGAGCTTGATCGTACCCGGTGTCGTGCATCTCGAGCGGCTCGAAGATCTGTTCGCGCAGTACTTGCGCATAGGGCTTGCCAGTAACGCTCTCGATGACCAGTCCCAATAGACAGTAGCCCCAGTCGCTGTACTTCCAGTGCGTACCAGGGGTGAACTCGAGAGGCTTGTCCCGAAACTGCGCAGCGATTTGCTCCGCCGTCCACGGCGGTATCGTGCGAGTCTTCGGGTCTGGCATCTCTCCATAGCCTGGAACGCCGGCGGTGTGAGACAGCAAGTGATGCAAAGTCACCGGCTTCCAAGTCGCAACGCACGGCTGAAGGTATTTGCATATGGAATCCTGCAGGCTGAGCCAGCCCTTCGCGCGCAGCTGCAAGATCGCGGTGGCAGTAAATTGCTTCGTGAGCGATCCCAATCTGAACTTCGTCTGAAGTGTGTTCGGAGTCTTCCACTCCGCATTGGCGTAGCCGTAGCCTTTGGCCAAGAGAACCTTCCCGTTCTGGGCGACGAGAACCGCGCCAGTGAAGTGATTTCGGTTCACCTGTGCTTGCATGTAGCCGTCGAGCTGGTCGCCGATCTTTGTGGGCGCCGCTGGCGCGATAGTCACCAAGAGCATTCCGCAGATTATCGTGGCGAATTGCAGGGGGCGCATGAATGCTCCTGGAGTCGAGCGAGAGTTTGGGCCATGAGACTCTCGCGTGACTTGCGTGTAAACGACAGATCCAGTCACTTGGGTTGACGGGACGGGTCCGATGTCCGCTTCGGGCTGCGAAAGCAGCCAGTTGCTTATCTTGCAGTCGCGGCTTTGGTAGTCTGCGACTCGTCCAGTTCGCGATAGCGATAATCAACAAGCGCCGGGACGACGAGTACCAAATGCCGACCGAGAGCTGCCGCATCGAAAAGCCGCGCACTGGTGGCGGCTGCCGGAGTCTATGTGTCGCCGCATGGGCAGCGTTCGCAGCGCTGGGCTCATCTGGCGCATCCGCAGACGGCGTCGATCCGCTACTGACTGCGGCGCGCTCGTCGAAGCCGCTCGTCGATCTGCGCCTGCGCTTTGAAAATGTCGAGCAGGACGGGATTCCCGAAGAGGCCCATGCCCTGACCCTGCGCGCCCGGCTCGGATTCGAGACGGGCAAGGCCTGGAATACGTCGCTCCTGGCCGAGACCGAACTGCTTACCCCGCTGCAGGATGACTACAACAGCACCACGAATGGTCACACCGGCTTTCCGGTCGTGAACGACCCGGAGTCGTACGAGATCAACCGGCTCCAGCTTGCCAACAGGTCGATACCGGACACCACGATCGTCGTCGGTCGGCAGCGAGTGCTGCTCGACGACGAACGCTTCATCAGCCGCGTCGGCTGGCGCCAGAACGAACAGACCTTCGACGCGGTACACGTCATCAATCAGTCCATTGCAAAGCTCACGATCGATGCGACGTATTTCAACCAGGTCAATCGCGTGCTCGGCAAGGAGTCAGCGCTGGGCCGTTATCACGGTGACAGCTATCTCGCGAATGTCGGCTATGAAACGCCGGTCGGCAGCCTCGTGGGATTCGGCTACTGGCTCGACTTCGAGGAAGCACCGCGCGATTCGTCACAAACCTTCGGGATGCGGCTGTCCGGCAAGAGATCCGTCAATGCGATCGAGCTCGCCTATCTAGCCTCCTACGCGACCCAGCAGGAGTACGCCGGCAATCCACTGCGCTACGACGAAGACTTCTACGTCTTCGAACTCATCGGCACGCTCCGCGAGGTAAGTCTCGGAACGGGTATCGAGACGCTCGACGGCGACGGCGTCAAGGCCTTCGCCACGCCGCTCGCCACGTTCCACAAGTTCCTCGGCTGGGCTGACAAGTTTACCGTCACACCGCCGAATGGCCTCGAACACCACTACGCGACCCTTGGTTTCGCGCGCAAGAGCGTTGGCGTCTTCGACACGCTCGGCGCGACGCTCGTCTATCATCGCTTCGAATCGAGCCGTCTCAACGTCGACTACGGCAGCGAGATTGACCTGCAGCTGCAGGCCAGATGGCGTCAAGTGAATTTCCTCATCAAGTACGCGGATTACGACGCGGACGCCTTCGCAACCGACACGAGAAAATACTGGCTACAGGTCGAATACGCGCTCTAGGGTGCTGAAGTGCGCTCTCGACGACTTCGGCCACGCGAATTCGTCATGCGACTTGAAGAACGGCGCGTCTGACCGGTTGGGGAAGGTTTGCATCAATGAACATGTCTTCGGGATAGAGATAACTGTCCCCAGACTCATCGACTACGCGCAATTGCCCATGCTTCTCAGCTTTCGCATCGGGAACGACGACGTAGATCTTGCGTCGTTCAAGTGAGACCTCGTAGGTCAGCGGCTCGTCGAGCTGGCTGCGGTCAGGAAATGCGAGTGGATCACGGGTCTCGGCGCAGGCCGGGCGCCTCCCGTTCTCGCGCGTGTTATGGCGAGACCTCTATCACACTACCTCCGCCAACTTTCCGTCGCGCCAAATCTCCTGTGCTCCATATCACATTCCCTCTTTCCCGCCTTTCCCTTTTGCCATAACCACTTACGCCAACTCTCACCCCTCTGGCATTCATCTTGCTCCTCCTCTCCTCGCGAAGTTCATCAGCGAGGATCGATCGATGTCGGATGCCACTGCCGCAGCGCCCGAAGCTGCCGCCAAAGACGGAGAAAAGGCTGCTGCCAAGGGCGGCAAGTCGAAGCTGCTGATCATCATTGCAGCCGCCGTGCTCTTGCTCGGTGGCGGCGGTGCGGGTGCGTACTTCTTCATGCACAAGAGTGCCGACGACGAAGTCACTGCAGATTCCGACGAGGGCGAGCACGCCGACGATGCCAAGGAGACCAAGAAGGAAAAGGGCAAGGCCAAAGGCAAGAAGGACAAGAAGGGCAAGGCTGCCGAGCCGAAGTTGCCCGCGATCTACGTCGAATTCCAGCCGCCGTTCGTCGTCAACTTCGACGCGAAGGGCGTGATGCGTTTCCTCCAGGTCAGCATGCAGGTCATGACGCGTGACCATGACACGTCCGAGTTGATCAAGCTGCACGATCCGAAGATCCGCAACAACATGTTGCTGCTGCTCGGCTCCCAGACCCTCGACACGATCAGCACGATGGAAGCCAAGGAAGAGCTGCGCAAGAAGGCGCTGGAGACGATCGTGAAGATCGTCGATGACGAAGGCGGCGAAGGCAAGAAGGTCGAGGACCTGTTCTTCACCAGTTTCGTAATGCAGTGATCGCACCATGTCCGGCAACGAAGTACTGAATCAGGACGAAATCGACGCGCTGCTTCACGGCGTCGACAAGGGCACTGTTTCGACCGAAGCGGAAGCAGTTCCGCCCGGTGAGGCCCGTGCGTTCGACTTCGCGAATCAGCAGCGCATCGTGCGCGGGCGCATGCCGACGCTCGAGATGATCAACGATCGCTTCTCGCGTCAGTTCCGCACGAGCCTGTTCTCGATGCTGCGTCGGCAGCCCGAGGTCACCGTGATGCCGATCCAGATGGTCAAGTTCAGCGACTACGTGCACTCGCTGCAGGTGCCGACGAATCTCAATATGGTGAAGTTCCTGCCGCTGCGAGGCACGGGACTGATCGTTCTCGACCCGAAGCTCGTGTTCGCCGCTGTCGACAACTTCTTCGGCGGCGTCGGTCGCTTCGCCAAGATCGAAGGTCGCGAGTTCACGGCGACCGAGCAACGCATCATCCACATGGTGCTCAAGTACGTGTTCGGCGACCTGCAGGAAGCCTGGTCGCACGTCGCGCGCCTGGACATCGAATACATCAGCTCCGAAGTCAACCCGCACTTCGCAAACGTCGTAAGCCCGTCGGAAGTCGTCGTGGTCTCCTGTTTCCGCATCGAGCTCGATGGCGGCGGTGGCGACATCCACGTCACGATGCCGTACTCGATGATCGAGCCGCTGCGCGAGCAATTGCACGCGGGTGTCGCGAGCGATCGCGCCGAACACGACGAACGCTGGGGCCAGGCGCTGCGCGAAGAAATGGAAGACGCCGAGATCGAGCTGAGCACAGTGCTCGGCCGCGGCAAGATCACGATGCAGCAGCTGATGTCGCTGCAGCCCGGCGACGTCCTTCCTTGCGATTTCAGCGGCCGCGCCACGGTGATGGCCGAAGACGTTCCAGTTTTCCGCGGCACGTTCGGCGTGTCGCACGGCCAGCAGGCCGTGCAGATCGACGAGCGCGTCGCCCGCAGCAAGACCAAAGGCCCCGAAGTCGTGATGTTGACCCGCAAGCCCTGATTCAACCGCAACTGAAACTTTCCTTATGAGCAAGCAGAACGAACAAGCCGCGAAAGCTGAGTTCAACGAAGTGCAGGACGGCGGCGCAGACCCCGGCGCGCGCGACGTCAATCTCGAAGTGATCCTCGATGTGCCCGTGACGCTGTCGATGGAAGTCGGCCGCACGCGCATCCCGATCCGCAACCTGCTGCAGCTCAACCAGGGCTCGGTGGTGGAGCTCGATCGGGCCGCGGGTGAGCCGCTCGACGTGTTCGTCAACGGCACGCTGGTGGCGCACGGCGAAGTCGTCGTCGTCAACGACAAGTTCGGCATCCGTCTCACCGACGTGATCTCGCCGGCCGAGCGCATCAAGAAGCTTCGATGAGACGACGGTCCTGTCTCATTGTTGTGGGTTGGGCTTTAGCCCAACACTCGGCCGCGTTCGCGGCCGAGCAGCCGTTTGCTTCGCCTGAAACGGCTAAAGCCCTTTCCACAAGTCCGACGGCAGGCCTGGCTCAAGTCACTCTGTCCCTGATGCTCGTGCTTGCGGCAGTGTTTGCTGCGGCGTGGATCGTGCGCCGGATGCGCAACTTCGGCCGGCCGGGTGCCGGCGCGATCAACATCATCGCGGACGTCGCGCTCGGTCAGAAGGAGCGCGCGGTTCTGATTCAGGTCGGTGCGCAACAGGTGCTGGTCGGCGTTGCGCCCGGTCGAGTGAATACCTTGCACGTGCTCGCCGAGCCCGTGCTCACGAACGATGCCCAGCGCGGCGGAGGAGGGGACGGGATCTCTCCCTCTTCCTCGCCTTCGCCGCAGCCGGATTTCAAGGCGATTCTGAAGCGGAGCCTCGGTCTATGAGCCGCCGCCCGCTGCTTCGCGCGGCGCTGCTCGCGCTGATCATGTTCGCGCCGATGATTGCGTCGGCGGCCGGAATTCCTGCGGTGACGGTGACGACTGCGCCGAACGGCGGTCAGCAGTATTCGCTGACGCTGCAGATCCTGATCCTGATGACGGCAGTGACGTTGCTGCCGGGCATCGTGCTGATGATGACTGCGTTCACGCGCATCGTGATCGTGCTGGCGATCCTGCGTCAGGCCCTCGGTGCCGGTCAGGCGCCGCCGAATCAGGTGCTGATCGGATTGTCGCTGTTCCTCACGCTGTTCGTGATGGGCCCGGTCGTCGACAAGATCAACACGGACGCGGTGCAGCCGTACATGGCCGAGCAGATCGACGCGACGACTGCGCTCCAGCGCGGCGCGGAGCCGCTCAAGCGCTTCATGCTCGATCAGACGCGCGAGAGCGATATCGCGACGTTCGTACGGATTTCGGGCGGCAAAGGTTTTGACAAGCCGGAAGATGTGCCGCTGCGCATCCTGGTGCCGGCGTTCGCGACCAGCGAGCTGAAGTCGGCGTTCCAGATCGGCTTCCTCATCTTCATCCCGTTCGTGATCATCGACCTGGTGGTCGCGAGCGCGCTGATGTCCATGGGCATGATGATGCTCTCGCCGGTGCTGATCTCCCTGCCGTTCAAGCTGATGCTGTTCGTGCTGGTGGACGGCTGGAGTCTGGTGATGGGCACGTTGGCTGCGAGCTTCTACTCATGACGCCTGAAATGGTGATGACGATCGGGCAGCGCGCGCTGGAGATTACGATTCTCCTGGCGGCGCCGCTGTTGCTGGCGGCGTTGATCATCGGCTTGCTGGTCGGTGTGTTTCAGGCGGCGACGCAGATCAACGAGATGACGTTGTCGTTCATCCCGAAGTTGATCGGGATGGCGGGGACGCTGGTGGTCGCCGGGCCGTGGATGCTGAAGACGATCGTCGGCTACACGCGCGAGTTGTTCGAGAGCATCCCCGGACTCATAGGATGACGAGCCGAGCTGTAGTAGATCGCTGTAGGTCGGGCTTTAGCCCGACAATCCGTGCGGAGTCGGGCTAAAGCCCGACCTACAGCCCGATAGCCCGCGTCCGCTCGATTCACGCCGATGCTCAACATCACCACTGGTCAGCTCGAAGCCTGGCTAGCCCAGTACATCTGGGTCTTCATCCGCATCGGCGCCTGCTTCATGGCCGCGCCAGTCTTCGGCGCCCAGTTCGTGCCGCCGCGCGTGCGACTGTTTCTCGCCGGGGCAATGACGCTGATCGTTGCTCCCCTCATCACTCCGCCAACAATCACCGTCTTCTCGCTCCAAGGCGGCCTCCTCGCCGTTCACCAGATCATCATCGGTGTCGCCACCGGCTTCGCGCTCCAGCTCATCTTCGACTCACTCGCGATGGGCGGCCAACTGCTTTCCAACACGATGGGCCTCGGCTTCGCGTTCAATGTCGACCCGCAACGCGGCGCCAGCACACCAGTACTCGGCACGCTGTACATGCTGATGGTGACGCTGACATTCCTCGCGCTGAACGGCCATCTCGTCCTGATTGAAATTCTCGCGCGAGGCTTCACGACTCTGCCGGTCGGCATGAGCAGCTTCGACGGGCCGGCGCTCTGGAACATCGCCGCGTGGGGCTCGCAACTCTTCGGTGGCGCTCTCGCCGTCGCGCTGCCCGGCATGACCGCGCTACTCGTCGTCAATCTCGCATTCGGCGTGATGAGCCGCGCCGCTCCAACGCTCAACTTGTTCGCCGTCGGCTTCCCGGTGACGCTGCTCGCAGGATTGCTGATCGTCTACGCCGGTCTGCCCACCGTGCAGGCCAGTTTCGTCGACCTGATGGAAACCGCGTTCGAGTTCGTGCGTGCCCTGCAGGGTCAAGGCTGAGCCATGGCCGAGAGCGACGCACAAGAACGAACAGAACAGGCAACACCTAAGCGCCTCGAAGAAGCGAGGCGCAAAGGTCAAATCCCGCGTTCGCGCGATCTCAGTACTGCGGCGGTGACGCTCGTTGGTGGCGCGGCGATGTATCTGCTCGGCGGGACGATTACCGGGCAGATGGCGGAGATGATGC
>Ga0207689_10001445_pt1 | contig 22711 bp, 22 predicted proteins | sample KBSMisM52_FD_184312 | JGI IMG/M metagenome (GOLD analysis project Ga0207689, IMG submission 184312) | Miscanthus rhizosphere microbial communities from Kellogg Biological Station, Michigan, USA - KBS Miscanthus M5-2 (SPAdes) (version 2) | ecosystem: Host-associated > Plants > Roots >... | reverse complement strand
AAGCGGTAACCGAGATCCACTTCATTTCTTTCATGCCTGTACTTCAATCCGCACCAACCGATGAACTCCAGGGTATGTTTTAAGTGAATTGCCCAGCGGCCATGATTGTATAATGCATATAGAGGAAGTATAGATTGTGTCAAAATCTTTTCCGCTTCATCTAAATTATGCAATGGATCATAAGTGTATTTTATTACCTCAGGATCATTATTCAATTGAAAAATCAGCGATGCGTCATTTATCGTAAATGTGCGAACTACGAGACGGTCAGATGTGAAAATTACGTTCATCAAAAAGTAAAATCACTTGGTTAAAATACGCGGCGGGTGTGGTTTTTGACATAAAACTTAATGAAAGATTTCCGTATTGAAATTGCGGGATTATTTTTGAAAAGCACTAACTGTTATGGCCGCCACCGTCTCTATCATCTGCGCAATATTTTGCGCTATCGCCCTGATCTATGCCTTTATGGCCTATATGGATACGCGACGGTATAACTCAAAAATCCGAAAAGAGCGACAATCAAAACCCAAACCCAAACAGCGCTACCGGTATTAGTCAGTTCAGCAAGGCTCTCACTTTCCCGATCACTTCTTTTAGATTAGATATATCCTGTCCGCCGGCAGTTGCCAGGTTTTTTTGGCCGCCTCCGCCACCCTTTATCAACGGCGCGACCTGTTCCTTAATTATTTTTCCTGCATCAAGATTCTTTGCCTTAACCACTGTATCCGATATTCCCACGGCAACGAATGGTTTACCATCAATATTAGCACAAAGCACTACAAGATGATCGTGCAGGTTATTTTTTAAATCGAAACAGATCTTTTTCAATGCATCCGGATTATGTACCTGTACAATATCACCGACAAATGCGACCCCATTTATGATTTCATCTTTTGTCAGCAGCTCATTGCGGATAGCCACCAATTCTTTTGCTTCTGCTCTTTCCAGTTTCTTTTTTAATTCGGCATTTTCATTACTTATCGTTTCAATGGTTTTTGAAATATCCTTTGGATTCTTCAGCGATTCGCGGATGCTGTAAACAAGATCGAATTGCTTATTCACATAATCTTCGGCAGCCTTACCTGTAACTGCTTCTATACGCCGCACACCAGCCGCAACTGCCGACTCATGTTCAGTCTTAAAAAATCCGAGTTCACCTGTAGCGCCCACATGTGTACCGCCGCACAACTCTACCGAATAGCCCGGATCAATAATAACAACGCGTACAACATCGCCATACTTTTCACCAAATAATGCCATTGCTCCCAGCTTCAATGCTTCGTCTTTCGGCATTTGTTTGATAATAACAGGAATATTTTCGCGTATCTTTTCGTTTACCAACGCATCAACTTTTGCAATCTCTTCATCTGTCATTTTTGCAAAATGAGAAAAATCAAAACGAAGATGTTCATCATTTACCAATGAACCTTTTTGTGTAACATGTGTACCCAATACTTTTCTCAATGCTGCATGAAGAAGATGTGTAGCCGAATGATGTAGCGCCGTATTCTTTCTTTTATCCTTATCAACGATGGCAATTACACTTCCGGAAAAGTCTGCCGGAATTTTGTCGGTATAATGAATGATCAGGTCGTTCTCTTTTTTTGTACCGGTAACTTCTATTGTTTCGTTATCAATAATTAATTTACCGGTATCACCAACCTGGCCGCCACTTTCTGCATAGAAGGGTGTTATTCCCAATATAATTTGATACGATTCTTTTCCTTTTGCTTTTACTTTTCTGTATTTGATAACTTCCGTTTCTGATTCGAGCGAATCGTACCCGATAAATTCATTGTTTGCAGAATCATTCAAAACAATCCAATCTTCTGTATCCACTTTTGTTGCTGCGCGGGAGCGGTCCTTTTGTTTTTGAAGTTCTTCGTCAAACCCGGTTTTATCTACTGTAAATCCGCGTTCTGCTGCTATCAGTTCCGTGAGATCTAACGGAAATCCAAATGTGTCATTTAACTCGAAGGCATCCTTTCCTTCAATAACTTTTTTTGAATTGCCATTAATTAATGAATCAACTTTCTTTAACCCGGCCTCTAACGTTCTCAAAAATGCTTCTTCTTCCTCTTTAACCACTTTCGATACAAAATCGACCTGCTTTTGCAATTCAGGAAACACATTCTCAAATTGGCCGGCAAGCAATAGAACCAGTCGATGTAATAATGGCTGCTTATATTCTAAGTACGAATAATAGTAACGAACCGCACGGCGAAGAATACGACGAATAACATAACCGGCACCTGTATTCGAAGGCAATTGTCCATCAGCTATTGTAAAACTGATAGCACGAATATGATCAGCCAATACACGGAAAGCAATGTCCTGTTTGCTATCACTGTAATTATATTTTTTACCGGCTATTTTTTCAATCTCATTTATAGTGCCGGTAAAAACATCCGTATCATAATTTGAATTCTTGCCCTGCAATACCCTCACCAATCTTTCAAATCCCATTCCTGTATCCACATGTTTCGCCGGCAGTTGTTCAAGGCTTCCATCTTTCAACCGGTTGAACTGTATGAATACATTGTTCCAGATCTCGATCACCTTACCGGTATCATCATTATTAACAAATGAATGCCCGTTGTTATCAGCCTCCGGCCGGGAGTCATAATGTATCTCGGTACACGGCCCGCAAGGACCCGTATCACCCATTTCCCAAAAATTATCTTTCTTTTTTCCCGGTAAAATGCGGTCCTCGGCTATCCATTTTTTCCATTCGTTGTACGCTTCTTCATCTTTTGGCAATCCTTCTTTTTCATCTCCTTCAAAAATGGTCACATATAACCGGTTCTTATCAATTTTATAAACTGAAGTCAGCAATTCCCAACTCCATGCAATCGCTTCTTTTTTGAAATAATCCCCAAAACTCCAGTTACCGAGCATTTCAAACATGGTATGATGATATGTATCCACGCCCACCTCTTCCAGGTCATTATGCTTGCCGCTTACGCGAAGGCATTTTTGCGTATCGGCCACCCGGGTATGTACCGGTTTTTTATTTCCAAGAAAATAGTCTTTAAACTGGTTCATGCCCGCATTGGTAAACATCAATGTCGGATCGTTCTTCACGACGATCGGTGCCGAGGGCACTATTTCATGTCCTTTGCTGCGGAAAAAATCGAGGAACTGCTGGCGTATGTCGGAACTGGTCATCATAAGGAGGTGAATGGTAAATGGTGAGTGGTGAATAGGGAGGAAGTTGGCTTCCAATACCTGTCGGGATGGCAAGTGGCTATTGGCAGTCGCCGCGTTACCGGTGACTTCTTACTGCCAACTGCAAACTGTAAATTGCCGATTGGAATTGTTTTAATGAAGGTGCATACCGGAGCTGTGAACATAACTATTATAGCCTCTTATTCAATATTTTTGAAAAAAATAAATGGGTTGATTTTTGCCTTTTGGGAGGCTATCTTTGCCGCCTGTCCCGATGAAATCGTGATGACGTTACAATTAAGAAAAGCCGCCGGCGTTAAATTAATCAGGCAGGCAAAGGTAAATCAATCGGCCGGCATTTGTACCCCTGGAAATCGTTTTCAGGCTTTGCTTTTATGAAGAAGATCAAGTATTACTACAACACCAATACACTCCGGTATGAAAAACTGGAAACACCTTTACGGGTAAAGCTGTTGCGCATATTTGGTTTTCTCGCGGCTGCACTTGTCACTGCCACCATCATTTCCTTTTTTGCATTCCGTTTTGTGGGTTCACCAAGCGAAAAACTGCTTCGCAATGAAAATGAGCGGTTGAAGGATACCTATAAAGAACTGAATAACCAGGTGAAGGCCATGCAGCAACAGATGAGCGAACTGGAAAAAAGAGATAACGGGGTTTATCGCGCCATCTTTGAAGCCAACCCGATACCGGATAGTGCGAGAGCAAAGGACCTGGAGAAAAAACTGGAAGTAGCCAAAATAGAAGGTATGAGCAATTTTGAGCTCACGTCTTCTATTTTAACATCAATGAATAATCTCGGCGCCCGCATAAAAGCACAAACTTCTTCTTATAATGAATTGGGCGGCCTGATGAAGAATAAAGAAAACATTCTCGCAGGTACACCGGCCATTCAACCGGTAAGTAACGGCGATCTCGAGCGCATTGCTTCAGGTTTTGGTTATCGCATAGATCCAATCTACAAGACGGCAAAAATGCATGCGGGCATAGACTTCGCTGCGCCGCAAGGCACACCTATTTATGCCACTGCTGATGGTGTTGTAAAAATGGCCGGATACAGTGATGGCGGGTATGGCAATCATGTGGTCATTAATCACGGTTATGGATATGAGACTTTATACGGTCATATGTTTAAAGTGAAAGTAAAACCGGGGCAACGTGTTAAACGTGGTGAAGTGATCGGTTATGTAGGCAGTACCGGTAAATCAACAGGACCACATTGTCATTATGAAGTGCACAAAAATGGTCAGAAAATTGATCCTGTATATTTCTTCTATAATGATCTTTCACCTGATCAGTTTGATCGCCTGCTGAAAAAAGCAGCATCATCCAATCAAAGTTTTGATTAATGATTTCTTCAGTACTGTATTCTGATAATCATTCTGTATATTCATATATGTGGAAAAAAGGGTAACTACCTTTTAAAGGCTGATAAAAATAACAATCGTATCTTCATATACAGTTATGGCAAAATCTCTGGACCAGATACCATTCGACTTTTCTGAAGTATCGGATAGCAAGACAACACAGCAAGAGTCAGCAGGCATATCTGCAAGGCAGCAAATTCTTACCGCTGCAAGTGGTAGTGAAGAAAAAAGCAAACCGGTAATCCGAACAACCGGAATTATAAAAGATCAAAAACCTGTATCAACAAGGGGAAGACGTTCATTGAAAGAATTTGGTCTCGAGGCTGACCTTATCGCCGTACCGGAAGATGCAATACTTTTCCAGAAACAATATTATTCTATCGGTGAAGTAGCTGGCTGGTTCCGCGTCAATCAATCATTGCTGAGATACTGGGAAAGCGAATTCGATATATTACAGCCACGTAAAAACAGGAAAGGCGATCGCTTTTTTCGTCCTGTAGATGTAAAAAATCTTCAACTGATATATGATTTGCTGCGTCGCCGGAAATTTACAATTGAAGGAGCGAAAGACTATTTGAAAAACACAAAGAAGTCTGAAGAAAAATTTGCAATGATACAGTCAATGGAAAAAATAAAAGCTTTCCTGAATGAGTTAAAAGCGGGTCTTAGCTCATAAAATCATTATTCCTCTCTTTATTTGATAATAATCACCGACTTATAGCTCTTATGGCTTGATATTTGCTACTTTATAATCCCAAGACCACTTAACCGTTTTCCAGATCCCATTACGATTTACCGCTGCCTTGCCGAACACCTGAATAGACATTTAAATCAATCCAATATTCATTCAGGCCGTTGCAGTCGTAGAAAAGCACCTACCTACCCCTTATCAAAAAATTAATTAACAGAAAATGGAAATAGTTCCATCAGTTGTTGTATTCCCGTAACAATAAGGCGGGAGATTGTTTCTTTTTTTGAAGCCTGTTTTGTTCCTAAAAAAATCACCACCCTTGATTATGCGGTCAGGCTCTTCATTATAAAATAATAAACGGCATTGTTGTAATGCCGTTTATTATTAAACTAAGTTATTTGAACTGACTATTTCCCGTAATCCTCACATCCGTATTCGCGCCAGCAATTTCGATATTCAATTGTTCCATCAGTTTCAGAACCTGCATAGTTATTTCCTGCCGAAGAGTATTGAAATCCTGGATGGTGATAGGCGCTGTATAATACTCGCTTTGTATAATAAAAGAATTACCGGTTATATCATTCAAAAAAACCGCTGAGTTCTCGATTTCTTTTCTGCCTACAATTTTGCGTACTCCATTTACAAGATCATCCAACTGCTGCGACGATGTAAGCAAGCTTACTTCCAGCTTCAGGTCTGCCCTTCGTTGCGACCGAAGCGAAAGATTATCAAGAATGGAATCTACCATTTGTTTATTTGGTACTGAAACAAATGTTTTCTGATCGGTTCGCAGCCTCGTACTGCGGAGCCCTATCTTTTCCACCACACCGGTTACATTTTGTACTTTAATCTGGTCGCCGGTAATAAATGGTTTATCAAAAAAAATGATAAATGAAGCAATCAGGTTTTCCAGGCTTTCTCTCAACGACAATGCCAATGCTGCACCTACGATACTTAATCCCGTGAGCAGGTTCTTTATGTCAAAACCAACAGCGAAATGAAGTACCATTAAAACACCGTTGATAACTACCAGTACTTTAAAAAAATCTTTAAAAAAAACAATCAGCTGGTTCTCGGATATGTCGGCTGTAGCATCTGCTCTTCTTTGCAGAATCATAGCAATAAAGTCAATCAACCGTAGTAAAAGCCAGATAAATGAAATGATCAGTATGGTTGTTGCGATAAAATGAATAATATCTTTTGTAGTGTAGCCATACACTTCCACTTCCAGCAGTTCCGGAAATTTCAATTTATGTAACGCAACAATGGAAATGAATATGACTAAAAAAAGACCAAGCGGTTGCATGATAAGCGTGGTAAACGATTTCTTATCCATGTCTCTCCATACCCGTTTCGCCACGTGTGATAATAAACCGGCTAGGTATCGCGATATTATTCTTTTCAGAAGAAGTATAAAAAGAATAACCGCAACGACAAGCAAATAACTTTTGATGGGATTATCTAAAACAACCTGGTCGAAAAACTTGAACATAAATCTTCTTCCTTAATTCGTCTAAAATTACAAATCCTGCTCCGCACATTTTTCAACGTAATGAATAAATTTCAACTGAATCTTTTTTCAAAGCATACAACCGGGTGGGTGTAAAGCCAAGAGAAAGTGCAGGCCATACCGGTGATAAAAGTTTCAGGTTGTCGATGCGAAATGTTGAAATCTGGTAACGTTGCAAAGTATCGTTGGTTATACCATAAATATATTTACCAGCAACCCGGAAGTCTTTCCAGCCGGGAATCAGGATTTTATTTTTTAATGCTCCATAATAGTCAAATACGTATACGCCCTTGGTTGTGTCATACACATATACAAATCCATCCCGGTCGTATATGGATTCAGGTGAGGGTGCGTCACCAAATAAAAGCCGGAAATCGGGTGTTTCAAGCAAGACCTTTCCGTATTCATCAATCTTTTTCAGTTTACTATTTATTTGGTCATATATCCATATGTTATTATCATAAGATAGCCCGATAGCATTTGCCTGCAGAATATTGTTCTTTCGCAAATCAATCACACTGCGGATATTCAGCAAGCGGTCAAGTGTGACAATTGTAGAAAAATCTTTGTAATAGAGTAATACGCGCATGGGGTTAGATACATCGATATAGGAAGCCCGTCCATATTTCTTTACATCATTATACACAGCTACCGAATCGCCTTGTGCGTTTATTTTCTTTAATTGATTTGTACTGCTGAAAAGATAAATGTTATCGAGGTTATCGACCGCGAAGTCAACAATATCTCCATTCACCGTTCGCAACAGACGGAATGCAGAATCGCTTTGCGCATTTACAGAAAATGAGAAAATGATGAACAGGATGTATAAGATTCGTTTCATTCGTTGCGTATGATTTTATGATCATTCCCTGTATACGATTTTAAAATTAAATCTTGTCCATCAAACTCCGCATAGGTAAAATACCGTATCCAGTCGCCAAGATTGATATAGCGGCTGTTATCTTTAAGACGATAATCAATGGGTAAGTGTCTATGCCCGAAAATAAAATAGTCAAAAAACTTCGCGTTAAGCCTATCATTGCAAAAAATGATCAGCCATTCGTTGTTTTCGCCCAGGAAAACTTCTTCAGAAGCGCCCGTTTGCGCACGGCTCCTTCTGCTCATATAATTGGCCAACCCCATACCAACATAGGGAGGTAAAACACCAAATAACCATTGACAGGCCGGGTTTCTGAATACTTTTTTCAATCGTTTATAGCCATGATCACCCGGACCGAGTCCATCTCCATGACCGATAAAGAATTTCTTTCCGTTTCGTTCAAATTCTTTCGGCTCAAAATAAACGGGGATATTTAATTCTTTCAGAAAATAATCCTTCATCCACATATCATGATTGCCCACAAAAAAATGCATGGGTATACCCATATCGGAAATTTCTGCAAGCTTACCCAGCAGGCGAACATATCCCTTTGGTACTACCCTGCGGTATTCGTACCAGAAATCGAACATATCCCCCACAAGAAATATTTCTGAAGCTTTGTATTTTATCTCATCGAGAAATTGAACAATCAATTTTTCTCTTTTGAGACTGCTGTCATAATCGGGAGCGCCGAGATGAAAGTCGGAAAGGAAATAAATTTTTTTATCGGGTGAAGCCTGCACTCAATGATTCTTTTGCTGATGGTATTGAAGAATATCGCCGGAAGTAACTATTGGTTTGCCTTGTACATCGCCGTTATACCAATACACCCACGCTTTACTGGTAGTATCATCGTGAAATACATCGGTCAATTCTCTTTTATACAATTGCGGTTCACCAGGTTCGGTTTTCACACCTTCGTAATCGTCCAGTTGCCCGATGGCATACGAAAATTCGGGATTGTTTTTTATGCAATACAATTCTCCTTTTATAAAAATGTCTTCATCCGAAGGGACCGCTGCAGGATATTCTCCCATGTCGTATAGTTTTCCCTTAATTGTGCCCGTACAAACCAGGCTGAAGTAACGGGTAATATACTCATAAGCCGGGCTCTTAAAGCCACTCAGCAATGAGCCATACACAAATAAGTGATACACTTTTTGTTTATTCATGCTTTAAAAGTACTACTGAAAACTGTTTTATTCGTCCACCAGGAACAAATACACTTCTTTGGGACCATGTACGCCCACTACCAGAGTCTTTTCTATATCCGCGGTACGGCTGGGGCCGGTTGCAAACGTGATCAGCGATGGTAATGCAAGCCCGTATTTTTCTTTTATTAACTGAAGCGCATCTTTGACATCGTATACCAATTGATGGGCAAATGCAACGCAAATATGAATAGGAGCGTAAACACTTACAGTTCGACCGCTCTCCTGCGCAGCACTCATTACGATAGAGCCGGTTCTTGCTACAAGTGCTTCGCAACCGGTTATAGACACATCGCAACCGGGCAGATCTGTTGTGAGAAAATTGGAAATCTGTTGACCGGTCAGTTCAATCATCTTGTTTTCCCTGCAATACACTTTTTTCCACCCCTGTTTCCGGATAAGGCTGTTTAATTGAAAGGCCAGTTCCTGCCTGTTCAGACAATAAATAAATTTACCCTGGAGCTTTGTGAACTGTTCAGCAAATTCAACTTCTTTTTCCTGTTGTAAAGGCTGAAACACAGAATTGTTTCCTTCGCTTTGCGGAAAAGGAAGAGGCGTTGAATGACTCAACGCCTCCCTTATTTTTTTTAATATGCTTTCTTTTGCCGGAGAAATATTCATTGGTTGAATGTTTAAGGCTTAAAGTTTAATTTGCTACTACTGAAGATTCTTTTACCAATTTATACCTGCGGAAAAACGCATTTAAAATATTTTAAAACGCCTGCCGTAAAAGAACTATAAACCTTAAACTATTAAACTTTAAACTGCTTATGGCAATGACTTATTCGTTATCCCGCTATCATACGGCGGAACACCTGCTGATATCTCGCCTTCCTCTTTCTTCGTGTCTTCTTCATGCACGTCCAGCATTTTCTTTTCTTCATACGGACGTTTACCAATGAGCGTTTCCACATCACTCTGGAACAATACTTCTCTTTCAAGCAACGCTTCAGCGAGCTTCTCTACCTGTGCCTTTTTCTCTGTCAGTAACTGTTTCGTACGCTCATAAGCTCCATCTATCAGTTTCCTTACCTCCTGGTCTATCATTTTCGCTGTCTCGTCACTGTAAGGTTTGGTAAAATTATATTCACCTTGCTGCGGATCGTAAAAGCTTATGTTACCCACCTTATCATTCATCCCGTAAATGCTCACCATAGCATAGGCTATCTTGGTGATCTGTTGCAGGTCGTTCTGTGCACCGGTTGATATCTTACTAAAGAATATCTCCTCGCTGGCACGACCGCCCAATGTCATACATATCTGGTCGATTAACTGGTCGGTATTATATAGATATTGTTCTTTCGGCGTATACTGCGCATATCCCAAAGCGGCAGTTCCCCTCGGTACGATTGTTACCTTTAATAAAGGATACGCATGTTCCAGGTACCAGCCGCAGATCGCATGCCCGGCCTCGTGATAAGCGATGATCTTTTTCTCTTCCGGTGAAATGATCTTGTTTTTCTTTTCCAAACCGCCGATCACCCTGTCCACAGCATCCTGGAAGTCTTCCATTTCCACAGCATCTTTGCCTTTGCGGGCGGCGATCAATGCTGCCTCATTACATACGTTGGCAATATCTGCTCCGGCAAAACCGGGTGTCTGTTCAGCCAGTTTATGTATATCTAATTTCTTTGAAATCTTTATCGGTTTCAGGTGTACTTTGAATATCGCTTCGCGGCCTTTCAAATCCGGTTTATCGATAGATATCTGCCTGTCGAAACGGCCCGGCCTCAATAAAGCTGTATCCAATACATCCGGACGGTTCGTAGCGGCAAGAACAATAATTCCTGAATCGGTGCCAAACCCGTCCATTTCTACGAGCAGCTGGTTTAATGTACTTTCCCGCTCATCATTGCTCATCATTACATTTTTGCCTCTTGCACGGCCGATCGCATCTATCTCATCAATAAACATGATACAAGGCGCTTTTTCCCTTGCCTGTTTAAAGAGGTCGCGAACACGGCTTGCACCCACGCCCACAAACAGCTCAACGAAATCAGAACCGCTCATGCTAAAGAATGGTACCTGTGCCTCGCCCGCCATTGCTTTTGCCAGCAATGTTTTACCTGTTCCGGGAGGTCCTACCAGTAGGGCGCCTTTTGGAATTTTTCCGCCAAGCGCAGTATATTTTTTTGGATTCTTTAAAAAGTCAACGATTTCCATCACCTCTACCTTTGCTTCATCCAGCCCGGCAACATCAGCGAAAGTGATATTCACTTTAGTACCCTTATCAAAAAGAGTCGCTTTTGATTTACCAATATTGAAAATACCGCCAGGACCGCCGCCACCTGCAGCACCGCCACCCATTTTGCGCATAAATAAAATAAATAGGGCTATAAATAGTAATACAGGTAAAAGTGTATTCAAAATCGGTACCAGCCAATCCTTTTCCTGGTCCACTTCATAATCCACGGGCTTTACATCCTGATTTTTATCATAGAATTCCCGCATTTCTTTTTGAAAATCTTCGGCGGCTGTGATCTTAAAAGACATTTGTGGTCCTTCATCACTTATTTTTCCGTTCAGGCCCTTCTTCAGTTGTTCCTGGTACTTGATGAGACTTTCTCTTTTCAGGAAAACCCGCACCAGGTTGCGATTGCTGACGATGGTATATTTTTCAACATCGCCCGCCCTTACCATCGATTTGAAATCATTAGGCGTTGTTTTGGCCATATTGGATGTGAATGGCCCGTATATCTGCACACCAATTAATACAGCGAATATGATAGCGTATATCCAATAAATACTGAATCTCGGTCCTTTTCGGGGGGCATTGTTGTTATTATCATCGCCGGTGGAGCGATTGGAAAAACGTGGCAATTTTTGCCTTTCGTCTTTATTATTGTATTGTTCCTGTGACATATTATCTTTTCCGGTACTTCTGCTATTTAGTGATTATTTGTATAAAAAGGTTAATTATTTTAATATTTAACAAAGCTGTCTTTAATCATCATGTCCTTTCGTATCGGCATCGCTCCACATATCTTCCAGTTTGTAAAACCTCCTGCTTTCCGGAAGCATCACGTGCACAACAACATTCACATAATCTATTAATACCCATTGAAGCACCTGGTAACCCTCATGCCTATAAGGACTTTCACCGGTCAGTTTCTTAACCTGGTCTTCGACATAGTCTGAAATGGCTCTTATCTGGGGCTGGTTACTGGCCTCGCAAATAATAAAGAAATCCGCAACCGCTTCAGGAATTTTTCGCAAATCAAGAGAGATTATGTTTTCCCCTTTTTTCTGCTGAATGGCGTTGATGATGGTTTTGATAATTTTCGAATTCCGCGTTAGCCGTGCCGCACTTTTTTTACGGGTAGCGAGTAAAGCCAGTTGTTCCAATAATCAAGTTATTTTAGTGAATGAATTTTCTGAAGCGTTTAATTTATTATAAAGACGAACGTCGGGTCATTTTATTTTATTTCCGGTACCGGAATTGTTTTCATGTCTCTACGTTGGCCCATGCCCAGTTATCTTTGTCAAAAATAGGAATTAATTGCAACACAAGCCGGTTATGCACCCTTTGGGCTCACCTTTTATAGAATTGCAATCAATAGACAGTACCAATAATTATGCCCTGACCCGGATAAGGGAAAGAATGGCAGAACACGGAACCGCTTTTTTCGCTCACGAACAAACGGCGGGCAAGGGCCAGATGGGAAGGCAATGGATTTCACAAAAAGACAGCAATATTGCCATGAGTCTGGTTTTAAGACCCGGATCGTTACAACTTTCCCAACAATTTTGGCTCAGTGCCTGTATAGCTGTTTCTGTATTGAACTTTCTTACCCGTCACGCCGGCAACGACATGCGGATAAAATGGCCAAATGACCTTTATTGGCAGGACAGGAAACTCGGTGGAATATTAATTGAGAACATAGTTGGCGCATCCCGGGCGCCTGCCGGGCCGGGCCTGCCATCGACCTGGGATTGGGCGGTACCCGGCATTGGACTTAACATTAACCAAACTTCATTTCCGCCTGAATTACCAAACCCGGTTTCGCTAAAACAAATAACAGGTAAAACGTTTGATACGGTGCTTTTGGCAAAAGATCTATGCGGAGATATAAATGACAGGTTTGGCCAACTATTCCGAAATGGTTTTGACGAAATTTATAAATTATATAATGAAAACATTTATAAACGCGGCGCCACGGTGAAACTGAAAAAAAACAGCGCCGTTTTTCAAACAACAATAAAAGCTGTTTCAGAAACGGGCGAACTGGTAACACACAACGGCGTGTTTGAAGAGCGGTTCGCATTTGGTGAAATATCGTGGCTATTATAGTCATTCAAAACAATACGGCATGAATGAGCAGATACCTTTGGTAATCGTTTTGCAACAACCACCTGCAGGTGTTGATTTTGGTTTACAAAAAGGAAGTGGCAATAGTTATGAAACTGTTCAAAAACAACGATCGGTTTCCGGCGATTTGTATTTTGAATTTACGGTAACCCTTAAGCGCAATAAAGATTCGGTGGACACTGACTTTAAAGGGCCATTTGTGCAGGGACCATTGAAGGGCCGTTTCGTTTATATTGATATAGGAACCCTTGCAGGGCAAACCGATTCTGCGTGGAGCAGGCGACTAAAGATTCCGCTGCAGGGAATCAGTTTTGATATGATAGACAGGCTTCAAGGCAATGAGCAGTTGCATCTTGAAACCCGTATAGCCGGTACCGGGAAAGATGGTGGACCTACCTGCGGCACGGTGAAACCTTTTGAAGGATGGAAGATTACACTTCGCAAAAAATAATAAAGTTTCCATTCGCCGGGCATTCTCACTAATTCAGCTTCTCAACAGCACTGTTTATTCAAGAATTTATCGGCAAACCCGTACATTTAAAATCTTATTTATCACAACGATTGCTATGCAGAACTTTAGAATCAAGCTTTCGCTCTATCTCAATTATTTTGTTTTTGCCATACTGTTAAATAGTGTTGGTATTCTTATTCAACAATCGCAAAACAGGTATCGTGTGGATGAAGTAGCAGCCAGTTCCCTTGAGGCATTTAAAGATCTTTCGATTGCTTTCGTATCATTTCTTGTCGGTTCATTTTTGCCAAGACTTGGTTATAAAAAAGGAATGCTGATCGCTTTGGGATTGGTTTTTGCCGGTTGTCTCGGTATGTATTGGGGCAATTCTTTTACATCGGTCAGAATATTATTTGCCTGCGTAGGCGTATCCTTTGCCTTAATTAAAGTATCCGTTTATTCAATGGTAGGGCTGGTTACAAACAATGATAAAGAACATAAAAGCGTATTAAGTTCTATCGAAAGCTTTTTCATGATAGGAATAGCAACAGCATTTATCGTTTTCCCGCTTTTTTATAGCGATACCGACCCGGATGCCTGGTTACGTATTTATTTACTGCTCGCGGGGTTGATCGCGGTTTCATTTATAATTTTATTAACCGCTGATTTCAATATTAAATATGAAATTCCGGGAACAAACCTGCGCGACGATTTTGTGGAAATGATAAAATTGATGCGACGTCCGTTGGTTCTTGTATTTGCCATCGCTGCCTTTATGTATGTTATGACTGAACAGGGTATCATGAGCTGGCTACCCACCTTCAATCAAAAAGTATTGCACCTGCCGGTAAAAACAAGTATATACATGTCCGTTATACTCATGCTTTCCATCGCGCTGGGACGCTACGTTTCTTCTATATTGGTAAAAAAGATATCGTGGCTCGCTATACTTTCGGGTTGCCTCATTTTCGCTGCACTGATTGTTCTTTTTGTTTTACCGCAGGCCAGCGGATTGCAACCAAAAAATATTGAATCCTTAAAAGATGTTCCGGTTATTGGTTATGTTTTCCCGTTAATCGGGCTGTTCCTGGCGCCAATTTATCCATTGGTTAATTCATTCGTGCTTAGCTCTACAGAAAAGATATTTCACAGCCCGATGGCTTCATTGCTTGTGTTTTTTTCAGCCATCGGCGGAACGCTCGGTTCAAGATTGGTGGGATACCTGTTTAAACATATAGGCGGAGATAAAGCTTTTTATTTTTCACTGGTACCCATGAGTATCTTACTTCTATGTTTGTACTTTTTTTCCCGGCTGCAAAAGAAATCGCCGGTCGTTAATGAAATTAAATTCCAGGGAAGTCATTAAAACTATTCATTTGCCGGAAATATTTGAATTAAATCCACTCTTCAGTGACGTGCAATCACAAAAAGTTTTTGCCGATAGCAAAACATTTGTAGACTGTGTTCCAAAATCTTCGCCCGATAAAATATTGTCGGACTACCTGGAACAGAAAGGACAGACAAACTTTGATTTAAAACAGTTTGTATTTGATCATTTCGATTTGCCGGGATTTCCCGTCGTTCAATTTTCAATTGATGCAATCAAACCGGTCACCGATCATATCGAATCGCTATGGCCGGCGCTCATTCGTAACCCGCAACCGAAAAAAGGATCATTGTTATCATTGCCGTATCCTTATATTGTTCCGGGCGGACGCTTCAGGGAAATTTTTTATTGGGACAGCTATTTTACTATGCTGGGTTTGCAGGCTTCAGGAAAAACGGAGCTGATCCAAAACATGGTAGACAATTTTTCCCATCTTATCAATACAATCGGTTATATACCCAATGGCAGTCGTACGTACTTCATTGGCCGGTCACAACCGCCTTTTTATTCTCTTATGGTGAGCATGCTGAGCGAAGTGAAAGGGCAGGATGTTCTTGTAAAATATTTACCGCACTTACAAAAGGAATATTATTTCTGGATGAAGGGAAAAGAGGAACTGAACCTATCCGAACCGGCCAGCGGTCATTCAGTGCGTATGCCCGATGGCGTTATACTAAACAGGTATTGGGATGAAAATAATACGCCGAGGGCCGAAGCATACAGTGAAGATAGCAAACTGGGAAAAAGATCGGTTGATCCAAACGTATATCGCCACCTGCGGGCGGCAGCTGAATCGGGGTGGGATTTCAGTTCACGCTGGTTTAAATGCACAGATGATTTTGCAACAATTCAAACGGAAAATATTATCCCTGTCGACCTGAACTGTATACTGCTTCACCTGGAAGATACATTGGCAGCCGCTTATACGTTGACCGGTAACACATCATCTGCTGAACAATATTTTTCATTGGCAGCAGTGCGCAGAAAGGCCATACAGCAATATTGCTGGAACGAAGAAAAAGGATTTTACTTTGATTATGATTTTCAAGAGCAACGCCAAAAACAGAATGTTACACTGGCAGCCGCTTTTCCTTTATTTTTCAGGCTGGCAACAAAAGAACAGGCTAAGCAGGTTGCGGAAAAATTAATGAATGAATTATTAAAAGATGGCGGGTTTGTAACAACGGCGATCACCAGCGGACAACAATGGGATGCCCCGAATGGTTGGGCGCCCCTTCAATGGATCGCGATTACCGGGCTTGAAAATTACGGTTTCAAAAAAGAAGCCCGTGAAGCTGCGCATAGATGGATAAACCTGAACAACGATGTCTTCAAACGTACCGGTAAGCTAATGGAAAAATATAATGTAGAAGATACCCGGCTGGAAGCCGGCGGCGGCGAATATCCCAACCAGGATGGTTTCGGATGGACAAACGGCGTATTGCTGGTATTGATAAAAAAATATGGCGCTCCTTTCTGAATACAAAGCAGACTAACCTTTACATCGCTAAACGCACCGGATTAGTTTATCTTCATCGCATGAAAATCCTTGTATTCTCGCTCATTCTTATCATGGCGGCTTTAAATATTTTTTGTTCAGCGTTGTATGCTAAAATACTGAACCGGTTACCGGGGCAGATAACGGGGCGCATCACACTAAATAAACTCAATAAAGTTCTTGATAATGCTGTAGCAGAAGAGGACAGGCGTTTGATTAAAAAATGCAAATATGCCTATACCGTCTATCTTACCTTCTTTTATTTATTCCTGGCGGTTGTATTGGTTTTAATCTTTGGTAGAATAAAACGCTGATAAGATGAACAATAACTGTTTTCAACTTGACTTATTTCTTTCTTGATTTTGTTTTGGCGGTCGCATCACATCTCGTTCAGATATTTCCGCACAAACCGTATAGCCATTGCGCCTTCTCCTACAGCTGACGAAATTCCCGACATGGCTGCAAAACGTACGTCGCCGGATGCAAAAATTCCCGGCACACTTGTTTCCGGCATATAGGGCTCTCTTTCAAGTTTCCAGAACGTATGAAACGATTTATCTTTTGCCAGTTCGCTGCCGGTTATAATAAATCCTTTATCATCTTTCAGCACAACATCGTTCAGCCAGTTTGTTCCCGGCCTTGTACCTATATATATAAACATTGCTTTTGCAGGTACTGTTTTCTTTTCGCCCGTTTGCGTATTTATAAGGTCTATTTTTTCCAACACTTTTTCTCCGCATACACTTTTTACTTCCGTGCATGGATGCACCTTAATATTTGGAGTGTGGGCGATATTCTCGACCAGGTAATTTGCTGCCGCTTTTTTTAAACTGTCCTGTCGGATCAGGATGTTCACTTCTTTGGCAAATTTGCTGATATGCAATGCCGCCTGGCAGGCAGAATTTCCGCCACCCACGATATAAACGAACCCATCGCGGCAGGCCGGCGATTCTACGGAAGCAGAGCCATAATAGACACCCGATCCCGTAAAATTGTCGATACCCTCCACTTCCAGTTTCGTATATTCTACACCGGTAGCAATCACGACGGTCTTACTATGGATTTCTGAACCATCTGTCATTTCGGTGATTTTATAACCATCCTGAACGCGGATGTTCTTTACTGTCTTTGGAGTCAGCACTTCTGTTCCAAATCGAAGTGTTTGTGCCATGGCACGGTGTGTGAGTTCAGCGCCGGAAAGACCATTGGGAAAACCGAGATAGTTTTCAATCCTGGCACTGTTGCCCGCCTGCCCTCCGGGGCTGCTTTTTTCTATCAGCAATGTTTTAAGTCCCTCGCAGGAACCATATACTGAAGCCGCAAGGCCGGCCGGTCCGCCACCAATGATCAGCACATCATACATAGTACCCGACGCTGTTTGCTGCAAGCCGATGCCCTTTGCAAGTTCAGGCAGCAAAGGATCTTTCATAAATGAACCATCTTTCAATACAACCAACGGCAGATCAGATGGAGACGAATTTGCACTTGCCAGATATTTCTCGGCATCGGGATGATTTTCGATATCCATCCATAAAAAAGGAACGAGGTTACCGGCAAGAAATTCCTTGAGCCGGTGTGATTTTGGCGACCATTGAAACCCGATGATGCGTATGCTTTCTATAACGGGTTTGTATAGTGCCTGCCATTCATTGAGTAAATCATTCAGGGCAGGATAAAGTTTTTCATGAGGCGGGTTCCATGGTTTCAATAAATAAAAATCAAGTTTTACACTATTGATCGCCTTTATGGCCGCTTCAATATCCGAATATGCTGTCAGCAATACCAGCTTTGCATCCGGGTAAATTTCTTTGGCTTTTTCCAAAAATTCCACGCCTTCCATTTCAGGCATGCGCTGATCGGAAATGATCAATGCCACAGTTTCATTCTTCAGTTTTAATTCTTTTATCAGTGCCAGCGCCTCATTCGCAGAAGCTGTTGCACTGATGCGATAATCATCCCTGTACTCATTGCGGATATCACGCTGAATAGCCCTGAGCACCTGCATATCATCATCTGCAATTATTATAAAAGGGAGTTTCATTAGTTAATGACAATTTTGTATGGTTATCATTTCGGTTGTGCCACAGGGATAGAAATAACAAAAGCAGTTCTGCCGGGTTCAGAACTTACATTTATTTCCGCGTTATGCCGTTTTATTATACGCTTTACAAGATCCAGCCCGATCCCCGTTCCTTCTCCTATTTTTTTTGTAGTAAAAAAAGGATCAAAAATCCGGGACAGGATCTCAGGTGGTATTCCTTTGCCGTTGTCAATGATTTTGATAATTACATGCTTATCGTCGCAGGAAGTTTCAATAATGATTTCACCGTTTTTATCCAACGCATATATGGCATTGTCAATAATGTTTGTCCATACCTGGTTCAGTTCGCCTACATATGCCGGAGTCGGTGGCAGGTTATTACAAAAAACTTTTTTTACAGAAATATTTTTTTCCCGCAGTTTAAAACCAAGCAGCGTCAGCGTATTGTCTATATCGTTGTGAATATTCGTCGGCTGCAGATCGCTTGTCCTGTCCATGTGCACATGTCCCTTGATGGCTCCAACCAGGTAGGATATTCTTCCGGATGCATCTTCCAGGTCATCGATCGCCCTTTTTGAAATAAGCAAATTTTCTGTCCAGCGGATTAACTGCGCAAACGCTTCTTTGTTTGTATCTACCTTAATCTTTTCAAAATCGCTTATTGAGAATCCTTCGTCAGCAAAAGTTTCGGCGAGTTGATGACTTTTGACTACACCTGATTTCGTCAGCCATTCGGCAATCTCATCTTCTCTTTCCATTTGCTGGGTAGCACTTAACTGTGTTTTATTTCCACTGTATTTAGCATCTACTATATCCCTCAGCAGGTGAACATGCTCCGCGCTGATATGTTGCTGCAATAAATTTTCAGTCAATTCATAATTCTGTTTCAGCCGGTTTGCCAGTTCCGAAGCTATACGGTTAATCGCAGCAGCAGGATTATTTAATTCATGAGCGATGCCGGCAGCAAGCTGCCCGAGTGCATTCACCTTTTCATGCTGCATCTGCAGCGTCGCCACTATTTTCGCCCTCTCTGTCATGTACCCGATAAGCCGTTGTATAAGATCGGGATTCAAATGCTCGAGATCTGCAAAATAATTTTTGTGCAACTGCAGCACCTGCACATGCCCGACAGCAAATGAACAGCCAGGATACACTTTCATTCTTGAGTGTGGTAACAAACCGCCAACACCACCTGTGGCCTCATCGTTTGTGTAATAGAAATAATAAACAAGACGCCCGTGATAATCCAGGTAAAATGAAATCTTACCCTCCAGTACAATCATCATGACATCTGCTTCATCGCCTGTTTTCTTTATTTGTGTTCCATCCGGATACTCGTGGTATTCCGCACGTTCCAATATCCACTGCAGATGATCGTCGGGCAGATCATTGAAAGCGAAAACATTTTTTAATTCCCCGGTTGTGACTGATTTCATAAACCAAGAAGTCTGTATGGATGAATCAGCAATTTAAGAAAGTATTTGCGTGTACAGCGGGGCCGGAGTACTATGAATTTTTTGTGCGCAGCATAGCGAATTTTTCCTGGAACAGGACAAACAGAATTCTATCGTATTTGAGATGGGATTATATTGCCGAATGCTGTAACAGGACAATCCGTTCAACCGCAGATTTTATGCGGTCGTATACTTCTACCGGTCCGGGTAAAGAAATCTGTCTGCTTCCCTGGTACAATCTTTCAAAGTTCAGTTTCACTTTATAAAACTGTTCACTGATAATACCACTGATCACCGATGCCGGTTTATAAACTGATTGCTGATGCAATTTAATTTCAATAACAACCTTACGGATACCGGGAAATTTTTTTGAAAATTCCTTTTGAAGCCGGTGTATAATTTCAAAATATTCGGATTTCTGGAGCTGTGGTGATAGTACGAAGTTTAACTGCATAATTTAAGGTACAAAATAATTGTATTCACTGTATAGTAAAAATACTTGGTAACGATATCTTCATATTAAAAGTACCATTAATAATCGGGCATGATTTTTTTATATTTTATAATCACGCTGCCGGCTGACGCTAACCCAGGAAATGGCAACTTTACCTTATTCGGAAAATCCACCCATAAGCCTTCAAGCTGCCTGGACCGTACCATACGACTTATTATTTGACCTTTATTTGTTTATTTATGAGTAATGAGAAAAGCTGGCACATAATCAGTACCTGGCGAAACTATGAGCAACGACTGGTAAAAAAATTTATGCAAAAGGACATTCAGTCGTTTTGTCCCCGTTACACCTTCAATTTCATGTACGAAGGGCATCTGCATTCAGAGAAAAGAATCCTGTTCCCGGGTTCGTTATTCCTTTATATAGATGCTTCAGAAATGAGGACTGTACTTCATACCAAGGGCGTAAACAATTTTTTATACTGGCTCAATAAACCGGTGGTCGTTCCACACAAAGACATTTCCGGCATTTACAATTTGATAAATTCCTTCTACAATCTTCAACTGGAAAAATGCGCGGTAGATTGTTCTCACGGTTCGGATGCTTTGCACGAAAGCGATGGCAATACAGTTATCCTGAAGGTAAATACAATCGGGTACAGCATAACAGCCAAACAAGCCAATTCCCTGGAAAAAAGAGAACTCATCACAGACGGCCGGTATAAGCTGCCTGCTTTCAGCCTGAATAATTCGTTGAACCTGGCCGCCATTTGATTTTTCCCCTTTTGCGTTCCTTTGTCGCTTTGCGGGAGACACTGGTTGAAAGAGAGACCCGGTTACACGCCAGAATACCAGTTATCCATAAAAGACAACCGGCATGACAGACGTCACACCGGTTTAACCCTTGTTCACCAAAAACAGCGTTTGTTTATTTTTTCTTATCACGAAACACCGTGAAATTTCTTGAAATGGTAAATGCCCAGCGAAACTCGCCTTTTCCCCAATTTGTAACCGTATGCGGTATAAACCGGTTTTCCAATGTTTCCGTTGCATTTGTAAAATTCAGATGGAAGACATGTCCCATCGTGAGTATTTCAAAACCCGCGCCGATAGCGTCGTAAAACTTTACATTTCTGCCCAGCGTATCCTGCGCCCACAGGTCTTTACTTTTTTGTGAATGGAAAGGATGGAAATAATCAGCTATGAAAAACAATTTTGAAGTAATCGGGATCCGGATTGCACCGCCGATCGCAAATATGCTTTTATCATCACCCGGTATAACCAATCCACGGGTAACGAATGTGGGACTTAACTGTAAACTTACCTTGCCAAACTTCCTGGCGACCATCAATTGCACCACTTCACTTGTTCTGTCGCTGAATTTGCGAAATGAACTTTCATAACCATCATCCGCATTTTCTGTCATAGATGAAACAACAGAATTGGCAAATAATGTCAACGAAACCGGATGTGAAGGATCGTTTTCCTGTTGTTTTAAGAATTGGTATTTAAAACCCAATTCATACAATTGCAATACGGAGCCCGGTCCGAAATTTACGCCTCTTGCGCGGGCAAGGCTTACATTAAACTTGTCAGAAAGACCCAATTGAAGACCAATCCGGATATCGGTGGCATTATCCAAACCGAAAAAGCGCTTAATGCCACCGTTATCTCCCGCTATATCACCGAAGCTGTGCGATACTCTGAATTCAAGTACTCCTTTCTTTAAAACTTCAACCGAATTGGAGTTAATAATTTTCTGGGAATAAAATACTTTCAAATCTTCCGGTTCATTCCGTTGGCCGGGCTTTATATCATTCTTATCCAGGGCAACGACACTATCTTTCTGTGAAAAACAAATAAACGGCGCCAGGAATAAAACAAGAAAAAAAACTTTCCGCATAATCATATTGTATACCACAACTATCGGAAAATGATCCCGGCCGGTTGCCTTATGCAGGTCTACTTAACAAAAACGAAAGATTATTTTTTAAACGAAGCAACTATTTCCTCTGCATGCGCCTTGTTCTTTGGCTTTGCAAAAATTTTAATGATCGTTCCTTTTTCATCGACAATAAACGTAGTTCGCAGCACACCCATATACTCGCGACCGAATAATTTTTTGTGATCCCACACGCCATATTTTTCTAAAGCGTCGTGGTTTGTATCCGCAATTAACGGGAAAGGCAATTTATATTTTATTTCAAAATTCTTTTGAACCTTTTGTGTATCCGGGCTTATTCCCAGTACGTCAAATCCATTTTTTTTCA
>Ga0207689_10001444_pt1 | contig 22712 bp, 20 predicted proteins | sample KBSMisM52_FD_184312 | JGI IMG/M metagenome (GOLD analysis project Ga0207689, IMG submission 184312) | Miscanthus rhizosphere microbial communities from Kellogg Biological Station, Michigan, USA - KBS Miscanthus M5-2 (SPAdes) (version 2) | ecosystem: Host-associated > Plants > Roots >... | reverse complement strand
TATGCTTGCATTTGGTATTGCATTGGCCTATGAGAGTTTCTTTGCACCGCCGGTTGTTCCGATGCCGGCCATACATTAACGTTAGTCTGCGTAGACTCTTCCTTTACTCAGCAGAAAACCGCGGTAAGACAGGCTGAATGTAAACCCGACAAAAGTTTGCCGGATAAGATTCTGTGCCGTTGTTCCTCTTAAACCACCCTGCAATGAAAGTGAATACAAAAACTCATTCCTTAATGATCCACCCATTCCGACGGTAATACCCCAATCGTTGATCGGCTCCCCTCTTACCTGCAGGTATGAAGTATTATAATATCCACCTACCTGGTAAAATCTTTTCTCAACCAATACACCGCGATCGTTTTTATAACTTGAAAACTCTGCGCCGGCAGATATACGGTTGCTGCTGACCAATTGCCAACCCTGGTCTTTTACTTTCAATGATGACCAATCTTCGTAGGAGTAATCAACCGCAAACACGGATTTAATACCATGTTTTAAAGCAATACCGCCTGCATAACTGGTAGGCAAATAAAACGTTCCGCTGCTGAGATATTTGTTGCTTTCTACGGCAGCGCTGTTTTCAGTTACTGTCAATGTGCGGTCGTATATCAATCCTGTCTTTGGTGAATACCGTCCGCCCAATGACACCGTCCATTTCTTATTTATCGGCGTTTCATATAGTGCGCCTGCCTGTAAACGGAAATTTCTGTAATAGTCCTGTTGTGTCGTGGTGATAGCTGTGGTGAGATTCGCTTCGCTTAAAATTTCATTCTTGTTAATTGAACCTGCAATAAATGAAGTCCGGAGCCCGAGTGAGAAATGTTTTCCAAGCGACACGGCATTTGTCCAGTAATATTCGTTCAATCCGCCATCACCCTGGAAGCCGACAGAATAAGCATCGGCCGATCCTTCGATAAAGCGTGTACCGGTGAGATTATAATTAACGTTGCTCAACTGGTTAAATCCAACACCACTGGCCCAAAACTTATTTATTTTGACAGCCAATGCAAATCGCTTAATCCAAAAGTCCTTACTGTTATTATTACCTGCATTTATCGGCGTACCTGAAAATGTATTTGTTCTGCCGGTAGCGCCGAGCGTACCTATATAAAAACTTCTTGGCAATCCGGTAAGCGCAGCCGGGTTATTGTCAATTAAAAAAACAGAAGATTTGATAGCGAGCCCTGTTCCTCCCATGCCGCTCGTGCGGTTGTACACGTTATTATCAAGATCGCCGATGCCATAAACAGAGTACGGATTATTGGTGTTTTGGGTAAAAGCGAAAAAGCCGATAACATTTGCCGTGAATAAACAACACCAGTATTTATATGCAGAGAATGATTTCATCAGCTTGCTTTTTGATTCTGTAACAGGATCGGGTATACGCAGTCTATTTCTTTTTTAAAATTGGCTCTTTTCATGTTACTGGTCAATTTCGAGTACAGAAAGTTTTAATTGTGTGGTGTAATTCGGCTCCGATGTTGTAGCATCTCCGGCAATAATCCTATCCAGTTGTAACGTGGAACCGGCCAGTCCCTGCACCACAAAAAAACCTGCATCGTCGGTTCCTGCCGAATTGATGATTGTATTGATAGCCGTTGTTACATCGAAGCTGTAATAGTTATCAAGCCCAAACACATTATCGATAACCGGGTTTACATACTGCACACCTCCTGCACCGGATGACGTAACGGGTGTACCGGGTATATTAGATCCGTTCGTATTGATGAGAAAAAGTTGTGACGGGAGTTTCATACTAAACCGGTCGAAGGATTGACGCAGCGGCCGCACGATTAATTCTGCTTTTAATAGCCGGATAATGTTTGAAGTAGCAATCACCCCTTTCAGGCTGGGAAAATTCAGCTTAAGATAAAGACCGGTACCGGGTTGAGTAAACGATAAGTGATTAGTGGCAGATGATGATATTTCCGTAACGCCCCGGCCGGTAGAAACAAGATTAGTACCGCTGCGATCCGTCAATATCTGGTTAAACGACTCCGTATTCGCCACCGAAATAAAATCAATTGCCTGGGATGTAGGGAACGGATCGTTGACATGATAACTGACCCGCATTATTACTGTATCTCTTATCCCATAAACTACCGATGTATCGCCATCCCCTGTAGTGAGCGAAATACCCTTGAAATAATTTTGAAAACTTTCTGTGCTGTTCATTTCATCCGATTTCGCACGAAGCTTTGCAAACAGCTCCTGTCCTTTCACATCATCAAGCCGTACAAATAAGGTATCATCCACACCAGGACGCACAGTAATCAACCTGGAACCCAATGGTACAGGTTTTACATTAACACGGGTGGTGTTATAAAGTAAATTGTTATAGCTTAAAACGATTGCCTGGTCCAGTTCATTTACGTTTATTGTTTCCTGTTTGGTTGTATCGCCATAATAATATTTATTAAACCGAACAATAAGCGAAAGCGAATCAAAAACTGCCTGGTCGGAAATATCCGGTATGGAAGTTGGTTTGTTTAACTGGCAAAAAGGCTGTGTAGATACCAACCCCAGGTACGGATCTTTGTATTTTCCAAAAAGAAAAGAGCTGGCATTACCGGTAGAAAAAGAATCCGTCATTACGGTTGACATGTTTATGCCAACTGTATCAATAAAAATTAAATGCGTGTAACTATTCTCGGGTACTGTGCCGAAATCGATTTCTTTTCGTTCACAGGAAAACAAAAAACAAATGGCGGGAAGAATAAACAAAACAGTAGCCCTGGTTGTTAATACGAACTTACACGTACGCTGCATTGCAAAAATTATAGCCCGCAATATATTCTCCTGCAACTGGCAAAAATTGTTATAGTAGATAAACAGGCATTATTAATCTACGAATCCGGTTATAGTATAGATGGAACTATATTCACCTCGCACAGTATGTTTAAACTGAACGGACCAGCATTGTCGATACCATTTGGCTATTTATCTATAATAAAGGCGTCTTTATCTATTTTAAGATAGCGTTCAGAAGGCGACCCGATACATTTATCAAAAATTTTTGCAAATGAGAAAAGCGTATGCATACCTGCTGGGTGGTTCTTTGATAATGACAAGTATTTTTTTATCGCAGAGTTGTAAGAAAAGTACCGATCCTAATTCGGACCTGGTCGGTAACTGGACAAGCTCGTCTGATTTTGATGGAAATGCCCGGGGTGAAGCGGTATCTTTTGTAATCGGTACTTCAGCGTATATAGCTACCGGTTATACAGACCGTGATTATTTTAAAGACTTATGGGAATTTACGCTTGAAAAGAAATACTGGTCGCAAAAAGCAGATATGCCATCGGCAGCGAGATATGCAGCCACCAGTTTCAGCATTGGAGATAAAGGTTATGTAGGAACCGGGTTTGATGGCGTAAATAATCTTGGTGATTTTTGGGAATATGATCCTGCCACAGATACCTGGACACAAAAAGATGATTTCAAAGGAACAGCAAGATATAACGCCTCGGGCTTTTCAATTGGCAATTACGGGTATGTTACCTGTGGTTATGATGGCAATTGGCTGAAAGATCTCTGGCAGTTTGATCCTACCGCAGCGCCGGGTAGCCAATGGACACAGAAAGCAAGTATTGGTGGTACAAAAAGAACAGCAGCCAATTGTTTTGTACTGAACAATATCGCATATATCGTATCAGGAAATAATAATGGCTCTATTTTAAAAGATATGTGGGCCTACGATCCTTCATCTGATAACTGGACACAGAAAAGACCGATATACAATTACAGCGACGACAGCTATGATGACCTCTACGGCACAACTACTACCAGTTATATAGCGCGGCAAAATGGTGTTTTCTTTATCATGGGCAACTATGCTTACCTGACCACCGGCGAAAACGGTTCAATTGTTTCCACCACCTGGCAATATGATCCGGGCAACGATCAATGGGCACAAAAGACTGCATTTGAAGGAACAGCCAGAACAGGCGCAGTTGCATTCACACTTGCAGACAGGGGATTTGTAATAACAGGTCGCAGCGGATCGCTTGTAATGGACAACTGTATGGAATTTCATCCAAATGATACAAAAGTTGATGGGGACTAAGAAGCATAATATCATCGTCATAGCACTATCAGTAATTATCTCAGCTGCAATCTGGATGATTACAATGAAAAACCACAATCCGACACGTATTGAAAGCAGAACATTTCAAATAGCCAATGGATGGGGATATGATATCCTGGTGAATGATTCGATATTAATTCACCAGGAATCAATTCCTGTATTGCAGGCAAACCAGGTATTTACGAATAAAAAACAGGCTCAGCAGACAGCAGAGCTCGTGATTCAAAAATTAAAAAAAGGTCAGCACCCTACCCTTACTAAATTTGACCTGGATAAAATTCTGCGGTCAAATGAAACCAACGACAACCGACAAGGAAATCTGGAATAATTTCTTATATACGCTTTTTGGATTTCAGAAAACGAAAAGCAGGCTGCACCTGCTGATCATTATCATAATCCATATTTCTGTATGGCTGCTTTTCCTGCAATTGCCGCTGTTATTTTATCCCGTTCGTGTCACCGACAGAACATTCTGGTACAGGGAATTTATCAGCAAGCTTTTACCCATCGGGCTGTTTTACCTCAATTACTATTTTTTTCTTCCGTATTTTTTTGAAAAAAGAAGATATAAAAGTTACTTTTTGTGCCTATTCATTTCCTTACTGGTAATTCTGTTAACGGATACATTCATCAGGGAAAAATTGTTTGATACATTTCAGCAATTCGTCGTATCTCCCGGTAATGGACAGGGCAGAATCGTCCGCGGAGGAAATATGCCCCGCGGCGGAACAAGCTTTTTTGTATTTCGCGGGGATTCCGGGGTTATATATACCGATTCAGCAACAAGAACCTTCAGACCACCTCCACCCTTTCCGTTTGCAGAAAGGACATTTTTGGGAATGCCGCTGCGCATTTTCTTTTTTTCGATAAACCGAACGGTTTCCATCGCCTTATTTCTATTACTGGCAGGCGGTATGATACGGCTTGCCTATTCTTTCATCAAAAGTCAGAATGAAAAAAAATCACTCGAAAACCTGAACCTGAATGCGGAAGTAAATTTTTTAAAATCACAGATCAATCCTCATTTTCTTTTCAATACATTGAACAGCATCTACTCGCAGGCACATAATAAGTCAGAACATACAGAGTATTCTATCCTTAAATTATCCGAACTGTTGCGCTATGTACTGTATGAAACCGGCGAGGAAAGAGTGCCTCTTGAAAGGGATATACAATACATCAACAATTATATTGACCTGCAACGGATCCGCCTGTCATCGAAGATCACGCTTCGCTATACTATTAATGGAAATCTCTCCGGCAATACCATTGCGCCACTGATGCTGATTACATTTATTGAAAATGCTTTTAAACATGGCATCAGTTATACGCAGCCCTCCGTTATCGATATCGATATCACCGTTTTTGAAAAAACATTAACACTTACGGTATCCAATCCTGTCGTCAAAAACGATATTTTCACACAAGGAGGGTTAGGATTGAAAAACGTAACCCGAAGACTGGAACTGCTCTATCCCGGCAAACATAATCTTACCATTAGCCAGACAGACAATCAATATCTCGTAAACTTAAAAATCGATTTAACGTGATCAACTGCATTTTGATTGATGATGAACCGCTGGCTTTACAGCTGCTGGAAGATTTTGTAAACAAAACTCCTTATTTAAAACTGGCCGGTAAGTTTGAAGAGCCGCTTCAGGCACTTCCCTTATTAAAATCGACGGAAGTTGATCTTTTGTTTCTCGATATAAAAATGCCGGATATAACAGGCATTGAATTTTTTAAATCGTTGCCGACAAAACCGGAAGTGATATTTACTACAGCATATAGTGAATTCGCGATCGATGGGTTTGAATTAAAAGCAATGGATTACCTGCTAAAACCTATTTCCTTTGAGAAGTTTTTATCGGCTTGTAACCGCACAAAAGAATATCTTGAATTAAAGAATAATAAATCAATAAAGAGTAAAGATTATTTTTTCATCAACGCTTCACATAAGCTGCATAAAGTATTTTATGATGATATTCTTTACCTGGAAGGATTTAAGGACTATACAAAGATTCACTTATCATCTTCTCCCGCTCCTTTGATCATTCTTCACAACCTTAAATATTTCGAAGACCTGCTCGATCAGCATGAATTCATCCGCATTCATCGCTCCTATATCATATCTATAAGAAAAGTAGCGACCGCATCGAGAAAAACTGTTACTATACTGGCAAAAGAATTGCCTGTGAGTGATAACTACCGCGATGCCTTTTTTACTATCATAGAGCAATACGCGAAATAGACACATCTTTTTTCACCGACAAATTACCGGCTCCGTCTATTCATATAGACCAATCGTCTATTATAACAGTACGCCACCGTATTCCAGCCTTAAGTTTGGTATACTATTTAAAAAATTTTATTTATGAAGAAATTTATAGTATTCACTGCTATTGCAGTAACGGTTATGTCGATAACCACTGTGCATGCACAGGTGAGCGTAAATGTAAACATAGGCGCCCAACCGGTATGGGGGCCTACCGGCTATGATCATGCGGATTTTTATTATCTGCCCGATATCGGTGTGTATTATTCGGTTGTTAAGCAACAATATGTTTTCCGTGAGGGAAATGCATGGGTATTCAGAAAAACGCTTCCGCCGCAATACGCCTCTTTTGATCTGTACAAAAGTTATAAAGTAGTGCTCAACGAAAAAAAGCCCTGGCTGAGAGATGAGGAATATAGAAAAAAATATCAACCATTCCGCAACCGGCACGACCAGGCCGTTATAAGAGATAGCCATGAAGAAAAATATTTTGTCGTCAAAGGACACCCTGAACATGATAAGTGGGCAAGGGAACATAAACATCACTAACCCATGCAATAAAAAAAGAGCAGTTCATCAAAGGACTGCTCTTTCAAATTTATTTGTTACCTGTTACGCCATTTTTTTTATCTCTTCTATCAATTCTGTTTTTGTAATAGGCACCCCCATTATCTTATTATACCCGATCGCATCTACAAAATAAACGTCGCGAATAATTTTTATCAATTGCCCGTTATTGATTTCAGGCACCAATACTTTGTCAAAATTCTTCAGTATGTCACCAAGATTTTTCGGGAAAGGCCGCAGGTAACGGAGATGCGCATGTGCTATCGAATATCCTTCTGCCAGCAACTCATTTACCGCTGTTTTTATGGCGCCGTATGTTGACCCCCAGCCCAGCACCAATATTTTACCCTTTTCGGGTCCATTATCTAACTGCTGCAGCGGAATGTACTCGGCAATCTTATCTACTTTTTCCTGCCTGATCTTCACCATCAGCTGGTGATTTTCCGGTTCATAGCTAACATTACCGGTTATATTTTCTTTTTCCAAACCACCAATACGGTGCTCGAGTCCGGCTGTGCCCGGAACGGCCCATGGACGAACTAACTTTTCATCGCGCAGGTAAGGCTGTAGTTTCTCTTCGCCATGCCCAAGTTCCGTTTTAAATTTCACATGTATGGGCGCCAGTTGATCTTCTGTCGGAAAACGCCAGGGCTCTGCACCATTGGCAATATAACCATCGCTTAAAAATATGACCGGCGTCATATGCTGAACAGATATACGTACCGCCTCATACACAGCATCAAAACAATCAGCTGGTGTAGATGCAGAAATCACCGGCATCGGGCACTCGCCATTCCTCCCGTAATAGGCCTGCAGCAAATCGCTCTGCTCCGTTTTCGTTGGTAAGCCGGTAGAAGGTCCGCCGCGCTGTATATCACAAATGATCAAAGGAATTTCGAGCATTACGGCAAGTCCCATCGCTTCCGCTTTCAGGGCCATGCCGGGGCCGGATGTAGTGGTAATACCCAGGCTACCCCCATAACTGGCACCAATAGCCGAAGTAATCGCCGCGATCTCATCTTCTGCCTGGAACGTTTTAACACCGAAATTTTTATGGCGGCTCAATTCATGCAATATATCAGAGGCCGGAGTGATGGGATAAGAACCAAGAAATAATTGAAGCCCGCTTTTTTGCGCAGCGGCAATCAATCCGTAAGACAAAGCCTGGTTGCCCATTACGGAGCGGTAAGTACCGCTATCCATCTTTGCCTTATCTACTTTATAGGTAGTAGTAAATGTTTCCGTTGTATCACCATAATTATAACCGGCGTGCAATACCTTCAGATTACTCTCAAGTATTTCCGGTTTCTTTCCAAACTTCTCCAGCAGAAACGTTTCCGTGTTCTTCATATCCCGGCTATACATCCAATATAAAAACCCGAGCACGAACATATTTTTCGCCCGGTCTTTTTCTTTCATGCCCATTTGTATATCCTTCAGTGCTTCACGGGTCATTTTGGTAACATCCATCCTGATCACTTCGTAGTTACCAAGACTTCCGTCTTCCAATGGATTTACTTTATCGGGATAATTGGCCAAACGAAGATTCTTTGCATCGAAACCATCTGTATTGACGATAATCTTGCCGCCTTTTTTTAACTGCTTCAGGTTTGCCTTTAATGCCGCAGCATTCATGGCAACCAACACATCGCATTCGTCGCCGGGTGTGTAAACCGAATCACTCGAAAACCGAAGCTGGTAACCGCTCACACCCGGTAAGGTACCCTGTGGCGCACGTATTTCGGCGGGGAAATCCGGAAAAGTGGAAAGGTCAATTCCGAGGAGCGCTGTATTGTTTGTAAACTGGCTGCCGGTCAGCTGCATTCCATCCCCACTATCTCCGGCAAATTTTATGACAACATCGTTAAGTACTTCCTGCTTACGGATCATTTTTCTAAAAAGATTTTCGCAAAGTTAAATCCTGTTCGTGTAAAGAAATTGTTTTATTTAAACAGAATATTTCCGCTTCCGCCTTTGCCCACCGCCCGTTTGCCGATTAAATCTCTTTTTCTCCTCTAAAAAGGTAAATTCGAAGCCTAATTTTCAACTGGTTGCCAAACATCAGCGAGAGGATACATCAGTTCAACAGCAATCGCGATCCCGAACGATTGCCGCTGAAATACAAGGCTATGCGTGAAAATCCGTTTCGTTTTTTTCGGGGTACCTGCCATTTATTTTACGAAGATCTTTTTCAAAAGAATTTATGCCCGGATAGTCCTTCCACATGGCTCTGCGGTGACCTTCACCTGGAAAATTTTGGAAGTTTTAAAGGCAGCGACCGGTTAGCATATTTTGATCTGAATGATTTTGACGAAGCAGTTCTTGGTCCTGCGTGGTGGGATATGTGCCGGCTTGTAACCAGCATCATCATTGCAAGATCCGATGCCGCCAACAGTATCATTTCGTCAGTGAATCTCGTCAAACAACTTCTTGAAACGTATTGCGCAACCTTGCAAACCGGGAAGGCTGTTACGATTGAAGAGGAAACTGCAACGGGTTTGGTAAAAGAGCTTTTTGAAAAAGTAGCTTCGCGCAAGGAAAAAAAATTGATAAGGGACCGGGTGATTGTATCACAAGGTTCTTTGAAATTAATTACCGACAACAAAAAGTATTTCCCTTTAGAAAAAGATGTGCCCAAGAAGGAACTATTCATTGCTATACAAAAATGGCTAAATGAAAAGCACGGAAGAAATGCCCGGAAAATTGAAGATCTGTGTGAGCTGGTAGCTGGCACCGGCAGCATTGGCGTAAAGAAATATCTTGCTCTTGCCGGAAAACCCAGCACCGATAAAAAATATCTTCTTTGCATAAAACAAGCGCTTCCTTCATCATTGCAACCATTTGTTACAGTGAAACAGCCATCATGGTTAAATGAGGCGCAGCGGATTTGCTCCTTACAATATAGAATGGAACATATGACACCCGGGGATCTTGATACTTTTAATTTCAGGAATGAATGGTATGTGACAAGGTGGCTGCAGCCATTGGCTGATAAAATCAATCTTGAAGATTTTATAAATGAAAGAGACAAACAAACGGATCTGATAAATACATTTGCCCGCCTTGCTGCATCTGCTCAGCTTCGCAGCAGCGGCCGGCAGGGATCGGCAACCATTGATGAATTAATTAAATTCGGAGCAAATAATGAATGGACCAGTGCGGTGGTTGACTATGCAAAAACATATGCAGTGACCGTAAAGAAAGATTACAGGGAATACTGCAGGGATTATGACAAAGGATATTTTAATTTTAATAAATAATACATCCTTTACATGATTTCGGAACAAACCATCCTGCTGCGAATAGCATTGTCTGTTTTAGTAGGCGGAATAATAGGCGCGGAAAGAGAATACCGCAGCAAATCCGCAGGCTTCCGCACGATCATCCTCATTTCGATGGGCTCTTGCTTATTTACAATTTTTTCCGCCTATATCAGCCCGAATACACCCGATCGCATTGCATCAACCATTGTCACCGGCATTGGCTTTCTTGGTGCCGGAGTTATATTCAGAGGAGATAACCGGGTGAATGGTCTTACCACTGCGGCTACTATTTGGGCCGCAGCAGCAATGGGTATGGGTGTAGGTGCGGGTTATTATTTATATTCCTTTGCCGGCTGCCTGTTGGCGTTGCTGGTGCTTATACTTTTTATGAAGCTTGAAAATTTTATTGATAAGGTGAACCAGACCCGCAGTTATAGAATCGTTTCTGCATATAGCGAGGAAAAATTAAAGTATTATGAAGAACGTTTTAAGCATCATCATTTGAAATTCAAAAGAAATACGCAAAAAAGAAAAGATGATGACCTGACGGGCACGTGGCTGGTGCAAGGCTCAGAAAAAAATCATGATAATTTTATTAAAGAAACGATGAATGATAATAGTGTGAAAGAATTTGAGTTTTAAAAAAACATCCCACAAAGATTCAAAAACCACAAAGAAAATATATTACCATCTGAAATTCTTTGTGTGCTTCGTGTCTTTGTGGGAAAACAATTCAGTAATCGTATTATCCGGGGTATCCCACAAAGGCTCAAAGGCCACTAAGAAATATACATTGATCCCTAAAAATTCTTTGTGTGCTTAGCGTCTTTGCGGGAAAACGACTTAATAATTTCCATCACCATCTAATAAGTTACCCAAACCTCCGAGAATACTTCCTTCTTCTTTTCTCTTATAAGTACCGTACGCCATAATTCTACCGGCAAGGCGGCTTATTGGTAATGATTGAATCCATACTTTACCCGGACCACGCAGTATAGCAAAGAATAAACCTTCACCACCAAACATCCAGTTCTTAATTCCACGGACAAATTCAATATCAAAATCGACTCCTGAAGTATAAGCAACCACGCATCCTGTATCTACTTTCAATATTTCTCCCGGCTGCAGATTCTTTTCAATCACATAACCGCCCGCATGTAAAAAGGCCATTCCATCCCCTTCAATTTTTTCCATAATAAAGCCTTCCCCACCAAATATCCCTGTACCCAGCCTTCTCTGAAATTCAATACCGATGCTTACGCCCTTTGCAGCACAGAGAAAAGCATCTTTTTGTGCAATGATCCTGTTGCCTAACTGCTGCAGATCAAGCGGTATTATTTTACCTGTATAAGGTGCTGCAAATGAAATTCGTTTTTTCCCCTGCCCGATATTCGTAAATGCCGTCATAAACAAACTTTCCCCCACCAGTATGCGCTTTCCGGCAGACATCAGTTTACCGAGTAATCCTCCCGATTGACTTTGCTGACTTCCATCTCCGAACATAGTTTGCATTTGTATACCATCATCCATCATCATCATGGCACCGCTTTCCGCGATCGCAGTTTCGGTAGGATCCAGTTCTATTTCTACAAATTGAAGTTCTTCTCCAAAAATTTTGTAGTCTATTTCATGATTATTTACAGCCATTTTTAAAATTTTTTCAAAATTAAGGAAGTTTATCACCCATGCTAACACAGGATGATAAATGGCACGCGTTGATGGTGCTGATCCGATTTTTTAGGTTGAAGTTTGTGTATTTTTCCAGTCAATTTAATTACTGACATGAAAAGTATTGTTGTTAAGATCGCGGCCTGTTTCGCAATAGTTGCATTTAGTGCAAGTTTTTTTAAACCAAAACCAGTAGCGCCGGCATTCAAGGTTTTTGTAACCTTGTCAAAAGCAAAAGACCATATTAAAATGATGACGGCAGCAAAACCTTTTCTCGAAAAAATAGCGGCTGCCCATAGTTTTGTTATTGACATAACTGATGATACCGCTAAAATAAATGATGAGAACCTGAAGAACTACCAGGTTTTTATTCAATTGCAGCAGGCGCCGTTTGATTTATCTTATAGCCAGCAGGATGCTATACAAAAATTTGTGGAGCAAGGTAAAGGATGGGTTGGTATTCATGCAGCCGGTTTACCGGGAAAAAGTTTTGTAGGGCCGGACAAAAAATACTGGCAATGGTATGAAGACTTTCTGGGTGGAATAAGTTACATCCCGCATCCTGCCTTTCAGAAGGGAGTTGTTGTAGTGGAAGATCATAAACATCCGGTCATGAAAAATCTTCCCGTTCGTTTTGAAGTGGCCGATGAATGGTATGAGTTTGATAAAAGTCCGCGGCCAAATGTGCATGTATTAGCAACTGCCGATGAATCGAGTTATCGCCAGAATAAACCGATGGGTGACCACCCGATCATGTGGACAAATGAAAAATACCATCGGATGGTATATATAGGTATCGGGCATGATGCTACCTTATGTAGCGATAAAAATTATGAAACGCTGGTGACCAATGCGATTATGTGGGCAGCGGAACGCTGATGACACCGATTTAACTGGATTGACCGGGGGAAAAGTTGCTTATCGATCTACCCGTGATTGTATTGATGTAAAAAATAAAAACAGCCCGTCTCCAGGCTGTTTTCTTCTTCAAGACCAAACGCAAACTACTTTCTTACCGGTTTGAAACCAAGATAACGGGGAAGCATAGGCTTACCCTGAAATACTCTTCTCCAGAACCACATGATGAAAACAAAAAGGAAGAAGACCGGACCGGTAAATCCAAGCAATGCTATCCATTTTGTGCCATAAAACTTCGCCATCGGTCTTCTTAATCTTTCTGAAATAATATACATAGAAGGCACCATCAATAATGTCATAAAGAATGCGAAAATGAGACCAAAGATCAATGTCCATGATAATGGCCCCCAGAATACCACGCTGTCTCCACCAAAGAAAATATGCGGACTGAAATGCTGGAATAAAGAAACCCAGTTAATGTTCAATCCAACAGCCAACGGTAATAGTCCCAATATCGTTGCCAGCGCTGTAAGCATTACCGGAATGATACGAATCTTACCCGCCTGCACAGCAGCTTCCCGTGTGCGCATTCCGCGTCCACGCAGTTCGTCGGTGAATTCTATAAGCAGAATCGCGTTTTTTACAACGATACCTGCCAAACCAACAATACCCATAGCCACCATGATCGTCGGCATCACCATACCGGTGATAGCAAAACCAAAGAATACGCCGATGATACTGAAGAAAATTTCTGTCAGTACTATAAATGGTTTGCTCAATGAATTAAACTGCAATACGAGTATACCAAATATCATGGCGAGGGCAATGATCAATGCTGTACCCAAAAAGCTAAGTGACTCCTGTTGCTCTTCCTGCTGACCTGTTTGTTTGATAGTTACGGTATCCAGCTTTCCTTTGAAATTATCTATGGCAGTTTTTATTTTCAGGTTTACCTGGTTGGGATCGTATCCATCAACAAGATTTGAATAAATGCTGATGAGGCGTTTAAGGTTTTTACGTTTGACACCACCAAGGCCACTGTTATAATCAAACTTTACAACATTGCTGATCGGCACCTGTCTCACCTGGCCCGTATTGAAATCGCGGTACGTGATCTTGAGATTCTGCAAGTCAGATAAATTATTACGCATCGGATCTAAATATCGAACCTGTATTTTATATTCATCCTCCCCCAATTTCAATTTACTGGATTCCCTTCCGAATAAAGCCGTACGCACTTCACCAGCGATTTGTGCGGTACTCAATCCTTCCCGGTTCGCCCGTTCGCGATCGATACTCATTGTCAGCTCAGGCTTCGTTACGTCAACATCCAATTTCAATTTTTCAACACCGGGGATATTAATACTATCAAGATAATTTTTCAGCGGCACCGCTGTTGCTATTATATCATCAAACTCATCGCCTATCACCTCAATATTTATCGGCGCACCGGATGCGGGACCATTTTGCTGACCCGACACACTTATTTCCGCACCAGGTATTTCCTTCAGTGCACTGCGCAGTTGATCAACATACATCCTTGTTTTTATTCCATGCCTTTTCTCATACTCAACGAAAGAGATTTGTATCCTTCCTAAATGAGATTGTGTTCCCCGCTCGCCGGCAAAAGGATCTGTTGCACCTACCGCAACATTCGATATCACCGATTCTACGATAGGATTGTTTTCACCGATAACACTAAATACTTTTTTCTCCAATACTGATGTAAGACTATCGGTATACGAGGTTTTCGATCCTACCGGCAGTTTTAGATATACAAATACAATGGGTGGATCTCCTGTTGGAAAAAATTCAGTTTTAGATCGTCCTGAAAAAATAGATGCAAATAACATAATCGTAGCGATCAGGAATAATCCAAAGACGGAAGCCACCAGCCAACCCGGTCTTCTGCCATACAATGCCCAGCGTAATAATTTTTCGTACTTGTTCATGATTCGCGGTAACACCTTTGTCTGGAATCCGTGAATTACTCCCTTCAGCACATACCGGTTGAATATGATCAGCAAAACAAGTAGCAATATAAAGTTTGCGGTGCCATGTGCCTGCATAAGATGGAGCAACAAACCAAATATGACAAAAAACCAGAACCATTTCCTTTTGAATAAAGCACTCTTGGGTTCCGGGTCAGGATAATGTTCCGGTTTCATAAATGAAACTGCGAATACCGGGTTTATTAAGAATGCAACCACCAGGGAAGCCAATAAAGTCAGAATAAGAATGGTGGGTAAATAGATCATGAACTTACCAATCAATCCCGGCCAGAACAATAGCGGGAAGAAAGGAGCCAATGTTGTTACCGTTCCCGATAGCACAGGCACAAACACTTCACCAGCCGCCATCTTTGCCGATCGCACAATCGGCATTCGCCCGTTGTTAAATATGCGGTGCGTGTTTTCAATCACAACTATCGCATCATCCACAATTATTCCTAAACCAAATAATAAAGCAAACAGCACAATGAAGTTCAGCGTAACATGCGTGCCTACAATTAAATCGGCGGTAGGAATAAACATAAAGGCAATGAACACACTGAGCGGCACACTCAGGGCCACAAAGAATGCATTGCTGACACCCATAAAGAACATCAATACGATCAATACGAGTATAAAACCGATAATAATTGTATTGATCAGGTCATTAAACGAAGTCTTTGTGTTCACACTGTAATCGCCGGTAACGGATACATCCAGGTCTTTTGGCAATTCCGATTGCTTCATTTCCTCTATCACCTTATGTACCTTATCGGATGTATTGATGATATTTTCGCCTGAACGCTTTACGATCTGAAGTGTAACAACGTCTTTCCCGTTTATTCTTGAATAGCTCTCTTTTTCTTTTACTGTATCAATTACCTGTGCAACATCAACGAGGTTGATCGGCTGACCGTAAATGTTTTTGATAACAATGCTGCGCATATCATTGGCAGAAGTGAATTGACCTTTCACCTGGATATTCGGCTGCATGTTGTTTATCTTGATATTACCGGCGCTGATATCCTTGTTCTCATTCATGATGGCGTTCGAAATATCGTTAAATGATACGCCCGCCCCTTCCATCTTGAATTTATCTACATTTACCTGTATCTCACGTTCAGGTGCACCTGCGATATCGGCCTTATTTATCTCAGGCAACTCTTCAAACTTATCCTGCAATTTATCCGCATACTCTTTCAGCTTGATAGGATCATAAGGCCCGCTAACGTTCACAAACATCACCGGGAAATCGGAGAAGTTTATTTCAATCACGTCCGGTTCCTGTGTAAGATCAGTTGGAAGATCCGGTTTGGCTTTATCCACTGCATCTTTTACTTTATCCTTCGCCGCTTCCACCTTTACCGTGCTTTCAAACTCTACAAGAATACTGCTGAAATCCTGTATCGATGTACTTTTTATATTACGGATACGGGCACCTGTAATTCCTTTCAGTTGTTTTTCAATCGGCCGGGTAACGAGGTTCTCCATATCTTTTGGAGACGTGCCTGCATATACCGTAGCAACATATATCTGCGGCAACTGAATATCGGGAAACGATTCCTTGGGCAAACTCAGAAAAGTACTCAGCCCCCATAAGGTGATAACGATCGTAGCGACGTACGTAACAGTTATATGGTCAATCAGCCAGCTTGTTAATCTGAATTGCTTGAATTTCCCTTTTAATGTTTCTTTAAAGCTCATGACAAATCATTTAATGCATTCATTCATTATTCTTCCTCTCGTGTTGATATCCGCTGTTTTCTTATCCGGCAGTTATCAGCTGGCCGTCGTATAAACTTTGAAATCCTTCGGTGATCAGTTTATCACCTGCATTCAACCCCTGTTTTATTTCAATATTATCACCATACACCTGTCCGGGCATCACTACTTTCTTTCTCGCGATTTTCTTTCCGTTTTCATCTGCCTGCACATACACATATTTCCCTTTGTTGTCTGATTGTAACGAAGTCAATGGAATTACAATGGTATTCGACACTGCATAGTCCTGTATTTTGATTACGGCGAGCTGGTTTGGTTTTACACCGGCGTTGGAAGGAAGTTTTGCCTCTGCCATAAAGCCTCGTGAATTCGCATTTATAACCTGGCTGATCAATGATATTGTTGTGTTGAATTTTTTATTTACTTCAGGCAATTCCACTACTACGTTGGCTCCGTGTTTTATCTGGTTCAGGTAAGTTTCCGGAACGTCTACCACTGCCTTCAAATCTGTATCGCTTACAAGAGTAATCGTTGCGGTTGGTAAGCCGGAAAACATCTCACCAACGTGTATATTTACGGTTTCAGCAACACCCGATGTTTCTGCATACACATTAGATGTGTTCCACTGCTCTTTCAACACCGATATTTGTTTTTCAAGATTGGTCACATTGTTTTTCGCGGTTACAAATTGCACTTCTGTTCCGATGCCCTGGTCCCACAAATTTTTCTGGCGATTGTAAATATCTTTTGCATAATCAAGTTGTGTTTCCAACTGGTGCAGGTTCTGCAGCATCACCGCATCATCTAACTTTATAAGTAACTGGCCTTTCTTTACATGATCTCCCTGCTTTACATAAATAGCTTTTACCTGGCCGCCCTGTCCTCTTGGTGCGACATAAAAGATATTATTGGTAGTTACTTTTCCCTGCAGATCTATATAGTGCGTGAAATTCTGTGCAGCTACCGAGGTAATGGCTACAAGCCTGGGTTTTACCAACGTTGAAGAATCAAGTTTGCCGATTTCTTCTTCCAGCTTCTTTATGTTGGTATTCAATTTTTCCTGGTCGTTCTTCAGCTTTTGTAACTGTGCCTTTTTATCGTTCAGATCGCCTTTCGTTTCTTTCATACTGCTGCTTCCGCAGGCTGCGAATACTATTGCGATGATAGCAGCGAAAGAAATTTTTAAAACAGTTTGCATATAATTGAGTTTTGAAGTCATGTTATTATAAAATGAATTATAGTTTGCCGGTTGCCTTCATAAAGTCTACACGGGCAATGATTGCGTTATACAATGAATTGATATAGTTGGTTTGTGCTGTTTTCATATCCGTCTGCGCCTGGTTTATCTCTGTTTGTGAACCTGTGCCCGCTTCAAACTTTTTCTTTGTTTGCTGGTAGACACTTTCCGCCAGGGACATATTTTTTTTCTGGTAATCCAAACTGGCAATTGCTGAATTAAAATTGTTTGTTGCCGTTTGAATTTCGTTGTCAATATTAATCTTCAATGCTTCCTGCTGATTGATGGATTGTTGCAAGGATAATTTTGCTTTTGCGATTCTTGCATTATTGGTAAAGCCACTGAAAATCGGAATGTTGAGGTTTAGCGTAAACGCGGATATATCAAACCAATCACCTTTACCAAAAACATCAAATTTATTTCGCTGCGCATTTTTATTATAATAGCCATTCAATGAAAGCGTCGGAATTTTTGCCATTTTATAACGGCGAACATCAAATTCTTTGAGTTTTATACCAAGGTCAGCATATTGAAATTCTTTTCGTTGCTCGTAGTTGAAATTGGAAGCTTCCAGTACACCTGCTTTTACTTGTTCATCATTCAGCGTATCTGTCAATACGAGCGAATCTTTAATCGGCATACCCATCAATAATTTTAATCCCAGGTAACCATTGGCAATTTGATTAAGTGCGTTGGTTTTTTCAGTCTGCAGGTTAGCTATCTGCACACCAAGCTTATCGAGATCAAGCTTTTCCGCAAATCCGTTATCATACATCACTTTCGTGTCATGCTCCAATTTATTAAGCAAGTTCATGTTTGCATCAATCAGATCTATCTGGGTTTTACTCACTGCCAACTGATAGTATACTTTGTAAATGTTGGCCTTTATCGTTTCTTCCGTTACTTCAACATTTTTTTCCTGGAAATCAATTAATGTACTTCTGGCCTTTAATCCTACAAACACCTGCCCGTCAAAAAGAATCTGGTTTAAAGACACGCCGGCTGTAGAACCCCATTTCACACCGAAAGCAATTTTTTCAAACGTTCCGGGTTGACCGCCAAAAAATTCAGCAGGTACAAGGCTTACAGGAAGTTTGTAGTTGTACACCAGTGAACCACTTGCACTGATTTGCGGGTATGCGGTACCGGTAACTTCCCGGTTCGTTTGTTCCTGCACTTTTACATCCAGCAAGGCATTCTTCACCTGCACGTTATTCTTCTGCGCATAATCCAATGCCTGCTGAATGGAAAATGCATGCACGGCATTTGCAGAATCCGTTTTTTGTGAAATACCTGCAAACGGCAACAAAGCCATTCCAGCCATCCATATCCAGTTTTTTCTACCTTGTTTCATTGTGATAAAATTGTTTTTCCCGTTGTTGAGTATATTTCTGAATCAGCTTTAATCCTTTAGGTGTAACGAGGCCGTATAAAAAGTTCATGGTGGTTTCTTTCACTACGTCTGCCAGGCTGTGTTTACCCGGCGGTAATAATTCAGGATTGAATGTTAAAAAAATAGATGCTATCCTGAAACGGCTTATAATATCCGTATTGATCTCTGGCCTGTAATAACCCTCTTCTACTCCCTTATCCAGGTTCTCCTTCACGAGCTTGTACATGAACTTATTTTTGTGATCGTTGATCTTTTTATATACCGAAGGATGATATTTCTGCAATTCAAACAATAAAGTAGGATTCATCATCTTCAGTATTTCCAGCACCATATCCGTGGCTATAAATATCTCATGTACGGGGTTTTCGCTTTGTTCTTTTATCTGGTAACATTCAGCTGTGCTTTCATTCAGTTCAATATCAATCACTGCGTCTACCAACGCATCTTTATCTGTAAAGAACTGGTAAATGGTTTTCTTGCTGATACCTAACTGCGATGCAATTTCATCCATGCTGATGCTGCGTATGCCATAACGCATAAACATCTCGTGAGCCTTTAGTACAATTCGTTCCTGTTGATCCATATATTCACAAAAATCGGGCACAAAACTATGGAAACTTTTTTCGTTACCAAAGTTTCCAACCGGTTTTTTGCCCGCTCATAACATTTTTTTAATACAACGCTTGTTCGTTTGCGCATACCTACATTTGTAAAAAAATAATATGCCTGCGCCACCAAAAGGGAAAACTAATACGGTAAAAAAGATTTTCAATTATTTTATACAAGGCGTTGTTGTTTTAGCGCCGATTGGCATAACTGCTTATTTATTATACTGGTTGTTCGATAAAGTAGATGGTATTCTGCGTCCCTATCTCAACATTCCGGGTGTTGGTTTCGCAATTATTATTGTATTTGTCATATTGGTAGGATGGATAAGTTCTAACTACCTGATGGGCCGGTTTATCAATTTCTTTGATCATTGGCTGGAACGAACACCTGGTGTGAAATTTATTTATTCCTCCACAAAAGATTTTTTTGAGGCCTTTGCGGGCGATAAACGAAAATTCAACCGGTCGGTATTAATAAATGTATTTGCAGACAATGTATGGATCATTGGTTTTGTGACAGATGAGGAGTTGCAAAAATTTGAGTTAGGCTCCGATATGATTTCCGTGTATGTACCGCAGGCTTATAATTTCGCGGGGCAGTTATATCTTTTACCAAAAGACCGGGTAAAATTAATGGATATGATCAGCTCCGGCCAGGCAATGAAATATGCGGTAACCGGTGGTGTGGTGGATTTGGGTGGTGAGGTGGAAGAAGAAAATAAATAGCCGGAAAGTTTTGGGGGTTAAGTAGACAAGTTAATAAGTTGTAAGTTAGCGATGTGTGGTAAATGATGAGCATGCACTCCTTACTCATCACTAAAATTCGTTACGTTATGAAAAAGATATTTTTTATTTTTTGCTTAGTGCTGATTGCACAGTACTGTTTTTGCTGGGGCTTTTATGGACACAAAAAAATAAATAACTACGCCGTATTTCTTTTACCCCCTCAGATGATGGTTTTATATAAACCTTATTCGGAGTTCTTGACAGAGCATGCAGTTGATCCCGATAAAAGAAGATATATGCTCTCACAGGAAGGCGCACGTCATTTTATAGATATTGATCATTACGGTAAATATCCTTATGCTGATCTCCCAAGAAAATGGAATGACGCTGTCTCAAAATTTTCAGAAGACAGCCTGCGGGTAAATGGTATTGGTCCATGGTGGGTACAAATCATGTTGCAGCGGCTCACAACGGCTTTCAAAGAAAAAAACCAGGCAAAGATTTTAAAACTATCTGCAGAAATTGGTCACTATATCGCCGACCTGCATGTACCTCTTCATGCAAGCAGTAATCATGATGGACAGTTAACTAATCAAAAAGGTATACATGGCTTTTGGGAAAGCCGGATACCCGAATTGCTTGCTGATAAAGAATGGGACTTTTTTATTGGAAAGGCTGAGTATATAAAAAACCCGGGAGATTTTATCTGGAAGCGGGTTTTGGAAAGTGGCGCAGCAGCAGATACCGTACTGAAATTTGAAAAAGAACTGAACAAATCATTTTCACCGGATCGGAAATTTTCTTTTGAAAACAGGAATGGGGTTGTCATCCGTCAATACTCTTCTGCCTATGCCAAGGCATACAATGAAAAGCTGAAAGGCATGATCGAACGAAGAATGCGGCAATCTATTTATGCGGTTGCGTCGTTTTGGTATACGGCATGGATAAATGCCGGGCAGCCCGATCTTACTCAACTTGCCCAAAAAGAATTCAGTAGTGAAGATCAAAAGGAATTTGATGAGCTCAACGCAGCCTGGCGATCAAACAGCGAAAAGATTGATAATCACGAATAACCGAATTTGCCTGGAAATCGCTGTTTTCCTTCTTTGGTAAAGTATAATTATTGCGAAAGTTTATCTTTGTTGCCCATTTAAAAAGGGACATCGGATGAAAACAATGGAACGAGTCGTTCATAATTTTAATTCAGGGCCATCAGTACTACCGAAAGAAGTATTTGAAGAAGCAAGCCGGGCTATTCTTGATTTCAATAATACAGGACTATCTATATTGGAAATCGGGCATCGCACTTCATTATTTGAATCAGTGATGAATGAAGCAATTGAACTGACAAAAGAACTGATGCACCTGGATGCCGATCATGAAGTGTTGTTCTTACATGGCGGTGCAACAACACAATTCATGCAGGTGCCGATGAACTTATTGAATGAAAATGAAGTAGCCGCCTATACAGAAACGGGTACATGGGCCAATAAAGCAATTAAAGAAGCAAAGATATTTGGACATGTCGAGGTCGTTGGTTCTGCCAAAGACACAAATTATACTACGATACCCAAAGATATTTCCGTTACACCCACTGCTGCATATTTGCATATTACAACAAATGAAACCATTGCAGGCACGCAGTGGCATGTGTTACCTTACGATTGTGGTGTACCCCTCGTGGCAGATATGAGCAGTGATATATTGAGCCGGGTTCTCGATTTCAATAAGTTTGACATTATCTATGCCGGTGCGCAAAAAAACATGGGTGCCGCCGGTGTAAACATTGTTGTTGTCAATAAAAATATTCTTGGAAAGGTAAAACGAACAATTCCCACGATACTTGATTACCGCAATCACATAAAAGAACACAGCATGCTGAATACACCGCCTGTATTCGCAGTATATGTGGCGATGCTCACGCTTCGCTGGTTAAAAAACAAAGGAGGAGTTGCTGCTATCGAAAAGATAAATAATAAAAAGACGGATTTATTCTACAATACGCTTGAGAGTTTACCACTCTTTACCGGTACGGTCGCAAAAGAAGATCGCAGCAAGATGAATGCTGTATTTGTACTGAAAGACCCTGCATTGGAAAAAGAATTTGGTGAGCTATGCAAAAGCGAAGGGATGATTGGGGTGAAGGGTCACCGCAGTGTGGGTGGATTCAGGGTTTCGATGTATAACGCACTTACACTGGAAAGCGTGATAGCGATTACAGATTTGATGAAAGAGTTTGCGAAAAGAAAAGGATAAGACATTCTTCAAACACCGCTGCTGAATAAAGTAATTCATTATTTATTTAGTTTCTCCATTT
>Ga0207689_10001443_pt1 | contig 22721 bp, 19 predicted proteins | sample KBSMisM52_FD_184312 | JGI IMG/M metagenome (GOLD analysis project Ga0207689, IMG submission 184312) | Miscanthus rhizosphere microbial communities from Kellogg Biological Station, Michigan, USA - KBS Miscanthus M5-2 (SPAdes) (version 2) | ecosystem: Host-associated > Plants > Roots >... | reverse complement strand
AATTCAGCAGGTGGCTTCATAAAGGCGATAGAATCTGGATCAAAGCATCTTCTTATCAAGAGATTTACACTCAGATATCCCGAAAAGAAATTAAAGTTTGTAGGCGATGGATATCAATTTGATCCAAAGAGAGGGGTTGGAATTGCAGGTTCAAGAGGTCGACACATTCTATTTCATGATAAATGTACCGGATGTCAGCTTTGCGCTATTGCCTGTGAGGGAATTGCTGAAGCAATAGGAATGGTAAAGGTCGATGAACAATGGAAACATAACAAAAAATCCATAATGCCACAAATTGATTATGGAAAATGTGTGTTTTGTGGTCTGTGCGTTGATGCCTGCCCTTTTTATGCACTATATATGACAAACGACTACGAACTATCATCGTTTACAAAAGAGCATTTGATATATACTCCAGGTCAACTTGCCATCAAGCCAAAATATGACGGTGATGCGGAATTGAAAATAGGATATAGGGGTGCTAATCATGGTTGACGCTTACTTCGTGGGAATTGCAGTCCTCACTATCGGAACTTCAATTCTGGCATTGGAAAGTAAAGAGCTAATTTATGGAGCTATTGCTCTTGCAATTTCCATGTTAGGAATAGCAGGATTTTTTCTACTTTTAGATTCTCCTTTTGTGGCGATGTTCCAAATTACTGTATATGTAGGAGCAGTAGCTGTACTCGTAATATTTACAGTAATGTTGGTTAGAACTCAAGACTTATTCACAGCAAAAGACGACAAGGGTCGAAAGGCGGGTGGAATTATATTGATGCTGATGATAATGGGTGGAATTGGTGCCATATTCCTTGTATCTGGGATAAGCAGTCCTATGTTTGGTAATTTAGATTCAGAGCCCATAAAGATAGTGGAAATTGGAAAATCCATGCTTACCTATTATTCTCCTGCACTTATAGTACTGGGACTTACCTTAGCGGGGGCTGTCATTGGTGCACTAGCTCTAGCAAGAAGAGAGGGATTGGTAAAAGAAAATGAATCAGTTAATTGATTTTGTATTAGTCACAGTGGTGCTGTTTTCGATTGGTATATATGGTCTCGTAGTCAAGCGAAACGCAATACGCATGATATTCTCAATCGAAATTATCGCAAATGCTGCGAATCTAAATCTTATCGCTTTTTCAAGACATGTTCATAATGTAGAGGGACAGGTATTTGCATTATTCTCTATCGCGATTGCAGCTGCAGAGGTAGCTGTTGCATTGGGTATTATTATTATTGCTTATCGACTGTACAAGGAAATCGATGTACATGAATTTAGGAGCTTAAAGGGATAATACCATCTAAGAGAGATATTTTATGACTGAATCCTATTACCTATTAATAGCAACTTTCCTGCCATTGCTGGTTTCACCTATTGCTTATATTCTCGGCAAAAAAAGAGGTAGTAACATAGCTACCTGGTTCTCTTTTGGGATACTGGCTATCTCTACCATGTTCCTATTCATTGCATCTTCTAATTTACATGGAGGAAAATCAGCCTATATGGAATCCTATACTTGGAGTCAATTTGGAAATTTCGGATTAAGAATTGATGGTTTGAGTCTACCGTTTGCAATTATCATAAATATTCTATGTACTGTACTTGCTCTTTATTCAAAACCATATATGTTACACAAAATAAAAGAGTCCTTCGAAGAGAACTTTAAGAAAGGCGGCGACCCGCACTCAGATTCAACCAGTTATAAATCAAATACTGGGGGAAATGATATGGAGTCTATCACAATCTCGGATACGAACGAAGAACAATATGTGAACCATCACATGGGATTGTATTTCGCACTCTATCTGGCTTTCTCCATGGGAATGTTGGGAACTGTGCTTGCAACTAACTTGATAGAATTTTATGTCTTTTTTGAGCTAATGCTTGTTCCCTCATTCTTTCTTGTGGCATTTTATGGATATGGTGAAAGAAAAAGAATTGCTTTAATGTTCTTTTTCTGGACTCATGCTGGTGCTGTTGTTCTGCTTCTGGGTTTACTCGCTATGGGACTATTTGCAGGGGGATTTGATTATGATACTGTTCGAGAGAATGTCAGTAAAATCCCCGGACAATGGCTTGTACTTATCATATTTTCACTGGTAATTGGGTTGGGGGTTAAACTTGCAGCCTTTATTTTGCACATCTGGCTGCCATACGCTCATTCTGAAGCTCCAACCCCAATTTCCGCATTATTATCTCCCGCTATGATCGGAATAGGCGCGTACGGACTACTAAGACTTTGGTTGGAATTACTTGTTGGGGATTATTCTCAATACAGTATTTACATTAACCTTTGGGGTTTGGCTACTATGATTTATGGGGGAGCCATGGCAATGATGCAGGACGATATCAAAAGAGTTCTTGCTTACTCCAGTATCAGCCAAATGGGTTACATTCTTTTCGGAATCGGCTCCGACAGCATTCTTGGGATTTCGGGTGGAACTTTTATGTACGTAAGCCACGGCCTGGGAAAAGCCATACTCTTCATGATGGCCGGATCGATAATACTTCAAACAGGAACAAGAAGCATGTCAAAACTAGGTGGACTTGCGGGGAGAATGCCCTATACAGCAGTAATTGCAATGATTGGAGCCCTCACGATTATGGGAATTCCTCCAACTAGCGGCTTTATGGCAGAGTGGATACTATTTAATGGAGCTTTACAATCAGGTGTAGCTCATTCCGACATGCTAAGGGTTGTGGCATTTGGGTTAGGAATATTGGCAACGGTTTTGTCCGCTGCATATATCCTGTGGATGTACAAGCGAATATTTTTGGGTAAAACTCCAGAACAATACGCGAACGTGAGAGATCCCAATAGATATGTTATCGTTACTATGGCCGCACTTGCTGCAATTACTCTTATTTTGGGAGTCTATCCTAATCCGCTATTGAATCCAGTTACAGAATATGTGAAGGAGATGTTTTCTACCGATAATACTGTACTGCAATATGGTAACGTAAATTCTGTTGGTGCGTCGCTGCAAAATCACAGCACGTTGGTAGCCACTGCAGGAGGAGGTTCATGATTATGTATTTGTATAAGGGTTTGGCTCTGCAAGTGTGTATTTTGAATAATTGCGTCCAGTACAATTTGAGGACTAAACTATTGGTGAATTTCAAAATAGGAGAGAAACATCTATGGTGACTGATCTCCAAGCGATAATCGGTTTTGAGGGGTTGGGAATCAATGCTTGGCTAGTTTGGATTCTTCCATTTGTGGGTGCGTCATTAATGCCTGCAATAGCGAAAGGTGGAAAACGTGTACGCGATTATGCCGCAGTAGGCTTCGCCCTTGCAAGCGCTATCTCTGCATTGACGCTTTTGCCACTTGGAATTCACGGAGGTCATATTCACAGTCAGATTAATTGGATACCAATTCTAAATGTTCATGCTGGTACATTAGCTGATTCATTATCCATTCTTATGGCTAATATCGTGGCATGGATTTCATTTCTAATTTTCATATATTCCATAGGATACATGCACGGAGACAGGAATCTAACAAGATACTGGTTCTTTATGTTGTTCTTTATCGGCTCCATGCAACTAATTGTGCTTTCGGACAATCTACTGATGGTATTTTTCGGATGGGAAGGTGTAGGTTTGGCCTCGTTTGCTCTGATTAGCTTCTGGTATCAAGACAAGAAAAAGGACTTTGTTGGAACACCTGGACATTATGCTGGGGGTATACAAATGTGGGCATCACCATCACATGCGGGACTGAAGGCATTTTTGATGACCAAGGCCGGGGATATCATGATGCTTGCAGGTATGTTTTTGATTTTTGGATATGCGGGCACTTTTGGCTTTACAGAGTTGTTACAGGATCAGACTTGGGCAACGCAGATGGCACACAACAATCTGCTTGTTCCAGCAGCAGTACTTATTTTTGGAGGTGCAATAGGAAAATCAGCACAATTCCCACTAAATGAATGGTTGCTTGAAGCCATGACCGGTCCAACGCCCGTCTCAGCATTAATTCACGCCGCAACGATGGTGAAAGCAGGAGTTTTCCTTGTTGCAAGGATTGGCCCTCTTTTCTTTGCGGTTTCTGCGTTAAATTCATCTCAATTTTTTGAAGTGATTGCATGGGTTGGAGCAATAACCGCATTTCTGTTGGCAACTCAAGCATTAGTCAATCCGGAAATAAAAAAGGTCCTAGCATATTCTACAGGATCTCAAATCGGCCTTATGATGATGGCCCTAGGTGTTGCAGGACTTTCGTCTTCGTTTGTTGATGGTTACACTGCTGGATTCTTTCATCTCATGAGTCATGCTATGTTTAAGGCGTCGTTGTTTATGGGAGCAGGTGCCGTTCTTCATGCAGTTGGTTCTAGATTCATGACTGATATGGGCGGTTTAAGAGGTAAAATGAAAAAGACATTCTTATTCATGATGATGGCAGGAATGTCGCTTGCAGCGGCTCCATTTGTTACCTCGGGATTTTGGAGTAAAGATGCAATCATCGCTTCGGTCCTTGAATCAGGATATCATTATTCCTGGGCTTTGTTTGCAATTGCAATGATGGTTTCTTTCATGACCGCATTTTACACGTTTAGGATGCTGGGAATGACATTCTTTGGTAACAAAAGCAAGTTCATTGAAGAGAATGAATCTACTCATCACGTCCATGAAGTTGGGGCAGTTATGTGGGTTCCATTTGCAATATTGGCAATAGCCAGCATTGCAGTAGGTTTAATTGGATTTGTATTTGAACATCAACTCCATGAAATGTTTTCTTCCTATCTTGAAAATTCATTTGGCATCCATACGACCATTGTTGCAGCTCGCGACGTGCTACCCCAGGCATCTTCAGGATTTGCGCCATTTGAGGGACTAAATCCAATAGCAGTAATTGCATCGGTTGGAGCATTTGCTTTGGGTGCAATTCTTGGAGGTCTTGTATACATGAAGAAGGTCATTAGTCCTGAGATAGTGTCAAAGAACATAGTTTCTAGAGCAATATGGAAGTTCTTCTATAATAGATGGTATCTCAATACTGCGTTATACTGGGGAGCAGTGATAGGGCCACTCGCTCTATATAGAATAGTTTGGAGATATTTCGAAAGTACAATAATAGATGGTATCAATCCGGGTCTTCAAGGAACAATGACTTATTTCTCAAAAGTTATCAAGGCCGGGCAAACTGGAATAACGCAGACATATCTATTTGTTTTTGCAGCAGGAATGATGATAATCATCATGTTATTGTTCTTAGGAGTGAAATAGAGATTGGATTTCTTTTCAACTCCACTTTTGGTAACGGTAATTCTTGGGGCCGTTGGACTCGCTATTCCTATTATTGATGCTCTAAAGAAGGAAAGAGGCGCTAACAATAGACTATATTGCGGAATTTCAGTTGTAGCAATAATACTCGTAATTGGTATCATTATTTTTAGAATACTTTTTGGAGAATCAATACCTACAATCGAATTCGGAAAGAGTATGCTTGCAGATGACATGTTTGGCTCTTTCTTTGCAATAACGCTATTGATAGTATCAGTAATGGTAACTGCTTCCTCCTGGAACTATATGAAAAATAAGACTAATCCAGCTGCATATTATTCGTTGATTCTATTGTCTAGTATAGGAATGATACTAATCGCCTATTCTACAGATCTTGTAATGCTATTGGTTGCTTGGGAACTTATGTCCATCCCAACCTATGCCCTGGCAGCATTTTCAAAACGTGATCCAATATCAAATGAAGCGGCAATCAAATACTTTCTATTTGGTGCTCTTTCATCTGCCATACTCGTACTGGCTATTGGACTAGTGTATGGAGTAACCGGGACCACTAACATTGGTGAGGCAATAGTGTCTATGGTTAACATTCAGAAGGACTTGGTTCCGGTGACTCTGCTTGCCCTAGCGCTATTCATAGCAGGATTTGGATTCAAAATGGGACTGGTACCTTTTCACATGTGGCTTCCTGATGCATATGAGGGTGCCCCTACTACAATTGGTGCGTTACTTGCAGCAGGGACAAAAAAAGCAGGTTTTGCTGCCGCTATTCGTGTAATAGTGCTAGCTACTTTTGTATTGCATCTCGACTGGGCTACAGCATTAGCAGTTATAGCCGTATTTACTATGACCCTGGGAAATCTGGGAGCGTTGGTCCAAAAGAGTGTGCCCAGAATACTGGCATATTCGAGTATTGCGCAAGCAGGCTACATCATGATAGGTTTGGCTTTGGCACCGTACAGTGATCAAGCTCTTGGCGGTTCTCTATTTCATATAATCAATCATGCAGTTATGAAATCTGCTGCGTTCATTGCTGTAGCGGCGGTAGCAGTTACGCTTACTAGCTATAGTCTTGAAAAATATAGAGGTCTTGCCAAAAGAATGCCTCTTACCGCTATTGCATTATCAATATCATTACTGGCTTTGGCGGGGGTGCCGCCTCTCAATGGATTCTGGAGCAAATTGGTATTATTTAACGCAGCCATTACAACCGGTCCTGAAATTTGGTGGGGTCCATATTTGGCCATTGCTGGAGTTTTAAATAGCGCACTGTCTCTCGGATATTATGCTTGGATTATGAGGAAAATGTACATGGAAGAGTCCCCTGATAAAACTAAAGTAAAGGAACCCCGGGCAATGTTGGCAGTACTTATCTTTTCAATGATCTTTATGGTAGGTTTTGGCATTTGGCATGCTCCAATCTTAGAATTTGCTACAAACTCAGTACCAAATCTTTCTCAACTAACTGCAGTATTACCTTCATTTCCAGCAGGTTAACTAACTTTTAGTTTCTTGGAATATTGGAAAATGCGATGTGGGATTTTATTTTTGATCTAGTTCTTTCATAATTTTTACAACCTTGTCGTCGGTTATTTCTTCAAAATTATCGTAGAATTGAGCAACCGAGGTAAAATTACTTGTAGGCGGTATCAATATAGTGACGACCTCATCCACTTCATTTTTTAATAATTCAACTGTTTCGTTGGGTGCTACGGGTATTGCTATAATTATTTTCTTTGGCTTTCTCTTCTTAATCCATCTTGCAGAAACTACGAGTGTTGATCCTGTGGCGGCACCATCATCAACTAGTATTATTATTTTATCTTTAATCTTATATTCTTCTTGTTTGGGTCTGTAAAGTAAAGTTCTACGTCCAATTTCTTTAATTTGTGATAATTTTTCTGACTCTATGTAGTCCGATGTGACCCTCAAAGCATTTACAACGTACTCATTGAGATAAACAGTATCCTTATCCATGATGGCTCCTATTCCAAGTTCTTTGTTATTAGGGGCGCCCAGTTTCCTTGGTATGACGATATCGAAATAATTTGCACGTCTGTTCTTGTAAATCGTATTTGCCAATATTACTCCTCCCCGTGGAACTCCAAAAACGGCTATCTCTTTTGGATTTTCTTCTTGAAGTTCTACGTTAAGTTTCGAGATGAGAAGATCTGCTGCATGTTCTCTGTCCTTGAATCTGGTGATGGAATTGTTTTCATTAGGCATAGAAAGTATGCAATATTAAGCACATATTTTCCTATAAGTCTTTTCAATAATATACTCTATCAATAAACAAGTCAAAAGTTATTATTCTATTTTATATTAGAATCCTATATCTAGTAACGTATTAAAATATAAGAGAGATGTTATATTATCTATCTTGTAAGTGCGAATAAATTCCATAAAATACAAATTGAATTACCATCCGGCAAAATACGATCATAAGTCAATGACTTATGTAAAGAAGGATGTGAAGTATGATAATTTTCTGAAGGCCAAGGAACATCAATGGGAATGTGATAAATGTGATTGTACCTTTTCAAAATATCCATCGCTTAAAGAACACAAAACTGAAACTCATTCTTACTGAGGCGTGATATCCAGTCACAATATTATGTATTGATAATCTTAAAAAAAGACGCATATGAGACATCGTCACGCACAAACTGGATATGAAAATATTGTTGATAATGTAAAGACAGTAAAAAAGTCAAGGGACCATCACAAATTGTAATGAACCATGCAAGCTAGTAACTTTTGATAATAATCTTATAATACATTCTTCGATATGTATATTAGATCCAAAGTTATTGATTGATGCAAGCCTTGGTAAATGTCGTTATAGCCTTCTCACTAATTTCACTTTTGATAATGGCTTCCACTATGCCTCATCATTTTGCAAAGGCTCAAGACAAATTCGCAGATACAGAGTTTGTAGAAGAAGGCAAGCCAAAGCTATTTGATTCAAATTTGAAAATTTCTACAGTTGCTGAGGGATTAAGTACTCCAACAAGTATGGCTTTCGTTGGGCCTGGTGATATCTTAGTACTTGAGAAAGATACGGGTATGGTCAAAAGGATAGTCAATGGAAAAGTTCTACCAAATCCCGTATTAGATGTAAATGTTGCGAATTCTGTTGAAAGATGTTTGTGTGGAATAGCTGTGTCAAAACACGGTTCAACAACTTATGTATTTCTTTACTACACTGAAATTGCGGGAAAAGACGGTGGCGATAAGGCTGGAATACAGCCAATTGGGAATAGAGTATATAGATATGAGTTATCAGGCGATTCTCTCATTAATCCATTACTTTTGATGGATTTGCCAGCAAATCCTGGACCCAGGCACAATGGTGGGGATCTCATGATAGGAGCTGATAATAACATTTATGTGACGATTGGGGACGTGGACGGTTCCTTTAAAGGACCAGCAACGGAGACCAAGACCCAAAATTACAAGAACGGAGTAGATCCAGACGGAAGAGGTGGCATTTTAAGAATAACCCAAGATGGTCAACCTACAGAGGGAATTCTAGGCGATTCCATACCCCTGCGTATTTATTATGCATATGGAATTCGAAATAGTTTCGGTATGGATTTTGATCCTGTATCTGGTAATTTATGGGATACAGAAAATGGGCCTGGAAACGGTGACGAAATAAATCTAGTATTACCCGGATTTAATAGTGGATGGCAACAGGTACAGGGTTTATCATCAATGGAGGCCTCCTTTAGCGAATCTGATCTACAAGACTTTGGAGGAAAAGGACATTATAGTGATCCTGAGCTAGTTTGGGTAAATACCGCGGGACCAACAGCAGTCAAATTTTTGGATTCAACAGCCCTTGGTTCTGGATATGAGAACGATATGTTTGTAGGCGATGTCCATAATGGAAGAATCTATCATTTTGATCTTACCTCTGATAGAAAGGACATTGTTCTTCCCCCAGAGCTTGCATCGAGAGTTATTGAAAAACCAACTTCCCCTGGATTGAGTAGTATTGTGTTTGGTCAAGGTTTTGGCGGAATTACTGATCTAGAAGTCGGTCCTGATGGAAATCTGTATGTCGTATCAATCGGACTGGGAACTATATTTCAAATAAGCTCTGCATCCTAAATCTCACTGAGTAAATCTCATTCAATTTTATTGATACCACATTATGATTTACAATAACATCAAAATAAATTCTTTTTTGAGAAATAGATTAAATCTTCTTATAAATTAATTATTTGATTACTAATATCTAGTATAGATTTGAATTCAGTTATTTTTTATATTTCAAAACAAAAGAAACTAAAAATAGTTGGTTTTTTTGAGGAGCAAAAAAGTAAAGCGGAATTCTAAAGATGAATTAATCCGCCTTGTTGGCCAACATGAGGAGATTGTCCTACATATCTCCTTCTAAAGTGTCCAGAAGGTCGCTTGGAAAGTAACTCAATAAACCATGCTTCGTGTTCAACTTCTTCTTGCATAATCCTTTGTGCGATATCATAGGTGCGGGGGTCCTTGCCGGCAGTCATATCACATACTTCACCCCACGAACGAATTGCACATTGTTCTGCAGCAAGCAATATTTCTATAATTGGAGTAAGACTTTCCCAATTCTCGGGAAGATATGCATCAGGACATCCTGCCTGATCTGCAAATTTTCTAATATCTCTTGGTAATGCTCCACCGAGTTCATATAATCTAGGTACCATAGCTTCAAAGTGATTTCTATCTTCAATCCTGGCCTCTTCAACTATTTCCTTAATTCCTTCGCCATCCAGGCCGGTACAATGCATTCTTAAAATTGTGTAATAATAATACGTTGTAAATTCAGCACCTACACCTTTTGTAATTAATTCTTTTAATTTTTCAACATCAACTCCATTCTTCTTTATGACCTCAATTGCAACTATATTTGGAACCTTACCTTTTGTATCACTCATAGAACAAAAAGTAGATAATATTCTATAAAAGTCTTCTTATATTATTGATGTTTTAACGACACGAAACTGAAAAATCACTTTTTCATAATTCTCATTTGTGGTTGTGTGAAAAATATAAGGTAATTTTTATATCCAAAGTTATTGTTAGCTTGCTATGTCTTTTGTTGATAACGAGGGAAATATCATTGTACCCAAAACAGTAAGGCCTCTGATTGAGTATAAATCAACTATTCTGGGAGAAAAGAAAGGATCTATTAAACAATTTAGACATGGCAATCTACACATTCGGGAATATGAAAATCACTATAGTGTCCACTATGATAAAATAGATCCCCGTAATGATCCTGTGGGACACATAATGGTTGATGCCACAAAATATTTTCCTGGGGTTGTAGCACTTTCTGCTCTTTCTGGTTATCTTATTGATAGGGAAAAATAACTCATGTTAAAAGTCATCTTGGACCTCTCTGCTGCGCGATTCTTCTGGACTATTCATTTTAACTATTATAACTTTATCAGAATTCATTGGGGAGAAAATATTCTTGATGGAAGATAGCAAGGAATTATTGGATGCGGCCATAGACACCGAAAGAAAAGACCATGATTTTTTATTCAAGAAACCCTCAATCTTGCTAATAATAAAAACAATTTTGAAGCTAGTTCCAGTTATTGTGTACCTTAGAAAGGACAGAAGAGAATGGGTCAAAAAAGAAGGGAAGAATGTGAACGAAAAGAAATTCAGAAAACATGCAGAGAGAGCACTTAAGACGTTTGTAGACCTTGGACCATCATATATAAAACTGGGTCAATGGCTTTCCTCTAGAGCAGATCTACTACCTCAACCATACTTGGATGTACTGGAGAGCCTTCAAGATGATGTGTCCCCAGAACCGTTTTCAGATGTGAGACCAATTCTTGAAAAAGAGCTTGGGTGTCTTGATGAAGTATTTGATTATTTTGATCCAGCATCAATTTCTGGTGCAAGTCTAGGTCAGGTATACAGAGCCGGATACAAAGGCCAAGAAGTCGTAGTGAAGATAAGCCGGCCCAATATAGAAGAAACCATAGGGCAAAATATTTACATACTGAAAAAATTATTACCAATAGCTACCAGATTTATAGATGAAAATTTAAGGTTCTCAGCTGAGGGAATGCTTTCTCAATTCATCGAGACAGTCTATGAGGAAATGGATTATAGAATAGAAGCCAGAAATTTAATACAAATCAAAAATAATTTGAAGGGGGACAAGTCAGTAATCATTCCAAAGGTGTATCTTGATAGGACTTCTAGGCATGTAATCACACTAGAATATTTGCCGGGAATTAAAGTAACAGATATCAAAACGTTAGACAAACATGAAATTGATAGGGCTAAATTAGTATATCGGATACACAGGTTATTTTTCAAGATGTTACTGCGTCACAGTATATTTCATGCTGACCCACATCCTGGAAATATATCAATAACTAGTAATGGGACAATAATACTTTATGATTTTGGTATGGTCGGAAAGTTAGATGACGAAACCAGAAGAAGACTCGTTAGATTGTATCTTGGCCTGGTGGATAAAGATCCGGTAAGGACTACCGATGTATTAATGGAATTAGGAACACTTGAGACATCTGTCGACAGGAGATTAGTGGAAAAAGGTCTCGAATTAAGTATTCAATCATTGCATGGGAAGAAGGTGGATAGGATGGAAGTTAAGGCACTTCAAGACTTGGCTAACAAAACCCTGAGCAGATTCCCATTCCGTTTACCTAAGAATCTGGCTCTTTATATGAGGATGGCCTCCATTCTAGAAGGAATTTACCATTATCATGATGTAAAATTCCAATTTGTTAGAGTTTTGGTGAGTTTGCTTGAAGAGGAGGGTTTGATTAAGGACGCTTATATCGAAGAATTCAAGAGATACATAAATAAATTTGTAAAGGGGCTCGAAGTTTCAGTAGATCTTGCACCAATTATTAAACAATATTTGATTGATCAAAGAACAACAAATAATTTAAGAGGTAATTCAAATGTTCTTCCTGTTAGTATTATATCGTCAGCACTATTTATTGGATCTACTTTTATCTTTCCTTACGATCGAAATTTGTCATATTTCGGATTTATTTTTTCCGCTGCGCTTATGGTTGGTACTTTGATATTCAACAAATTAAACCGTAAATACTAGATAAAATTAGTCGTTGATTATCAATCTACCATTAAGAAAGTTTACCATCCTACATATCATTTAGTGTCATGAAATGATATATTGCTGAATGATTTGAATAGTTAGTAATAAACTTAAACGTAGTTATTTCTACTGCGTGACATAATTTGAAATATTTTCCCATCCTAAAATGCAATATTAAATGGTATAACAGCAACACAAAACTAGAATTTTTTACCTAAGAATTGTACGTCTCATCATTCGGTCTTATTTATTCTAAGATAAAGAGGAAATAGCATCCACAATAATTTTAGGAGATTATCAATCCTACTTCATATAAACTAAAAGCTTTGTAAGAACACGATGAATCTAAGTTCAAGGACCATACTTATTCCCTCAATAGTATTATTGATTGGATCAGTTATAGGTACCAGTGCAACACACGCATTTGCAGATGATCCTTTCAAGAATAAAGTCAATATCGACACCGATACAAAACAAAAAAACGAGTGTGATACTGACGCCTCTGGAACTAGCAGTGAAGGGTGTCTAGCATCCGATAAGACTACAACCGATACAATCAACGTTCAAGGTGAAAAGAATAAGGTAGATCTTGACTTTGACGCAAAACAAAAGAATGATTGTGAAGGTAAAGCTTCCGCAACTAATTCGGTAGTATGTAAAACATTAGTTGATCGGGATATCGGAGAAATAAACATCTTCCCATAATGAAAACTCACTCAGCTGCCGACAAATAAATCGTCCTCATCCATTTTTTATTTTTAACATATTATTAGGTCGCATCCAACATTATACCGGTAGACCTTCGGTGTATATTTATATTTTAAAGCTCATAGTGTATTCATATGAAACTATTACATGCAAGTCCGGGTTTTGGAGTTCAGCTCACCGAAAATGAAATAATTGAATTTCTGTCACGTAGCAAATTGAACTTACATCTGGGAACAATCGATGAAGACAATTATCCTAATGTCCATCCTACATGGTTTCTCTATGATGGTTCTAAAGATGTAATATTTGTGGAAACTGGTAAACATTCTAAAAAAACAAAGAATTTGCAACAAAATGACAAAGTCTATTTTTGCATTGATGATGGGAATCCTCCTTATAAAGGCGTCAGAGGAAAGGCTAATGTACAAATTTTGAGTGAACCAAATTCAAATTTCCCAATTGCAGAAAAAATAATGCTAAAGTATCTTGGGAGTACTGATCATCCAATGGCAAAAACATTACTACAGAATGTACGAGATGGAAATTCCGTGATGCTAGAAATCAAACCACTGTATTACTCTACTTGGGATTACAGTAGAAATAGCTAGAAATTGCCGGTTAATGTGTATTTATTACTCGTTTATGTTTTGTTAAACTAACAATACATATCCATCGGCCCTGAAAAGCCCCAGTATGTAATTACTCGAATAGTTGTTACCAAATGTACAGTAGTGCACAATAATCACTTAACTTCACAATCGCCATATTCATGATCACCATCTGCAGTATTAAAATTAGTTATCCTATCTACGCCAGACCCGCATCTAAAGTAATCGCCGCCCTGACCGCCGCTTAAAGTATCGTTTCCTGGACCACCATAAAGGCGATCATCCCCAGGGCCACCGTCAAGATAATCGTTATTGGAAGTACCATACAAGATATCATTTTCAGTTCCCCCAATTAACCTGTCTACTCCATCATCGCCGTGGAGTTCATCGTTACCCGGTCCACCATCAATAGTGTCACTGCCATCTCCTCCCGATAGATAATCATTTCCATCACTACCATTAAGCATATCATTACCTCCCTCACCTTGAATTTCGTCACTACCTGACAACCCATTAATTATGTCGTTACCTCTAAATCCTCTCATATCATCATCGGTCGCCGTGCCCATGATATTATCATCTGCAACCGTTCCCTTGATGTCTACTGCGTAAATAACCAAGGTGCCTAGGGTTAAAGTAGTCAATAACAAACTTGTGACTAAGCCATAGATTATTATGCTCATCGCATTACTCAAGCTAGTGGATATACTATAAATATCTACACCATGGAAAATATCTATCATTTCAACGTGTGATTATACTGAATCAGAATTTCGGTTATTTTCATCTTATTATTTTTAGGGCATATCTACAATATAGCTCATATTGGACCGATTATAGTTATTTTCAAACTTCATAGAACTCAAGACGTTCTTTAATTTTTTCTCGTGTAAATTATAAATTTCCCAATATTGTTATTGTGGTTATTACTTTAGCGTCAATGTGAGCTATGAAATTTGATATCTTTCCTAGTATCGCGTTCAGATTTGTTTTTATTGTGCAGAAATAGGCGATTCAGGTAAACAGGCTTAAATCTTGAAAAAAATCTTCTATCTTTGAAATAAAAACGCTGAGTTGAGATGATGCCAGATGTATTTGATCTTCTGCAATTGATAAGCTTTTTCCAAAAGACATAATTAAAATTTGGTATTTACTATTAATTGATTGCAACTTTATATCGGCTGTTCAGGTTGGAGCTATACGTCATGGCAAGGCCCATTTTATCCTGCAGATATAAGCAAAAACTTCCATCTACCTTTTTACTCTGAGGTTTTCAACTATGTGGAAATTGATTCAACATATTACAATACCCCAAGCGAATCAATGGTAAGAAATTGGAATAAGAGGACTCCTGATAATTTCCGATTCACTGTAAAGTTTCCCAAATTCATAACCCATGACAAGAGGTTGACGAATGTAGAAAAAGAACTATCTTTGTTTTATGAGCGAATGACTCCCCTCAAAGGAAAGATATTGGCATTACTTATCCAATTACCACCTTCGTTTGAACTAAAGGAAGGGTTAGATGCTTTAAGAAGATCTGATTTCTTCTTTGATGACACGTTCAGATATGCAATAGAAGTAAGACACCGATCTTGGTTCAATGAACTAGCATATAATCTATTTAAGAACAGTAACATATCTTTAGCCTGGAGTCAGATGGACAGGTTACAAACCCCTCCAATAGTAACGACTGATTTTATTTACCTGAGACTAATAGGAGATCGAAGTATTCATGAAAGTAATTTTGGTAAATTACAAATAGATCGAAGGGTTGAGATGGAGAAATGGGCAGAGAAAATTAAGGAGATAAAAAATAATGAGAAAGATATTAAAACCGCTATTGTTGCAGCCAATAATCATTATGGGGGATTTGGGCCTGGGACAGTTAATATTTTTAGAGAAATGATGGATATGAATCCCATAGACATGAATGTTGATTTGAAAAAGTTAACTCAACACATGGTCCAAGAAAATAGCTTGACTCGGGATTATAAAACTATAAAGAAAGAAAATCAAACCACCATGTCTGATTTCATTTGATAGTATATGCACAAAGTGACGTTATAAAAATAACTTGAAAACTATAATGTAATGGCGATCTGAGAATAGGACAATTCGTTGATGCTAAAGGATACGCGAGATCGAGTGGAAACTAAATTTAACAACGGCGCCGGAAATTGGTATCCTCTTACGTAATATAAGTTTAGTAGATTAGTTTGTAAGATAAAATCTAAGATTCAGGCGTCTGATTTGTATATTAGATTACCTTCTTACTATATTTATATTTCCTAAACAGTATCAATATAATAATTGATCCAGTTACCGTACCTATAACAGTAATAGGAATAATTAGCGAATCAATCTCAGCCAAAAACGGCTCTGATATGCGAATCGGGAAATCAAAGTTGAGTATGCCATTTGGATCACCGGGATTAAGATTTTGCATGTTGTCTAGTATATCCACACTTACAAGAAAGAGACCGGCTCTGTCAAATTTATAATTATAGGTGTAATGTCCGCTTGATAAGAACACTGGATGTGTTTCAAATAATTGATGCTTTCCGTCTGAAATTCTTATTACCATCGGTGTATCTGTTACTGGAATGTTACTAACTGAGCTTATTCTAATATTGATGTGTGTGTCTTGGCCTGAAATAGGTCTTGGGGGCACAGTATTAATTTGTATGTCATAATCCCCTATTCGTTGTCGAATAGAGTTAGTCAGCATGTCGGCTGATACTATTTGCTGACAGTAATTTGTAGTCATTAAAAAAATAATACATATGAAAAATAGAGCTAAGTTGTCCAACATCTACTTCATTGATTCCTCATTATGTTGGAACCTGGCCGTTGAGAGGGTTATGACTTTGAGTGCACACATTTGCTAACTATCAGTCTTGATATGACTCACAAGTTTTTTGAGCTCTGAAATGCACATTTCCACTATCTGAGACATAAATATTGCCAGAAGAATCAATTGCAATATCATGAGGAATTAAAAATTGATCATCTTGGCAACCCAATGATCCCCATTTTGAAATAAACTCGCCTTCGCTGTTAAATTTCTGAATACGTACATTTCTTGTATCTACCACATATACATTACCTTCCTTGTCTGTTACTATCCCATGGTTTTCAACAAAATGGCCGTTACCATATCCAAATCCTCCCCACTTTTTTTCAAAATTGCCCTTATCATCAAATTTGGCAATATACGAATTGTTTCTGCCGTCCGTAACGTAAACTGAATTATTAGAGTCTACTGTCACGTCATGTAAATGTACAAATAACATTCCAGGGGAATAAGAATTCCATTTAGTCAAAAATTTACCATCATTGCTAAATTTTTGAACTTGAGGATTATCTTGATCACTTATGTACACATTATTACTTGAGTCAACTGCAACTCCCCATGGTTTGATAAATTGACTGTCGGCTCTTCCCTTACTACCCCACATTGTAATGAATTTACCATTACTATCAAATTTCTGAATGTGTTGGTTAGCGTAATCGGCGACGAATACATTGCCTTTTGAATCCACTGCCATGCTCTCAGGTTGATAGAATTGTCCTGGACCAGTTCCTCTAGTGCCCCACATTGTAATGAACTTACCATTACTATCAAATTTCTGAACATTGCATTTTTCTGCATCGCTTACGTAGACATTTCCGCTTGAATCAACCGTTATTCCATGTGCATGCAGAAACTGTCCTGGACCAGTCCCTTTAGTACCCCATGCAGTAATGAGAGTACCATTACTATCAAACTTCTTTACGTAATGAAATCCATTCAGATCGTTAGTAACAGGTCCTGGTACTTTTGATTCATTTGATGCAACACTGCTAACATATTGAGATTGATCTTTATTATCCTTGCAATTAAGACTCTTGGGATCTTCGGAAGTTTGAGAATAAATTGCCTGATAATCAAAAACACACAAACTTGAAAATATTAAGAATAATGAAAATAATGCGATAGGAGTCTTGGAATTATTCACGCCTATTATGCTTGGAATTTTTATATGTGATATCATCAGATGGCTACCTCAATAAGTGACATAATGTGAAGTCCTTAAGCACCAAATATAAATTTAAACTAAATTAACTTGAAATTAGGTAGAAAAAAAAGTTCCACTGTAAGCTTATTTGGTTATGTTATCCAACTAAAATTCCTCGCTTTCCTGGTGCCTATATTCTTAAGACTAAACAGTTCTTGTAATGCAGACGTAAGATTGTTCCTGTATTATGTGATTCATACTAGTCAGTCATATCAAATCCCATTGTAGTGTTAAATCTTATTTTTGCGTTTTAGATATACCACAATTACAGCTATTACTGCTAAGGAAGGCAATAAGTAATAAGCTATAAGCTCATTTGTTGGAATAACCTCATTCGCATCGGCAGCTGAAATGTCAAAATCAATAGAAAGGGGACTTTTAGAGTGAACGGCGTCCCCATTAATCCTTATCAATAAGGTAATTAGATAGTCTCCAGTTTTCTTAAAAGTATACGGGAAACTGATATCACTGTACTCATAGAATCTAAACGGAAAATTTTGAATTACTGAGTAGTTAATTTTGTCCTTGATAATAAGTGAAGCAAAGATGTTATCCACGTTTTGATTATTCTTGTCTAGAATACTAAAATTTAGTATAGTATTGTTGTCTCCAACAAAAGGTAGCGACGGATATGGAGCAAAAACTATTTGATAGTCACCTATTTTCTTGGTTGATCCAAAAAAATGACCCGATGCTAGATGTGAATTTTCTCGACTATTATATCCCACTGAAAACAAAAAAAGAAACAAAATCAAAAGTGCCATGCGTTTTGAATGGAAAATCCCCTGTGTATTTTTGAGCATTGTTGAAAAAGATTGTATTACTCTATTAAGAACCTTCTATCAATCCTTTCTTGAATCGTAATAAGGTGAATAAGTAACCTGCCAGAACAACTCCCGCAATTCCTATACCTAGTGCTGTCAAAAGTATCAAATACGTAACACCTGAATCTCTGTGTAAGTTTCCAATGGAGTCTTGTATTCCAGTCATTTCTTGTCTCGACATATTCAAGTCGTCATTTCCTTTTTGAATGTCGTTTGATAATTTACTAAGTGCATTCTGAACTTGTTCATTCTGGTTATTAGAATTGGTCGTGTCTATTGAACTGTCAGGGAAGGAAAATATCGATTTTGACTCGGCATCTTCAATTTTAAATTCACCGTCAACCTTTTGACCCTTTACATCTCCTTTTGCTTCTAAAATATATGGCCCTACGCGAGTTGGCAATATCTTGGCCTCATATCCACCATCGGTGGTTGGTGAGGGTTCAAAGTCCAATGGTTTTGATATAGTGCCATATTTCACAGATATTGTAAGATTGGCTAGCGCGTTCAGAACAGGTGATTGTTGCCCATTACTTTCCTTCTCTACCTGCACTGTTACACTGTTAAGATCGGACGCAAGCGGAGGCTCATTTAACCATCCAATCTCAATAGTTGTATTTCCAAAGGTTTTACTAGTATGTGCAAACGAAACGTGGGTATAACTTGTAAAAAACACAAAAGCCAAGATAAGAGAACCTGCAACTAATATAGCTCGTCTATTTTCCATTTACGTAAGATTAAGCCTTCATACTCGATATATCCTTTGTCCTCTTCTTTCGATTCGTGTACTAGAAAAAAAGGAATAATAAAATAATCAGATCAGTAAGATACTATAGGCACATTTTGATTACTAGATTATCTTTAAATTCTATTCTTTCATCTTACAAAAGTTTTCCTATAGTATTGACGATTATTTTTGTATCGTTCTTAGCTTTTGGTTCTATCCAAACATCCTTCGGACATGCTTTCGTAGTCAACAGCAATCCTTCGCAGTCACAATCCATTCCCTCATCACCACACCAAGTTAATGTCTATTTCAGTGAACCAGTTGATTTGCATTATAGTCATCTAAAAGTATTAGATTCCAGCGGAAAGCAGGTTGACAAAGGAGATGTACGATTCTTGCAACAAAACGACGAATCTGCATTGACAGTTTCTGTCCCATCATTGAAAGATGGGATATATACAGTGTCTACCAATGTTCTATCTTCGACCGATGGTCATGTAACGGAAAATGCTTTTGTTTTTGCTATTGGACAGCAAGCGCTACCTGCAAACGTAACGAAGAGCACTCAATCTTCTACTCTTTACCTTCCAGAAGCAATAGCACGATTTCCTACTTTATTGGCTCAGGTGATGATAGTTGGAGCAGCGTTCTTTACTCTTTGGATGTGGGCACCATTGTCAAAAATTACCTCGCTGTCAGAATTGACATCTCAAATTAGGAACAAAGCTAACAAGAGTCTCGTTATTTACTACGTAATAGCTTCAATCATATTGGTGTCTTCGAATTTTGCTATACTGTATTTTCAATCAATTGCAATAAATGGAAGTATCATAGATGTTCTTGGAACCCGATTTGGTACCGTACTGATAGAACGTTCAGTAATATCATTTATTATTCTTGGACTATCATTGTTTGAGTTTGGGCGCTTTAGAAAAAAAGGGAATCATACATTTTCTAAATCAGAAAATATGGGATTTCTAATAATTGGAATATTTCTATTAATTACGACGAGCCTAATTGGACATGGTGCATCGAATAAGCAGTTCGCTCCAATAATTATGGATTTTGTCCATAATTTGACTGCGTCCATATGGATTGGAGGTACTTTTTATCTTGCATTTATTTTGATTCCTGTTATAAAACAATCAAACATGGATTGGTATTACAAATTAGCAACACTGTCTTTGTGGATTCCTAGATATTCTGCTTTGATAGTAACATTACTAGGTGTTATTATTATAACAGGTCCCTTTTTACTCTATATTCTTGAAGACAATTTAAGTCTAGTTATTTCTTCGTTATACGGTACCTTTTTAATTCTAAAACTTATATTCGCCGGACTGATGGTTGTGTCGGGCGGATATAGTAGTTTTTTCATCTATAAAAAAGTCACAAGGTTGCTAAAGGTTCAACAAACTATTGGCAATAAATCCAGTAAATCCAATTTAGAGGAGCAACCTGAAAACGAAAGAAAAGCAAGATCAATAGTCACTAAATTTAACAGAGCTCTGTTAATTGAATCTATTTTTGGAGTAGCCTTGCTTATTAGCGTTGGTTTACTTGTAAATACAGGTGTTCCAGCTAGTGAAGCTCAGAATCAATTTCAATCATCCTCAAATACTACCACGGTCCAAAACGAAAATTACTTGAATTCCAGACTTCTCGATAATGACACCAAAGTTAATTTGTCAATTACACCTTTTGAAGTTGGCAATAACAATTTCCTGGTATCATTTTCCGATAGAAATGGTGAACCAATAGACGTACAGTCAGTTGAAATAAAATATAGCCAAATTGAAAAATCAATCGGTCCTATTACGGCTAATCTAGAAAAACAATCACCAGGAAAGTTCTCTGTTAATGCCTCATTTGGCATTCCCGGAACGTGGAATCTTGAGGTCCAAGCTGCTCCAATAAAGGAAAATACGTCTGCTATAGTGGCATCATTTGATAATTTGAGAGTAAAACCAAATCTTGATCAACAGGGTTTCAATGTTACAGAATTTCCTATATCAAACACTAAAATCCAACCATTATACCCGGTTTATGATAAGAGCAGAAATTATGTATGGTTCGGAGATACCACTATCGGTAGCGGACGCATATTCGCATATGATATCAACGGGAAAAATTATGTTGAACACAACATAACTGGTACAAATATTGTAACCCTTTTGACTTTGGACTCAAAAAACAATTTGTGGTATTTAGATCCTCTTACAAAGATTATTGGTAGTTACGATCCATCAAAGAATATTAGCAGAATATTTCCATTTCCCGGATATGTAACTCCATCAGGTATCACAATAGATTCAAATGATAACATTTGGTTCACATCGCCCTTGTCCAGTGAAGTAATGCGATTTGACCCTAAAGTTGGGAACGTTACTTTAACTTTACATCTAAAGGACAACGACGCACGTCCATTTGCAATTATGGCAGATCCCGTTAGCAATTTGATTTGGTTTACAGATGAGGCAGGGAAATTAGGGAAAATAGATCCGACCAATAACTTTACAATAACCGAATATTCTCCGAGTGGCAACAGAACGTTGTTGAGTCCTACTGCATTGATGATTGATAAATCTACTGGGGAGATTTATGTTTCACAGCATGATGGCCACAGAGTAACAGTTTTTGATCCCTTGTCTAGGACGTTTACTGACCTTCCAGTATTAAATGAAGAAGGTCTACCATTTGGAATGGCTTTTGACAACTATGGAAACTTGTGGGTGGCAGAACATACAATAAATAAAATTGCCGTAATAGACACTCAAAAATCAAAGGTCAGAGAAATAGCAGTCAATAATTCTTCACCTTTTATTCAATGGCTTTCGTCTGATTCCAACGGGAACATTTGGTTTGCTGAACAAAGAGGAAATGGTCTTGGAATGATAGAACCAAGTTCAGGACCATTGGCTCAGAAACAGGCGCCAGAATCAAATAATTCTTCCACTCAGGCAGCAGGATCATCACGTGCCGGGTTTGGAATCAGCTACCAAAATTTTGTAGCTCCTGCTATTCTTATTGGAATTATATTTAGTGCTTTTATGTTTGCTAAAAACACAATACAACTTAAATCAAATATTTCCAAAATATCCGATAGATAGGATGATGGTTCAAATTCCTATTTGGGATATTATGCATGTCGAAATTTAGGTAAAACCGGAAAAATCGTTAGTGCTGTACCAATTAATTTAAATTTAGCAAATATGATATTGTAAATGTGCAATCGCAGAGAAGAAACAATATATTAGATAATAAGCACAAATTTTTTGCGATTACAACAATTATAGTTTGTTCACTCATTATACCACTAACAATTCCTCATATTGCACATCAATCGATGATTTATCATATTATTGTACATATTGCTAGTTTGAATATTTCGATTTTTCTTGGGTTGGTCTCTGTTTTCGCTTATCTAAAAA
>Ga0207689_10001437_pt1 | contig 22761 bp, 15 predicted proteins | sample KBSMisM52_FD_184312 | JGI IMG/M metagenome (GOLD analysis project Ga0207689, IMG submission 184312) | Miscanthus rhizosphere microbial communities from Kellogg Biological Station, Michigan, USA - KBS Miscanthus M5-2 (SPAdes) (version 2) | ecosystem: Host-associated > Plants > Roots >... | reverse complement strand
TTACTTCACGGGTGATGGGTGGGAAACATGAATCGTCGTTACAGGCTTGGAACCTCAGCTTGCCTTTGATATCGCCCGAGCCCCCTGAATAGTTTGCCGGGACAGTTACGTTGAATCGGATCACAGCCTTTCCTTCATAGACCGCGACTTTCTCCTTCGAAAACTTTAACGACCGCAACAGAGCCCTTGGATAAGAGATTGGGCCGGCTCTCATTCCCGACGGAGTTTCGACATCAAACTTGGTTGCTACCAAGAACTTGTCCAGCGGTTTATTCGACTGCACATGTAAGCCCGACGGGATTTCCATCGTGACGCTCGCTCGAACCGTTTGACCCTTTTTCACCTTGTCGGGTGTAACTGAACCATAGATTTTTACATCGCCTGATGACTGCGGTGGAGGTGTTGAGTAACTCGAAGCGGGAATCAATAAGAGAATCACTACGAGTAACAACCGAGCGTGTTTGATCATGAAAGGTTTAGACTCCAACTGAATTAGTTTCGATAGGTGCACTATGTCGTGCTGCGAGTTGCCCGCAAGCAGCAAAAATATCGCGCCCTCGAGGACGTCGCACATAAGTGTGAATGCCCTTCGATTCAAGGACCGACTTGAATCGCTGTACGGTTTCTTCTGACGAAGGTTGATACGGCAATGGATCTGCTGGATTGTGCGGAATCAGGTTTACCTTTGCTTTCAATCCATGCCGGTTCAGCAGGTTCGCGAGTTGTCGCGCTTGTTCTTCCGAATCGTTGACGCCGGCGAGCATCACGTATTCAAAAGTGAATCGTTCACCGGACTTCAATGTCTTCTCAAATTCTTTGCAAGCGCTCAGCAGTTCTTCAATTGGCCACTTCTTGTTGATTGGCATTAATTCATCGCGGAGTTCATCTGTCGGCGCAGCGAGAGAGATGGCGAGGTGTGGTCGATCCGGCACCGCCGCCAACTCGAGAATCTTGGGGACAACACCAGCGGTTGAAACAGTGACTCGATTGGGCACGATGTAGAGACCATCAGCATCAGCCATCACCCGCAACGCCTTCAGGAGCGCCTCGAGATTCAGAAACGGTTCACCGGCTCCCATTGCGACCAGGTTTGTTCCGCGCGGAGGTTTCACACCAACTCCGTAAGCATCGTTTAGTGCGACGATGATCTGTTCGACAATCTCTCCTGGCGTTAACGACCGCAAAAGTCCGAGTTGAGCAGTCAGACAAAAAGTGCACTGAAGTGGACAGCCTGATTGGGATGAAAAACAGATCGTGTCGCGACGTTCTTCCGGGATAAAGACTGTCTCGACCGGCAGGTTGTCGTGAGTTTTCATCAGGTAGCGTCTTGTGCCATCGCTCGAGACGTAACGTGATTCAACTGTCAGTGACGAGGCGCGCGAGACTTCGTTCAAACGGGCTCGGAGTTCCTTTGGCAAGTCAGACATTGCTTCGAAACTTTGAAGGCGTCGATGCTGCAGGCCTTTGAAAACCTGGCGTCCACGATAGGCGGGTTCGCCAATAGTCTCGACAAAGGAGACGAGTTCGGATTTTGACAATCCCAGTAATTCGACCGGTTGTTTCATTGCTGGATTATCTTAGCATCTGGGGTGATCTCGGCATAAAGCACGCTGAGTAACCGTGTGGACGAGATGAAACTCTGGAATGTTCTGCGGCAAAGCCGCCTAACAACTTGAGAAGTTTGTTCGAGGTGCTGTCTTGCAGTAGTCCGACTGTGAGCGATGGCGAAGTTCCGCCACCGAGACACAGCCCTCCTTAACAGTCGGGCTACTGCACCGCCGGGCTACTGCACCGTCGAGGGCGACTTACGGGACTACTGTGAAGGTAGCAGACGGCGTGAGGCGCTGACCGTTCACGCGATCATTTAGTCTGATTTCAATCTTGTATTCACCGGGCTGGAGTGCACGGGTGTCGATCAAGCGGGTAAGCGTCAGGCGTTGACCAGCGTCATTGACCTCGCGCCAGTCTTCCGCTTGTTTGCTCAGCTCCTTGCCGTCTTTCAACAACACATACTCAACGTCCACTGCTGGCCGGAGCAACGTTTGATCAATTGCGGCGTTGTAAACCTGAAGGTAAAGGCCGACTGGTTGGTTTTTATGGAATACACCCGAGACATTGGGAATTACTTTCTTTGTTCCGATGGTAAATTGTCCGCCACCCGGACGGTCTGACAAATCTTCAAGGCGTGCGGCCAGGACAATACTTGAGGTAGCAAGTTTGTCTAACGGGAATTTTGGGACTTCAAACCCAATGTGTTGTATTCCCGTAGCTCCTGAATGAGCGTCCCTCACCATTACGTCGAGCCGATAGTGCCCGGGATCAAGTACGACTGCTTTTGCGTAGGCGGACTTTTGTTCGCGAGCGTTAGCCAATTCCTCCGAAGTTGCGGTGGTCGTTACTGAGTCTTCAAACTTGCCGACACGTTTTTGGGCGATGGTTGTTACGTTGCCGATGATATTTACTTGCGCGATTTGCAATCCGCCGCTATCGGTAAACTGCAGCTCGCTGTTATCCATTTGCAGTGTGATGGCGGCTAGAACTTGGTTGTCGGTTTGACGGAAGTAATGAACCTGCGCCGAAAAGTTGAGGGGGTTGTCGTCAATATTGGGAGTCCCGGTGAGCGTACCGCCGAGAAAGTTTCGGTCGACAGTCAGGTCCCGTTCCATGCCAGCTCTCAAATTCATGACTTCAAATGGGGAGTCCTGAGCGCGCATGTAGTTTTGCTGACCGAACCCATTCATCCCCGTAATGCGGTCGGCGCGCGTTTGGAGTCCCAAATCTTCTGCCAGTGTGTTTCCCGCTCCCGGCACAAGTGCGAGTGCGTCCTTTTCGTAAGGGTTGCGTGCGAGTCGGTACTCGCCCGATCCGGTTGGGTCAACAAACTCCAGTTCAACTCCGCTCGCGACATTTGGTATGTATCGATAAAACCATTTCTCAAACGGATACGTGGACGTTGAACCGCCACCTTCATAGGAAGGACGTTCGTAATTGCCGCCAGCTGGATGAGACTCGATATCGTCAGGCTTGCCAAACTTGATGTAGATGCGGCCGCGATCGGTCGTTCGTCCCGGTTTGCCGGATGAGAAGTGTTCGTTTGCGTAAGTAACGCGTTCGTAGAATTGATCTTTGAACTCGTTCTCCTCGGTATCCGGATCCGGATCGCGCGAGTCCCAGACGAACTTGATGAACTGTTCACGTTCATCGTCGGTTGCAAGTTTCGTCCAGCTGTCTCGCTCAGATTGGGTGAGAATTACGTCGACGTCCTGAATCCAATTCTTGTAAGCAGTCTTCAACTCTTGTTTCACTTTACGAGGTTTCTCGTCAGGGTTTTGCTTAACTTGTTGGGCCTGAATTGGAAGAATCGAAATGAGAGTTAGGAGCGCTGCCGCAGTGAACCTGCGGACGATCGAGATCGACATGTGCAGTTCCTTTCAGATTAAGTCGTTAACGACTAACGGACTGGAGCCGGGCCGGGGAGACGACGGCTGAAAGAAAGCAAAATCTCAAGAACGCTTATGCGGGGAAAGGTGATTGGTTGAATGCAGGCAAGGGGAGTTACCTGCATTCAACTCTTAGACGCTTTACTGAACAACGCTGAATTTCTGCGAAGGCGCAAGCGATTGACCGGTGACGCGGTCACGAATACGAATCGTAACGTCGTAGTCGCCAGCCGGCAATGCCCTGGTGTCAATCAAACGAGCCAACGTTAATCGCTGACCGGAATCACTCATACCGCGCCAGTCTTCGGTTTGCTTGCCTAATTCTTTTCCATCTTTCACCAGTACATACTCAACATCTACTGATGGTCGCAGGGTGGTTTGATCAATTCCTGCATTGTAGATTTGGATATAGACACCGACGGGCTGACCGCGATGGTAAATGCCGGCAACGTTAGGAATGACTTTCGTGGTACCGATCACAAACTGTCCCACGGCAGGCTGATCAGAAAGACTTTCCAACTTGGCAGCGAGAATCATCGTGGAGGTTGAGAGTTTCTGCTGGTCGTACCTGGGAACAGTGAAACCGAGGTGCTTGATGCCAGTAGCACCGGAAGTGACATCACGAACGATGACGTCAACCTTGTAAGTTCCGGGCGCTAGTGGCAGAGCTTTTTGATAGGCCGACTTGCGGTCCTTGGCTTCAGTAAGTTCCTCTGGAGTTGCGGCAGTGATCACAGGATCTTCAAAGACTCCCATTCGACGTCCGGCCACCGATGTAATACGGCCAAAAATATTCATGCGGGCCTGTTGTAGACCGCCGCTGTCCTGAAATACGAGATCTTTGTTTTCAGCTTGAATAGTGAAGGCAGTTATTACTCTTTCGTCTGACTGGCGGAAGAAGTCGACGCGCAGATCAAAGTTGAGCGGGTTTTCTTCAACGACACCGGTATTGACGGCGGTGGCGAGATCATTGAACTTAACTTGTGGTGGTCTGCTCAAGTCAGCCAACAACTGTAGTCGTGAAAACGGGGAATCTTGTTCACGCTGATATTGGGGATTGCCGATTCCGTTGGCGCCCGAGATACGGTCGGATTTGTCTGAAAGACCCATTTGTTCGGCCAACGTGAGGCCGGCACCGGGTACCATCAAGAGCGCATCTTTTTCGTTGGGGTTTCTCGCTATTCGATACTCGCCGCTCCCGGTTGGATCTACGAACTCGATCTCAATACCGGAACCGACACCACCAAGATAACGATAGAACCAAATCTCGAATGGGTAGGTTGTAGTGGAACCGCCGCCCTCGTAACTGGGTCGTTCGTAAGAGCCGCCCATCGGATGCGTTTCGCGTTCGTCAGGCTTGCCATACATGATCCAGATGCGACCGCGGTCAGTTTTCCAACCCGGAATACCAGAGCTGAAGTGTTCGTTTGCATAAGCAATGCGCTCGTAATATTCCTCTTTGAACTCGTTCTCGTCGGTGTCCGGATCTGGATCGCGTCTGCGCCAAAACTCTTCAATGAATCGCTCGCGTTCGTCGTCGGTCGCTAGCTTCTTGAACGCTTTGCGTTCTTCGTCAGTGATGATGTAGGTGACGTCCTTGTCCAGCCAATCCTTGTAGGCCTTTTTCAATTCCGGTTTCACATTCCGGGCTTTGGAACTGGGGTCTTGCGAGTCCTGTGCGAGGACGAAGAAGCTGGCAGAACCAATAAGACTAATGGCTAAGGCCAGACGAAGAGCGACTTTCTGATAAGACATTTAAAACTCCTATGAACTCATTGACGAACGATACGGACTGACGTTTGGACAACTATTGAAGTCGAAGGATTCTAAGATCGCGCAAAGAATAGAGTCAAGATGCGGTGGCGGCTTGAGTTAGTTGCCCGAAAACATCAAAAACGCCCCACATTTTTGATGTTTTAGGTTGCCGTTCGTGGTTTGTTGAATATCCAGGCGACAAAGATTGAAACCACGTAGAGCACAAGCATTGGCGCCGCGAAAAGCAACATGTTTGGGATGTCGTTTGTGGGCGACAACACAGCAGCGGCAATCAGGATTACGATTAGTGCTGTTTTCCAAACCTTCACCATCAAACGGGCGGTAATCAGGCCGATCCGAGCAAGCACATACGTTATCGCCGGCATTTGGAAGACGACCCCCATTCCCAGCATGACGATGATGATGAAGTCAAAATAGTCGTCGGCTTTTAGCAGTAGCCGGAAATCAGTCCCCAGTCCCAGTAAGTATTTTGCGGCGGGCGGAAAGATTACGTAATAAGCAAAGGCCGCCCCGATTACGAACGAGATCGACGAAAGGGCTATAAATGGTGTGACGTAAGCGCGCTCGTGTGGGTACAGACCTGGCGACACAAACGCCCAGATCTGCCAAAGTAAAAAGGGAACTGAAACGCACACTGCGGCATACAGTGAAACCTTAACCCACAACGAAAAAGGTTCAAGAGCCGTTGTCACGATCAGCTTGTCGTTCATTCCACCGGAGTTTTCAGCAACTGTTGCAAGCTCCGCCTGGAGCCGAACACCTTTAGGGATCACCGTGTTGCCGGCGTATAGAGCTTCATCAGTGAAAAGGCCCAGCCTTCCTTGCGAGTCTTTGTAGACTTTAGCCATCACCGAAGCGCCCGCCGGTATCAGGGCTGTTCCCAGCTTCGTTTCTTCGCTGAAGACGTAACGTCCCGAATCATTCTCCTTCAAACTCGCGAGCGGAGTGATTGTCTCTTTCCCGGTTTGCCCGGCGATCGGTACTTGTCGTTGTTGCGCTTCTCCCAGAGCTTTTTTAACCGGCGCAGCCAGGAACGCATAGATGCGGTCAGCAAAGAAGAACGCGATTGAGGCGGCCAGAAATACAAATATGAACGAACGGATCAACCGACGACGAAGCTCGTCGAGATGTTCCAGGAAGGACATCTGTCCGCCGAGTTCTTCTTCGCTGCCTCTGTTTGTGGATAGGGCTCTAAGAAATGCTGACATTACGAGTTGAACTATAGCCAATCATGCTTGCGTAGTGGTTCTGGATGAGAGCTTTCGGTAGTTATTTCGTTAGTACTCGCCGGACTGCTTTGTTGGTATGGGCTTTCTCGAGCGACGACGTGATCAGTATCCGCTGGTGCGTAAAGAGGCTGGTCCACGGTTTCAGTCGGATATGTCGCTTGCGACTCGTCGGCTAAGATTGAGTTCTCAGTTGTGTCGATACGCGAGGCTTCGAGCGCCACTTCTCTTTCCCAGGTTCTCTTGAAGTCGTCAGATGCTTTTCGAAATTCAGCGAGTCCTTTGCCCATTGATTTCGCGAGTTGAGGCAGTTTGCGCGGACCGAAGAATATTAAAGCGACCACCAGGATGAAAAATAATTCGGTGCTTCCGAGGGAATCTAAAATAAATGCGAACACCGTTTCTGTTGCCTTCCTTTGGAATCCAATTGTAGAAGGTTGGAATTGCTGCGACGAGAAATTCTCAACGGAATGGATTGTAACGCGCACCGTGAAAAAGCAGAAGGCAGCAATCGAAACGTGACTGACAAAGTGAATTGAATAAGACAAAGCGATGACTGAGATAGGCACACTTCACGACTTTGCAGTAACAGCCGACGCTGTGGCTGCAACCACGAAAAAGCTCGAAAAAGCTGCGATTCTCGGGAATTACCTGAAGTCGCTGTCAGACGCTGACCTGAGTCGCGCGGCGAGATACTTTGCAGGACATCAGTTTGCACAGTCTGATTCGCGTACTACTAATGTTGGCGGCAGCATCATCAGTTCGGCTTTAAGTGAGGCCACCGGTTTTAGTGCCGAGGATCTCTATTCACGGTATGTCCGTCTTGGAGATCCCGGTGAACTGGCGGCCGAGATTGTTAAAGAGGCTGCTCGCAACATCCAACCCACAATTACTCTGGTTGAGACTGAGTCGCTCATAACCAGGCTCAGCGAGACTCGCGGAACCAGAAACAAGACGGCGCTGCTGACTGTTTTTTTAGCCAAAGCTTCTCCGCTGGAGGCTAAGTATCTGATCAAGCTTTTGGCTGGAGACTTGCGGATTGGTTTGCGAGAGGGATTGGTCGAAGACGCTGTGGCTCGAGCCTTTGATCAGTCGCTGTCAGACGTGGCTTACGCGAACATGCTACTTGGCGATATCGGCGAGACTGCTGTACGAGCTCGTGCTTCCGATCTTCGTGAAGTAGGGATGCGTCTTTTTCACCCAATCAAATTCATGCTGGCAACGCCAGCGGCTGACCTTTCAGATATCGCGCGCACGATGCCACCAGAGTTTTTGGTAGAAGACAAGTTTGACGGTATTCGCGCACAGGCTCACGTTAAGGACCAGAGGGTCGCAATCTACTCGCGAACTATGGATGAGATCACCCATCGCTTTCCTGAATTAATCGAACCATTACGAGCATTGCCTGATGACGTAATCATCGACGGAGAAATTGTTCCAGCCACTGAAGCAGGAATTCTTCCGTTCAGTGAGCTTCAGAAACGATTAGGACGTAAGACCGTTGGGAGTCAATTGCTAATTGCGGTGCCCGTGATCCTTGTTGCTTACGATCTCCTCTACGCGGGAGGAAGAGTACTAATCGATGATCCGCTGTTAGAGCGACGGGCAATCTTAAAAGAGCTAATTCCGGACAATGGTGCGCTCAAGATGTCGGATGGAAAGGTATTCAACGATGTCGTATTGCTTGACAATGAATTCGATGCGGCACGCGCGCGGGGCAATGAAGGCTTAATGATCAAGAGTCCCTCTTCCGCTTACAAGCCTGGGCGACGTGGACGCGATTGGTTGAAGTTGAAGAGAGCAATCGCCACGCTCGATGTCGTTGTAACCTCGGTTGAGGTGGGCCATGGAAAACGGCGAAATCTGCTGTCGGATTATACGTTTGCAGTCCGACGTTCGGTTGAAAACGGGGAGTTGTTGAATATCGGGAAGGCCTATTCGGGATTGACTGATCGCGAACTGACTGAGCTAACAGAATGGTTCCGAAACCATACTATTCAAGAATTTGCTCACGGGCGCGTTCGAGTGGTCGAGCCGAAGGTCGTGATTGAAGTAACGTTTGACAGAGTACAGCCTTCGAAACGACATAAGAGTGGTTTTGCACTGCGCTTCCCGAGGATTGTTCGCCTACGAACGGACAAGTCGGTGACTGAGATTGACACGTTGGAAACGGTAAAAAGGCTGGTTGCAGGCGGCGACGTGAATCCTGAGTCGCCGCCTGCAGCCAAATCTGAAGATTTCGATTGGAAATAATTGAAGCTGACCGCTTATTCGAGCTCGATCCTAACGGTCATTGCTATTGCCATAGAGTCGGTGTGAGAGTTAGGATGCTGCTCGTCACCGCCCTCTCTAAATGTTTCTTTTGCGATCCGGTGAGCCTGCACACACAATTTTCCGCAGGCCGCGAGTGCCCAGCAATAACGGTAATAAGACTTTGGTTCTGGGATTGCGCTAGAACATCGACAATATGGCCGTCATTGCGTCGTAGAGTAACTGGTCGGTAAGTTCGTCTGAGTTTAGTAATTGATCGCTGTTATTGGTGGTTTCTTCAGTATTTGTTCGATAAACTGAGTGATCGGGTGGTGGCGGTGGTGGAGCATAGCCTGGCGTTTCGATTTCTCCTGCATATGCGTTCACCGCGAGAACAGACACAAATAGGACAGGCAGTACCAACTTTTTGACAAGTTTCATTTTGATCTTCTCCTCAGATTTGTAGTCAAAGCCAGTGAGGGTTGAGTCCAACCAAGCTCGAATTGGTTGTTTATGATAATATCCGTCAATCGTGGGGCTTGCAAGGTTCCTTACCTATATCTAAAACTGGAGTTTTAATATGGAGTTACACAAACCAATTTATATCGAAGAGGCCAGTTATGCGACCGCTGAAAATGTGATCCCATTATGTGAACTAGCGAAGGGATTCGAAGAAGCGGGGGAGTTTGACCAGGCAGTCGAGATTCTACAGCCATTCTGGACCAAATTTGGTGAACGACCAGAAACTGCCGGTTTGTCAGAGGAAGCCAGTGCAGAGCTATTGTTGAGATCGGGAACCCTGACCGGCTGGTTGGGTAGCGCGAAGCAACTCGCAGGCGCTCAGGAATTAGCGAAGGATCTCATTAGTGAAAGTGCGTTTCTCTTTGAAGGTCTTGGCTTGCAAGAGAAAGCTGCTGAAGCTCGAGTTGATTTGGCGATTTGTTACTGGCGCGAAGGTGGACTTGACGAGGCCAGAATCACGCTCAAGCTGGTGCTCGATAGCCTCGAAAACAAGAATAGTGAACAGCGCCTCAGAGCACTCTTGAACAGTGCAATCGTCGAAAAGGTTGCGACCCGAGATGTTGAAGCGCTTCGCATTTACAAAGAGGCGGAACCGCTATTTGCGCAAAGCACCAACCACGCACTTAAGGGTAAGTTTCACAACTCACACGCTACGCTGCTGCGTAGCCTCGGTAGCTCTGAAAATAAGCCCGACTATATCGACGCAGCGTTACTGGAATACACAGCTGCAGCTTTCCACTTTGAAGAGGCAGGCCACAAGAGATTCCAGGGACGTGTTGAGAATAACGTTGGCTATCTCTTTTCTACGCTCGGGAAGTTTGCGGAAGCACATGAGCATTTTGATCGGGCTTATAACCTGCTCAGGGCTGTCGGCGATTTTGGTAGTGCCGCACTATGCCAGGATGCTCGAGCCCAGACTTTCTTGCTTGAAGGTCGTAATGCAGAAGCCGAAAAGGCCGCGTCTTCTGCGGTAAGAACTCTCAGCCAAGGTGGCGAACAGACTATCCTGGCTGAAGCACTAACGAACCACGGCAAAGCACTAGCTCGCCTTGATCAGCACCAGGCAGCGAAGGTGACCTTGGACAGGGCAATTGAAGTATCGAGAAATGCTGGCGACCCTGACCGCGGTGGTATTGCGTCGGTAAGTGTGATTGAAGAATTAGGCCAACAACTCTCGGGCGCAGCGCTGCTCACCTACTACCGAATGGCTGAGTCGTTGCTCGCAGAGTCTCAGAATCGTGGGCTCAAGATTCGCTTGGGTGAATGCGCACGCCGCGTTATGGCTGTCAACCTCGACTCCGCAGACACCGGCTCTGAGCCACTTGTAATGGGCGATGGTTTTTCCCTCGATGCCGAGGTAATGCGTTATGAAGGTAACCTGATTCGGCAAGCTCTCGAATCGAGCGGAGGCAGCGTCACGCGCGCCGCACGTTTACTCGGAGTTACGCATCAAGGGTTGGCATTCATTCTTAACGGCCGGCATAACAACCTTATGTCTGTTAGAACCCCTGTTAAGCGTCGAAGAAAGAGCATCATCCGATACCACTGAGTCACTAAATCAGCTGAGTTCCGATAGCGCTGCTTTGTCAAAGGCAGCGCTATTCGTGTATTTGTGCTCTAACATTAGTTCTTTTATTATCGGCTCCCGCATATACGAATCTACTTTGAGCAACATCATGAAAACTGCGATCGCCCCCTTAGCCTTAACACTGCTTCTGGCTACTTCCTCTTCTTTTGCACAGAAAAACCCGCGGGGTACTGTGAGACGAAAACCGCCGACCGCAGTAAATCCGCAGCCGACGTCAACAACAGCGCAACCGACGCCAACACCAAACCCTACTCCAAGCAGACCACCTGCCGCACCGGTTCCGTTGGTCACTCTCAATGGCCAAACTCTAACCACTGCCTCTCTCGATCCTGAACTTCGAGTCCAACTTGATGGCGTTGAGGACAAAATCGTAGATGCGAAACGCAACATTCTTGATTTGCAGATCAACACGTTCCTGCTCGAAGTTGAAGCACAACGACGCCATATCTCCAGCCATCAACTTTATGAACTCGAAGTCGTCAAAAAAATTCAAATGCCGACACCGGTTCAGGTAAAGCAGTTCCTGTCAGATAACAAGGCTCAGTTTGAAGGTGTTGACGAGGCGACTGCCAATTCGCAGGCCGTCGCTCTCATACACGACGAGTTCGAAACTCGGCTGTCCGATGCACTCGTTGCGCGATTGCGAAAGTCGATACCGGTGGTGATGGGCGTTGATGTCACATCGCCTAACCTGACTCCTGAATCGGTAGTGGCCACGATTGGCGGAACTCCTTTGAAGGCGGGCCTACTGCTTGAGAGATTCAAACCTATTGTTTACCGAATGCGACTCGAAGCTTACCAGGTCGAAAAGGGACAAGCTGATCAGTTGATTAACGACTCGTTGTTGATTGCAGAAGCTGAGCGGAGACAGATCGGATCTGAGCAGATTATTCGAGCGGAAATTTCCGACAAGGTGCATCGTCCCACCGAAGCTGAGGTGGCAAAGTTTTACGAGGAGAACAAAGGACGCATCGGTGGCGATCTCAATTCTGTTCGTAATCAGGTTGCCGCTTATCTGGAAAATGAAGACCGTGCACGACTGGAGAAGGAGCTTTCGGATCGACTACGAAAGTCGGCTGAAATTCGCTGGTTGATCACTGAGCCTGTAGCTCCGGTCCAGGCCATCAGCGTCGATGATGATCCCTCGACGGGTCCTGCAAATGCACCTGTTACCATCGTTGAGTTTACTGATTTTCAATGCCCGTCGTGTGCAGCGATGCACCCGGTACTCGATGAAGTTTTGAAGTCTTATGGCAACAAGGTTCGATTTGTTGTACGCGATCTCCCTCTGCAACAACACGAGTGGGCGCGCAAAGCGGCGGAAGCGGCAAATGCGGCCAACGCTCAAGGGAAGTTCTTTGAGTACACTGCGCTGCTCTTTCAAAGGCAAAAGGCTCTCGATATACCTTCGTTGAAAAAGTATGCAAGTGAGCTCGGACTGAACAGGGTTAAGTTTGACTCAGAGCTTGATAAAGGTATCTATGCAGCCGAAGTCAAACACGATATGGACGACGCTGAGATCTACGGAATAAGTAGCACGCCGTCGATTTTCATCAACGGCGTGCTGTTAAGAACGCTAAGCGCAGATGCGCTGCGTGAAGCGATCGATCGCGCGGCAGCCGCGGTTAAGAATTCTCCCGCTGCACCGAAATGATCAAGGCGTAGTTTTCTTTTTATCAAACACGTTACAGGCCTGGTAGGCTCCCGTAGGATCGACGGCAGTTCTTCCTTCCTCGATACTCTTGATTACTCCATCTTTGTCGAGAACGAACGTTGCCCTTGCTGCGTAGCCTGAGTTCTCGTCGAGCAGGCCATAGTCCTTAACGACTTTTCTCTTCCAGTCACTTAACAGCGGAAAAGTTACTCCAATGTCTTCGGCAAATCGTCGATTTGCGGGAGAGCTGTCCATACTGATGCCAAGGATTTGAACTTCTCTTTCATCGAATTTAGCGATATCAGCCTGATACGCTTTTAATTCCTTCGTTCAACCCCCGGTGAATGCGAGTACATAGAATGCAAGTACAACGTTCTTCTTACCTTTGAAATCGGCAAGCTTCACTGGCTTTCCGGCAGTGTCTGTCAACGTGAAATCGGGTGCCTGCTGGCCCACCTTTAAATGTGTTTTGGGCGGGGCAGGTTGGGTTGCAGCCGGTGATGTTTTCTCCTGGCCCTGGACCGAAAAAGCCAGAGTCAATAACAACATCGCCAACTGCGCAACTTTTGTTTTCATGAATTTCTCCTTGGTAAGTTGGAATGGACCAATGATTTGGAGCCTGACTTGGACCGCGTGACCGTTCCGTAACCCTTCTGTCTCTAACGCGACAAAGACAGGGTCTAAAACGACCGAAGCTTATGCTTTAAAACTGTTAGGATCAAGGTTCAGGGAACGAACAGAGGGACGACACGCCTATGGGAATTTCGCTCAGACCAGAGCGTCTTAAACGCTACAAAGATGTGGCACTCCTGCTCATTAAGTATGGGCGGAGTGATTTAATCAGCCAGGCCGGTCTCGAAGGTAGTGTTTTGGCTGAAGAGATGGTGACCTCAACCACCGCCTCTGCCGACGAATTAGCCAAAGATCTTGAGCGTCTTGGCCCGACCTTTATCAAGCTGGGCCAACTGCTTTCCACTCGCGCAGATTTGTTGCCGGAGCCCTACCTTGAGGCATTAACGAGACTTCAGGACCAGATCGAACCATTCAAATTTGAAGAAGTTGAGAAAATTGTTGCCGGCGAACTAGGTGTCAGGATTTCAAAGGCGTTTACTGACTTCGACCCGACGCCTCTAGCTGCTGCATCGCTGGGCCAGGTCCATCGGGCCTATATGCGCGACGGGCGAGCCGTTGTTGTAAAGGTGCAGCGTCCCGATATCCGCGAATTGATCGTTGATGATCTCGAGTCGCTAGGGGAAATTGCGCAGTTTCTTGATGCTCACACTGAACTCGGCAGACGGTATGAGTTTGAGAACATGCTTTTCAACTTGCGCAAGAGTTTGATTGCCGAGCTTGATTTCAAAACTGAAGCGTCAAACCTGGTCACGATTGGCTGCAACCTGGCGGAGTTTGACAACATCATCGTGCCCAGGCCGGTCGATGACTATACAACCAGCCGTGTCCTCACGATGGAGTACATTTCCGGCAAGAAGATCACTTCCTTAACTCCACTGAGAGTTCTTGAGATAAATGGCGGGGCGTTAGCTGATGAACTGTTTCGCGCCTACCTGAAGCAGATTTTGATTGACGGGCTATTTCATGCCGATCCACATCCAGGAAATGTTTTCCTCACAGACGATGACTGCATCGCGCTGCTCGATCTGGGAATGGTGGGCCACGTAACTCGAACCTTCCAGGACAATCTCTTGCGACTCTTGCTCGCGATTAGCGAAGGGCGTGGCGAATTGGCGGCCGAGTCTGCGATCAAGATGGGTGAGGCAAAAGAAGGATTTGACCGTCCGGGGTTTACCCGACGAATTGTTGACCTGGTTGCTGAAAACCGCGATGCGGTGCTGAGTCGACTCAATGCCGGGAAAGTCACTCTTGAGATCACAAAAATTTCTGCGGATTGTTGGTTCCGTCTCCCCTCAGAGTTCACGATGGTCGCCAAGTCGTTGATGAATCTCGATAAGGTTGTTTACACACTTGATCCAGGCTTCGATCCCAACGCTGTAATCCGAGACGAGGCGAACGAGATTCTTCAGCGAAATGTCCTACGAAGTTTGTCGCCTAGTAGTCTGATGGCCGGGGCTGTTGACGTAAAAGAGTTTGCCGAAAAACTTCCTCTGCGTGTGAATCGGATCCTGGACGAAATCGGAAACAACAACCTGCGAATCAAAGTTGATGCGATCGATGAGAAGGTAGTCCTGGATGGTTTACAGAAAATCGCTAATCGAATCACGTTAGGACTGGTAGTAGCCGCACTGATTGTGGGCGCGGCACTGCTGATGCGCGTAGAAACCCCGTTTCGTATATGGGGTTATCCAGGGCTGGCGATGATCCTCTTTCTCCTTGCTGCCGCAGCCGGTTTGGTACTGGCCTTCAACATCGTCTTCCACGACAAAAAGACCGACTGAGTTTCAGATCTCAGATCTGCACTGCGCTCAACCCAAACTCCAGTTAGTTAGCCCCAGTGCAGTCAAAGGTCCGCTCCAGCAAATCTGAGATCTGAGATCTGAGTCTGAGATCTGAGATTCGATTTTGCTCGGTTTAAAACCTCAAGAATTTCTCAAGGGGACTGGAATAAAACATTCCTTGTAACTCGGTTCGCCCAAATCTAGCGTTACATCAAGGGGAAATGACTCAATACAACTGGCAAATCGCTTGCACCGCGAGCGCCAATGTCCTCAGCAAACCGACGATGTTCAACTTGCCACTCCAAACGGACTCAGGTCAGTGGAAGATAATTCTCGAGAAGATTGTGGCTCCGTCTCCGACCGGATGTCTGCCAAGACCTCGGCTCGAAGCACTCTTGAACCAGAGTCTTCGTTCCTGCTCTGCGACAGTGCTTAGTGGGCGGGCAGGTTCCGGAAAGACGACGCTGGCCATCGCCTTCTCTGAGAAGTCCGCTAGGTCCGTCGCCTGGTACAAGGTTGACGCCCCGGAGAGCAAGTTGGAAGTTTTTTTTGGGTATCTGATTTCTAGTATTCGCGCCCAGCGACCGGCCTTCGGCGGGTATGCCCTCTTGTCGCTACTTCAGCCGGATCCCGATCTCAGTCAGATTTCACACCTTGCAGAAGTCTTTGTTTTTGAATTGGAGCGATACTCAGATACTCCATTGTTACTTGTTGTCGAAGACCTGCACCTGGTTTGCGATGCAGATTGGGTCGTTCCTTTCTTCAAGCGTTTACTTCCTTTGCTTCCCGCGGACGTGCACATGCTGATCACTAGTCGAACTTTGCCGCCCGCACCTCTCTGGCGGATGCGCTCAAAACAAACGCTTTCCGTTATTGACGAAGAGACCTTGTCATTTACCAGGGACGAGGCAATCAGACTGTATGAGCAATATGGATTGAGTCGAGAACAAGCAAGCATCGCGTTTGATCATTCCCATGGTCGAGCAGCTGCGCTTTCGAGTTTGGCGGCGACGCTTCACTTTGCAGAGACGGAGTTGATGAAAGAGGTTCCCGCTCAGCAATTCAAGGTTGGATAAGTTGTTTGTATGGAAGTTGTGCAGGTCAAAAACGTAGACGTCCCTGGTCATTCGGAGCAAAGTAGAATGTCGGGATTCCGCTATGCTAATCTCCGGCAATTCGAACGCAGGGCCCAGAGGCACATGGTAATGGCGCCGAAACCCCGACAAGGTGATCCTCCCGCAACTTCGTCCACTGCTGACGCGCCCGATGTGCGACCGGGTTTCTTTCTTCGTACCAAGCTATTACTTCCCCGACCAGCGCCTGAACTTCTCTCTCGCCCTCGTCTCACTGACAGGCTCATAACGAATCTCACCAATCCCTTAACTCTCGTTACTGCAAATGCAGGCTCAGGCAAAACTACCCTGGTTGCTGATTTTTTACGCACACATGACAGACAGTTTGTCTGGTACCAGTTGGATCACACGGATACAGATCCATTCGTATTCCTCGGGTACTTAACCTTTGGCATTCAACAAATAGTTCCTAACTTTGGGAATGCCTTGTTTGCTTATTTGAAAGAATCGTCGGGCGAGTTGGCCCAGAACCCAGAACGCGCCGTCGATGTGCTAATAAACGAAGTCCTGGAAAGCGTCGAGCAACAGCTCATCGTGGTCCTTGACGACTACCACCACCTCGGTCAGGACACTCCCGTTCATGCTCTATTGGATCGATTACTTGCGTATCTGCCGGACGTGTTGCACGTGGTAATGATCTCCCGTGAAATGCCGCCGCTCGCATTAGCCCGTCTACGTTCGCAGTCGCCTTCATCAGTAATCGATCGTGCTGACCTGCTATTCACCGACCAGGAAACGCGCGAGCTGTTTCGCAAAGTCTTTGATTTGGAACCAACCACCGAGCAGTTGGCTGAATATCGTGAACGCACGCACGGATGGATTACTGCTTTACAACTCGTCCGGCAAGTTGCGCAAAAAACAGCAACCAACTTGTCAGATGGCACACCCGATCTGGCTGAAGTACTGCGTCAGTCTGAGCGGGACATCTTTGACTATTTTGCAGAAGAAGTTTTTACGAACGAAGCGGAAGAAGTCCAAGCGTTGTTGTTGAGAATCGCCCTCCTCGACAACATCGAACTTGACACTTGTGCTGCGCTTTTCAAGGGAACGAATTGCGCTCGTCTTCTACCGACCCTGGTGCGTCGCAATGTTTTTATCACTGTGGCGAGCGATGGCAATGGTGAGGAGTATCGGCTTCATCCGTTGTTCCAGAGTTTTCTACGGCGACGCTTGAGAATCGAGATCGGTAGAGCGGGAGTCTCAGCAGAGCATCTGCGGTTCGCAGAGCACTTCATTTCAAGAGGTGGATGGGAACAGGGCGTAAGGCACCTGATCGCAGCAGAGGATTTTGCCAGGGCCGCCGAAGTGATCGCCGCCAAGGGTGACGAATGGATTTCTTCCGGCGCGCTGAACTCCCTTGCCTCGCTGGCTGATGCCTTGACGACCAGTGTGATCGAGCAACAGCCCCGAGCTTTAGCCCACCGCGCCGAAGTCGCAAGGCTTCGTGGAGACTATGAATCGGCGCAAGTCCTTTTCAAACGTGCAGCTTCATTACTCCTACAGCTCGACGATAAAGAAGGTGAGGCGTCAACCCAGCACTCGTTGGCCACACTTGCGCGGCGCGAGGGCGATTATGCACTTGCGTTTACCTATCTTGACCGTGCTTTGGAGCTTACAAGTGAGCGGTCGGTGAGCATGAAGTGCGCGAACACGCGTGGACTCTGCCTGGTTGCATTGGGGGAGTGGACCGCCGCCGAGATGGAGTTTCGCAATGCGTTGCAGCTGGCCCAGGAAGGGAACGACGAGCGTTACGTCAGGCTGATTACCCACAACCTCGGCTTGCCGGCAATGATGCGCGGCGACTTTGGTGAGGCGCTTCGTTGGTTACGCCGGATGTTGAGAGACGGAAACCAGGTGCTTATGCCGCAGGAAGCAACAGCGCATTTGAATATGGCCCATTGCTATTTGTACCTGGGTGATTTCAGTTCCTGCGAAAAAAATCTCGACCAGGCGATCGAAAGGTGTCAGCTGTTCAATCTGGTCGCCGCAAGAGCTGATGCGTTCGAAACCTATGGGAATCTCTACCGTGAAAAAGGCGAGATCGACAAAGCAAACGAATACTACCAGCGTGCTGCGCGCGCTTACGACGAAGCCGGCGTAAACCTGGCAAGAACTGAATTGCTTGAGGAGCAAGCTCTCTTGAGTCTGGCGATTGGTGATCCGGTTGCCGCTCTCAATCAAATCGAACGTTTGATAGACGCTCGGCCATTAGAGAAGAACGAAATTGGTTTTCACACAGCAACCCTAGCCAAAGCAAGGATCAAGATCGCGCAGGGTGAATATCAAGCCGCCGCTACTGATCTCGCAAAGACACGTCAATACTTCCACAACCATACGCTCTACTACTACGAAGCGCAGGCATGTTTGGCCCAGGCAATCACAGATCACCGATTGGGAAATGAACCGCAAATGATTGATCGCCTGCGACGAGCAGTAGATCTCGCGTTGCGCTACGACTACGAGTATTGGCTGCGGCGCGAGGTTTTCGCCAACCAGGAGCTTTTTGCCAACGAAGAGGCAGCAGAGTTGTTGCCATCAGACTTAAGAAAACAACTTGCAGAACGAACGCCGATCCCGCCGACGGTCGTAGCGACTTCGGAAGTGACGCTCAATGCCGTGCCAGTCGTCGATCTAACTATCAACATGCTTGGTCCGGTAGAGATCTTTCGCGAGTTTCTAAGACCACTTGCGGCGGACGCATGGACGACTCGCCGGGCGCGCGACATTTTGTGCTTCATTGCCTCGCGCCGACACCGGCGTGCTTCGAAAGACACGATCATCGACACGTTCTGGGGGGAGACAGATTTTGGTGCAGTGGAGAAAAATTTCCACCCAACCGTTTCACACATCCGGAAAGCACTTAACAGTAATCAATCGCTAAAGCAGAACTTCATACTGTATCGGGATGGCGACTATCAGTTGAATTCCGAGTTGTCGTACAAAATTGATATCGAGGAGTTTGACCAACTGGTAGCAAAAGGGGAGAACGCTCGACGTGCGCGACAGTTTGATCAGTGTGTTCAGGCCTACGAGCAAGCCGTCGAACTTTATCGGGGAGATTTTTGTCAGGGGAGTTATGAGCCGTGGGTCGAAGAGCAGCGAAGTTACTACCGCGAGCAGTATCTTCATCTTTTGGAATCTCTGGCAGTTGTCGCCGAAAAGCAGGACGATTGGCCGCGTTCGCTTCAATTGGCCCAACGCATTTTGTATGTGGACCAATTTAGGGAAGACATCCATTGCGTGCTGATCAGGGCTCACGTGAAACTTGGTAACCGCGGCGCGGCAAGAGATCAGTTCGAAACTCTTAAGCGTCTGCTCGAACGAGAACTTGGCGTGGAACCCAGCCGCGAAACCAAGAAGATCTACATGGAACTGCTTGGTCAGGAGTGAACTTTCTCACTCAACCATCTGCCTTGTTTTCTTGGGAAAATCGCAAGCCTAACGCAACAAATGCCTGGATCTGTCACCCTAGAATAGTGTCGCTTTTGAATTCCCTCCCGACGGTTGGTCCAGTGCATTAGCAGAAAAGCAGGGCAGCGTCGAAGTTCCCCGAGAGTCAAAAACACCCCCAGTCAAAGCAGCCAAAGCATTACTGCGCCGATAAACCCGACTGAGGTGATGGTTTGCTAGAGCGTCGTTTCTTCAATTCAAACATTCCAACGTTAACTAGTTGCAGCTCGCGTTGTCCCAGACGCTTGTCGTTGATGGACCATAGCTTACAAAGGTCGATGAATAGGCAGTTCAAAACTGCAATAGCGCTGCTACTGATCTTCGTTTTGAGCGCGGGATCAGTATCAGCCGGTATTACTGTTGTCGGCTCAAACGGAATCACAGCGACGGGCGCAGACGGAGTCACATTCACTGGAGTCTCCGGCATCACCGCAACTGGCGCAGATGGCCTTTTAACCTTTGGGCCAAATGGGATCACCGCAACCGGAGCCGATGGCATCACTGCAACCGGAGCCGACGGAATTACCGCAACTGGCGCTGATGGTTTTACCTATTCTGGTGCCAACGGAATCACTGCGACGGGTGCTGATTCACTGCTGATCAATAACGCTGATGGAATTACCGCAACCGGCGCTGATGGAATCACGGCCACCGGCGCTGACGGAACTACCTATCAGGCGGATGCGATCGACTTTCGCTTTCCAAACGGCATTACCGCGACGGGAGCAGACGGAATCACCGCGACCGGTGCAGACGGCATCACTGCAACCGGCGCGGACTCAAGGCAGATTGCAAATGCGAACGGGATCACTGCCACAGGCGCGGACGGTATCACCATATCCGGGGCCGACGGGATTACCGCGACTGGCGCCGACGGCAGCACCTTTTCGATTCCCGCTAACAGTCTGACTCTAGCTGGTGCGGACCTGTTGATCGTGGCTAATGCCCATGGGATCAGCCTTAGCGGATTAGACACAATCCGCGACACTGGGGTTGAGGCACTGACAGCTCTGCTGCAATCCGGAGCAACACAATCAGGTTTACAGAGTGTCGATCCGGAGTTGGCAATAGCGCTGAATCGAATGACTGACGACAGCAACGTCAACGCGGTTATCGTCTACCATCGTTTACCCGTCGATTCAGATATTGAACAACTCCGGAGCCTCGGATTCATTGGTGGAACGCGTTTCCGAGCGCTGCCAATGGTTGTTGTAACCGCCACACGTAACCAAATCATCGCCGCGTCAAGGCTTCCCGGCGTCAGGTCCATCTACGGAAACCGGACATTGAATCTGACCAGTGAGCCGGAAGTCAGAACGGCAACCGGTGTAGACCGAGCCTGGCGAGATCAGGAAATCACAACTGAAAACTCAAACACTCCAGTAACCGGTCGCAACGTTACTGTTGCTGTCCTCGATACGGGCATAGACGCAACGCACCCGGACCTTGCTGGTAGAGTCACCAGAAACATCAAACTGGCCGATACCTTGGGAGTGGGAGCAGGGTTTAGTTATCCGATAGACCTCCCCAGTTTGCCCAATACCGATTTGCTTTACGGCCACGGTAGTTTTGTTGCCGGAGTAATCGGGGGTAGCGGCAGTGCTTCGAACGGGAAATACAGTGGAGTCGCGCCAGGCGCCAACTTCGTGGGCCTGAGTGCAGGCGATCTAACTCTGCTGTTTGTGCTGGAAGGTTTTGATTATCTGTTGGCTAATGGCAATGGCTTGAACGTCCGCGTCGTGAATTGCAGTTTCTCGGCAAACACAGTGTTCGACGTAAACGACCCGGTCAATGTGGCGACGAAGCTTTTGACCGACAACGGTGTCAACGTCGTCTTTTCGGCAGGGAATTCAGGACCCGGCCAACATACCTTGAACCCCTACGCTGTTGCGCCGTGGGTAGTGAGTGTAGGCGCGACTGATACCCAGGGGCGCCTGGCCAACTTCTCGTCACGAGGCGATTTCGCGAGCGCTTTGTTTAGACCGACAGTTGTCGCTCCCGGTGTGAATGTCGTGAGCTTGCGTGGTTCCGGTGTAACGAATGTGACGGGCGCTGAGGGAATTGCAAATGGCGACTTAAAGCGGTTGAGTTTGACCGAGTTGCCCTATTACACAACCGCAAGCGGGACTAGTTTCTCTGCTCCCCAGGTAAGCGGAACAATCGCTTTGATGTTGGAAGCAAACCCAAATCTCACTCCTGCGAATGTACGCGACATTCTTCAGCGAAGTGCGACACCGCTGCCGCCTTACTACGAACATGAAGTCGGAGCCGGCATGCTAAACGCGCACGCGGCAGTACTTCAGGCAGCGTATCCGGAGCGAAAGATTGGGACTTGGCGCGCGACGTTGGATAGACGTCAGGTGAGTTTTGCTAACGATCCACTCAGGACCTTTAGCGGGACCGTCCAGCCTAACGGTTATTACGAAACGACAGTACAAGTTCCCGCTGATACGGTCTTTGCTTCAGTGCAAATCGGCTGGGGACCATTGTCGAGTGTCAATGACCTGGGATTATCTGTTTACGATTCGTCTGGAAATCTCCGCGGGCAATCAAATGCGATAAACCTACCCGGGCTTACAGGGAAAACCGAACGAGTTGTTTTGAGTTTGCCTGTCGCCGAAAGCTGGCGAATTAGAGTTCGCAACACGTTGCCGATTGGTACTTCACAACCTTTTTCTGGTGTAGTTCAGTTCAATCGTGTCAATTATGGTCGACTCAGCGATGCCGGTTCGATGAGCACCAATTTGCGAACGGACGTGAATCAAAACCTGCGTTGTTTTTCGATGTGGCCCATTGGCAACAGGTTCCGAGCAGATAACGCGGTCATTCGAGCGGATTTTGCTGCCGCACTGGTTTTGGGAGTTCGAGTGCCCCAATACTTACCTGGCAGTCCTACCTATCAGGATGTTCGCGACGCGCTAACGATGTCGTATGTGGAGAGCGCTCAGGCATCACCTACAGGAGCTTTGTTCACTGATGTGAATGCTGGAGGGTGGTTTCGTCCGGCGGAGGCGGTGACGCGCCTTGTGGCGGCAATCGCACTTGTTCGTGCGGCGGGTCTGCGAGAGGAAGCTGAAGCAAAGGCGAACTTGCCGCTTGCGTTTCTTGATGCAGCAACAATCCCCGGGGATTTGCGTGGATACGTTTCAGTGGCAGTGTCGCGTGGGTTTATTCAAAGTGACACTTTGTTTAGACCGCAGGGTGCATTTACACGAGGGGAACTTGCGCACGCGGTAGCAGTGATCCAGAACAACGCTGTGCGGTAGATCGAAGCGGTAGGTCGTGCAGTCGCCGGAGCAGTAGTCGGT
>Ga0207689_10001427_pt1 | contig 22809 bp, 26 predicted proteins | sample KBSMisM52_FD_184312 | JGI IMG/M metagenome (GOLD analysis project Ga0207689, IMG submission 184312) | Miscanthus rhizosphere microbial communities from Kellogg Biological Station, Michigan, USA - KBS Miscanthus M5-2 (SPAdes) (version 2) | ecosystem: Host-associated > Plants > Roots >... | reverse complement strand
TCAATAATGCTTTCATACAGAGCGGCATGCAGCGCCTGATCTCTGGCTTGATCGGTGCTGCCCAGCATCTCGGTGTGCTCCTGAATCCATTGGGCCAGTCGTTTGTCTTTCAAGATGACACTCCTTTATGACCGCCGCCGGAAGGCTGTCGCGTCCGTCCATGCGGGCTGGCGCGGGGCATTAGCCGGCATCGTGCCCAAGACCATCGAGTTGATGGTTGCGAGGTTCGCCGTCCAGCCGAGCGATCTGCGAGTCAGCATTGGTCCGTCGGCCGGCCCTTGTTGTTACGAGGTCGATCATGCGGTGCTTGACCCGTTACGCCATAGCCGTCCGGACTGGCCTGCGCTGGTGCGCGACGACCGCGGCAGCAAGGCGCGATTGGATTTGAAGGCCCTCGTGCGGCGACAGACGTCAGAGATCGGCATCCCTCAGGAACAGATCACCGTCGTGAATGTGTGCACGATTTGTCACCCCGCACTCTTCTATTCCTATCGACGCGAAGGACGTGTCAAGGGAACGATGCTCAATGGGATCTCGTTGGTGTCTCGCAGCTAGCCGTACCTTCCGGGATTTCGGTAGAATACGCGATCCACAATGGCGCGGTCGTTCAAGCGAAGATGGATGTCCAAGCCGGGGATTCAATCAAGGATCGTCTGGAACGCGTACTCGATCGAATCCGAAGCGTGATGGTGGAGGCCGGCCGGGACGAGGGTGCTGTGCGGTTGGTGGCGGCAACCAAGGCGGTGTCGATCGACCGCATCCGCGAAGCCATCAATGCAGGACTGCAGATCGCCGGAGAAAACCGCCTCCAAGAGGCCCTTCCCAAGATCGAGGCGCTGAAGGGAGAGCGCATTACCTGGCACTTCATAGGCCAACTTCAACGGCGGAAAGTCCGTGCCGTGGTGGGCGCTTTCGAACTGATTCATTCCGTCGACAGTGTGGAATTGGCGACTGAGATTGACCGACGGGCTGCAGCCGCCGGGCTGCGGCAGAAAATTTTGCTCGAGATCAACCTCGGGGTAGAACAGAACAAAGCAGGGTTTCTGGCCGACGAGGTGGAACAGGCACTTCCCCAGTTGGCGGCGCTGAATCATGTGGCGATCGAAGGACTCATGGCCGTTCCTCCGTCTGTCCGTGAGGCAGAGCACTCGCGACCATATTTTCGCCGCCTCCGCGAACTGGCGGAGCAGTTGGCAGGCCAGCGGCTTCTTGGCATCTCGCTGAAGAGCTTTCCATGGGGATGTCGAACGATTACGTGGTGGCCATCCAGGAGGGGGCCACATTGATTCGCCTAGGCACGGCGATATTCGGAGGGCGGCGTGGGTAATCCGTTAAGGAACAAGGTCGCGTTCGTCGGGGGTGGGCAGATGGCGGAAGCGATCATCGGTGGGGTGCTCGCAGGACAGGTTTGCAGCCCGGAGTTGCTCTGGGTCACCGATCCGGTGCCCGCCCGTTGCGATCGATTGAAAACCCAGTTTGCAGTTCGGGTTGGATCGGATAATCGTCAGGCGGTCGCGTGGGCCGACGTCGTGGTCCTTGCGGTGAAGCCACAGGCTATGGCGCAGGTGCTCGCAGAAATCGGTGGAGATCTGCATCGCGTGCTTGTCATCTCGATTGCGGCGGGGACGACCATTCAGTCGATCACGAACCAGGCAGGGGAGGCGCAGCGCATCATTCGTGCAATGCCGAACATGCCCGTGCTGGTCAGGGAAGGCATCACCGCGCTGTCATGGACCGGCGCCATTACCGAGGAAGACAAGGAGATCGCTCGCGTCATCTTCCAAGCGGTGGGTCAGGTGATTCCCATTGAGGAGCGGCTCATGGATGCCGTCACTGGCCTCAGCGGCAGCGGTCCGGCCTACGTGTTTCAAGCGATCGAAGCACTGGCAGACGGAGGCGTCAAGATGGGACTCCCCCGTCAAACGGCGGCACTGCTGGCGGCTCAAACCGTGTTGGGCGCGGCCAAGATGGTCCTTGAATCGGGCGACCATCCGGCGAAGCTGAAAGATCGTGTGGCATCGCCTGGTGGAACCACGATCGCAGGCCTGCATCGCCTTGAAGAGGGCCGGTTCCGTGCTACACTGATGGCGGCTGTGGAAGCAGCTACCAAGCGGTCTCAGGAGCTTGCGCGCTGATGTTCGTCATGAGTAATGTGTTGCAGGGATTGGCCACGGTCCTGGACACCGTGTTGTGGCTCTACATGTGGGTCATCATTGCCAGGGCCTTGATTTCCTGGGTCAATCCAGATCCGTGGAATCCAATCGTGCAGTTTTTGGAGCGTGTCACAGAGCCGGTACTTGCGCCGATTCGCCGGTGGATCGGATGGAGAATGGGCATCGATCTTTCGCCGATCATCGCCATTCTGATCATCAGTTTCCTACAAATCGCGGTCGTCAAAACGTTGAGCGATTTTGCACATCAGATGAATTGACGCGAAGGGGGGCGCCATGAAAATCACACCGCTGGACATCCAACAGACTGTCTTCAGGACGGCCTTCCGGGGCTACGACAAGGAGGAAGTCAATCGTTTTCTGGAGGAGATCGCCGAAACTGTCGAGGAGTTGAACCGCGAGAACGCGGTCCAGCGTGAGAAGATCGTGTTTCTCGAGCAGCAATTGACGGAATTGAAGCGCACCGAGGCGACGCTCTCGAATACGCTCGTCTCCGCTCAGTCGCTCGCGGAGGACGTGAAGCGAAGTGCCCAGCGTGAGTCCGAGCTGGTCATCAAGGAAGCCGAGTTGAAAGCGGGTGAAATGATCCGTCAGGCTCGGGTCGAACTCTCCAATACCCAGCGGGATCTGTCGGCCCTTCAGAAGCAACGCCTGTTGATGGTGGAACGCTTGCGGGCGACCTTGCGCACGTACGAGCGCATGCTCGAGGTCGAGGAGCAAGAGGCTTTCCATGATGGTGCGACCCACGCTGAGCACAAGCTGGAGGGAGAGTCGAGCCCGGCATTGTAACCGCATGTCCAGCAGGCGTTACCCACCGGTTGTCTCGTTCCCTCCTGCACACCAGCCCCCCGCTGCTTGTCTCTGTGACCCCCCGTGGTCCGCGCCGGCTGCGGCGTCCACACGCTTCCCTTCGACACCCCGCGCTGTTCCGAGATGAATGACATTGGCATTATCCAAGCTGCCATGGATCAGGCTGTGCGGGACGGCGTTTTTCCCGGTGGAGTGTTGGCAGGACGGTTGGACGGCGAGATCAGAATCCTCGTGGTTGCCGGGTACCTTTCTTCCGAATCTGCTGCTCAACCGGTCCAACCATCAACCGTCTATGATCTTGCATCGTTGACCAAACCCCTCGCGACAGTGACGTCAGTCCTCCTGCTCGTGCAAGCGGGAAAACTCAAGCTCGATGTCGCCGTGGGGGACGTGCTCGTCGAGCTGAAGCATGCGCCGATCGGGGTCGCGTCCGTCCGCGACTTGTTGAGTCATCGCTCAGGGTTGGCTGGCTGGCGTCCGCTCTACGAACGGCTGGATGCCGAAGGATGTGCCTGGGGCCGGGCAGAACCAAGCGTTGTGAGGCAGTCGGTACTGCGCCTCATCGGCAAGGAATCACTGGTGTCCCAGGTGGGTGCGCAGAGCCTGTACAGCGACCTGGGGTTTATTGTGTTGGGCTGTGCCGTCGAAAGAGCGAGTGGCCTCTCCTTGGATGAGTATTTTTACGAGGCGGTCGCCCGGCCCCTCGGGGTGAACACGCTGTTCTTCACCCGCACCCGGGCGGCATCCCCTCAATCTCGACTCAGTCGGCCGGATGTGATCATCGCACCCACGGAATGGGATGATTGGAGACAACGCATCCTGAAAGGGGAAGTGCATGACGAAAATGCCGCAGCGATGGGCGGTGTCGCGGGACATGCCGGCCTATTTGGAACTGCGGAATCTGTACTCGCCGTCTCGGGTGCATGGCTAGCGGGTTACCATGGAGACCGATCTATCTTGGATCCGCAGCTTGTTCGGGAATTCACCACAAAGCAATCGCATCCTCAGCCATCGAGCTGGGCCTTGGGTTGGGATACGCCGACGGCACCCTCTTCCTCCGGAACTCATTTCTCGCCCGAGTCCTTCGGTCATCTCGGATTCACCGGCACGTCTCTCTGGATTGATCCACGGAGAAAATTGGAAGTGGTGTTACTGACGAACCGGGTGCACCCGAGCCGAAGCAACGACGCCATTCGGGCCTTCCGGCCCCTCATCCACGATCTGGCCTATGGGGTATTGACCCGCGCCTAGAGTCACCCGCGATCAGGGTATTCGATCCAGGTTTCTTTTTCGGCGAGATATTTGGAGCCCTTGAAATTTGCCCGTGTCCTGAGCCGGATAAAGCCGAAGGCCTGGAGTTTTTGCACCAGTTCCGTGACGGCGGCAGCGATCGTAGGATGCGATTGGCCTTCCACGGTTAGAGCCTCGTACATGGCCCTGGCTTGGTAGCCAGACGGCGTGCGGTTGACGAGAACGGCCCGGTTGAAGTAGCGGTCGCTTGGATCGACGCCTTCCAACTGATGTTTCTCGACCAGTCCGTCTCGTTTGAACAGTGAAGCCAGAGCATTCATCGACTCCTCCGTATCCCTCCGAAGAGGCTGCAGTATAGGCACATCCGAAGCTGACTGCAAGGCGTTGACTTCATTGCGGTGCCCACCTATTATTCCGTGCTCGTCGCGGTTGCCGCCTGTGTTCAAGACCGCATGAATATCCCCAACAGCCTGACCATCCTTCGAATTTTACTGATTCCAGTCTATGTCGGGTTGTTGGTTTATGAGCGGTTCGATGCGGCGATGGGTGTGTTACTGCTGGCCGGTGTGACCGATGCGCTCGATGGCACGATCGCCCGGGCCGCCAATCAACGAACGCGCTTAGGCGCCTTTCTGGACCCCTTAGCGGATAAGCTGCTCCTGACCTCCGGATTCATTACGCTCTCAACCATCCATCTTATTCCTTCGTGGGTGACGATCGTCGTGGTGAGCCGTGATGCCATGTTGCTGTTGGGAACCGCCGTGGCGCAGTTTACCGAGTCGAACATCGACATTGCTCCAACGTTTTTCGGGAAGGGGGCGACCTTCCTCCAACTGGCCTACGTGCTGCTCGTCATTTTTCTCAGCTCCCGTCAGATGGATCTGTCCTCACTCAACCCGCTGCTGGTCGCAATGGTGGCCTTTACGGTGTCATCGGGCTGTCATTATCTGTACCGTGGATATCGGTCAACCGGGTCCTCCCCGTCTTAAACGCTCATCCTTCGCCCTCGTCGTCAGCTCCCGCATAGATTCTGCATTTGTTTGACAGGTTTTTAGGTCGCCAGTAGACTCGCCATGTAGGTAATTTCGCCGAGAAAACCAGCCGTTGTCGGAGCTTCGAAGGATAAGAGTGACCTATGGCGACATTTGCGTATGTCGGGCGGACACGATCCGGGTCGGTGAAAAAAGGAGAACTCACCGCCAAAAGTAAGGACGAGGCGGTCGACCAACTCCGAAAGCAGAGCGTCGTTGTCACGAGCCTCGAAGAAAAAACCGGAGGGGGGCTGAAGTTCAGCTTCGGCTCTGGATTGACTGACAAGGACCTCGTCGTCTTTACAAGGCAATTCGGCACGATGATCAATGCCGGCCTACCGCTCGTCCAATGCCTCGAAATCCTCTCCACGCAATCGGAAAATAAGGTTCTTCGCGAGACCGTCGGCGAGGTGAGAGGACAAGTGGAAGCCGGTTCCACCTTTTCAGACGCGCTGCGGAAGCATCCAAAAGTGTTCGACGATCTCTACGTGAACATGGTGCACGCCGGCGAAGTGGGCGGTCTCCTTGACACCATTTTGACCCGTCTGGCCAAGCACATTGAAAAAGCGATGAAGCTCAAGGGACAGATCAAGTCAGCGATGATCTACCCGTCGGCGATTCTCGGAGTGGCGGGCATCGTCATCACCGTCCTGATGATCTGGGTGATTCCGATCTTCGCGAAGATGTTCGACGAACTCTCGGGAGGAAAGGTCGGGTTGCCGGGTCCCACGCAGCTCGTGATCGATATCAGCAACGCCTTTCAATCGTTCTGGTATATCGGATTTGGCCTCATTGTCGGTCTCGTCATGGCCGTCAAGAAATACTACGCCACGCCCAAAGGAAGGTACGCTATCGACAAATTCCTGCTGAAGACTCCCGTATTCGGCGATCTCATTCGAAAGGCGTCTGTCGCAAAATTCACGAGGACGCTGGGAACGCTGCTGTCGAGCGGCGTCCCGCTGTTGGACGGCTTGTCGATTTGCGCGAAGACCTCCGGCAACAAGATCATCGAAGAAGCGCTGATGAACGCGCGGATTAGTATCAGCGGAGGCAAAACCATCGCCGATCCACTGACCGCGAGCCAGGTGTTTCCCAAAATGGTCACCCACATGATTGCCGTCGGAGAATCCACCGGAGCATTGGATGCCATGCTGGGAAAGATCGCCGACTTTTACGAGGATGAGGTCGATCAGGCGGTCGCCTCTCTGACGTCACTGCTTGAACCGCTGATGATGGTCTTCTTGGGCATCGTGATCGGGTTCATTGTCATCGCGATGTATCTGCCCATTTTCAAAATGGCATCGGCGATTGACTAAGCTGAAGCACCCATCGCAAGGCTTCTTCAATGCCTCACCCCACTGGGTAGGCATCTTTTAACCGCGACAACTGATGGACGCGTTGCGCGCCAGGCTTCATTGGTTGATGGGGCTGCGGGTGGCGTTCGTCACCCTGATGCTGGGTGTGTCCCTTGTCTTTGAAGCAGCCGGGACCCGTGTAGAAACTTTCTATGCACTGATTGTCCTGACCTACGCCCTCACGATTCCTTCCGCCCTGCTCCTCCGGACGGTTAAAACCCCGTCCGCTCTCACAACCTTTTTTGGGACACAAGTAGGCATCGATTTCCTGTTGGAAACGATCCTCGTCGCGCGTACCGGGGGAGTCGAGAGCCCGTTCGCGGTCCTCTATGTCATCACCGTGGCCGTCGCCAGCTTGATCCCGCAACGCCGGGTTGGGCTCTTTGCCGCCTGCACCTGCATCATTGTGTTCGGCGTCGTCACCAATGCGCAGCTCTACGGACTGGCTTCGAGCTGGTCCGGCCAGATTGGCCACATCAGTGCCGCATCAATGCTGCAAACCTTTGCGGTCTATGCCTTGGCTCTGCTCGTCGTCGGCCTGTTGAGCGGAACCTTGGCGGAGCAGCTCCATCTGGCCGATCAATCCTTGCGCGAGAAGGAACAGGGATTGACCCGGCTCCAGGCCTTTCACGAGAACATCGTCCGAAGCATCAGCAGCGGGGTGTTCACGGCCGATGCCACCGGCGCGGTCACCTCGTTCAACCCTGCGGCGCGGGAAGTGACGGGCTATGCGGTCGGGCAAGTGCTGGGACGGTCCTGGCGTGAAATCTTCAATTGGCATCCGAACGAGTCGTCAGACGAGGGACCAGCCCTGGCCGTACCCGCCATGACGCGGTTTGAAGTGGAATGCAAGGACGCCAATGGGGACCGCCTTGTGCTCGGCATGACGGTCTCGCCCTTACACGAACAAGATGAACCGCACGGATTGGTTGGAGTCTTCAAGGATCTGACGCAGATCCGGGATCTCGAGGAAGAAATGCGTCGCAAAGAATGGCTCGCCAATCTTGGCGAGATGTCGGCCGGTATGGCACACGAAATCAGGAATCCCCTCGGGGCATTGGCCGGCGCGATGCAAATGCTGCGCAAGGAAGCGATTTCCGACGTCACCGATCGACGACTCATGGACATCGCCGTCCGCGAAGCCACGAGACTCGACGCCATCATCACCGAATTTCTTCAGTATGCGAGGCCGCCGGCGCTCGACTTGGCCGAGCATAATATAGACAAAATTCTTGCCGAGACGTTGGATCTAGTACAACATGAAGCGCGGAACAGAAAACGGATCACGATCGCAACGTCATTGGCCGGGGGGGCCCTCTCGGCCCAAGTGGACCAAAACCAGATGCGGCAAGTGTTTTGGAACCTCGCCACGAATGCGTTTGATGCTATGCCGGATGGCGGAAAGCTGACCATCACGACTGGGTCTCGTCACATTGATGCTGGGGGGCGCAAAGGCGATGTCGTTGAAATTGCCTTTCAGGACACAGGAGAAGGCATTGCGCCAGGAAATCTGGACAAGATTTTTCTCCCTTTTTTCACGACAAAGAAAGAAGGCTCGGGTCTGGGGCTCGCCGCAGTCCATCGCATCGTCGATCTCCATGGCGGCTGGATTAAGGTGGAAAGCCCGCCCCAGCAGGGGACCCGCTTTGTGGTGTGCCTGCCCCGCTCCGGAGGCAATGGCGTGCGGTTATGGCATGAGGGACGAACACCGTGGAAAAGATCTTAGTCGTCGATGACGAGAAGAGCCTGCGCGAAGTCATGAGCATCATGCTCAAGCGAGCGGGCTACGAGGTGACCGAAGCTTCCGATGGCGAGCAAGCCATCGGCCAGGTCAATAGAGAGATTTACGATCTCGTCATTACCGATCTTCGCATGCCCAAGGCTGACGGAATGGATGTCCTCAAGGCAGTGAAATCGTCCTCCCCCGAGACGGTGGTGCTGGTGGTGACCGCCTTCGGCACGGCGGATTCGGCCGTCGAAGCAATGAAGCAGGGCGCTTACGATTACCTCACCAAGCCGTTTCAGGTGGACGAGGTTCAGCTCATCATCCGCAATGCCCTCGAGAAACGCCGCTTGTCGACCGAGAACATGCTGCTCAAGCGCGAAATGGCCAGTCAGTCGTCGTTCGCGCAGATTGTCGGGCAAAGCGAAGCCATGCAAAAAGTCTTCGACGTCGTTCGCAAGGTGGCTGATTCGAAAAGCAACGTCCTCATCTGCGGCGAAAGCGGTACGGGGAAAGAACTGGTTGCCCGAGCGATCCATTACAACAGTGCGCGCAGCCCGATGCCCTTTGTTGCCGTCAATTGCAGTGCCGTTCCCGAGACGTTGCTTGAGAGCGAACTGTTCGGCCATATGAAGGGTTCCTTCACGGGAGCCGTGGCGAACAAGGCAGGCTTGTTCGAGATCGCCAACGGTGGAACAATTTTCCTGGACGAAATCGGCGACACGACGCCGGCGATCCAGGTCAAGCTGCTGCGCGTGATTCAGGAGCGCGAATTCCGTCGGGTCGGCGGCACGCAAGACATGAAGGTCGATGTGCGCGTGGTCGCGGCGACCAACCGCGATCTCGAAAAGGCCGTCGCAGACGGATCGTTCAGAGAAGATCTGTACTACCGTCTGGATGTGATTCCCATCCGCCTTCCCCCGCTTCGACTTCGAGCGGGCGATATTCCGTTGCTCGTTGCGCATTTCCTGGAAAAATTTGCCCAAGAAAGCGGGAGGGGGGCCCCGACCCTGACGACGGAAGCCATGCACGTTCTCTTGGGGCATGAATGGCGCGGCAATGTGCGGGAACTCGAGAATCTGATCGAACGAGTCGTCGCCTTTTCAACGGGCACGACGGTCACCGACACCGACATCCGCGGGTGGTTGCATCACGCGGTCACTCCTCAGCAGTCGCAAGGGATCCCGACAGATTTGCCCGAAGACGGACTCGACCTGGAAGGCCTCATCAACGGCATCGAGAAGGATCTCCTCATGAGAGCGTTGGAACGCTCGAAATGGGTGAAGAAAAAAGCGGCCCGCTTGCTCAAACTCAATACGAGGTCATTCCGCTATCGGTTGGAGAAGTATGCTATAAAAGGAGGCCGTGACTAAGGGTCAGTCAGCATCCCTTCCTCCAGACACTCCCGTCACCGTTCATGCTCCTGCCAAAGTCAATTTGATCCTTCGCATTTTGGATCGACGCCCCGACGGCTATCATAACCTCTGGTCGATCATGCACACAGTCGCGCTCGAAGACGCGGTGACGATGCGCGCTTCCTCGCAGCGCGGGATCAGGCTGGCCTGTAATGTGGGGGGTCTGTCCGTCGATCATACCAATCTTGTCTGGAGGGCAGCGTCAGCGGTTCTCGATCGCGCGCAGCTGTCGGTCGGAGTCGACATCGAGCTTTATAAGCGGGTCCCGATGGGAGCCGGACTGGGCGGAGGAAGCAGTGATGCGGCGGCAACTATTTTGGGTCTCAATCAGTCGTTGCAGCTCGGATGGTCGAGGGAGAAGATGGCTGAAGTCGGCCAGGCGTTGGGCAGCGATGTCGCGTTCTTCCTGTTTGCGCCCTCAGCGATCGTCAGCGGCCGGGGCGAATCGGTGAGACCGGTCACCATCGAAGGGGGCCGCTGGATTGTGCTGGTCAAGCCTACGTTTGGGATCGAGACGAAATGGGCGTACCAGGAATTGGCGGCCACAAGAGCCGCAGTGCGCCAGCTGTCCGCCGATCATGGCGAACTCGACCGGCGCGACCGGCTCACATGGGGCCAGGTGGCAGCCAGTGTCGAAAATGATTTTGAGATTCCCGTATTTACCAAACATCCCCAGCTTGGAGAGATCAAACGCTTTCTGCTGAAGCGAGGCGCTCAATTCGCCCTCCTGTCCGGCAGCGGCGCGACGGTTTTTGGGCTCTTCGAAGAGGAGTCCACGGCGCGACGTGCAGGTGCCGAGCTGGCGCAGGACGCAGAGCTCAATCTCTTCGTCGTTCCAACATGTTCCGGGCCGCTCAGCATGTCATAGGATTCTCCCCAGGAAGCCGCACTCGGTTGACAAGCTTCCCCGATTTCCGTTACAGTTCAGCCTCTTAGTTGGCTTCCTCAACAGCGCGCAGCAAATGAAGGTGGCGGGTTCGAGACTACGCCCACCGACGCCCGCCGTCGAGACGAACCACGTACGAGCAACACTTCCTGTTCCAGGCACGGGGAATTAATCGAGGGGATCGATGAGCAGAGAATTGATGATTTTCTCTGGCAATGCGAACCTCGCCCTCGCTCATGAGATTTGTGCCTACCTCGGCGCGAAGCTCGGCGAGGCGACGGTCTCGTCGTTCAGCGATGGAGAAATCCGCGTCAAGATTGAAGAAAACGTGCGCGGTGCGGATGTCTATGTGGTGCAATCCACCTGCAGTCCCGTGAACGACTCTCTCATGGAGTTGCTCATCATCATCGATGCCTTGAAACGTTCCTCGGCGTACCGCATCACGGCCGTCATACCGTATTTTGGATATGCCAGGCAGGATCGGAAGGATCAGCCGCGTGTGCCCATCACGGCAAAGCTCATCGCGGATCTCATTACGACGGCGGGTGCGGACAGGGTCCTGACCATGGATCTGCACGCCGGACAAATCCAGGGCTTTTTCAACGTTCCTGTGGACCACCTCTATGCCTTGCCGGTGATCTTGGATTACATCACCAAGAAGAAGGTCAGCGATCTCGTGATCGTGTCGCCAGACGCCGGGGGCGTGGAACGAGCCCGTGCATTTGCCAAGCGGCTACAGGCAAATCTGGCCATCATCGACAAACGACGAGAAGGCCCGAACCAGACGCAGATCATGAACATCATCGGAGACATCAAGGGAAAGAGCGCACTTCTACTGGACGACATGGTCGATACGGCGGGAACGATTGTGCAAGGGGCTCAGGCCTGTGCGGACAAGGGCGCACGGGAGGTGTGGACCGCCTGCACGCACGCCGTGCTCTCGGGGCCTGCACTCGAGCGTCTTCAGCAGTCATGCCTGACGCAAGTCATTACGACGAACACGATTCCATTACAGGACAAGCAGCGATTGTGCCCGAAAATTCATCAATTGTCAGTGGCGCCGCTGCTCGGTGAGGCGATCCGACGCATCCATGCGGATGAATCGGTCAGTTCGCTGTTTGCATAGACAGCGTCAAGAGAGCGAAGGGGACGGAGGAGTATCATGAAATTCGATTTGGCAGTGACGGTGAGAGAGAAATCCGGAAAAGGCGCGGCGCGTCAACTTCGCCGGAGCGGAAAGGTTCCCGGCGTGCTGTATGGCCAGGGTGAATGTGTGTTGTTGACGATCGAGCCGGAACCATTGACCAAGATCTTGAAGTCCCAGGCGGGAAGTACGGCCTTGATTACGCTGACGATCAATGGAGCTAAAGCCAAGGCCAAGCGGACCGCGCTGCTGCGTGACTTTCAGGTGGATCCAGTGGAAGGCAATGTGTTGCATGCCGACCTCTTCGAAATCTCGATGGACAAGCCGATTCGTGTCAAGGTGCCGGTTCATGTGATCGGAGGTACTCCGGCCGGCGTCAAGGAAGGCGGCATCCTTCACTACAATACGCGTGAACTGCATGTCGAATGTTTGCCAGGCGCGCTGCCGGACCGCATCGAAGTGGATGCGTCTGGGCTCAGCATCGGGCAGGGGATTCACCTCAAGGAGATGGCGAAGCTCGAAGGCGTTCGGTACCTCGACGATCCGGATCAGATGGTGGTCAGCGTGGCCGTGCCGATGTCCGATGCCAAGCTCGAGGCGCTACTGACGAGCCAAGCTGCCGGCCCTGAGGGGGCGAAAGAGCCGGAGGTTGCGGTCAAGGGCAAGGCAGCGGCAGAAGGGGCGGAAGTCGCCGCTGCTCCCAGTGCAGCAGCTGCTGCTCCGGCAGCCGGTGCTGAAGCCAAAGCGGGAGAGAAGAAAGAAGGCGCCGCTGCCGCGGCTGCTCCGAAAGCCGAAAAGAAAGAAGCCGAGAAGAAGAAATAACGTTGCGCCTCATCGTAGGACTGGGCAACCCGGGCGCGGCCTATGCCCAGACCCGTCACAACGCCGGCGTCTGGGTTGTGGAACGGGCGGCGGCACGATGGGCGGGTCGTCTTGTCAGGCGAGGCACGGCTCAGCGATCGTCCGTTCGCCACGGCTCCCAACTGATCGAATTGGCCGGGACGCTCGATTTCATGAATGTGACGGGCGCGCCGCTCAAGGGTCTTCTCCGCGAGTACCAACTCACCACGGATGATCTCATTCTCGTGCATGACGATCTGGATCTCGAGCCGGGCCGCCTGCGCATCAAGCAGGCAGGAGGGCATGGCGGTCACAACGGCATTAAGTCGGTGATCGACGCACTGGGAACCGCCCAATTCGTCAGAGTCAAAATCGGCATCGGGCGTCCGGCGCCGGGTCAGGACTCCGCGGACTACGTCTTGGAAACTGTCACGAAGGAGGAGATGGAGGTCATCGAACCCTGTCTCGAGCGCGCCGTGGATGCCCTCGAGGTGCTGATTCACCGTGGGACGGAGCCTGCCATGAATCAATTCAATGTCCGAGAACGCGGCAACGACACCGAGGAATAAGCGATCTGGAGTCTGAATCTGTGAACAGGCAGCCTGGTACGACAGCACCTAGCATCCCCCATTCATAATAATTCACCATTGAGCCTTAACGTATGGCACTCTGCTGCGGCATGATCGGATTGCCCAATGTCGGGAAGACGACGGTCTTCAACGCCCTGACAGCCGCCGGCGCACTGGCGGCCAACTATCCGTTTGCAACCGTCGATCCCAATACTGGGATTGCACTGGTGCCGGATCCCCGTCTGCGCACATTGACGGACATCTTCAAGTCCAAGAAAACCACGTATAGCACGCTGGAAGTCCGCGACATTGCCGGACTGGTTGAAGGCGCCAGCAAGGGCGAAGGACTGGGCAATCAATTCCTGGGACACATCAGGGAAGTCGATGCCTTGTTGCATGTGGTGCGCTGTTTTCAGGGAAGCGATGTCGTGCACGTGAGCGGCAGCGTGAATCCCCTGAGAGACATCAGCGTCATTGAAACCGAACTGATGCTGGCGGACCTTGAAACACTCGATCGCCGGAAACAGAAAACCGAGAAAAAGGTTCGTGCCGGAGATAAAAAAGCGGGCTTTGAAGTCGAATTCCTCACGAGGCTAATGGCACTGCTCGACAAAGGGCAGTGGCTGGGCAACTTGAGCTATACGCCCGAGGAGCGGCTCCTCCTCAATGAGTGCCAGCTGCTCGCCGCGAAGCCGGTGCTCTTTGTGGCCAACGTGTCGGAAAACCAGAGCGCCGATGCCATGATGGTCAATACCGTCCGAGATTTTGCAGAAAAGCGCTCGGCCCGTGTGGTCACGATCTGCGGACAGCTTGAAGCTGAGCTGTCAACGTTACCAGACGAAGAGCGGGCGGACTTTCTCCGTGAAATGGGATTGACCGAGTCAGGCCTCGTTCGCCTGACTCGGGAAGCATACGCACTGCTCGATCTCATTACGTTTTTCACCGCCGGAGAAACTGAATCGCGTGCCTGGCCTATTCCGAAGGAGACGAAGGCGCCTCAAGCGGCCGGTAAGATCCACTCGGATATGGAGCGTGGCTTCATCCGGGCCGAAGTCTATCATTACGATGATCTGCTGGCCTGTGGATCGGAAGCCAAGGTGAAAGAAAAGGGGCTGTTCCGCTTAGAAGGAAAGGATTACCTCATCAAGGAAGCGGACGTCGTATACTTCCGTTTCAACGTGTGATCGAGGTATGAATCAGTTCGAACCAGAGGCCACGTACGTCAGATGGATGTTTGTGCGCGAATGTGTGATCGTCGCCGTCTGGTTGGCTGCGCTTCTCCTTATCAATTCATCCGATGTGTCTGCACAGTTGCGGCTCGAATCCCTGGCCGTGAGGGGAGGCCTGAGTGGCAGTTCAGTCATAGGAGAAGAACAGCAGACTGATTTCAATCAAGTGGATCTTGCGCTAACAGCGCGGCTTCCCTGGGAGTGGAACGTCGGGACCGGCTGGATCATCAAGACCCGCCTGCTGACCTCTGCAGGGGTGCTCCGTGGATCTGACGAGCTGAACGGAGTCTTCACGCTGGTGCCTTTGGATGTCATCTTTGGTCGAAAGGACGGCTTAATATCCATCGATATGGGGGTCGGCGGGGCCTTACTCACTGACTACAAGTTTGGCAATCAGAATTTCGGCGGTCCCTTTCAGTTTGTGTGGACGTGGGGTGCGACCAGCCGGTTCGCCGGGCCGTTCGGCGCCGGCTATCATTTTCAACATTACTCCGATGCGACGATCTACGGATCTGAGAGCCGTGGGGTCGATCTGCACCTTTTTGAAATTATCTATTGGTTTGAAAGCGGCCGATAAGCGGGCGCTGGCTTACGCCGCGAGGGAATGGATGATACGCGTAGAAGGATCGGTATCGGCCTTCAGTGTGATTCGCATCTGTGCAAGCGCCGATCGGTTACGGTCAGCATCGAGCGACACGACGCAATCGGCAGGGATGGCCACATGAAACTCCCGCATATAGGCATCGGCGGCGGTAAACAAGACGCAATTGTCGCCAGCAATGCCGGTAATAATCACGCGACCCACCTCGAGATACTGCAGCAGCAATTCAAGCGGCGTGGCATAAAAGCCTGAGTGCTTCGGTTTCAAGACACAATAGTCATCGTCTTCAGGGAGAAGCATCCGCGCGATCTGCTTCCCGCGGCACTCCTCCTCCAAACAGCGGGCCACCAGCATTCGAAAATCGGATTGCCATCTTCCAAAGTTATCGTTCACGTACAGGACGGGCAATCGCGCTTCCTTCATGCGCCGTTTCAAACCGGCGATGTGCCGAGCCGCCTGTTCGACGGCCGGCATCACCCGGTCGGCGCCGTCGAATGAGAATTCGTTGATCATATCGATGATGAGGAGACACGTTCGAGTCCGAGGTCGTGTGAGCGGTTTGTCTGCCCTACGCGGCCTTGAGCTGTAAGTGCAGCCGGATGCTTCGAAGGTCTTCGACGAAACCCCGGTATTCGCGCTCTCGTTCCACCGGGTCAGGATGCCGAAGCACGGCTGAGGGGTGAACGGTGACGAAGACGATCGGGGCGATCGAGGTGCTCCATGGTCGTCCTCTCAGTTCGTTGAGCCGTACCGCCTTGCCGAAGGCGGCTTGGGCGGCAGTGGCTCCCAGACAGATGATCACGCGTGGTTTCACCACCGCTATCTCTGCTTCAAGCCACGGCCGGCAGGCAGCGATCTCCGTCGCCGACGGTTTCTTGTGCTTGCGACGCTTGCCCTGGGGTTCCCATTTGAAGTGCTTCACGGCGTTAGTCACGTACAGGTCTCGCCGGGCAATTCCGGCTTCGGCGAGCGCCTTGTCCAGGGTCTTTCCCGCCGGACCCACAAATGGACGACCTGCCCGGTCTTCCTGATCGCCTGGCTGCTCTCCGACGAACATCATTGACGCGCGGCCGGCCCCTTCGCCAAAGACTGTTTGGGTGGCGCACTTGTAGAGATCACATCCGGTACAGCCGGCGGCGGATTCCCGTAATTGAGCCATGCTCAGCTGAGCGGGGAGGAATGTGCGGGCGGACCGGGCAAGGCGTCGCATGGGTCATCATACCACGGTTGGAGGGGGGGAGAGTCGTCCGCTCCAGCCTCCAGCCAGCGAAGATCGAGCACCGTGAGCGTGACGACGCCGAAGGATTCTTCGACGAGTCCCTGTATGACGTAGACCCGGTTGGAAGACAGGAGATGGCTGCAACGACGATACACATCGGGAAAGAGTGTGGCGTCGTAGAGGGCGGTGTGATCCTCGAGCGTGATGAATTCCATCGCCAGGCCGCGTTTGGTTTCAACCGGCTTCTCCGTGATGAGCCATCCCACCATGGTGATACGGTTGCCGATATACCGGTGCATCTGCGAGGCAGGTACCGGCTGCAGCCGCTCGATCGACTTGCGATAGAGCGTTAAGGGATGGCGGCTGGCGAGAAAACCAAACGACTCAATTTCATGAGCCTGCTTTTGAGAGGACGGATAATCATCCGGGACGGGGAGCGGACCTGATCCCGCGCCGGTTCCCGCATACAGCCGCCACAGCAAGGCCGGTCTTGTCAGCTCACCTGAGAGAGAGTCCAGGCAGCCGGCGCGAACCAGCGCGCGGGCATGCCCGGCCTCGGGCTTCACCCGTCGCAAGAAATCCTGAAATGAGCGATAGGGGCCTCTCTCGTTGCGCTCTGCCATGATCGTGGTGCCGAGCCCTTTCGGGATGGTTTTCACTAGCATCAAGCCGATCCGCAGGCAGTCTCCTTCGCCACAGTAGACCCAGTCACTGGCATTCACGTCCGGCGAGAGAATTGCCAGCCCCATGCGCCGTGCTTCGGAAAGGTAGGCGAAGGTCGAATAAAAGCCGCCTTCATTGCTGAGGACGGCTGCCATAAATTCTGCAGGATAGTGCGCGCGGAGGTAGGCAGACTTGAATGAGACCTGGGCGTAGCTGGCTGAATGGGGCTTGCAAAAACTGTAGCCGGCGAAGCTCATGATCATCGTCCAGATCTTGTCGATGGTGGCGGGGGAAGCGCCGTTGTTTTTGGCGCCGAGGCAAAACTGATGATAGTAGTCCCGCAGCTGCCGGTGTTTATGTTTCTTGCTGATGACCTTTCGGAGTTGATCCGCATCCTCGAGGGAAAAATCGGCGAGCGCCATGGCCACCTTCGTGACGTCTTCCTGATAGACCATGATGCCATGGGTCTCTTCCAAAATGGATTCGAGCAACGGATGCAGCGGGACATGCGATTGTCCATGCGCGCGCCGGATGAAGTCGTTCACAAAGGTAATTGCGGCTGGCCGGACCAGCGACGACACCACCACCAGATAATCGAAGACGTCAGCCGAGGCGAGACGGTCGGACGGCATGCCGCTCCAGAGCTTTCTGAGCAAGAGCCTGGTGGCCGGAGATTCGATGTAAAAACAACCGATGGTGTCGCCACGTCGGATGAGGTCCTGCGTGGCGTTATCATCCAGTGGATCCCAACTCGCATAGTCGATGACGCGCCCCGTGTGACGGGCTACGGCGGCAATGGCGTCACGGATGACGGCCAGCGACCGGTTCCCCAACAGATCAATCTTGACGAGTCCCGCGTCCTCCGTTTGATCCTTTTCCCACTGAATCACCGGCAACCCCTTCACAGTAAACTCGACCGGCACATACCGCCGGATGTCGTCGGGCACGATCACGACCCCGCCGCAATGCATGGAAAGATGGCGAAAATGGTTTTGCGCGCCAAGGGCGTCTGCGAGGATGGCCGGCCACGGCGTGTGAAGATTCAGCGTCCGGCAGAGCCGATTCACCCATTGTTCGTTGGTCGGGACTTCGACAAAGTGCAGAAGATCTTGTTGCCGGATGACACGCGCGGCGACCGCCGTGATTTCGGCTGCGGGGATTCCATGGACTTTGGCCGTTTCCCGGATCGCGGCCCGGAAGCCGAGACTGTTTTGATTCGCCACCATGGCCGCCTGGCGTTCACCGTATTGTCGGAACACCCAGTCGAGAATCGGATCCCGCTCGTCCCACGGAAAATCGATGTCGATGTCGGGCGGGTCTTTCCGGCCGGGATTGAGAAACCGCTCGAAGAACAAATGATGTTTGAGCGGGTCGACATGCGTGATCTGGAGGCAGTAGGACACGATCGAAGCGGCCACCGACCCTCTACCGCACGTCCGGGGTGCCTGACGGATGATTTCCTCCACCACGAGAAAGTAATGGGCGAAACGTTTCTGCCGGATGACGGACAACTCCTTTTCGATTCGTTCACGAACTTCGCGCGATAGGCTGCCATACCGTCCGAGAGCGCCTTCATAGGTTTTCTCTTTCAGGAGAGCAAAAGCCTCCTCATCCTTCATCCGGCGGAAGGCAGGGAAAATGGTGTCGCCGAAACGCCAATCACTATGGCAGGTTTCGGCGATGCGGACAGTGTTCTCCAACGCTTGAGGAACGTGGGGGAAATGCCGGGCCATGCGGGCGCCAGACATCAGCCATTGTGCGGGTGTGCCGCACATGTCGTCCGATAACCGTGAGAGCGTCGTATTCATCGCGATCGCGCGCAACAACCGATGCGTTGAATATTCCTCCCCTCGTGAAAAGTACACGCGATTGGTGGCGACAGGGGGAAGACCGAGGCGACGGCTGAGCAACAGCGTGTGATGCATCACCGGCCCCGGCGTCAATTCCACATAGAGATCGTCACGGGATTCCGCCGCCCATATCAGGAGGGCCGACTCATCGTCGGTCGCCACAATCAGGCCGTCCCGGAAACGCGACACGGCTCGAAAAAAATCGAACGACGGGTTTCCATGCCGTTCCGATAAGAGGCGACACAGCGAGGCGTAGCCGTCCGGTGTTTTGACCAAGAGGAGTGCCCGGTGATCAGCGGTCGTCAACTCGGCGCCGAGCAAGGGGCGAAGACCCTGCTGTTTGGCCTCTTCCACAAATCGGATGGCGCCGTACAATCCATTCGTATCGGTCAAGGCCAGGGCAGGAAATCCGCATCGTCGGGCCGAGTGGCACAGCGCTTCCAGCGACGACACGCCGCGCATGGCCGAATACTCGGAATGGACGTGCAGGTGTATGAACACAGGCATCATCGCAGGGTGTTCCCCCAGCACAAAGCATGCTCGCCGAATTTCGCTCGAATCGCATCCAGGGCGGCGGACAGCCGATGCGACGCGGACGGCACGGATGCCGCCTCGTCATAGAGCGACAGTTGCTCGGCCGGCGACTCCAGCCTATCGATCTGCAGCGTCAGGCGTGTGACCCGCACCCGCCGGCGAAGACACCGGTAGAAGAGACGGGTGAGCACCGGTTGAAGGTCCGTTTCCCAGCATGTGCCATGCGGCAATCGTTCATGCGCCATGCGCTCGACGTGGTCGCTGTGCCGGAGGAAAAGCCGCAGACGTCGACACACCCGCTGTTGCTGTCGAAGCGTGGCGCAGAGCGCCTCCAGCAGTCCATACAGCCGTCCGAGCAGGAGAGGATCGTCCACTTCGTCAGGATCGAGAGGGAGCGTCCGTTCAATCATCGGCTGTGCAGCCGGCGGGTGAACCGGCGAAGGATCGATGCCCAACGCCCAGTTCTGCAGGAGCGTGGCGGACGTGCCGAAGACGGTTTCCAATTGCGCCAGCGAGACCGAGGCGATCGCACCGAGTGTGCGAAGATTCAAATCCTCCAGTCGCTGGACGATCAGTGACGTCGAACTGCGGGAGAGACCGGGAAGCAACATGATCGGCAGGGGAGCCAGAAACGGCGGTTCCGAGCCGGGATGAATCCAAAGGACTTGTGGCGGCCGTTTCATGGTAGCGGCAGCCAACTGTGAGACGAGCTTGCTGCCGGCCAATCCGATCACGCTCTCCCATCCCTGGTGACGGGTCAGTTCCCGTCCGATACGGGTGGCGGTATCGATGGGCGGACCGAAAAGCCGTGTCGTGCCGGTAAAGTCGAGAAACAACGAGCCCGGTCGAATGGATTCCCATGCCGGCGCACAGGAGAATACTCGCTGTTCGAGTTCGCGATGTGCAGCCTCCACACGCGACGAGTCCGGAGGCACGATTCGTAGTGCCGGACACATCATCCGCGCTAGTTCGACCGACATGCCAGGCTGGAGGCCCTCTGCTGATGCCTCGGGAGAAACTTCCCGAATCAATGCCCGCGAAGTGTGAACAGGGGCCACGGCCACCGGTCGGTTTCGCAGTGCCGCGTTTTGAGCGCGCGCCAGCGCAATTTCGAAAGAGGGGATGTACAAACAAGCGATCTGCCGTTCCATTATCACAAGGCGTCTTGTTGTATCCAATGGTTACAAATGGTCGAGGCGAAGTCAATTCCGAAAAAACCCTATTTGCATCAGCCGCTTGGGCTGTGTTACGTTCTCCCCCTTCGCACCGCTTAGACGGCTGCGCCTACACCTCGCTCCGGACACGTTCCGGGGCCTTTGTCCAGGAGGATCCCTGCATGGAGCTCTACGAGTCTCTCTTCATTATTCGTCCGTCCGTCTCCGATGAGGAGACAAATGCGCTCATCGAGAAGATGAAAGGTGTCGCTGAGAGAACCGGCGCCCAGTTCATTAAATCTGAAAATTGGGGCCGCAAGAAACTGGCCTATGAAGTGCGGCGTGAGCGAAAAGGCACGTACGTGTACTTTTATTTCAAGGCGCCGAACAACACGGTCGGCGAGCTGGAGCACGCCTACCGCCTGGAAGACAACATCATCAAGTTCCTCACGGTTCACCTCGAAAAGGAACTGGTGCCGCGTCGCGTTGAGGCACCGTCCGAGGAGTTCGCTGGTGGCCGGGTTTAACAAAGTCATCCTCATCGGAAACCTCACCCGCAATCCCGAACTGAGGTACACACCGAGCGGAACCCCGGTCGCCTCCTTGGGATTGGCGGTGAGCCGGCGGTACAAACAAGGTGATGATCTGAAAGAGGAAGTGTGTTTTGTGGACATTGTCGTGTTCGGCAAGCAGGCCGAGCACTGTGGGCAGTATCTGAGCAAGGGAAACGGTGTGATCGTGGACGGACGGCTGCAGCAGCGACGGTGGGAGACCGAGGACGGCCAAAAACGCAGCAAGCATGAAGTTGTCGCGCAGTCCATCACTTTTTTGCCGAAACGCGGTGACGGCGGTGGCGCCCATACCGGCGGCAGTGATACTCCCATGCAGCAGGAGGATCCGCATTACGAATACGAAGAACCGCAATAACTGTGAGGGAGATTATGGAACGGGAACGTGCCGGGAGTGGTGGACGGGGTGATGGGGGCGGTGGAGGCCGGTTTTTTCAACGGCGCCGGCCATGCCGGTTTTGCATTGAAAAGGGCTCCATTGATTTCAAGGACGTCGGGCTCTTGCGGAATTTTCTGACCGAGCGCGGTCGGATCGTGCCGCGCCGCATTTCGGGCAACTGCCTTGGCCACCAGCGCGAGCTGACGACAGCAGTGAAGCGGGCACGGCACATTGCCCTGATCAGTTTCGCCGAAGAGCGCTAGACGTTGGGGATGGCTATCTTTACAGGGATGACGATGGGAGTGCTCACACCGCTGGTGTCGGACATTACAGCAACAGGGCTTTCGTTGGTTGGCGATGTCACGGCCGAGGAGCTTGAGCTTGCCGAAACCGATGCGATTCTCCGCGGTCCGGTCTCGGTCAGTCTGGATTTGATGAAGGCCGACGACATGATTGCCGTGACCGGTGTCCTCGAAGGTACGGTGGTTCGCCAATGCGTTCGGTGTTTGAAGGAGTACGACGATGCGGTGGCGTTTTCGGTGCATGCCGCTTTTGCCCGCGAAGGCAAAGAGTCGAAGGTCGGTGCACGCCAATCGAAACCGGGCGAGCCTCGCAAGGGACGGCCGGGAGCAACAAAAACCGAAGCAGATGTCGAAGCCGAAGACGAAGGCGATGACCGATATTTTTATCAAGGCGACCACATCGAGCTCGCCCCCATGCTTCGAGAACATATAATTCTCGCGTCGCCGATGCAGCCGCGTTGTCGGGAGAATTGCGTCGGACTCTGCGCGCGATGCGGGAAGGACTTGAACGAAGGACCCTGTCAGTGTCCTGCGGAAGCGCCTTCAACGGCGATTCGGGTCATCCGAACCTCAAAAACTTGATGAGTCAGCCGATGGAGGCCACGCGGCCCCTGAGGACCGGCTGTTGGAGGAAGAATCATGCCCAATCCAAAACATAAACATTCACGAGCCAGACGCGACAAGCGCCGCACGCAGAAACTGCGGGTCACCCCGCCGGGGATGTCGGTCTGTCCGCAGTGTCACGAACTCAAACTCCCCCATTACACCTGTCTGAATTGCGGGACCTATAAGGGCAAGGCCGTTATTCAAGTCGAAGAAGTCTAAACGGCCCGCCCGGCCAGGATTCGGTATTCCAGTGAAGCGCATTCGAAGCGGTCGGGCGTACAGCGCGCCGCTGCCGTATGCGCGCGTTGTGAAAATTGCCCTACTGCGCTAAGCTCTCGCCGCATCCCATGACGCTCCAGAGCACGGTTATTCATGCGGGTTCTAGCCACTTCTCGTGAGGACGTCACGGCTGTGAAGATTGCCCTCGACGCCATGGGCGGAGACCATGGTCCGGCCCCTTGCATCGAGGGCGCCCTTCAGGCTGCGCAAGAGCTCAACATTGAAGTGA
>Ga0207689_10001425_pt1 | contig 22835 bp, 23 predicted proteins | sample KBSMisM52_FD_184312 | JGI IMG/M metagenome (GOLD analysis project Ga0207689, IMG submission 184312) | Miscanthus rhizosphere microbial communities from Kellogg Biological Station, Michigan, USA - KBS Miscanthus M5-2 (SPAdes) (version 2) | ecosystem: Host-associated > Plants > Roots >... | reverse complement strand
CGTCGTTGTGACTCGACGTGCCGGCCGTGCCGCCGACCGACGCGCCGTTGTAGTTCTTGCGCAGGATGATGTTGACGACGCCGCCAATCGCATCCGACCCGTAGATCGCCGACGCGCCGTCCTTCAGCACTTCGACGCGGTCGACCGCCTCGAGCGGGATCGAGTTGATGTCGACGAAGTTGCGCAGGCCGTCGTCGGCGAGGCCGTACGTCGTCATGCGACGGCCGTTGACGAGAACCAGGGTCGAGTTGACGCCCAGGCCGCGCAGCGAGACCGCCGCCGAGCCGGAGGCGAAGCCGTTGGAGAACGACGACGGGATCGAGCCCTGGCCGTCGGCCGTGACGCCGCGCAGCACCTCTTGGATCGACTGCTTGCCGGTCTTCTCGATGTCCTGCCGCGTCATCACCTGGACCGGCGATGCCGTTTCGGTGTCCGTCCGCTTGATGTTCGAGCCCGTGACCGTCACGCGCTCGAGCGTCTGCGTACTCGACTGCTGCGCGAACGAGCTCTGGCCCGCGCTCAGCAAAACGCCGCCGCAGGCGACCATCAGCCCTGTGCAGAGCTTCGTCTTCTTCAACATGCAATTCCCCCGGTGAAAAGTTCGATCGATGATCGATAGACCCCGGCCCCACAGCGCGAAGACGTGCCAATCTTGTGAACGGCACACGACACACTGAAAAGGCGTGTAAATGAATTGTCATGGGCCCCCCCACGCACGCCCCTTCAGGGAATCCCCCTATCGCGTCGACGCGAGGCTGATCGCGCCGTCCCGGGACGAGGCCAAGGAACTTCGCCGCGCCCCGCTGACAGAGGGAAATTCGAGGGGATGCAGGTATCGCGAGCGACTCGCCGCTCGCCCGCGAGGCGCCCCGTTTTACAAAACAGGCGTTGGCGGTTTGCAACACGCTCGGCCGCGGGCATCGCCGACGCCGCCCATTCCGCGTGGCGCGCGCGGGACGGAACTATCGCCGAGCGCGGCCGCGCTCAGGCCCAGCCGATGTACGCGTTTCGGCCGTCGACGAGCAGGCGGACGTGAGCCCCGACCGGCAGCGTCACCTTCGTCGCGATGTGGCCGAACGGCAGGCCGGTGACGATCGGGGTTCGGGTGACGGCGCGAACGCGCGCAATCGCCGCGGCGAGCGAATAGCCGCGGTCGAGCGGCGACGGCCGAAAGCCGCTCACGTCACCGACGACGATCGCCTTCTGCGCATCGAGCACGCCCGCCTGGTGCAGCTGCAGCAGATTGCGCTCGACACGGTACGGATGCTCGTTGATGTCTTCGAAGAAGAAGACGCCGCCACGGATGCGCGGCCAATGCGGCGTCGCCAGCAGCGAGTTGACGATCGTGAGGTTGCCGCCCCAGAGCGTGCCGCTGACGGCGAGGCCGTCGAAGCCCTTCTCGGTGCGAAAGCCGACCGCCTCGAGCTCGCCCGACATGGCCTCGACGAAGCAGCCTTGGGTGACGTCGTCGACGCCGCCGTCGGCGCTGCTCCTGCCGAAGTCCTCGCATGCGAGCGGGCCGGCCCAGGTGACGCCGCCGGCGTGCGCGAGCAGCCCGAGCTGAAGCGACGTCATGTCGCTCATGCCGACCCAGCGCGTCCCGGCGGCAACGCTGGCAGCGATCCGCTTCCAGTCGATCCGATCGAGCAATCGCGTCACGCCGTAGCCGCCGCGCGTTGCCAGCGCGATGCTCGGCCGCGCGGCGGCGACGCGCGCGAGCGTCGCGAGCCGCACGTCGTCTTCGCCGGCGAAGCGCTGCACGCGCGCCGTCGCCGCCTCGTCGATCTCGACCGCGAAGCCGAGCGCGGCGAGCCGCGCCGCGGCGCGCCGAAGCGGCGCCATCGAGCGCAGCGCGCCGGCCGGCGAGAAGAGCCGCAGCGTCGACGCATCGGCGCTCATCGCTCGCCGCGGTCCTTCGCCGGATCCACCTCGTGCGACTCGCCGGCGGGGATCGGCTCGTCGGCAACGTCGGGTTCGTCTGCGGATGGCGGCGCGGCGCGGCGCTGACGATAGAGCTCGCGCCGCTCGGCGAAGAACGAGCGCAGCACCTCGCCCGCTGCGTCGGCGAGGACGCCGCCTTCGACGCTCGTGTGGTGGTTGAGCGCCGTCGTGCCGAAGACGTCGATCACCGAGCCGGCGGCGCCGGCCTTCGGATCGCGCGCGCCGAAGACGACCCGCTTGACGCGCGCGTGCAGCAGCGCCATCGCGCACATCGCACAGGGCTCGAGCGTCACGAAGACCTCGCACTCGGGCAGCCGGTAGTTGCCGAGCAGGTGCGCGGCGTGGCGCAGCGCGACGATCTCGGCGTGCGCGGTCGGGTCGTGGTCCGTGATCGGCCGGTTGTAGCCGGTCGCGACGACCTGGCGACCGCCGGGCCCGTCGCGAACGATGACCGCGCCGACCGGCACTTCGCCGACCAGCCAGGCGTTCTGCGCCTGGTCGAGCGCCAGGCGCATGGCCGCTTCGTCGTGCGGCGACGGCATCAGGGATCGGCGCGGCGGTTGCGATCGGCGCCCTGCTCGAGCGCGCGCGCCGTCTCGGCGCGCGCCCGCTCCTGCAGCGCACGCGATTGCTGAGGCACCGTCGCGTTCGGGTCCGCCGCGACCGCACCGGGAAGCGCCCCGGCCGCGGCGGCAGCGTTGCGCCCCGCGCTCGCGCCGCCGCCGACGGTGTGCAGCTGGGTCTTGGCCAGCGACGCGACGACCGCGAGCACGACCACCAGCGCGAGGATTCCGAACACTGCCTTCACGTGCTCACTCTCCGAATGGCCATGCGCAAGGGTAACCAGAGCGCGATGTTCCCGCCGCCGACGGGTGACCCGCAGCGCCGCAAGTTGTGCGAACTGCACGCTGGCGATAGTCGCCGAAGGTTCTAGGCGCTGCGCGCCGCACGGACTGTGACGAGCAACAGGAAGCCGGAGAGAACGTACAGCGCGGACACCAGGTACATGCTGTAGACCGGGCTGCCGGTGCTGGCGTTGATCGCGCCGGTCACCGCCGGGCTGACTGCCGCTCCCAGGTTGCCGAGGCTGCTGATCAGCGCAATGCCGCCGGCCGCGGCCTCCTTGGACAGGTATTCCGTCGTCACCGCGAAGAACAGCGGCGTCGCCGAGGCGATTCCGATCACCGCGAAGCAAAGGCCCGCCATCGACCCCAGGAAGTTGCCCTGCGTGACCGTCGTGACCAGCAGGCCGATCGCCGCGATCGCGGTGCACGCGATGAAGTGCCAGCGGCGTTCCTTGCGCGCGTCGGAGCTGCGGCCGATCAGGACCATGCCGACGACGCCGAAGACATTCGGCAGCGCCGCATAGAGGCCGATCAGGAACAGATCGGCGATCCCCCAGCTCTTGATCAGCGTCGGCGCCCAGAAGACCATCGTGTAGGTCGCGCCGAGCAGGAAGAAATACACCAGCGACAGCATGTAGACCTTCGGATCGCGCAGCATGTGCCAGAACGAAGCATGTCCCGCGTTTGCAACCAGCGGGACGTCGTTCTCGAGGTCGTGGCGCAGCGCCCTCTTCTGGTCTTCGGTCAGCCAATGCGCCTCCTCGGGCTTGTCCTGCAGGTAGAAGAAGGCGACGATGCCGAGCACCGACGCCGGCAGGCCCTGCACGAGGAACAGCCACTGCCAGCCGTGCCAGCCGTTGGCGCCCTCGAGGTACTTCATGATGCCGCCGCACAGCGGCCCGGCGATCACGGCGACGACCGTCGTCGCCGTCATGAAGATCGCGATCATCTGGCCGCGCCGCGCCGACGGGTACCAGTAGGTGAGGTAGAGAACGATGCCGGGGAAGAACCCGGCCTCGAAAACGCCGAGCAGAAACCGCGCGATGTAGAACTGCGTCGTCGTCTCGACGAACATCATCGCCGCGGCGACGACGCCCCAGCAGAACATGATCCGCAGGATCGTCTTGCGCGCGCCGATCTTCTCGAGCATCAGGTTGCTCGGCACCTCGAACAGGAAGTAGCCGACGAAGAAGATGCCCGCGCCCAGCCCGTACGCCGCATCGCTGAACGGCAGCGTCTGCTTCATCTGCAGCTGCGCGTACCCGATGTTGATGCGATCGAGGTACGCGATCATGTAGCAGATCAGCAGCAGCGGCATGATCCGCCAGCTGACCTTCGCGTAGACCCCCTTCTCCGTCTCGAAGCTCGACGCCGGCAGGGCGTGAGATGTGGTGGGGTTCATCGTCGCCTCCGATGCGGCTTCGACCGAGCGCGCGGCGACAGGTTACTACGCTGTCGAGACCACCTCGAAAGAATTTTGAGACCGGGGCCGGCGGCCACGGGCAGGACGGCGAGCCTGCCGACTCATTCCCACTCGATCGTCGCCGGCGGCTTCGACGAGACGTCGTAAGTGACGCGGTTGATGCCGCGCACCTCGTTGATGATCCGGCCCGAGACTTTCTTCAGCAGCGCGTAGGGCAGCTCTGCCCAATCCGCGGTCATGAAGTCGCTCGTCTGCACCGCGCGCAGCGCGACGACGTGCTCGTAGGTGCGGCCGTCGCCCATCACGCCGACGCTTCGCACCGGCAGGAAGACGGCGAATGCCTGGCTCGTCAGCTCGTACCAGCTCTTGCCGCTGACGCCGTCGATCGTCGTGCGCAGCTCTTCGATGAAGATCGCATCGGCGCGGCGCAGCAGCTCGGCGTACTCGCGCCTGACCTCGCCGAGGATGCGCACCCCGAGGCCCGGCCCCGGGAACGGGTGGCGATGCACCATGTCGTGCGGCAGCCCGAGCGCGACGCCGAGCTCGCGGACCTCGTCCTTGAACAGCTCGCGCAGCGGCTCGAGCAGCTTCAGGCCGAGCGTCTGCGGCAAGCCGCCGACGTTGTGGTGGCTCTTGATCGTCGTCGCCTTCTTCGTCTTCGCGCCGCCCGACTCGATGACGTCGGGATAGATCGTCCCCTGCGCGAGCCACTTCGCCTGCTTGAGCTTCGCCGCTTCGCGCTTGAACACCTCGACGAATTCGCTGCCGATGATCTTGCGCTTCGCCTCGGGATCGGCGACGCCGGCGAGCCGGCCGAGGAACTGCTCGCCGGCGTCGATCGCGACGACACGGATGTGGCGGCGCTCGGCGAACATCTCCATCACCTGCCTGGCCTCGCCGAGGCGAAGCAGGCCGTGGTCGACGAAGACGCACGTCAGTCGGTCGCCGATCGCCTTGTGGATCAGCGCTGCGGCGACGCTCGAGTCGACTCCTCCGGAGAGGCCGAGGATCACCTCGTCGTCGCCGACCTGCTCTCGGATCATCGCGACCGCCTCGTCGATGTAGTTGCCCATCACCCAGTCGGGCCGCGCGCCGCAGATCTCGAGGACGAAGCGTTCGAGCAGCTCGCGGCCCTTCAGCGTGTGGGTGACCTCGGGATGGAACTGCACGCCGTAGAACCCGCGCGACTCGTCGGCCATGCCGGCGATCGGACAGCTCGGCGTCGACGCCATCAGCGCGAACCCGGGCGGCAGCGCCGTCACCTTGTCGCCGTGGCTCATCCAGACCTTGAGCATGCCGTGGCCTTCGGCGGTCGCGAAGTCGTCGATGCCCTGCAGCAGCCGCGTGTGGCCGCGCGCGCGCACCTCGGCGTAGCCGAACTCGCGGTGTGTGCTCGCCTCGACCTCGCCGCCGAGCTGGACCGCCATCGTGAACATGCCGTAGCAGATGCCGAGCACCGGAACGCCGAGCTCGAACACCGCCTTCGGCGCGCGCAGCTCGTGCTCCTCGTACGTCGAGGCGTGGCTGCCCGAAAGGATGACGCCCTTCGGCGCGAAGTCGCGGACGAACGCGTCATCGACGTCATTGGGGTGGATCTCGCAGAAGACGTGCGCCTCGCGGACGCGCCGCGCGATCAGCTGCGTGACCTGCGAGCCGAAGTCGAGGATCAGGATCTTGTCGTGCATGGCTGCCCGTTGTCGTTCAGCCCGGCGAGGCGACGCCGGCGGTGGCAAGCGCTTCGCGGCGGCGTCGCCGCTCGCGCCTGAAATGGCGCAGCGCGAGCACGGTCGAAGCGGCCTGCAGCGCAGCGCAGAAGTAGAACGGCGCACCGATTCGCCAGTCGCCGTGCGGCAGGTGCGAGACCGTCGCGAGCAGCGGCGCGCCGATCGCCGGCGCGAGCACCGCCATCATGCTGTTGAGCGAGCCGACCGCTCCCGCGGTGCGGCCCTGCGTCGTCGGATCGGCGGCGTTCGCTATGAGGCTCTGCATCGCCGCCGACACCGCGAAGCCGAGGACGTTGATGAAGATCACCGCGTAGAGCATCCAGCCTTCGGTGGCGGCGCCCCAGAGCACGTAGCAGATGCTCGACGAGACGAGCCCCATGATCGCCAGCCGCTGCGGCGAGAAGCGGTGCAGCAGCCGACTCAGGAAAACGCCCTGGACGAGGACCGACATCAAGCCGATCGCGAACAGCGACCAGCCGTTCTGGGTCGGACCCCAGCCGAACTTGAACGTCGTGTAGAGGACCCACGACGTATGCGTCATGAACTGCGCCAGCGCGCTCAGCGCGATGACGATGACGAGCGAGCCGACGCCCTTCAGCTCGACAAGGCCACGCAACGCGCTGATCGGATTCGCTTCGCGCAGCACGAAGGGCCTGCGCCGCTCCGGCGGCAGCGATTCGGGAAGGACGAAAAAGCCGTACAGCCAGTTGACGATCGCCAGCCCCGCCGCGAAGAAGAACGGCAGGTGCAGGCTGATGCCGCCGAGGAGCCCCCCGATCACCGGGCCGAGGATGAAGCCCATGCCGAGCATCGCGCCGAGCTTGCCGAACGCCTTCGCGCGCTCCGCCGGTGCCGTGATGTCGGCGACGTAGGCGTTCGCGACCGAGATGTTCGACTGCATCGCGCCGCTGAAGAGCCGCACGACGAGCAGCATCCAGAGCGCGGTCGCGAGGCCGGTGACGATGAAGCTGAGCGCAAGCCCGCTGAAGCCGATCAGGAGCACCGGCCGGCGTCCGTAGCGGTCGGACAGGCGGCCGAGGATCGGCGAGCCGAAGAAGTTGGCGATGCCGAAGACGATCGTCACCGCGCCGTACCAGAACGCCTGCTCGGACTGCGACGACGTGAAGGTGCCGACGAGCGGCGCGAGGACCGGAATGATGAGGCCGATCGACACCATGTCGATCAGCACCGTGATCATGATGAACGGCATCGCCGCCTGCCGTCCGGCGGCAGGGTCGCCCGGCGCGGCGGCGGGTGAAGGGCTCGTCATTCGGCGCGGTAGTTCGGCGCTTCCTTCGTGATCTGGACGTCGTGGACGTGGCTCTCGCGGATCCCCGACGACGTGATCTCTACGAATTCCGCCTTCTCGTGCATCTCCGCGATGCTCGCGCAACCGCAGTAGTGCATCGCGGCGCGCAGCCCGCCGGCCATCTGGAAGACGATGCCGACGACCGATCCCTTGTACGGCACCTGTCCTTCGATCCCTTCGGGGACGAGCTTGGCGCCGCCGACCGCGCCGGCGGTGCTCGCGTCGCCGTCCTGGCCTTCCTGGAAATAGCGGTCGGCCGAGCCCTGCTGCATCGCGCCGATCGAGCCCATTCCGCGGTAGCTCTTGTAGGTGCGGCCCTGGAAGAGGATGACTTCGCCCGGCGCCTCTTCGGTGCCGGCGAACGCGCCGCCCATCATCACCGCGTCGGCGCCGGCAGCGATCGCCTTGGCGAGGTCGCCCGAGAAGCGGACGCCGCCGTCGGCGATGAGCGGCACTCCGCTGCCGCGCAGCGCCGTCGCGACGTCGTCGATCGCCTTGACCTGCGGCACGCCGACACCGGTGACGATCCGCGTCGTGCAGATCGACCCCGGACCGATGCCGATCTTGACCGCATCGGCGCCCGCCTCGACCAGCGCGAGCGCGGCCTTGCCGGTCGCGATGTTGCCGCCGATGACCTCGACGTTCGCAAAGTTGCGCTTGACCCAGCGGACGCGCTCGATCACGCCGCCGCTGTGGCCGTGCGCGGTGTCGACGACGAGCACGTCGACGCCGGCGCGCACGAGCAGCTCGGCGCGCTCCTCGGTGCCGTCGCCGACGCCGATCGCGGCACCGACGCGAAGCTTCCCCTGCGCGTCGCGCGCCGCGTTCGGAAAGCTCGTCTGCTTGGTGATGTCCTTGACCGTCATCAGCCCGCGCAGCTCGAACGCATCGTTGACGACGAGAACGCGCTCGAGCCGGTGCCGGTGCATCAGCGCCTTGCCCTCGGCGAGCGTCGCGCCCTCGCGAACGCTGATGAGGCGATCGCGCGGTGTCATGATCTCCTTGACGGGAGCGTCGAGCCGCGTCTCGAAGCGCAGGTCGCGGTTGGTGACGATGCCGACGACCGCCTTGCCCTCGAGCACCGGGAATCCCGAGATGCCATGCGACTGCGCGAGCGCCATGACCTCGCGCACCGTCATCTCCGGCGACACCGTGATCGGATCGCGCAGCACGCCGGACTCGTAGCGCTTGACGCGCGCGACCTCGGCGGCTTGCTGCTTCGGCGTGAGGTTCTTGTGGACGATGCCGATGCCGCCTTCCTGCGCGAGCGCGATCGCGAGGCGAGCTTCGGTGACGGTGTCCATCGCTGCCGAGACGAGCGGCAGGTTCAGGCGGATGTTGCGCGAGAGCGAGGTGGCGAGATCGGTGTCGCGCGGCAGGACGCTCGAGTACGACGGCACCAGCAAGACGTCGTCGAACGTCAGCGCTTTGCCCAGAAGGCGCATGGAAAGCTCCGGGTCGCAAAAGGAAATTATAGGGAGGCAGGTGCAAAGTACCGGTTTGCGCGCCTTCGTTCGCCTGCCTGGCCGCACCCCAGGGCTACACTGCCCGGCAACTCTTCACGGTGCACCGTAGCGAATGGCCCGACCGATCGTCGTTCTGCTCGTCGCTGTCGCGGCGAGCGTCGTCGCCTTGCCAAGCGAGGCGCAGTGGAAGTGGCGCGACAAGTCCGGCCACGTGCAGTACAGCGACCTGCCACCGCCGTCGGGCATCTCCGACCAGGACATCCTCGCGCGGCCGAGCCCGACCGCTCGTCGTTCGACGCCGACCGCGACCGCCACCGCGGCGCCGCAGGTTGCGGCGGCGAGCGCGTCCGGCGCCGGTGCTGCCGCGTCGGCACCGCGCAACACCGCCGACGCCGAGCTCGAAGCGAAGCGCAAGAAGGCCGAGGCTGATGCGGCCGCCAAGGCCAAGGCCGACCAGGAGCGCGTCGCCGCGCTGCGTGCCGACAACTGCACCCGTGCCAAGTCTCAGCTGACGACGCTCGAGAGCGGCATCCGACTCGCGCAGACGAATCCGAAGACCGGCGAGCGCGAGTTCCTCGACGACAAGCAGCGCGCCGACGAGGTCCGCCGCACGCGCGACGTGATCGCCGAGAACTGCCGGCAGTAGCTTCTCAGCGCGCCGCCCGGCGCGCCTTCGCCACGCGGCGCCGCCGCGCTTCCTGCGGATCGACGGCCAGCGGCCGATAGAGCTCGACGCGGTCGCCGTCGCGAAGCACCGTCGCCGCGCCCGTCGCCTGCCCCCAGATGCCGACGCTCGGTTCGCCGCTCGCGAGCTCCGGCCAGCGATCGAGGACGCCGCTCGCGCGCACCGCATCCCACGCCGTCGCCGGCGCCGGCAGCTCGACGTCGATCTCGAACGCCTCGCCGGCGCGCGGGCTGCAGGCGACGGCGACGTGCAGGGTCGGCGCGCCGTCAGCGCTGGCCATAGACCTGCCCGGCGCGACGCACGAACGAATCGACGAAGGTGTTGGCGATGCGGTCGAACACCGGGCTGATCGCCGCCTCGAGGATCGCGTTCGAGAACGCGTAGCGCATCTCGAACTCGATCTTGCACGCGCTCTCGGTGGCTGCGCCCGGCGTCGACGCCAGCGGCAGGGGAACGAACCGCCAGAAGCCGTCGAGCAGCGAGAACGGGCCGTCGACGAGGCCGATCCGCACCGACTCGTCGGGCACCGTCTCGTTCCTGGTCGTGAACGCGTGGCGCAGTCCCGAGTACGCGAGATGCAGCTTCGCGGTGACGTTGCGCTCCTCGCGGCTCAGCACCTCGACGCGCTCGCACCACGGCAGGAACTCGGGGTAGCGCTCGATGGCGGTGACCAGGCGGTAAATCTCCGCCGGCGAGTACCACAGGAGGACCGACTTCCTGACCTGCTTCACAATCGTTGAATTGTAGAAGTCGCCCGCGCGAACGCCCGCTCGCGTCGAACCAAGACCCATGTCGATCGCCGAGAACCGTCGCGCCCGTTTCGAGTACCACATCGAGGAGCGATACGAAGCCGGCATGGTGCTCTCCGGCTGGGAGATCAAGGCAATCCGCGCCGGACAGGTGCAGCTGAGCGACGGCTACGTCGTCATCAAGGACGGCGAGCTCTTCCTGATCGGCTGTCGCATCAACCCGCTCGGCACCGCGTCGACGCACGTCCGCCCCGAGGCCGACCGCACCAAAAAGCTGCTGATGCACAAGGAGGAGATCCGCCGCCTGATCGGCAAGGTCGAGCAGAAGGGTTTCACGCTCGTGCCGCTCGACCTCCACTACAAGGGCGGTCGCGTCAAGGCCGAGATCGCGCTCGCCAAAGGCAAGGCCGAGCACGACAAGCGCCACGACCAGAAGAAGCGCGACTGGGAGCGCGAGCACGGCCGGCTGATGCGCCACAAGGTGTCGTCGCCGGCGAAGCACTGACCGCCAAGGGAGAGACGATGTCGATCGAGACCGAAGCCGCGCCTCCTGCGGCGCCGGCGCGCCTGCGCGAGATCGACGAGCTGCCGTCGCCGCCCGGCTGGCCGCTCGTCGGCAACGCGCTGCAGTTCGAACGCCCGCGCATGCACCAGCAGGTCGAGCGCTGGGCGCGCGAATACGGCCCCTACTTCACGTTTCGTCTCGGCACCCGGAGGCTGCTCGTCATCGCCGACCACGCCGCGATGGGCGCGCTGCTGCGCGACCGCCCCGACGGCTTTCGCCGCACCAAGCGGCTGGCCGAGATCACCGCCGAGATCGGTTCGTCGGCAGTCGGCGTGTTCGGCTCCGAAGGCGAGGCATGGAAGCGGCAGCGCAGGATGGTCATGGCCGGCTTCGATCCGCGCCACCTGCGCGCCTATTTCTCCTCGCTCGTCAAGGTGAGCGAGCGGCTCGCCGGCCGCTGGGGGCGCGCCGCCGACGCCAGTGCGCCGATCGACCTGCAGGCCGACCTGATGCGCTACACCGTCGACACCGTCTCGGGACTCGCGTTCGGCGCCGAAGTCAACACGCTCGAGTCGGACGACGACGTCATCCAGCGCCACCTCGACAAGATCTTCCCGGCGATCTTTCGCCGCATCATGTCGCCGCTGCCGACGTGGCGCTACTGGAAGACCACCGCCGACCGCGAGCTCGACGACAGCGTCGCGGCGATCGGCGTCGCGATCCGCGACTTCGTCGCCGCGGCGCGGAAGCGCCTCGAGGATCCGGCGCGGCGCGCCGCCCCCGAGAACCTGCTCGAGGCGATGATCGTCGCCGCCGACGACCCGCAGTCGGGAATCACGCCGGGCGAGATCCACGGCAACGTGCTGACGATGCTGCTCGCCGGCGAGGACACCACCGCGAACTCGCTGGCCTGGGCGATCTGGCTGCTGTCGAAGCATCCCGAGTGCCTGGCGCGCGCGCGCGCCGAGGTCGACGCCGAGGTCGGCGATCCGAAAGCGTGGACGATCGAGCGCTTCGCCAGGCTCGACTACGTCGAGGCGTGCGCGAACGAGACCTTGCGGTTGCGTCCGGTGGCCCCCTTCCTGATGCTGCAGGCACTGCGCGAGACGAGCGTTGATGGCATCCGCATTCCGGTCGAGACGGTGATCTGGGGAGCGCTGCGCGCCGACAGCCTGCGCGAGGTGCACTTCGACGAGCCCGATCGCTTCAAGCCGGAGCGCTGGCTCGCCGACGCCGGCCCGAGCGCGAGCTCGGCGAACCGCGTCTCGATGCCGTTCGGCGCGGGACCGCGCGTCTGCCCCGGCCGTCACCTCGCGATGCTCGAGATCAAGATGGCGCTCGCGGTCCTGCTCGGCCGCTTCGAGATCGAGAGCGTCGCGCCCACGCGCACCGGCGCGGCCGCCGACGAGCCTGCCGAGGAGCTCGCCTTCTCGATGGCTCCCGAGCCGCTGACGCTTCGCCTGCGGCGGCGCGCGGTCGCGCGCTAGGTCGCGAGCTTCGCGAGCGCCTGCTCGCAGTCGGCGATCAGATCGTCGACCGCCTCGAGGCCGAGCGAGAAGCGGACGATGTAACCCTGCCAGCGCGGGTGCTTGCGCATCGTCTTCAGGTCGTAGGCGACGGCGAGGCTGGTGGGGCCGGCCCACGAGTAGCCGATCCTGAAGATCTTCAATGCATCGACGAACGCATCGACATGGTCGCGGTCGTAGCGCTCGTCGAAGACGACGGTGAAGAGCCCGGCCGCGGAGCCGCACAGCCGCCGCCAGTGCTCATGGCCCGGCGATCCCGGCAGCGCCGGGTGCAGCACGTGCGTGACTTCGTGGCGCTTCGCCCACCACTCGGCAAGCGCGACGCCGGCGCGCGCCTGCGCTTCGTAGCGGAGCGGCAGCGACGGCAATGAGCGCAGCACGAGCTCGGCGTCGTTGCCGCCGACGCCGAAGCCGAGCCGCATGTGCGCTGCCTTGATGCGCTGGTGCAGCGCCTCGTCGCGCGTCGTGACCGCGCCCATGAGGACGTCGGCGCCGCCCGATGCGTACTTGGTGAGCGCCTGGACCGAGATGTCGACCGCGACTTCGGCGTCGCCGTCGGCGGCGATCGCGAACGGCGCGAACGCGAGCCCGGCGCCCCAGGTGTTGTCGAGCGCGCTGACGACGCCGCGCTGCCTGCAGATCCGCACCAGCGCAGCGAGATCGGGGAACTCCATCGTCACCGAGCCCGGGGCCTCGAGCCAGACGAGGCGCGTCCGCTCGTGGATTGCCGTCTCGAGCGAGCCCGGCTCCATCGGATCGTAGAAGCGGTGGCCGATGCCCCAGCCCGCGAGCTCATGGCGCGCGAACTCGACTCCCGGGCCGTACGCGTTCTCGGGGATCGCGACCTCGTCGCCGCTCTTCAGCAGCGCCATGTCGACGATCGCGATCGAGGCGAGCCCGCTCGGCACGAGCAGCGTCTGCACGCCGCCTTCGAGCGTCGCCATCCGCTCTTCGAGCGTGAACGTCGTCGGCGTCCCGTGCAGGCCGTAGGTGTAGCCGAGCTTGTCCTTCCACCTGCGCGCGCGCACCGCGGCCATGCTCGGGAAGACGACCGTCGACGCCTTGTGCACCGCCGGTTGAACGCTGACGAAGCCGCCCGGCGGGCGATAAGGATGCGCGATCAGCGAGGTGCTGCTCGGCGTCGGCTTCTTCTTCATCGCACCCTTCAGATCGGCAACGCGACGAGGTCGTGTCCGTCGGCGGCCACGATCTTCGCCCGCGTGAACTCGCCCGCTTTCAGCGTCTTCGACGCCTTCTCGGGCGGCAGCAGGCGGACCTTGCCGTCGATTTCGGGAGCGTCGGCATAGCTGCGGCCGACGCCGCCCTTCCTGCCGAGCGCGGGTGCGGAATCGACGAGCACCTGCATCGTCGCGCCGACGCGCTCGCGCAGCTTCGCGATCGCGACTTCCTCGGCGACACCCATGAAGCGTGCGCGCCGCTCCTCGCGCACCTCGGCAGGCAGCATTCCGGGCAGCGCGTTGGCGGCGGCGCCTTGCACCGGCGAGTACGCAAAGCAGCCGGCGCGATCGATCCGCGCCTCGCGGACGAAGTCCAGCAGATGCTCGAACTCGGCCTCGGTCTCGCCGGGAAAGCCGGCGATGAAGGTGCTGCGGACGACGAGCTCGGGGCACATCTCGCGCCAGCGCGCCAGCCGCTCGAGGTTCTTCTCGCCGCTTGCCGGTCGCTTCATCCGCCGCAGCACGTCGGGATGCGAGTGCTGGAACGGCACGTCGAGGTACGGCAGGATGCCGCCCGAAGCCATCAGCGGCAGCACGTCGTCGACGTGCGGGTACGGGTAGACGTAGTGCAGTCGCACCCACGCGCCGTGCGGTGCCGCGATCGCGGCGAGCTGCTCGCAGAGCGTGAGCATCTGCGTCTTCACCGGGCGGCCGTTCCAGAAGCCGGTGCGATAGCGGACATCGACGCCGTACGCGCTCGTGTCCTGGCTGACGACGAGGAGCTCCTTGACTCCCGACGCGAACAGCGCGTCGGCCTCGGCGAGGACGTCGCCGACCGGACGCGAGACGAGATCGCCGCGCAGGCTCGGGATGATGCAGAACGTGCAGCGGTGGTTGCAGCCCTCGCTGATCTTCAGATATGCGTAGTGCTTCGGCGTCAGCTTGATGCCGATCGCGGGAGGCGGGACGAGGTCGACGAATGGATCGTGCGGCTTGGGCAGGTGCGCGTGCACCGCCGCCATCACCTCGTCGGTGGCGTGCGGGCCCGTCACTGCGAGCACGCTCGGATGCATCTCGCGGACGAGGTTGCTGCCGCCCTCGCCCGTCTTCGCGCCGAGGCAGCCGGTGACGACGACTTTGCCGTTGGCGGCGAGCGCGTCGCCGATCGCGTCGAGGCTTTCCTTGACGGCGTCGTCGATGAAGCCGCAGGTGTTGACGATCACGAGGTCGGCGCCCTCGAACGTCTTCGCGGTCGCGTAGCCCTCGCTGGCGAGGCGGGTCAGGATGAGCTCGGAATCGGTGAGCGCCTTCGGGCATCCGAGCGAGACGAATCCGATCTTCGGCGGGGCGCTGGCGGCTCGCTGCTCGGCCAGCGCGGTGGCATCGGTCATCGGCGGATTTTCGCCGATCGGCATGGCCGGCCCTCAGCGTCGGGGCTTCGCCTGCTGCTGCTGCTGCGACGGCGGCGGCGCGACCGGCTCGACGGCGAGCACCTCGCAGTGGTAGGTCGCCATCCACGGCAGCTTCGGCGACCCGGAGACGATGTCGGCCCTGACGACGCGAAAGCGGAAACGCTGCGTCCGCGCCTGTCCCGCCGCCGTCTTCAACGCCGGAAACTGATCGAGGTTGTCCCAGCGGACCGTCCAGGCGACGTTGTTCCCGGGCTGCACGTCCTTCACCGGACGCCAGGTCTTGAGGGCACGCGCGTCGTAGAACATGTCGCCGACGTACGTCGTTCCGCTTGCGAACGTGCCGGCGAACTCGACGGGAGGCGTCGTCGGTGTCGAGGTCGCCGTCGAGGCGCTCGGCGCCACCGCAGGCGCGTTCGTGACCTTGCCGGTCGCGGCTGGGGACTTGCTCGTCGGGCTCGCCGACCACGCCGCGGCGGCGATTGCGGCGAGCGAGAACGCGGCGAACGCCCGTGCGCCGCGCGTCATCGCTTCGGCGGAGCGTTGCGGCCGGCAACGCCCGGAAAGAGCGTCTCCGCCTGCTTGCTCAACTGTTCCTGCATCTGCATGAAGATCTTGCGCGACTGCTCGAGGTAGCTGCCCATGAGGTTCTGCACCATCGGCGCCTGGCCGCTCAGGAACTTCGTCCAGAGCTCGGGGCTTTGCAGCTTCGGGTCGTAGAGGCCCTTCGACTGCTCGGCGAGCCGCGCCTGCACGTCGGTGAAGGTCTGCAGGTTGTGCTCGATGTACGAGCCCATCATGCCCTGCATCGCGTTGCCGTAGAAACGGATGATCTGCGCAAGCGTCGAAGTCGAGAAGATCGGCACACCACCGGTCTCTTCCTCGAGGATGATTTGCAACAGGATGCTGCGCGTCAGGTCCTCGCCGATCTTGGCGTCGCGGACTTCGAAGTCGATGCCCTTCAGCACCATCGACTTGACGTCGGCCAGCGTGATGTAGCTCGAGATCTCGGTGTCGTAGAGACGCCGGTTCGGGTATTTCTTGAGGATGCGCGTCCCGGGTCGCGCCGCCGTGGGCGGCGGCGCCTTCTCGGCGCGACGGGACTGGGCCATGCGGTTCGACGGCGGGTGGACGCGGCGATTCTAGAAGTCGCCCTCCGCGCGGCCGCGGAGGGTTTCCCCCCGCTATCGCGCAGCCGATGCGGCTTCGCTGCGCTTGGCGACGAGCGTCAGGATGTCGTAGCTCGCGACGAGCTCGTCGTCCTGGTTCGTCACCTCGACGTCCCACGCGACGACGCCTTGCCCGCGGCCCTTGGCGTCCTTGCGGTTGCGGTCGATCTTGCGCTTGCATGTCAGCCGCGCGCGGATCGTGTCGCCGATCGCAACCGGCTTGACGAAGCGCAGCGTGTCGAGCCCGTAGTTGGCGAGCACCGGCCCCGGCGCCGGCGAGACGAAGAGACCTGCCGCGGCGGAGAGCACGAAGTAGCCGTGCGCGATGCGGCGGCCGAACTCCGACTCCTTCGCCGCGATCTCGTCGAAGTGCATGTAGAAGAAGTCGCCCGAGATGCCGCCGAAGGCGACGATGTCGGCCTCGCTCACGGTGCGACGATGGGTGAGGAGCGAATCGCCGATCGCGAGCTCCTCGAAGTGCTTGCGGAACGGATGGACGCCGTCGTCCTGCCTCGCCGCGCCGCGCACGTATTCGCCGGTCACCGCCGTGAGCATCGTCGGCGTCCCCTGCACCGCGGCACGCTGCAGGAAGTGCTTGACGGCGCGGATGCCGCCGAGCTCCTCGCCCCCACCGGCGCGCCCGGGGCCGCCGTGCTTGAGCATCGGCAAGGGCGAGCCGTGTCCGGTCGACTCGCCGGCCGCGTCGCGGTCGAGGACGAGCAGCCGCCCGTGCCACGCCGCCAGTTGTGGAATCGCCTTGGCAGCGACCTTCGGATCGTGCGTGACGAGCGTCGCGACGAGGCTGCCGCGGCCGCGCTTGGCAAGCGCCATCGCCTCGTCGAAATCGCCGTACGGCATCAACGTCGAGACCGGGCCGAACGCCTCGACGTCGTGGACGGCGTCGTTTCTTGTGCCGTCGCGGCAGAGGACGAGCGTCGGCGCGAAGAACGCGCCGCCGCCGGTGCCTTCGCCGAGCGGCCGGAAGTCCTCGCTCGGACCGATCACGATCTCGTTGAAGGCGGCGAGCTGGGCGACGCGCGCCGCGACGTCGGCCTGTTGCGCCTTCGACGCGAGCGCGCCCATCTTCACGCCCTCGACCGCTGGATCGCCGACGCTGACCTTGGCGAGCCGGTCGCGCAGTCGCGCGGCCATCGCGTCGAGGTGACGGCGCGGCACGATCGCGCGCCGGATCGCGGTGCACTTCTGACCCGCCTTGACCGTCATCTCGCGCACGACCTCCTTGGCGAAGAGGTCGAACTCCTCGTCGTCGGGGCCGACGTCGGGGCCGAGGATCGCGGCGTTGAGCGAATCCGCCTCGGCGGTGAACGGAATCGACTTCGCGAGCAGGTTGCCGTTGCCGCGCAGCTTCAGCGCGGTGTCGGCAGAGCCGGTGAAGGTGACGACGTCGTTCGAATCGAGGCGATCGAGCAGGTCGCCGGTCGCGCCGATCACGAGCTGCAAACTGCCCGGCGGCAGGAGCTTCGACTCGACCATCATCCGCACGACCGCCTCGGTGAGATAGCTCGTCGCCGTCGCCGGCTTGGCGATGCACGGCATCGCGGCGAGAAAGGTCGGCGCGAATTTCTCGAGCAGGCCCCAGATCGGAAAATTGAACGCGTTGATGTGGACGGCGACGCCGCCGCGCGGGACGAGGATGTGCGTCGCCGCGAAGCTGCCCCTCTTGCCGAGAACGATCGGCGGCCCTTCGTGCAAGACGTTCCCCGACGGCAGCTCGTTGCCGCCGATCGAGGCATACGCGAAGAGCGTGCCGCTGCCGCCCTCGATGTCGATCCAGCCGTCGTTCCTCGTCGCGCCGGTGTGCCGCGAGATCGCGTAGAGCTCTTCCTTCCTGCCGTTGAGATACGCCGCGAGCGCCTTCAGGCGCGCGGCGCGCTGCTGGAAGTCGAGCGCGACCAGCGCCGGGCCGCCGACGCGGCGCGCGTGGTCGAGCGCCTCGGCGAAGTCGATCGCGTCGGCGTGCGCGTGGTGCAGCACGCTGCCGTCGATCGCGCTCGCGAGACGCGCGCCTTCGCGGCTGCCGACCCAGCGGTCGGCGATCAGGCTCTGCAGGACGGCCATGGTGACCTCAAGGCTGGTATTGCCAGGCGCCGTTCTCGATCTTGACCATCACGCGCGCGCGCTGGTCGAGGCCGAGATGATCGGTGGGTGACATGTTGAAGATGCCGTGCGCGCCGGCGACCTCGCGCGCTCCTTCGAGCGCATCGCGCAGCGCGGCGCGAAACTCCGGCGTTCCCGGCTGCGTCTTCTTCAGCGCTTGTGCCGCGGCGACCGCCATCAACCGGCCGGTGTCCCACGCATGCGCGCCGAACGTCGACACCGAGCCCTTGCCGTAGGCCGCCTCGTACTTGCTGACGTACTCGAGCGCGCTCGGCTTGACCGGATTGGTCGCCGGCAGCTGCGCGGCGACGAGCACGGGACCCGCCGGCAGGAACGTGCCGTCGACGTCCTTGCCGCCGACGCGGAGGAAGTCGTTGTTGGCGACGCCGTGGGTCTGGTAGTACTTGCCGGCGTAGCCGCGCTCCTTGAGGGTGCGCTGCGGCAGCACCGCGGGAGTTCCCGACGCCGCGATCAGCACCGCGTCGGGCTTGGCGGCGACGAGCTTGAGCGCCTGGCCCGTGACCGACGTGTCGGTGCGTGCGTAGCGCTCGCTCGCGACGATCGTCAGCCCCTTGACCGGAGCGACCTTCGAAAACTCGCGAAACCAGCCTTCGCCATAGGCGTCGGAAAAGCCGATGAAGCCGACCGTCTTCACGCCGGCGGCCGCCATGTGCGTCGCGATCGCGAGCGACATCATGATGTCGTTTTGCGGCGTCTTGAAGATCCAGCGCCGCTTGGCGTCGACCGGCTCGACGATCGCGGCCGACGCCGCCATCGAGATCATCGGCGTCTGCGACTCCGCGGCGACGTCGATCATCGCGAGCGAGTTCGGCGTCGTCGTCGAGCCGAGCAGGACATCGACCTTGCTCTCGGTGACGAGCTTTCTCGCGTTGGCGACGGCGTTCGTGGTGTCGGAGGCGTCGTCGAGGACGATGTAGTTGACCTTCTGGCCGCCGATCGTCTGCGGCATCAGCGCGATCGTGTTCTTCTCCGGAATGCCGAGCGAAGCGGCCGGCCCGGTCGCCGAGACGGTCACGCCGACGTTGATGTCGGCGTGCGCGACGCCGGCGAGCGTGACCGACGCGACGACCGCGGCAGCGAGGACGTTTCTGAGGAAGGACATGGAGCGTCTCCGTTGTGCTGGTGGGAATTCGTTCGCGTCGATCGCCGCGGCGGCGAGCGCACCGCGCCGATGCCGCCAAAGAAGAGGTCGGCGACGACGGGCGAGAGGTCGGCATGGCTCAGCTCGCCCTTCGGTTGCAGCCACGTGAACATCCAGTTCATCATCCCGAAGAGCAGCATCGCCAGGGGCTTGCCGAGGCGCTCCTTGGCGAGCTCGGGGCGGACGGCGACGATCGCGTCGGCGAACGCAGCGACGACGCGCCGCTCGCCGCCGAGGATGCGTTTGCGCTCGGCGGCGGCGAGAAAGCGGACGTCCTCGGTGAGGACGCGGTGCTCGGCCTGCGAGCCGGAATACGCGGCGAGAAACGCGTCGATGAGCCGGCGCAGCCGCGCCTCGGGCTGGAGCGGCGCGGCGTCGGCTTCGTCGACGAGCGCAAGCAGCCGCGCGATGTGCGTCTCGGCGATCTCGACCAGCAGCTGGTGCTTGTCGCGCACGTAGTGGTAGAGCGAGGGCTTGGTGACACCGCACGCCTCGGCGACTTCGTTCATCGACGTCGCCGTGTAGCCGCGGCGCGCGAACAGCTCGGCGGCGCGCGCGAGGATCGTCTCGCGCTGCAGCTCGTAGCCTCGGGAGCGTCCGCGCGGCATGTCGTCGCTTCGCCTATCGCTCGTCGAACGAGAGCACGACGCGCTCGGTCAGCGGATGCGACTGGCACGTCAGCACGAAGCCGGCGGCGACCTCGTGCTTCTCGAGCGCGAAGTTGCGCTCCATCCGCACCTGGCCTTCGATCAGCTTGGCGCGGCAGGTGCAGCAGACGCCGGACTTGCACGAGAACGGCACCTCGAGCCCGGCCGCAGCGGCGGCGTCGAGGACGTTGCCCTGTTCGGCGTGGAACTCGATCTCGCGCGCGATGCCGTCGCGGATGATCGTGACGCGTGCGTCGGCGGCGTCGCCTTCGCGCGGCGGCTGTACCGCGCGCTTGCCCGGTCCCGATTCGTCGGGGATGCCGAAGCGCTCGATGTGGACGTGCTCGGGCGCGACACCGGCGGCGAGCAGCGCCGCTTCGGCCTCGTCGTTGACGCCGTGCGGCCCGCAGACGAACGCATGGTCGATGCCGCCCGGATCGACGAGCGTGCCGAGGAACTCGCCGATCTTGGCGCGGTCGATGCGGCCGTTGTAGATGGGCAGGTCGGTCGCCTCCTGCGAGAACACCATGTGCAGCGTGAGGCGCGACAGATAGCGGTTCTTCAGGTCCTCGAGCTCCTCGGCGAACATCGTCGAGCGCTGCCGGCGGTTGCCGTAGATCAGCGTGAAGCTCGACTTCGGCTCGGCGCCGAGGACCGCCTTCAGGATCGACAGGATCGGCGTGATGCCGCTGCCGCCGGCGATGCCGAGGTAGTGGCGCGCCGCGGTCGGATCGAGCGGGACGAAGAAGCGCCCCTCGGGCGTCATCACCTCGAGCGTCTCGCCCGGCCGCAGCGACTCGTGCAGCCAGCTCGAGAAGATGCCGCCCGGCACCTTGCGGATGCCGACCTGGAGCACGCCCTCGGACGGCGCGGCGCAGATCGAGTACGAGCGGCGCTCCTCGTTGCCGCCGATCGTGCGGCGCAGCGTCAGGTGCTGGCCGTGGGTGAAGCGGAACTGCTCGGCGAGCTCGGCCGGCACGTCGAACGCGACGACGACCGCCTCTTCGCTCTCCGGGCGGACGCTCTTGACGCGCAGCGGATGGAAGTGGAGGCTCATCGTTCGAGGATCGCTGCCGGCCGGGCGCCGGGCCGCCCCAAGCCCGGCCGCGCCCCCTCGGGGGGCAGCGAACGAAGTGAGGCGCCATCGGGCTTCATATCGGCTTGAAGTGCTCGAACGGCTCGCCGCACGCGCGGCAGCGCCAGAGCGCCTTGCACGCGGTCGCGCCGAACGCGGCGAGCCGCTCGGTGTTCGTGCTCGCGCAGCGCGGGCACGCGAGCGGTGCCGGCGCGCGGGCGATGAAGCGAAGCGGCGCCGCGGCCTCGCGGTCGACCGGGCCCGGCGGCGCGATGCCGTAGGCGTGCAGCTTGGCGCGGCCTTGGGCGCTGATCCAGTCGCTCGTCCACGCCGGTGCGCGCTGCATGCGAATCCGCGTCGGGCCGAGGCCGGCGGCGTCGAGCGCGGCGACGATGCTCTCCTCGATCGCCTCCGTTGCGGGACAGCCCGAATAGGTCGGCGTGACCGCGACGACGAGCTCGCCGTCCTCGACGGTCACGTCGCGGACGATGCCGAGGTCGACGACCGAGATCACCGGCACCTCGGGATCGTTGACATCGCGCAGGACGTCCCACGCGCGCGCGCGCCGCTCGTGCGTGCCTGGATCGGCGCGCGCCGACGGCATCACGACCGCGTCGATCACCACACGCCGCCCGGATAGGTGCGCTGCAGCATCTGCATCTCGGCGAGCACGTAGCCGAGATGCTCGCTGTGCACGCCGGTCTTGCCGGTGCTGCGAAACGCGCGCTCGGCGGGTGGCTCGAGCTTCGCGGCGGCGAGAACGGCACCGAGCTCGGCGCGCCAATCGTCTGCGAGCGCGCTCCAGCGCGGGCCCAGGCCGGACGCGGCAGCGGCGTCGTCGATCGCGTCGTCGTCGAAGATCTCGGCGAAGTACGGCCAGAGCAGCACGAGCGCGGCCTTGCTGCGCGCCGCGGACTCGGCAGTGCCGTCGCCGAGGCGGACGACCCAGCCGGAAGCGTGCTCCTGGTGGTAGCGCGCCTCCTTGACCGCCTTGCCGGCGATTGCCGCGAGCTCGGCATCGCTCGAGGCGGCGAGCCGTTCCCAGAGCAGCTTCAGGAAGATCGCGAGCGCGCAGTTGCGGAGCATCGTCACGGCGAAGTCGCCGCGCGGCAGCTCGACGATCGTGCAGTTGCGAAAGTCGCGCTCGTCGCGCAGGAACGCGAGCTGGTCCTCGTCGTGCGCCTCGCCGCCGAGCTCGGCCTCGAGGCTGCCGGCGCGCGTCAGCACGGCGCGCGCCTGGCCGATCAGGTCGAGCGCCATGTTGGTGAGCGCGATGTCCTCCTCGACGATCGGCGCGTGGCCGGACCACTCGGCGAGCCGCTGCGCGTGGATCAGGCAGGTGTCGCCAATGCGCAGCAGGTACTGCACCGTCGGATGCGAGGAAACGGTGATCGAAGCAGGCATCGCAGCGCTCACATGTGGTCGAGCGACTTCGGCAACACGTAGAAGGTCGGGTGGCGGTACACCTTGTCTTCCATCGGGTCGAAGTAAGACGACTTCTCGCCCGGATCGCTTGCCGTGATCTGGTCGGATCGGACGACCCAGACGCTCGTGCCTTCCTGGCGCCGCGTGTAGACGTCGCGCGCGAGCTGGATCGCCATCTGCGGATCGGCGGCATGGAGGCTGCCGCAGTGCTTGTGGTCGAGGCCGGCCTTGCTGCGGACGAACACTTCCCAGAGCGGCCATTCCTGCTTCTCGCTCATGCTGCCTCCCGGTGCTCTTGCTTGGCCGCGTGCGCGAGCGCCGCGTCGCGCACCCAGGCACCGTCGTCCCACGCCTTGACACGCGCGGCGAGGCGCTCGCGGTTGCACGGCCCGTCTCCGCCGACGACCTGCCAGAACTCGCGCCAGTCGATCGCGCCGAAGTCCCAGTGCTCGCGTTCCTCGTTCCAGCGCAGCTCGGGG
>Ga0207689_10001424_pt1 | contig 22837 bp, 17 predicted proteins | sample KBSMisM52_FD_184312 | JGI IMG/M metagenome (GOLD analysis project Ga0207689, IMG submission 184312) | Miscanthus rhizosphere microbial communities from Kellogg Biological Station, Michigan, USA - KBS Miscanthus M5-2 (SPAdes) (version 2) | ecosystem: Host-associated > Plants > Roots >... | reverse complement strand
TCCTGGATGCGAGCGACCTGCCCGTGCCGTTCGGACTCATAGACGGCGAGTGCCGCGTCGATGCCGTCAGGGTCCGTACCGACGCCATCCAGCGCCGCCACCAGCGCGATGGCGTCCTCCATGGCCATCTTGGTGCCCGAGCCGACGGAGAAGTGCGCGGTGTGCGCGGCGTCGCCGAGCAGGGCGATGGCTGTCCCGCCCGCCCGGTGCCGCCATCGCTGGGTGCGCCAGGTGCGGAAGTTGCCCCAGCGGGAGTTGTTCACCAGCAGCGGGCAGCCGTCGATCTGGGTCGCGAAGAGCTTTTCCAGGTAGCCCTGGGTGACCTGGTCGCTGGGCCCGGGCGGCTGGCTCACGTCGAACGCGTCGAGGCCCGCCTCGCGCCAGGAGCGCTCATCGGTCTCCACGATGAACGTCGAGACGCCGTTCCCGATCGGGTAGCCGTGCACCGCGAACACGCCGTGCGGGCCCTGCTCGTGCACGAAGGTCAGTCCGCTGAACGGGTACGTGGTGCCGAACCAGATGAACTTGGCCGTGGCGGTCACCACGCTCGGGCCGAACGCGCCGGCGAACCGCGCCCGCATCTGCGAGTTCGCCCCGTCGGCCGCGATCACCAGGTCGTATTCGCCCCCGTCGTCGGTACTGAGCAGATCGTCCGGATGGACCGGGGCGGAGAACCTGAGGTCCACGCCGGCCGCGGCGGCCCGCTGCTGGAGCAGCGTCAGCAGCGTCCGGCGGGCCACCGCGGCCATCCCGTTGCCGCCGAACCGCCAGCGCTCGCCGCGCAGCCGCACCTCGATCGGATCCCAGTGCACGCCGTGCTCGGTCAGCGCGCGGCGGAGTACCGGATCGGCCGCGTCGATGCCGTCCAGGGTGGCGTCGGAAAACACCACGCCGAAGCCGAACGTGTCGCCAGCCCGGTTGCGCTCGAATACGGTGACTTCACGGGCCGGGTCGCCGCGCTTGGCCAGCAGCGCCGCGAGCAGGCCGCCGGGGCCGCCGCCGAGGACCGCTATCCGCACCTGGGCTCCTCCACAATATGTTTCATATTATTGACGAGCGCTCTTTCTATGACACAATAGCCCTCATGTGTGGATTGGCAACCCCCTGATGAAGCCGCGGGCGATCGTGTGGGACCTGTTCGGCGACCATCTCCGCTACATCCATGATGGTCGCGTCCGGATGCGGGCGCTGAACCAGCTGCTGGACGTGTTCGGGGTCGGGGAGAGCACGACCCGGGTGGTGCTGTCCCGGATGCGGCGGGAAGGCTGGTTCACCACCTCCCGCGAGGGGCGTCAGACCAGCTACGCGCTCACCAGGCGGAGCGTCAGGATGCTCGACGAGGGCCAGGCCCGGATCTTCGACCGCGGCCGCGACGCGTGGGACGGCATCTGGCGTACGGTGATCTACGCCGTGCCCGAGGAAAGCCGCGGCGAGCGGGACCGGGTCCGCCGGACGCTGGCCTGGCACGGGTTCGGCCCGCTGGCCGCGGGCACCTGGATCAGCCCGCACCCCCGGCTCGAGACCGTGCGGGACGCCCTGGCCGGGCTGTCGGCGACCCGGATGGACCTGCTGGAAAGCCGGGCGCTGAGCCGGGCGGCGGACAGGGAGATGGCGTTCCGCTGCTGGGACCTGGACGGCCTCGGCCGGGACTACGTCGAGCTGATCAGCGGGTATGAGCAGCTACCCGGGGCTTTGGAATTGGCGGCACTGCCCGGCTCTGAGGCGCTGCGGCGGCAGGTGGAGCTGGTGGCCTCCTACCGGGCGCTGCCGTTCCGCGATCCCGACCTGCCCGCCGCGCTGCTGCCCGAGGGCTGGCCGGGGCGGCGCGCGCACGAGCTGTTCACCGCGGCCCACGATGCGCTGCACGGCCCCGCTGACGCGTTCGTCCGGGATATCGTCAACTCCTGACGAGGAGGTTCACCATGTCGGAGAACTTCGTGCTGGTGCACGGGGCGTGGCACGGCGGATGGGCGTGGCAGCCGGTGGCCAGCCGCCTGCGCGCCGCCGGGCACCGGGTGTGGGCGCCGACCTGCCCCGGGCTCGGCATCGACGACGACCCGCGGGGCGTCACGCTGGCCGGCTGCATCGACAGCGTGGTGAGCCAGGTCGAGGCGTCCTTTGCCGTCGACGTCACGCTGGTCGGGCACAGCTGGGGCGGCTACGTCATCGCGGGCGCGGCGCCGCGGCTGGCCTCCCGGCTGAAGGCCCTGGTGTTCTGGAGCGCCTTCGTGCCCCAGTCGGGTGTTCCGCTGTACGACGAGATCCCGCCGAGCTACCAGGAGCTGTTTAGTTCGCTGGCCGGATCGTCGGAGGACAACACCGTGGCCATGCCGCTCGAGGTGTTCCAGGGCGCCTTCATGGGCGACGCCGACCCGGCCGCGGCCGCGGCGGTGCACTCGGTGCTGCGCCCGCAGCCGTTCCGCACCTTCACCGACCCGCCCGCCGACGAGGCGTACCAGAGCCTGGGCATCCCGCTGCATTACGTGCTGTCTTCGGAGGATGTGGCCTTGCCGCCGGGTGAGTTCGGCTGGGACCGCTTCGCCGAGCGGATCAAGGTCTCTCCCGTCCGGGTGCCCGGCAGCCACGAGTCCATGTTCACCCGCCCGGCCGAACTGGCCGGCGCGCTCGCTCAGGCCGCTACCGGCTGATCGTAATCACGCCTGGCGGGTCGGCGGGGTGGCCGAACCGCTCGGCGACCAGCGGGTCGTGCCCGGCGACGACGCGGGCGCCGCCGTTGGCGAGCTCGCGGATCTGGTCGAACGCGGCGTACATGTCCGCGAGGCTGGCCACGATGGAGAACGGCCGGTCCCGCTCCAGCTCCTCGTAGTAGTGCACCGCGTCCGAGGCCAGGACGACCGGGCCGCCGGCCGTGGCCACGGTGACGATGGCCTGGCCCGGGGTGTGCCCGCCGACCTGGATCAGCTCGATGCCGGGCGCGACCTGGCGGGTCCGGCCGGCCAGGGTCAGCCGCCCGGCCGCGCGCAGCTCGCGCAGGTGGTCCAGCTCGCTGGCCTCGGTGGTGTGCGCGAACAGGCCGCGGCGGCCCATCGGCCCGGTCCAGAAGTCGTACTCGTCCCTGGTCATGAGGATCTCGGCGTCGGTTCCGGCGAAGGCCGGCAGCCCGCCGATGTGGTCGTAGTGCGCGTGGGTGAGGACGATGTGGGTGACCGCGTCCGGCGCGGTCCCGGCCGCCCGCAGGGCGGGCACCGTGTCCATGAGCATGGTCCGGCCGCGGGCCGCGCCGCCGGTCGGCGAGAAGCCCGCGTCGATCAGGACCGAACGGGCCGAGTTGCGCGCCACCCAGAAGAAGTAGTCCATCGGTAGCGGCCGGTCCGGCTCGCGGTAGACGTGGTAGTTGAGGAAGACCTCGGCCGCGCTGGCCTGCCGCGTCCCGTAGCGGACTGCCAGCACCTCGTACTGTGCGCTCATGTCGTGACGGGGCGGGCTACGGTTGCGCGGCGGTGTAGTCGCTTTGGGTGACTTCGCCGCCCCATTCGGTGGTGCCGTGCGAGACGGCCATATGGGTCAGCAGCGAGTCACCGCAGGCGCCGTGCCAGTGCTCCTCCCCGGGCTCGGCCCAGACGACGTCACCGCTGGTCACGACCTGTACGTCGGCTATGTCGGCGGCCCGGGTGGCCACGATGCCGCGGCCCGCGGTAACGACGAGCAGCTGGCCGCCGGGGTGACGGTGCCAGTGGGTGCGGGCGCCCGGGGTGAAGATCACCGTGTTGATCATGACGCCGGGGGCGTTCAGTACCGGGTCCATGTGCACCGTCCCGGTGAACGTGGCGGTGCGCTGCTCGGACGGCTGGCCGGACCTTCCGTGGCTGACCTGCATGGGCTTCAGTCCTCCCGCTCCTGCTCGTGCCCCTGCTCCGGGACGCGGATGCCGCCGGCCAGGTCGCCGACGGCGTCGACGACGCGGTTGCTGATCATCGTGCCGTAGCCGAGCGCGTTGGACACCTGGAACGCGGCCAGCGTGCCCGGGCCGACCAGCGTGACCACGCCGAGTTCCTCGGCCAGGTCGAGGTAGAGCCGCACGTCCTTGGCCATCAGCCACCCAGTCAGCCCGCCCTCGAGGTAGTCGCCCTTGATGATGTGCGGGAACCGGTTGAGGGAGGCGAAGCTGACACCGGTGGAGGTGTTGATGACGTCCAGCAGCTGGGCCAGGTCGAGCCCGGCCTTCTTGCCCGCCACCATGACTTCGGCCGTCGCGGCCAGCGTGACGCCGTTGAGGAAGTTGTTGAGCACCTTGGTCACGTGGCCCGTGCCGCTGCCGCCCATGTGGTGCACGTGGGCGCTGAACGTGTCGAGCAGCGGTTTTACCTGCGCCAGTGCGGTTTCGTCGCCGCCGACCATCAGGGTCAGCGTGCCCTTCTCCGCCCCCGCGGCGCCGCCGGAGATCCCGGCGTCCAGGTAGCGCACGCCGCGTCCGGCGAGCTCGTCGTGCAGGGCCCGGGTGGAGACCGGGTTCGCGGTGCTGAGGTCCACGATGACCTGGCCGTCGCGGGCGTGCTCGAGCAGGCCGCCGGGATTCCTGATCACCGCCTCGATCACCGGGCTGTCCGGCAGCGAGAGCATGATCACGTCGCAGCGTTCGGCCAGCTCGGCCACGCTGCTGGCTTGGGTGGCGCCGCAGGCGGGGATCCGGGCCGGGTCCGCGTCGACGGCCAGCACGGCGTGCCCGGCCTCGACCATCCGGCGGGTCATCCGGCCGCCCATGTTGCCGGTGCCCACCATCCCGACCGGCCGGTGCCCTGCCGCCGGGTCGTGCTGCCCCGCTGGATCGTGCGGCGCTGCCGGGTCGTGCTGCGCTGTCATCCGCCTGCTCCTCCGCGATGAGGTCCGGACCCACCACCCACATCATTGCTCCGGCTCGCCGCTCCCCGAATCATCGCCCCTGGATTCAATGGTTGTGGCGTTGTACCAAGGAGTGTTGCCTGAGTCCCGCATCGATCCCGGTACCCTGGCGCGCCGGCTGAGGATCGAGGCGACGTACACCCTGTCATCCTCCGGCCCGTCCGCCCCTGGCGTCACGAGTCCGGCGCCGCGGGCCCGGCCAGGCGGCCGACGGGAATGTCGTGAGAGTGGCGCTGTACACCAAAGAACGTGCACAGCGCCACTCTCATACGTCAGGTACGGCGCCGGCCCGCTCGCGTTTAGTGATCCGTGAAACCTGAGTGACCAACGATGCGCCAGTCGCGCCCAGCCAGCCGATGAATGTGACTCTCTAACGGATAGATCCAGCAGAGAGTCACATTCTCTGAATCGCCGAGTGGGGTCAGGCAGGCGTCATGGGTAGCTGATGAGATTGACGGGCGTTCCTATTCCGGGGTTATTGGTGGAGGTCACCGGGCCGCCGACGCCGTTGATGATCGACTTGTCGCCGCCAGAACCTCCGAGGTAGACGACGAGCAGGTCGTGGAACTGCACCGCCGGCGTCTTGGGGGCCTGGAATGCCGCATCGTCGAACAGCGTCGCCGGGGTCTGGATGAACACGATGTAGCTGCCCATGCCGTAGCCCTGGAAGCTCTTGACGTTACCGGTGACCAGGAAGGAGGGATAGCCGTCCTGAGTCGGGCTGGCCATCCACGCGGACTGGCTGGGCGGGTCATAGGGCAGTTCGTTCTGGAAGAAGATGTCTGTGCCGCCCTGGCCGCTCCAGATCACCTCATTCTTCTGGAAGTGCTCCACGAACAGGCCATACGCGGTCACGTTGTCTCCGGTCACCGCGACGCCCGTGTCGGCGGTGTTGACGGTCCAGCCCACCGCGTTGCCGTGGTCAGCGCGCCAGGCCCAAATGTCGTCGATTATCGAATTCGACGCATTGTCCAGGAGGCTGACCGTCGCGGAGACGGGCGTGGTCTCCGCACCGCCGATGCGGAAGAAGACATCCTGGATGAGGTCCGGGTTGCTGGCATCGCTCGGTCCGGGGGTTCCGACCGAGAGCAGGACCGGTGACTTGACCGGGCCGGCATCGATCATGAAGCCGGACAGCTTCACCCCGCTGTTCCTGACCACGATCATGGCCGCGTTGCCGCGCTGCGGAACAAGGGTGGCCATGCCCAGGCCCAGCACCACAGTGTCGGGGTGCGGGACCACGATGGGCTGATTCAGGTTATAGACGCCAGGGGTGAGGATGAGGTTCTGGCCCCGGGCCAGCGCCGCGGTGATAGTCGCGCCCGACATGCCCGGACTGGCCACGAAGAACTTCGACAGCGGGATGGAGGTGCCGGCTTCCGTGCTGCTGCCTGAGGCCGGGCCGACCGAATTGTGCTGGACCGCGGGAACGAAGACGCTGTAGCCGCCTTGCGGGCCGGTGTAGAGGAACGGCGCTTCCTCGGTCACCGGGCAGGTGGCGAGCGTCGTGAACACTCCCCCATTGCCGAAATTCTGCGCGGGAGCGCCGTTATCTCCGCAGAAGACCTGGTTCCAGACTCCGTTGCTCCATCCCCCGCCCAGGTTGCTGTTCCTCGTAATCCACTGCTGCTGGGAACCGTTGATGATGGCCGGGCCGGTGAACCCGGAGTCGGCGATGAACCCGCCGCTGGCGAAATCCGGAGAACCGTCGCAGTAATCCATCAGGGACAGCTTGCCGTTGACCTGGACTCGCCGTAGCGGCGCGGCCTGCGACACCGCCCAGAAGTCCGTGGCCGCGGAGCAGTCGTTCCCGCCGGGCTTATTGCCGGTCACGTTGATCGTGAGGTTCGATAGCGAGCGCCAGAAGTTGTCGAGCGCGATGCAGTTGGTGCCAAAGCACTGGTTGTAGACGTTGATCTGGCCGTTAATGGTGACATCTCCCGGGCTGCGCCCGAGGCCCGCAACGCTGGTGTAATAACCGACCTGGAAGATGAGCGGGTCTGCGGATGATCCGTAGGTGCCCGGCGCGAAGAACACGGCGTAGCGCTGGCTGCCGAACTGGTTGGACACCTGCTGGCTGGCGATCGAGTCGAGCGTGCTCTGGATCGAGTCCTGCGTCATGCTGGGGTTGAACACGAAGACGTTCGCCCCGAACTGCCCGCCCGTGGTCGACGGCGCCACGACGCTCGCGGCCGATGCCGTCGGCGCGGCGGCCGTAGCGGGGATCGCCGGTGCCGCTGCGAAGCAGGCGCCGGCGAGCATGGCCGCTGCACTGAGAACGACCCGGCGGGGCAGTCGGCGAGCGTCCAGACCGCTGATGATCCTCTTCATGACACCGCCCCGACGCGAGTGCGAGGCTGGCTGGTTTCTCGCATGATGGCTTCCTCCTGTCCGGCTCCCCCCTGGTCATCTGCCGACACCATTCCCGGGGTATTGCGCGCTGGAAGCCAGCCTGGATGATCGTTGCGGGCCCTTGAAAGGACACATCTCGCAGCTCACGACCAGACAGCAATGGGACTGCCCTTCATGATCACTTTTGCTGGATGTCAGGAATGGCACCGCGCCTTAACCTAGCGGTACAGCTGTTAACGCGCCGTAAACATCAATGTCCGGCCATCAAAAATCCGTTAACGGACTTAAGTCGACATTCTTTCATGGTTTTCAGGAAAGGAACTCACCGCCGGGGCTAGCCTGCCGTGGCGCGCGCGGGCAGGTGCCGGGCGAGGCTGACCACATGGTCGCAGCGCGCGACGACTTCGGGATCATGGGTGGCAAGCACGAGAGCGCCGCCGTCCGCCGCGACGCCCAGCAGCCGGGCCAGCACGAGTTCGCGAGTGACGGCATCCTGCTCGGCGGTCGGCTCGTCGGCGATGAGCAGTTCCGGCCGCGCCGCCAGGGCCCGCGCCACCGCGACGCGCTGCTGCTGGCCGCCCGACAGTTCTTGCACCAGGTGGTCCCCGTAGTCGCCGAGGCCGAGCTCGGCGAGCGCGGTGTTCGCGGCCGCCACGGCCAGCCGGGCGGGCATACCCCCGGCCCGCAGCATGATCTCCACGTTCTCCGCCGCGGTCAGCAGCGAAACCAGCCCGTAGCCCTGCAGCACCGCGGCGGTGCGGGCGGGCAGCGTGCCCGCGGTCACCAGTTCTCCGCCGCGCCGCACCGCTCCCGCCGCGGGAGCGGCGAAGCCGGCGAGCACGGAGAGCAGGCTGGTCTTGCCCGACCCGGACGGACCGGTAACCGCCACCCGGTCACCTGGCCGCACGGACAGGCTGATGCCCTCGAAGATGACCTGCCCGCCGCGTTCGAAGCGCAGGCCCTCGGCCTGCAGCAGGCTCATTCCTCCTCCTCGGCACCGATGGTGCCGGGTTCTACCCGGCGCAGCAGCACGCCGCCCTCGGCGCGGCTCGCGGCGGCGAGTGAGCCGGGCGGGAACTCATCGAGCAGATCCGGCGGCAGGGTGACCGTGCCGTCCTTGCCGACCACCATGTACTCACGGCCCCCGTGGCCAGCCGCGCCCACGCGCCCGTCCCTGATGGTGATCGTGCGCCCGAGCGCCGCGGCCACCTCCGGATCGTGGGTGACCGCCACGACGGTAGTGCCAAGGCTCGCGTTGGCGGCCTGGATCAGCTCGATCACGTCACCGGCCGACTCCGGGTCCAGCTGGCTGGTTGGTTCGTCGGCCAGCAGCAGCCGCGGCCCGTTGGCCAGCGCGACCGCGACCGCGAGCCGCTGCTGCTCGCCGCCCGACAGCAGTCCGGCGCGCCGGTGCGCCGCGCTCGCCAGACCCACGCGATCCAGCAGGTCGGCGGCCCGGCGGCGCTTAACCCGGCGACTGCGCCGGGTCGGCGCCTGGGCGAAGAGCACGTTTCCCGTCGCCGACTGGCTCGGCAGCAGGTTGCTCGCTGGATTCTGCAGCAGGAGGCCGACCTCGCGCAGCCGCATGCTGGTGAGGGCTCGGCCGCTGAACCCGGAGAGCGGCCGCCCGCCGACCTCGACCGTTCCCGCGGTGGGCTTGAGCAGCCCGGCCAGGTGCCACAGCAGGGTAGTCTTCCCCGCGCCGGAGGGGCCGAGCAGCGCCACCATCTCACCCGGCTCGATGACCAGATCCACTCCCCTGAGCGCGGCCACCTCGTTGCCCGGGGTGCCGTACACGTGCACCAGGTTCTCGCAGCGGACGGCCGGGGCGGCCGGGACCGTCGGGGCGGTCATGGCGGCGCCTCCCTGAGCAGTTCGGGCCGGGCCGACCGGATCAGCCGCACGGTGGCCACCGCGACGGCCACCGCCAGCAGCGCCACGGTGACCACCAGCGGGACCACGACCTGCGTGGCCGACGGGACGTACAGCAGCGACGGCGCCGCCGGCGGGGCGAGGAACACCGGCAGGTTGCGCAGCACCAGCACGGCCGACCCGATGCCGGCCGCCACCCCCATCAGCACGCCGAAGCCAAGGATCACCGACTGTTCGATGAACACGGAGGCACGCAGCGACCGGCGCGGAACGCGCCCGGCGATCAGGGCCGCGTACTCGTAGCTTCGCCGGCGTCCGGCCTGGTACAAACCGAGTACGGCGGCGCCGGCGGCCAGCAGCGCCGCGGCCGCCGCGGCCGCCAGGAACAGCACGCTGGCCAGCGCGGGACCCTGCCGCATGAGCACCGCCTCGGCATCCGCCGCCGTGGCCACGCCATCGATCTTCACGCCGGCCGCGGCGAGCCTGGCGCGCATCGAGGCGAGCGATCCCGGTGCCACCCACACCTGCTCGGCGACGAAGCTGTCGTTGGCATAAAAGGCCTTCCGCTGCGCGTACGTGCGGTCGACGACGACACCGACCGCGGGTGCGCCGGGCACCGCGGCGGCCAGCGCCACGGGCCTCACCAGGAGCTGCCGGCCGTCAAGCCCCGCCGTCGAGAAGGTCTGCTGGAGGCGGCTGGTGAGCTGGTTCGACACCAGTGCAGGCAGCGTGGCGGGGGTATCCGCCCGGTGGAAGGCGGGGTTGCAGGCCTCCGCCGAGCGGAAAGACCAGCGCAGGCCGGCCGGGCTCACCTGGGCCTGGCCCTGGGTAGTGGAGCAGCCGGACGGGTTCTCGGCTCCCGCCGACCAGCCGGTCGTGCTGGCCAGCGCCGCCGGCAATGCAGTCCAGGCACCGCCGGTCCGCACGGCCAGGCCGGACAGCGTCACGCTGCCCTGTTTCACGCCGGGTGTGACGGTCGACGCGTCGATGCTGATCATGGTCACCTGGCACGGGCACCCGGTGACCGCGGCGGACAGCCAGCCCTGATGCAGGGCGCCGAGGCTGACCGGTACCTGGCCGCCGTCCCGCGAGCCTGCCTCCACGACCCAGAGGGTGAGATCGGTTCCCGGCGCGATCCCGGTCGGGCCGGTGACCCGGACCCGCACCGCCGCGGACCCGGCCGGCAGCGTGACGGACGAGGGGACGCGCGGATCGAGCGCCGGGCCGAGCGAGGCGGGCGGCCGGTCGAGCGAGCCTGACGGCCACAGCGCGACCCGCGCGAACCGTTCCGGCTGCACGGCCAGCAGCACGGAGCCGTTATCCGTGCCACCCGCATAGCGGTCCACGGCGGCAGCCTGGTCGCCGCCCGGATCGATGCGGTCGACGATCGTCCCCAGGTCCTGCCCGGCCGGGGCGGTCACGGTCAGCACCGCGGCGGCGCCCGTTCGCGTGGTGGCGACCCGGTCGACGTTGCGCTGATCCACGGAGAAGGCGGCGATGGCGAACGTGGCCAGCGCGAACGCGGCGGTGAGCACGATGGTGGTCCTCGTCCCGCCGGGACGGCGAGCGATGTGCCGCACGGCAAGGAACAGCCCGGTCCCGCCCCTGCGGCGCGTGCCGGCGAACGTGAGCCCGCAGGCGACCGGGAGCAGTCTCGACGCGATCACGGCCGCCGCGAGGCCCAGCAGCCCCGGAACGAGCAACCCCAGCGAGCCGGACCTCGCGGACGTCACGTCTCCGGCGGTGATCAGCTCGGCCAGCCCGGCCAGGGCTCCGGTGAGCAGTACCGCGTCGAGCACCCAGCCCCGGTTCGCAGCGTGGCGGTCGGTGCGCCGCCATTGCTCGGTGACCGGGCGGACTAGGGCGCGCCGAGCGGCGAGCACGGTCGCCACCAGGCCGCCGAGCGTGGCGGCCGCGGCGGCGGCGATCGCGAGCGCCGGCAGTCCGGCGTGCGTGCCGGGCCGCAGCAGGATCCGGGTCAGGCCGCCGGCGGCCGCCCAGCCCGCGAGCAGGCCGGCCGGGAATCCGAGGGCGAGCAGCAGCACCGGCTCGGACAGGCCGAACGTAACGGTGCCCACGCGGCCGTGACCGCGCAGTTTCGCCAGCGCGACCTCCCCGCCGCGCGCCTCGGCCGCCTCCGTCACGATGAGGAAGAGCAGGAGCCAGGTGAGCAGCAGCAGCTGACAGGTGATGAGGAAGACCGGTACATCCAGCGTCTGCCAGCCAGCCTGGATCTGGTCGACCAGTTGCGGGATGGAGCTGGTCGGGCTCGCGTTCATCCCTTGGAGGGTGGGGTCGGTGAGCAGTTCGTTCACCGCCGCCTTGAGGGTCGGCAGGTCCGTCGGGCGCACGTTGGCTGACGTCAGCACGTCGAGGACCGTGGCGTTGCCCTGCTCGCTGGGCGGTGCGTTGTCGAAGGTGGCCGCGGGAGTGAACATCGCATCCCAGGGCGTGGGGTTGATGAGGCACTTCGGGTTCTCGAAGATGAAGTCGGCGCACTCGCTGTTCAGCCAGTAGGGGGTCCCGAATTGCGGACCGGACGGGACCGCGTATACCCCGGTGACGGTCAGGTGGCCATACCCGGAGGCGGTGGCGATCGTGCCGCCCGGGCGGACCTGGCTGATCCGGGCGTAGGAGGTGCTCACCATAACCTGGCCCGCCTCGCGCGGGCAGGATCCCGCGGTCAGCTGCAGGTGCGCGCACGCGTCGGTGCGCCAGGTGAGCGGCGTGCTGTGGCCGCCCGTGCTGACCTGGGCCAGGATCGCCTCTACCGGAGGCTGGAAGAGCCGGGCCACGGTCGCGGGCCCGCCCAGATGGCCCGCCAGGACGTTGGTCACCTGGGCACTAAGGTTGCTGGCGAGACCGGCTACCGGCCCGGCGCCGTCAACCTCCACGGTCCGCGCGATGGGGAGCTGGTTGTGCAGGTTGTCCTGCAGGATGGACGCGCGGGCGGCCGCGTCGTAGGCCGGCCCGGCGGCCGCGGCGGCGGCCGCGACCGTCGCGACGAGCAGGATGCCGAGCGAGACCCCGGCCCGCCGCCACGCCCCGCGCAAGGTGCCCGCGATCAGGCTCACCGGCTCTCCCCCGCGGTGCCCGGCAGCCACGCGGCCGGCTGGCCGGGCGCGGTCACGTCGTGCACCCGCCCGGAGCGCAGGTCGATCACCGTCCAGCCGTGCTGCAGGTTGTCAGCCTGGGTCAGGCCCCGCTCGGTCGCCCATGCCGCGTAGATGAGCTGGCTCCCGTCCGGCGACCAGAGCAGCTGGTTGCACGCCACGTCGTGGTGCCCGGGGAGGACGATCGCCCGGCTGCCTCGGCTCAGGGACCAGACGGAGACACTGGACGGGGTGCCCGGGCTGGCCCGGCAGAAGGCGATCCGCTGCCCGTCCGGTGACCATTGCGAGATGCCGCTGGCCGCCGGGAGAGGCATGTGCGCCAGGATACGGCCGCCCCGGCTGATCACGACGACGGCCTGTCGCGGTGCTTGCTGCCCCGGCGCGGTGTCCGCCTCGACGCGCAGGGCCAACCTGCTCCCCCGGGGGTCCGGATCGGCATACAGCAGGACCGGCGTCGCCGACGGCCAGCCGAGCACGCCCTTGAGCTCGGCGGCGGTGACGATGGTCCGGGCCGCGCGACCCGGCCCGCGCACCTCGATGGCCTTGTCCGGCGCTGTCTCGGGACCGTAACACTCGCTGATGGACGATGCCGCCGACGAGCTGACCGGCCCGGACACGATGGCCGCGGGGGATTGCGGGTCACCGACGGCGTCCGTGACCGTGCCGAGCATGCGTCCCTTCCCGCCGGCGGCGGGGATGAGGTCGGCCACCCAGGACTGGCTCTCCAAGCTCGCCAGGCTACACGCGGTCGCGACCACATACCGGCCGCCGTCGGCGAATGAGACATCTGCCCAGCCAAGGTTGGACGCCTGGGCCGTGGCGTCCTGGCCCGCACTGTCCGCGAGGTCACTGACCGACGTGGGACCGGCCGGACCCATGGTTACCAGCTGTCCTTCGAGATTCACCAGGTGACGCCCGTCGTCGGCGGCGACCGGAAGGTCGGTGCCCTGCAGGGCGCCGACCTGTCTCAGCGTCACCAGGTGGCTTCCGTCCGGGGCCGCGGTGCCGAGCATCCCGCTGGGCTGCTGCTCGAACACCACCAGGCCGTTACGGTCGGCGAAGGGGACCCGGGCCGGCCCGGATGCTGACGGCGACGATGAAGGCCAGATCAGGAACGCCGCCGCCACGGCCGCGGCGGCCAGGCAGGCTACGGCGGGCCAGCGCAGGCTGCGCCAGGTCAGGCGCCTGGGCGGTTCGGGGTCAAGTGCCGGAAACGGCCGGAGCGGTCGCCTTCCCGACACTTCTGCCATCCCAACATCATGCTGGATGATAAGAAACTTTTCGATTAAGGTTCGGTCGCATCCGGCTAGGCGGCGGCGTTAGGGGTCTGCGGGTCCCGTGACGTCGAGGCGCCCTGGTCCTGGTGATCGCGGGGACGGGCCGGGGCCGTGGCCTCGCTGATCCAGCGGCTGATGCGGTCGACCAGTTCCTGGCCGCAGGCGGACTCGGCGTGGCCCATGTCCGGTATGAGCCAGAGCTCCTTGGGTTCCCCGGCTGCCATGTAGAGCTGGCGCGCGTGCTCGGAAGGGAAGTAGTGGTCCTTCTCACCGTGCACGATCAGCAGCGGCACCGGCGAGATCTGCGCCGCCGCCTCGGCCGGGGACACCGGCACCAGCTTCCAGCCTTCCGGGCTGATCCGGGTCTTGAGCCACCGGCGCGTGACGTACCGGCCGACGCGGTGTTCGACCGCGCGGTGGACCCACCGCATCGACTGCGTGCCGCGGTAGTACCAGCGGCCGGGACCGCTGACCGAGACCACCGCGTCCAGCCCGCCGACCAGGCCCGCGTACCGGAGCACGATGGAGGCGCCCATCGAGAACCCGACCGCGGCGACCCGCCGGTAGCCGAGCTCGCGGGCCCAGCGCACCACCACGTCGAGGTCGTTGATCTCACGATCGCCCAGCGTGGACAGGCCGCCGGAGCGCCCGTGGCCGCGGAAGTCGAAGGTGAGCACGCCGGCCATCCGGTTGAGCCGGTTGGCGATGCGCCAGACGTTGGGCCGCTGCCACGACAGCGTGAACCCGTGCGCGACCACGATCGCGAGGTCTGAGTTTCCCGGCAGGTGGATGGCTTCGATTGGCACTCGGTCGTTCGTGACCAGGGTCGATGCCATCACGACGGGTCTGGTCATGCTGTCACTCCGAAGGTCAGGTCCGGCAGGGTTCCCAAGCAGTAACGACGGCGGGAACGGTATCAATCCGGTCCGGGCAAGATCGGCGCGGGGACTAGCCGGCCAGGGCGATCATGGGGAAAGCTTCGGGTAGCTGAGAACGCATGAGAGAAGGAGCACCATGTCTGTGCTGCAGGCCCTGACCGACGCCATCCGCGACAGCTCCGTCGAGGTGATCGATCTCACCGCGCCGCTGAGTTCCGAGACGCCGATAATCCAGCTGCCCGAGCCGTTCGGCAACACGGCCCGCTTCGGGCTGACCGAGATCAGCCACTACGACGACCGCGGCCCCGCCTGGTACTGGAACGACATCGTGACCGGCGAGCACACCGGCACCCACTTCGATGCCCCGGTGCACTGGGTGACAGGCAAGGACGGCGAGGACGCGGCACAGGTCCCGGCGGCACGGATGATCGCCCCGGCGGTCGTGCTCGACTTCAGCGCCGAGGCAGCGGCTGACCCGGACTTCCTCCTCGAGATCGAGCACGTCAAGCAGTGGGAAGCCGAGCACGGGCCGCTGCCCGAGGGCTGGCTGCTGTACCGGACCGGCTGGGACGCCCGGTCCGGCGGCCAGGCGGAATTCCTCAACGCGAACGAGACCGGCCCGCACACGCCAGGTATCAGCGTCGCCTGCGCGAAATGGCTGGCCGAGGAGTCGCCGGTGCTCGGGCTGGGCACCGAGACCGTCGGCACCGACGCCGGGGCGGCGCACTCCTTCGACCCGCCGTTCCCCTGCCATTCGATGCTGCTCGGGGCGGGCAAGTACGGCCTCACGCAGCTGCGGAACCTGGCCCGGCTGCCGGTCACCGGCGCGGTCGTGATCGCGGGGCCGCTGCCCATCGTGGGCGGTTCTGGGTCCCCGTGCCGCGCGCTGGCGCTGGTCGAGCGTTCCTGAGCATGCGGGTCGCGGAGGCGGTCGGCCGCGGGCTGGCCGGGCTCGGGGTGAACACCGTGTTCGGCGTGGTCGGGAGCGGCAACTTTCACGTCACCAACGCGCTGGTGGCCGGCGGGGCCAGGTTCGTCGCGGCCCGGCACGAGGGCGGCGCGGCCGTGATGGCCGACGCGTGGGCCAGGACCACCGGGCGTCCCGGCGTGGTCACCGTGCACCAGGGTCCGGGGCTGACCAACGCGATGACCGGCATCGCCGAGGCCGCCAAGAGCCGGACCCCGCTGCTGGTCCTGGCGGCCGAGGCCCCGGAGATCCGGTCCAACTTCCACGTCGACGTGGCCGGGCTGGCGGCCGCGGTCGGCGCGGTCGGCGAGCGGCTCTACTCCCCCGCCTCGGCCCTGGCCGACGCGCACCGCGCCTACGCCACGGCATTGGGCCGCCGGACGGTGATCCTGGCCCTGCCGCTGAACGTCCAGGGCGTGGCGTGCGAACCGGGGCCGGTACCGGCGCTGCGGCAGGCCTACCCGACCGCCCCGGCCGCCGAGGCGGTCACGGCGCTGGCCGAGGTGCTGCGCGGGGCGCGGCGGCCGGTGTTCATCGCGGGCCGGGGGGCCCGGGGCCGGGCGGCCGAGCTGGAACGGCTGGCCGAGGCGTGCGGGGCGCTGCTGGCCACCTCCGCGGTGGCCAAGGGGCTCTTCCGCGGCAGCCCGTGGAACCTGGACGTGAGCGGCGGGTTCGCCACGCCGCTGGCGGCCGAGCTGATCGGTGAGGCCGACGTCATCGCGGGCTGGGGCTGCTCGCTGAACATGTGGACGACGCGGCACGGCAAGCTGATCCCGCCGCAGGCCACGCTGGTCCAGGTGGACGACGACCCGGCCGCGATCGGTATGCACCGGCCGGTACACCTCGGCGTGCCCGGGGATGTGGCCGAGACGGCGCGCGCGGTCGCGGACGCCCTCGGCGGGTCGCCCGGGGCGACGGGGTACCGGTCGCCGGAGGTGCGGGCCCGGATCGCCGGCCAGGGACGCTGGCGGGACGTGGCGTACAAGGACGAGAGCGACGGGGAGCGGATCGACCCGCGCACGCTGTCCATCGCGCTGGACGACTTGCTGCCTGCGGAGCGGACCGTGGCGGTCGATTCGGGTAACTTCATGGGCTACCCGAGCATGTTCCTGTCCGTTCCCGACGAGGCGGGCTTCTGCTTTACGCAGGCGTTCCAGTCGATCGGGCTCGGCCTGGCCACGGCGATCGGGGCCGCGATCGCCCGGCCGGACCGGCTGGCGGTAGCCGCGCTCGGCGACGGCGGCGCGCTGATGGGCGTCAGCGAGCTGGAGACCGTCACGCGGCTGGGGCTGCCGATGGTGGTGGTCGTCTACGACGACGAGGCGTACGGCGCGGAAGTGCACCACTTCGGCCCGGACGGCGATCCCCTCGACGTCGTTCGCTTCCCGCCGGCTGACATCGCCGCGATCGGCCGCGGGTTCGGGTTCGAGGGAGTGACCGTGCGCGACCCGGCGGACCTGGCGCCGGTGCGCGGCTGGCTGGCCGGCCCCCGCGAGCGGCCGCTGCTCATCGACGCCAAGGTCACGTCGGCGCACGGCTCCTGGTGGCTAGAGGAGGCCTTCCGCGGGCACTAATCCGCCCGGGGGCTAGCACTATCCTTCTCCGGCACCTTTCCGCCGGACGGGGTCGGTGACGCCTCGTCGGCCATCGAGGCGCCCACGCCGACCAGCTCGTCGGACGGGTAGGCCTCTTCGCCGTGCACCGCCACGTCGCCGATCAGCAGCACCTCGTCGGGCAGCCGGAGCTTCATCCGGAATACGTGCTTGATGACCATGAGGATGACGAACGTGACCACGGCGTCCCAGATGATGATCGTCAGCGCAGCCTCGAGCTGGACCAGCAGCTGGTGCGGGTGGCCATAAAACAAGCCCGTGCCACTGATCGACGGGTTCTTGCCGAGGCCCAGGTAGACGATCATGTTCGGGTCGGCCAGCAAGCCGGTCAGCAGGCCGCCGAACAGCCCGGCAAAGCCGTGCGTGTACACCACGCCGAGCGCGTCGTCGACCCTGTTGAACGGCCACACGTACTTCGGCAGGTAGTACCACGCCACCCAGACGATCGCGGAGCAGACCAGGCCGATGACGATGGCTCCGAAGCCGTTCACGTAGCCGGCCGCCGGGGTGATGCCCACCAGGCCGCAGATCATGCCGTTCAGGGCGCCGAGGAAGGTGGGCTTCTTCTCGGCGCTGATCGTCATGTCCATGACGATCCAGGTCAGCATGGCCACCGCGGTGGCCAGGTTGGTGTTGACGATCGCGGCCGCGGCGTCCGCGCCCGCGAAGTACGGGTCACCGCCGTTGAAGCCGTTCCAGCCGAGCCACAAGATGCCGGCGCCGACGGCGACGAACAGCAGGTTGTTCGGGATGGCCCGCTCACGGTCGCGCCTGAGCCTCGGCCCGATCACCGCCGCGGCGACGAAGCCGGACGTGCCGGCGGCCAGGTGAATGACGTAGCCGCCGGAGAAGTCCAGCGCGCCCTTGCCCGCCCAGAAGCCGCCGCCCCAAAGCAGGAAGGCGTTCACGCAGTAGGCGAACGTGATCCACAGCGGGACGAAGACCATCCAGACCTTGAAGCTGATCCGGCCGATCACGCTGCCGATGAACAGGATCGGGGTGATGGCCGCGAACACGAACTGGAAGTAGATGACCGACCCCGACGGGATGCGGAAGTTCGGCATCAGGCCGTTCAGCAGCGGGATGTTCGCCTGACCCTGCAAGGCGCCGTGCCCGAGCACGGTCCTCGGATCACCGATGAACGTGCTGACCAGCGGCGTGCCGAAGCCCAGCTTGAAACCCCAGAGCACCCAGACGATCAGGACCAGGCCGAAGGTGGTGAACACCATCATCACGGTGTTTATCGCCCACTTCTTCTGGACGAGGCCGCCGTACAGGACGGCCAGGGCCGGGATGGACATCAGCCCGACCAACGTGGCAGCGGTCATCTGCCAGGAGTTATCCCCGGCGTTGAGCCAGCTGGGATAGGGATTCACTATGCCTCCATGGGCAAACAGGCCTGCTGGGTCCAACGTGCTGGCTGGCTCCACCCCGGCCGCTCCGTATTCCTGCAAGGCATATTTCCCATGCGCGGGTTTCGGGAGTATTTCTCGGCTGTTACGCGGCCGGTAACGAGTGCGCAGGACGTTACTTAGAGATATCGCGGACGATCGCCGACCCTGGAGAAACAATCAAAACGGAAAGGCGGATGATGATCGACACGGTGGCGTGGGTGCACCTGGAGAACGGGAGGATCCTGTGCGCGCGGCCGCGCGGAAAGGGCGTCTTCTATGTCCCGGGCGGGAAGCGCGAGGGCGCCGAGAGCGACCTGCAGACCCTGCTCCGCGAGGTCGCCGAGGAACTGACCGTCGCGCTGCGGCCGGAGACGGTCCGGCACGCGGGCACGTACCAGGCGGATCACCCGGACGGCACGGCGGTGCGGATGAGCTGCTACACCGGGGAGTACTCCGGCACGCTGGCCGCCAGCAGCGAGATCGACGAGCTGGCCTGGTTCGGCTACGCCGACCGGACGCGGGTGCCACCGGTCGACCAGCTGCTGTTCGACGACCTCAACGCGGCCGGCCAGCTCCGCTGAACATCAGCCAGGCAGGAGGCGGACCTCGGCGGCCGGGAGTTCTTTCCACCAGTGCGCAAAGCGGCGGTAGACCGCAGGATCGCGCGCGGCCAGGAACGAGACGAGGGCGCGGGCCTCTTCGGCGAGCTCCTGCCAGGCCCGTTCGGGTAGCTCGCGGAACGCCGTCGCCTCGATGCCGCCGCCGGCCGGGCGCCACACCCCGGCGACATGGCCGTCGACCAGCAGCGTGGGCAGGACGTCACCGTTCCGCCGGATGACCAGCGCGCGGTACGCGGGCGGGATGACGCGGCTGCGGTCGGCGTAGGCCAGCAGGACGCTGTCCCACATCGCCATCAGCCGCGGCGGGCACGGGGTGTCCTCGCCGGGAAGCGGCGCGCCGGGCACGTCGAACAGCACGCTGCCGTCCGGCCCCTCCCGCCGCTCGAGCTGCCCGGCCATGGCGTCCAGGACGTCCCTGGCCGCGGACCGGGTGAGCAGGGTGAACTGAGCGAGATCGGCCGCCGAGGCCGGGCCGAACCCTTCCAGGTAACGCCTGGCCAGCTGCTGCACGCAGGCCTCCCGGCCGTCCGGCGCGTGGTCAGGGAACGGCGCGGCGAGGTAGGAGGGCCGGTAGCCGAAGGACCACGGTCCCCCCGTCACGGCGTGAACCACCGGCGCGAACGTACGCAGCGCCCACCACGCCCTCGGCTGGTCCGCCCCGAGCCGCGCGTTCAGCAGCGCCTCGCACTCCGCGTTGGTGCGGCGTTCCGCGGTGAACTCCACCAGGTGCGGGATCAGGGCATCGGCGTCGGCGGCGGACAGCCCGGTCTGGGTGTAACGGCGGTCGGACAGCCGGGCGGCTCGCAGCGATTCCACCATCGCGCAGTGGAACGCCGGGTAGTCCGCCGCGGCCACGGCGTGCAGGGTCATCCGCATCAGCGTCGCCTTGATCACCTCGTGACCCGCGAACGCGGCGTCAAGGGCGGCCGGGTCGAACGGCGCGAGCCGGTTCCACAGGGCCAGGTACGGCGATGCCGCCTCCTGGGCCTGCAACGCCACCACGCGCCGGACGGCCTCGGCCACCTCTACCGGCTCACGGCGCAGCAGCAGTTGCCGGGCCAGCGTGGCCCGGTTGAGCCGCCGTGCGGTGAGCCGCATTCCTATTTGAGCGTGACGCCACCTGTGAGCGGGAGAGACGCCGCGGACGAGCCCGCCGCGAGGGCGAAGGTGCCCGCCTCCAGCGTCCAGCCGCCGTCGGCCCAGTGCTGGAAGGCGCGTTCGGGCAGCAGGATCCCGACGGTCACCGTCTCGCCGGGGTCCGCGTCCACCACGGCGAAGCCGGCCAGCCACCGGACCGGGCGCTCGACCGCGGAATCCGGGCGCGACGCGTAGACCTGGACGACCTCGCGGCCCGGCCGCGAGCCGGTGTTCCGCACCTCCACGCACACGGCGATGCCGGGACCGCCGGACGGGTTCGCCTCGTCGCAATCCACCGTGATCGAGTCGTAGGACCAGGTGGTGTAGCCGCGGCCGTGGCCGAACGGGAACAGCGGCTCGCGTCCGTCACGGTCGAAGGCGCGGTAGCCGATGAACAGGCCCTCGGTGTAGGTGAGTACCCCGTGGTCCGGTTGCGCGGACGGCAGGCCGTCCTCGCTCGCGGGCCAGGTGGTGGGGAGCCGCCCGCCCGGTTCGGCCTCGCCGAGCAGGACGTCGGCCAGCGCGTTGCCGAACTCCTGCCCGCCGAACCAGGTCAGCAGCACCGCGGCCACCTGGTCGGCCCAGGGCAGCAAGACGGGGGCGCCGGAGTTGACCACCACGACGGTCCGCGGGTTGGCCGCGGCCACCTTGCGGACCAGTTCGTCCTGGCGTCCAGGCAGCGCGAGCGAGGTGCGGTCGAAGCCCTCGCTCTCCACCTCGGCGGTGGTGCCGACCACGACCACGGCCACGTCGCTGCCGGCCGCCAGGGCGACCGCCGCTTCCATCTCCTCGTCGTCGGTGCCGTGCGGCGCCTCCAGGAGCAGCTGGAAGAACGTGCCGAACGCCGCCATCGGCGAGGTGTGCACGTCGTGCTCGAGCCGGACCGCGACCGACTGGCCGGCGGCCAGGCCGAGCGGGGCCAGCCACACCGGCGGGGCCATCAGGGTCTCGCCGACGTCCGCGCCCTTGCGCACGGTCAGGGTCTCGTCGAAGAGCACGGCCTCGTCCGTGAGCAGCCGGAACCGCCCGATGCCGGTGACGCCGAGCTGGTAGGTGCCAGCCTCGGTGGCCCGGATCAGGCAGCTGATCTCCAGCCGGTCGATCTGCTCGGGGGCGCCGATCGCGGCGAACCCGTTCATCCACCGGAACACGGCGGCTTCGCGCTGCTCCGAGCCGATCACCTCGCCGGAGGGCGAGAAGAACCGCACGTCGGCTCCTGGGCCGGATCCGTCGGGGCGGACCAGCCAGGGCGCGCGGGCCGGCGCGGTCCGCAGGTGGCCGAGGGTGCCCGGGGCGAACGCCACGTCGAGCCCGGCGGCGCGCAGCCCGTCGAGCGGGGACACGGTGTAGGGCGGGTAGACGGTGGCGCTCCCGCCGCCGAGCGTCCGGGCGATCTCGGCGTTCGGGCCGATGAGGGCGACCCGGCCCAGTCCGGAACGATCCAGCGGGAGCAGCGAGCGCTCGTTGCGGGCCAGCACGAAGCTGGCCGCGGCGGTCGCGCGCAGCTCGCGGGGAATGTCCACGGGCGCCGGGGAGCGGGGGCCGGACGAGGATGCCGCGCCGTCGAGGCCGCCGACCCGGACGGCCAGCCGCAGGATGCGGAGCACCTTGTCGTCGATGAGGGTCTCGTCGACCTGCCCGGCCCTGACCGCCTCCAGCAGGGCGTCGCCCCACGGCCCGAACCGCTCGGCCGGCCCCGGCATGGCCAGGTCCAGCGCGGCCCTGGCGGCCGCCTCGGTGCCCCTGGTCGCCGTCCAGTCCGACATGACCAGGCCGTCGTAGCCCCACTCGTCGTGCAGGATGGCGCGCAGCAGCGGGCTTTCCGTCATCGTCGACCCGTTGACCCCGTTGTAGGCGGCCATCACCGCCCAGGCACCCGCCTCGCGCACGATTGCCTCGAACGGGGCCAGGTAGAGCTCGCGCAGCGTCCGCTCGTCGACGCGGACGTCCACCGACATCCGCTCGGTCTCCGAGTCGTTGCCCACGAAGTGCTTGACCGTGGCGCCGACCCCCTGGCTTTGCAGGCCGCGCACGTAGGCGACCCCGATCCGCGCGGTGAGCAGCGGATCCTCGGAGAAGCACTCGAAGTGCCTGCCGCCGTACGGGGTCCGGTGCAGGTTCACCGTGGGGGCGAGCAGCACATCCACGCCCTTACGCCGCGCCTCGGCGGCCAGCAGCCTGCCGATCGCCGCCACCCGGTCGCAGTCCCAGGTGGCGGCCAGCGCGGTCGGCGACGGCACGTTCGCCGAGGTGTCCCGCTCGTCCCAGGTCTCGCCGCGGACCCCGGCCGGGCCGTCCGAGGTTACGACCCGGCGCAGGCCGGCGTCGGGTTCGGCGAACAGGGCCCAGAAGTCCGCGCCGGTCAGCAGCCTGACCTTCTGTTCGGTGGAGAGCCGTGCCACCCGGCTCCGCAGGTCCGCGTCGTCGTGCCCGCTCATGAGGCCGGCAAGTTGACCAGGGACGCCAGCGCCGCGCGGTTCGCATCCGCGGTGCCGAACCCGATCGAGTCGGCCTTCGCCCGTTTCAGGAACAGGTGCGCCGGGTGCTCCCAGGTGAACCCGATGCCGCCGTGCATCTGCACGCACTCCTGCGCGGCGAGCACCGCGACCTCCGAGCAGTAGGCCTTGGCCAGCGCGACCGCGATCTCGGCGTCAGCCGAACCGGTCGCCAGGCACGCCGCCGCGTACCTGGACGCCGCACGGGCCTGGGTGACCGACACCCACAGGTCGGCCAGCCGGTGCTTGAGAGCCTGAA
>Ga0207689_10001423_pt1 | contig 22839 bp, 19 predicted proteins | sample KBSMisM52_FD_184312 | JGI IMG/M metagenome (GOLD analysis project Ga0207689, IMG submission 184312) | Miscanthus rhizosphere microbial communities from Kellogg Biological Station, Michigan, USA - KBS Miscanthus M5-2 (SPAdes) (version 2) | ecosystem: Host-associated > Plants > Roots >... | reverse complement strand
AACCTGGAAAAGAAAGCCGACCAGACACGCAGCGAAGACCAGCGCAAGGAATACAAACGCCAGTCTCGCAGCCTCCACGCTGAACTGGAAAAAATCGAGCAGGAAGTTGGTGTTCTATTTCAAGAACTCAAACGCACCCAGCGCGAAATCATCCAGGGCGACATGGACGCCGAGCAGGCCAAGCGTGAGTTGATCGAAGCCAACCTGCGTTTGGTGGTTTCCATCGCAAAAAAATACACCAACCGCGGATTGCAGTTCCTCGACCTGATTCAGGAAGGCAACATCGGCCTGATGAAAGCGGTCGACAAGTTCGAATACCGCCGTGGCTACAAGTTTTCAACCTACGCCACGTGGTGGATTCGGCAGGCCATCACGCGTGCCATCGCCGATCAGGCGCGTACGATTCGTATCCCAGTGCACATGATCGAAACCATCAACAAGCTGATCCGCACGTCGCGTCAGCTGGTGCAGGAACTGGGACGCGAACCAACGTCGGAAGAAATAGCCAAGCGCATGGACATTCCGGTTGCAAAAGTCAGGAAGGTCCTGAAGATCGCACAGGAGCCAATCTCTCTTGAAACTCCAATTGGAGAAGAAGAAGATTCGCACCTGGGCGACTTCATCGAAGACCGTGCGGTAGTGTCTCCCGCAGAAGCGGTGATCAACGTCAACCTCAAAGACCAAACCGGCCAGGTCCTGCGCACACTGACTCCTCGCGAGGAGAAAGTCATCAAAATGCGTTTCGGCTTGGAAGACGGCAGCGAGCACACTTTGGAAGAAGTCGGGCAGTCGTTCGCGGTTACCCGCGAACGCATCCGCCAGATCGAAGCCAAGGCGCTGCGGAAACTGCGCCATCCGTCGCGTTCGCGGAAGCTGCGGGCGTTTATGGATGGGGTAAGGGACTAGCTGCAATCTGCTTTTAGGCACGGCGAAAGCCGTGCCTTTGTTTTTAGTGTTTCTCAACTTGGATCAACCGTGGTGTCGACTTAACCTAAGAAGTGTTTTGGCAGGCGGGTGGTTCAGTATCACATCAGAAAGCTCCGGCGTGATTACCCGGAGCTTTCGCTTTTCTCGCCATGATGAGGACTGCAAAAAGAGGTAGCGCCGCCCGGGTCAGCCCATCGAAGATGAACTGATCAAAGAAGAGCAGATTGCCATTGGGCGCGCGCGCCCCAGTCGAACGTGAACCTCTACGCGGTCCGTGACTCAGGCAACGGGACCGAGCCGATCATTCTCTCTAGTCGTACGTAACTCGCTTCCATTCCATGTTCCATACCGGTCGCAAGCATGGCCGCGCGCGTCTGGGCATCGGGTAGTGTCATTCGCATGGTCATCAGCGTGCCCGCCCCGTCTGGGTCAAAATGAGTTTCAATATGGTTGTCCGGCGTGGGATCAGGCAAGTGCATCCGCTCGACGTGTACCAGACGGCTGTACGGTTCAAGTTCCAGACATTCCCCGGTGAGGTAGAATCCGCCACCTTTGCCATCGGCCCATTCATAGCGGATCTTCCCCCCTGGCCTTGCCTCAATAATGCAGACAGGCATCGTCCAACCTTCCGGACCGAGCATCCACTGCTGAACTAACTTTGGATCGGTGTGGGCGCGGTATACAGCCTCCGGAGATGCAGCAAACCTCCGCGTCACAACCACATGTTTATCGCCTTCGGTTTTCAAGGTCATCTTACTCATCGTCTTTCTCCTTTGTCTTTTTCCATTTCAGCCAGAACTTCATCCAGCCGTTCGTAGTTTTTCTCAAGCGCCTTTCGCAGCATCCCGAGCCATTGATCCATGGATTCAATACCGGCCTTGGCGAGACGACGTGGGCGCCTCGTGCCCTCGATTCGCCCCACAATCAGTCCTGCATCTTCGAGCACTTTCAGGTGCTGAGAGATCGCCGGTTGCGTCATCTCGAACGGCTCCGCGAGTTCCATCACGGTTGCCTCTCCTTCGGACAGGCGCGCAAGAATCGCGCGCCTAGTGGGATCAGCCAGAGCAGAGAATGCTGCGTCCAGATTTTCCATAGGTAATAACTTATATAAGTATTAACTTATAGTCAAGGGAAATCTTTGACAGGGCCCGATTCAATCCCCAGTGTCGAAACCTCAATGAACGAAACCATTTCCACACCGACAGTAATTCACGGCAAACAATGCCTCGCCCCTGTATCCAGATTTACCAACCGCCAAATACGAGCAATACCGCGAGGCATGGCAGCTGCGGCAAGAGGCGGTGGGGACAAAGCAAGTCACCGAGGAGGAAAGTCCCGGAAGAAAGTATTTACCCGGATGGAGGAACGCCTGATGGCGTCATTTGACTTTGTCAGAATGAATTGGGAGCGCTAACCAGAATAAGAAGGACCGTCATATGTTTTGCGTGGCGGCAGTTCGGGAAATCAGTTCGTATCAAAGCAGCGGCTTCCGTGTGTGACGACGATGGATGTTCACTAATCGCATCCACGACTTAATGTGAGTGAAAGGCCGACCTGGTTCGGCCTTTCACCACAGGGCCCGCAACTGCTATTTTCTTAGGAATTTGACTCCCCAATGAATCCCCGGCAGCCACTCCTCCATGGGACGCGAGATAAGCCCGCGCATGAGCAACCTGCGGTAGCTCTGGATCCGCAGATTTCCAAGCGGCCAGGAAATCCATGTACTCCGCTGTGGCTGCGGCGACATCGGCGGACTGCTCGCTGGCCATCGCCATGCCGTAAAGTGGGAAGCCGGAGCGTGGACGATCCACGAGCGCCTCTTTGTAAGCTGCCTTGGCATTACTCCAGTCCGAAGCAGCCATAAACGCGGCTGCCGCCGCCTCGCCCACGGGACGAATGTAGGCTGGAGGCTCGCGGTATCCGAGGGCTTTTTCTTCCCGCGCCGCCTGTGCGTAAAGCTTTTTCGCGTCGTCGTTGAGTTTCTTCTCGACCAGCAGCCCAGCGCGCAGTTCCAACGACATAACGGATAAATTGCTGAGGAGCGGCTCCGGCAAAGCATCGGGCCTCAGATTCATTTTCGGCGGAGCGTTCGCGGCGGGCTTTTTTTCTTTGGCCTTGGTGTTCGCTTCGTCCTTCACATGGTTCGACATTCGCCACAGCTCGGCATCGAACTGCTGGGACGCTGCTTCTGCCACAGACATATCATGCTGACCGAGCGCTTGCATGCCGCGAGCGAACTGGGTCAGCTGGCTGGCAAGGAATTTGAGATTCGGCAGAGTTGGATCAGCCGACTTCAGCAACGCCAAGGCCGAAGCCCAATCCGCAGTCCGCAACGCAACCGGTAGTCCGGGATTTAGCCGCGAAATTGCATCGCGCGGTGAGTGAATGTACAACGTGTTTTCCAACTCGCCGCGCGCGCCTTTCAGCTTGCCGGAGAGTGCGGTGGCGTTTTGGAATTCGCCGGCCTCCAACAAGTTTGCGATCGCGTACATCAAGTTGTGCACATAATTCCAGTCGTCGTCCACCTGCACCTGCTGCGCCTGCATGTACTGTTCGTCGGCCATCGTCGAAGCCGCAAATGCTTGTTTGGCGCTGGCATAGTCGCCGGTGCGATAGAAGATATGACCGGGCATGTGGACCATGTGTCCCGAGGTGGGCGCGAGACTGCCTAGGATTTCAGCACTGTGCAGCGCCTGCTCCGGATGCGGGCTCGCCTCAACCGCGTGGATCCAATAATGATTCGCGGCGGAGTCGTTGGGGAATTCCTTCAGCACGCCTTGCAAGGTTTCCAGTGCCTCTTTTTGCCCAGAACGCGGCTGGCCACCATCGTCGTAGCCATCAACCAGTACTTCCGCCAGAAAAATTCGCGCCTGCATATCATGAGGACTGCGTTTGACCAGCTTGCGGTAGATTTCTACCGCCTCCGACTTGTCTTTCTTGTCCGATTTCTCAGCGGCCTCGGCGGCAACGCTGGCCTCGATGTACAGGCGCTCGTCTTTGCTGGCGTGTCCCTTGAGGCTGTCCGCCTTGGCCAACATCTGGTTCGCGTAGTAGAGGTCGTTGCGGTGAGAAAACCTCTCCGCCTTATACATTCCCCAGTAGCACATCGCGCACTTCGGATCGACGCGAATACTCTGTTCGAAGGCGCGCGCCGATTCGTAATCCCAAAAGTCATGCAGCAGATTCAATCCCTGGTCGAACCACATTTGCGCTTCCGCAGTGGCGGTGATACCGATGTGGGAGTTCCCAATACCGGTCAGTTTCTGGGGCGGCGGCAACTTTTCCGGGGCGATCTGGTCGCGCGTCTCCATGACGTGGCAAGTCATAACGTTTTGCGCCCATGCGTTGCCCACAATAAAGCAAATTGTGATCACTAAACATACGAAGGTCTTTCCTAAAATAAGCGGGCGATGCAACGCAGATGATTTCACGAGCACCTCTTGCAAGCATCGTCATTCTAGATGAAAAATCGTCTGCCTTCATGGTTTGAGGCACTGGCGTAAGTAGCAAATTAAAAAGCCCCGGATTGCCGGGGCTTTGTTTTTGTGCAGTTTGTTCAACCTACTACGCGCTCACCGGCTCCGGCATGGACTCCTCCACCTCGTCCACTTCCGTAACCAGATGCGTATGCTTCTTAGCCACCAGCATGTAGATCGAAGGCACCACAAACAAAGTAAAGATCGTGCCAATGATCATGCCGCTGACCAGCATGATACCGATGCTGTTTCGAGCACCGGCGCCAGGGCCAGTCGCAAGCACAAGCGGAAAGTGTCCGAACACAGTGGCTGCGGTAGTCATCAAGATCGGCCGCAAACGCGTGCTGGCAGCTTCGGTCACAGCGGCAAGCTTGTCTCTGCCCTGCTCCTGAAGCTGGTTGGCGAATTCCACAATCAGAATTCCGTTTTTGGCGATCAGCCCGACCAGCGTAATTAGACCGACCTGACTATAGATGTTGAGCGTAGTCAGCCCAAGGAACGAGAACATTAGCGCGCCGGACAGAGCCAATGGTACCGATCCCGCGAGCACGATAAACGGATCGCGGAAGCTCTCGAACTGTGCAGCCAACACCAGGTAGATCAGGATGGCTGACAGCAGGAAAGTCCCGAGGAACTTGCTGCCTTCCACGCGCAGCTGCCGGGACTCACCCGCATAGTCCAGCGTGTATCCCTGTCCCTGCGGAAGGAGCTGCTTGGCCTCATCCTCCAGGTAACTGAGCGCCTGATCGAGCGGAACATTTGGCGGAATCACGCCCTGAATTCGCACCGCGTTCAGCTGCTGAAATTTGTTTAGAGACCGCGGCTGGGTCGTGGTGTTCAAGCTGGCAAACGTGGAGAGTGGCACCAGCTTCTCATTGGAGCCCTTCACGTAGATGTGCTCCAACTGATCAGGCGTCAAACGCTCCATGCGCTTCACCTGTGGGATCACTTTGTAGCTGCGTCCCTGAATGCTGAAGCGGTTTACATAATTGCCGCCCAGCAGCGTGGACAAGTCCTGCCCCGCCTGGCTCAGATCCACTCCCTGCGAGCGCAACTTGTCACGATCGAACACAACTTCTGTTTGCGGCTGGTCGAACTTCACATCCACGTCGGCAAAAATGAACTTGCCGCTGGCCATGGCTTTCTGCACCAGCTGATTGGCGTAAGCACTGAGCTGCTCTGGATCAGCCGATCCCGCGATCACCAAATCCACCGGGAAGTTACCCGCACCGGGCAATGGCGGAGGCGTCAATGGAATCACGCGAATACCAGCAATATGCGAGAGCGGCCCGGTCGACTCAAGCAACAGCTGCTGTGCCGTCTTTTGGCGCTGGCTCCATGGCTTGGTCACCATGCCGCCGAAACCGCCGGTTGGCGAAGTGATCTGGAAGATACTGTCGCTCTCCGGGAACGAGTGATAAACGTCGTAGACCTCTTTGGTGAACAGGTTCACCTGGTCCAGCGTAGAGTTGGCCGCCGACTGAATCACGCCGAATACCACACCCTGGTCCTCGGCCGGCGCAAGTTCGCGCTGCGAGAACAAATAAAACGGGATCATCAGGACTGCGACCAGTATCCACAGCGTCAGCACCACAGGCCGATAGCGAAGCGTTCCGCTCAAGGCGCTCGTGTAAGTGCGGCGGACATAGTCGAAGCGCCGGTTGATCCAGCCCTGTAGTCCGGTTTCGGAGTCGCCGGCACGGAGCAGCTTCGAACCCATCATCGGTGACAAGGTCAAAGCCACGATGCCGGAGATGGTTACAGCGCCAGCCAGGGTGAAGGCAAACTCTTTGAACAGAGCGCCAGTCAATCCGCCCTGAATTCCGATTGGGGCGTACACCGCAGCCAGGGTGATGGTCATGGCGATGATCGGCCCGACCAATTCGCGGGCAGCGTCAATCGCTGCGCGAAATGGAGAGGCGCCAAGCTGCAAATGTCGCTCGACGTTTTCCACCATAACGATGGCGTCGTCGACCACCAGACCGACCGAGAGCACAATCGCCAGCAGGGTCAGCAGGTTGATGGTGAACCCAGCCGCTTGCATAATGAAGACCGCGCCGATGAGCGAAAGCGGAATCGCAACCACGGGAATGACAACCGAGCGGAATGATCCCAGAAACAAGAAGATGACCACCACAACGATGATCAGCGTCTCGACCAGCGTGTGGATCACTTCGTCGATCGCGTCCTGAATGTACGCCGTCGAATCGTAGGGAATGCCGAGCTTCATTCCAGTCGGTAATTGTGACTGGAGTTCCGGAACTAATGCGCGGACTTGCTTGATGACCTCGAGAGAGTTGGCAGTGGGCAGCACCCAGATGCCCATGAACGTCGCGGTTTGACCGTTAAACTTGACATCGGAATCGTAATTTTCCGCCCCTAGTTGAACATCGGCGATTTCGCCGAGGCGCACCACAACTCCGTTTTCCTGCTTCACCACCATCTGCTTAAAATCGTCGGCAGTGCGTAGGTCGGTATTAGCGACGAGGTTGACCGACACCATCTGGCCCTTGGTGCTTCCCAGTGCGGATAGATAGTTGTTGTTGGCCAGGGCGTCGCGCACTTGCGACGGGTTCACTCCGCGCGCGGCCATCTGTTCCGGCTTGAGCCAGATCCGCATGGCAAACGTACGATTACCCAGAATGTCAGCCCGCTGCACCCCGCTCACGGCGCTCAGCTTTGGCTGCACGACACGGGTCAGGTAGTCGGTGATCTGGTTCTGGTCCAAATCAGAGGACGCAAACCCCATGTACATCGCGGCAAACTGCGTGTCAGCAGTTTCGAGTTCAATGACTGGAGCCTCGGCCTCGGGTGGCAGGTCGTTGCGGACCTGAGCAACTTTGGCCTGAATCTGAGTCAGCGCCGCATTGGTGTCGTAGTTCAGCTTCAGGTGAACGCTGATGGTGCTCAGCCCCTGTCCGCTGGTTGACTCCATGTAATCAATGCCGTCAGCGCTAGCGATTACGCGCTCCAGCGGTGTCGTGATAAATCCACGAACCAAGTCAGCATTCGCACCAACGTAAATCGTCGTCACCGTCACCACGGAGATGTCGCTCCGTGGATACTGCCGCACACTCAACGAACGGATTGCCTGCAACCCGGCGATCAAAATCACCAGGTTGACGCAGATCGCGAGGACCGGCCGCTTTACAAATAAATCAGTAATTTTCATTTAGCTGTCCTCGGGCTTTGGAGCCGGATTGTTGGTCGGTTGCACTTTGTTGTTGACCTGAATGGCGGCACCATTACGCAACTTGAACACACCTGAGCTGACGACTTCATCCCCTGGATTCAAACCCGAGATGATCGCCACTTGGTCCCCGCGCGAACCGGCAATCTTCACAAACTGCTGCCGTACTCCGCGATAGGTGTTTCCCTTTGGATCTTTCAGGTCACCGACGACAAATACCGAATCGCCATAAGGGGCATAGTTAATTGCGGTTGCTGGAATCGAAATCACCTTACGGTCGGCGCCTGTGGAGATATCGACCTGCACAAACATCCCGCCGTGCAGCTTGCCACCGGGATTGGATAGCGTCGCCTGCACTTGAACGTTGCGGGTTGATTCGTTGACTACAGAATCAAACGCAGTCACCTTGCCGGTGTAAGCCCTTTGCTTCACGTCATCACTGATAATGCGAATCGTGCTGCCCAGCTTGATCTGCCCGGCATCCTGCTGCGGAACGCCAAAGTTCACATAGATCGGATCGAGCGATTGCAACGGAACGATGGCCTGTCCGGCTGACAAATACTGTCCCAAATTGACCTGACGAAGTCCCAGCAAGCCAGAGAAAGGCGCCCGAATTGTCTTGCGATCAATTGTCGCTTTCACTTCGGCCACCTGAGCATCACTCACTTTCTGGCTGGCGACGGCATTGTCGTAGTCACTTTTGGCCAGAACTCCCTGCTTTACCAATTGCTCCATGCGGCCAAAGTTGATGTGTGCCAAGTCGCGGGAAGCTTCCATATTTGCCAGCTGAGCTTTTTCCTGGCGGGTGTCGAGTTCCACCAGAACCTCTCCCTGCTTCACCCATTGGCCCGACTCAAAATGAATTTTGTCCACGGTCCCGGGTAGGTCTGCGCTCACCGTCACACCCTGCACCGCCGCCATCGTTCCGATGACATTGAAGGTCGAGGGCCACTTCTCCGGCTTCACCACCACAGTGGTCACTGCGGTCGGAGGCGGTGCGAAATTCGCCGCGGCTGACATCGCGCCTTGAATCTGCTTAAACTTGAAAAAGCCCAGCCCTCCAACGACCAGAGCCACCAGAATCAACATCAAGATCATCCGTTTTGCCATGAATGCCTCTTATCTCGCTTGCTACGTAATTTGGGACTGCGGTTAGAAGAGTACGGAGTTGCGCCCGCCCAGCCCTCAATTTTACAAGGATAGGCCACCAAATGCCCGAGCAACCAGGCCCTCAGCGGAGTTTCTACCCTTTAATTTGAGGAACTTAACAATCTGTCTAGCCGGACGGCCCCACCACCGCCCGCATTGAGTAAAAGATTCCCCGACCCAAACCGCGGATTCAGGATATTTGCTCCTCCTGTCGATATTTGCCCCTTCCTTTCATAGATGAGACGAATGGGTTAGACGTAAATCGACAGATTTTTACTTTTTTTCCAGCCCAATCCACAAACAATTCAAGTCCTCCACAGCTTGTTCACAACCAACCCTGATTTTGTTATTGAAGCTCTCGCCCCCATGCCGCAAAGTGCTCCCAGTGCTTGCGTGAGATGTCACAAGCATCTGCTGGAAGGTTGCAGCAGAACTGATGGTTTCTGGCAGTCCTCGAGGAAGAATTGCCAGAGAGGTTTTCTAAAAGCGCGCACCGCGCGTTTGCCCGGAAACCAAAGCATACAGCCTCCTCATGGGGTCAAACCCAAACCGGCAGGATCGAACCACCAGTCAATGCAGCCACTGTGGACTTCGGTTCACAGGATGCACGAAGAATCCAGCGCCCCTTCGGGAGCGCGGTTCGAAAGTGCACTTCGCCCGCCTGGAGCGGCGAACAGGCAGATGCGGACATCCACCAGCAAACCCGGCTTGGGGTGGCTGGCCCCAAGCCGCTTTAATTTTGCGGCCCGCGGACAAAGTGACAAATAGCCATATTCGCTATTTCTTCGCTATACTACCCTAAACGCCAGATTACATAAATGAGTTTTTTCAATTGCCAAATTCATCTGCGTTTTCCTCCAAACTTTTTTTCATTCACAAGGGATTCATCGCTACTATGCGATTCGCGTTTTAGAAATTAACTGTGGCCACTACCGATTACAGTCTGGTCCGCGCTCTGCCGGAAAACGTAGCTGCCGAACGCTCCATCCTCGGCGCGATCCTGCTGGACAATCTCGCCTACAGCCAGGCTGCTGAGCACCTGACTGCGGATGACTTTTCGCTCGATTCCCACCGCCGCATTTATTCGCGCATGGTGGATTTGTCAGAAGCTTCCAAGCCGATTGACCTGATCACGCTGGTGGAGGAACTCGACCGTCACAAGGAGCTAGAAGCAATCGGCGATGTCGCTTATGTCTCAGGACTATTGGATGGCGTCCCTGATCGTCCCAGCATTGAGCATTACGTCCGAATCGTCCGCGATAAAGCGCTGTTACGCGGACTGATCCACGCCGCGAACGCCGCTATCGCACGCGCTTCCGAACAAAGCGATCCCGCCGAAGATGTCCTGAACGAAGCTGAAGCCGCGATCTTCCAGCTCTCGGAAAAGCGCATTGGACGCGGCTTTCTAGGCGTCACCGAAATTGTCAAAGAGTCCTTCGGCTCAGTTGATGCCCTGCTGCAACGCGGTCAGCGCGTTACTGGACTGGAAACTCACTACACCGACCTCGACGAAATGACCAGCGGCCTGCAAAAAGCTGACCTGATCATCATCGCCGCCCGCCCTTCGATGGGAAAAACTGCCTTCGCCATGAACATCGCCGAGAACGCGGCGGTCATGGGACAAAAAGTTGTCGGCGTTTTCTCTTTAGAAATGTCGCGCGAGGCGCTACTGCTCCGCCTGCTGTGTTCCCAAGCTCGAGTCGATTCTCACAAGATGCGCACCGGCTCTCTCTGGAAAGAGGACGAAGCCAAGGTGATGCACGCCATGGAGCAGTTGGCACATGCTCCTATCTTCATCGATGATACGCCGGGCATCTCTCTGAGCGAGATGCGCGCCAAATGCCGCCGCTTGCAACAATCGCAAGGCAAGATTGACCTGATCGTTGTGGATTACCTGCAACTGATGTCGGGCGGGAGCAAGCGCTACGAAAACCGTACCCAGGAAGTCTCGGCAATATCGCGAGGCTTAAAAGCGCTGGCCAAGGAAATGAGTGTTCCAGTGGTCGCGCTTTCGCAGTTAAGCCGCGCCCCGGAAAGCCGCGGCGGAGACCACCGTCCTCAGCTAGCCGACCTGCGCGAATCCGGATCCATCGAGCAGGACGCCGACGTTGTAGCCTTCATCTTCCGCGAAGAGGTCTACAATCACGACGACCCAGAATTACAAGGCAAAGCGGAAATCATCATCGCCAAACAGCGCAACGGTCCGACCGGCCGGGTCCATATGGCCTTCATTAAAAACTCCACCAGATTCGAGACTTTGGCCGACGGTTCTGGCTTGCAAGGCGGCGATGAATACTAGGTTTTCCGCGACTCACAGCCTGTGGAAAACATTGTGGAAGTGAGGTTCCGGCGTCAGAGCGCCGGGCAGGGTAGGTAGAACAGTATCTACTTTAGCAACCGGTCCGAAGCGGATAATCCATAGATAACAAGATCGTTAGTTGATTTTTCCCGCTTTCCAGGACCTAGACTGAATTAGGGCAAAATTTAGAGCAACCTTTGAGTTTTGCACATACTGCAGGACATGACCTAGCGGATCAACCTGGACTTCGCGATTGTTGGGCCTATAAAAACTGGCGAAAACGACTCGCTGGCAAATACGAGTCAGTTGCTGTCTTCCCCGACCTTTAAAACCGCCAGGAAGGCCTCTTGCGGAATATCCACCCGCCCAATCCGCTTCATGCGCCGCTTGCCCTCTTTCTGCTTTTCCAGCAGTTTGCGCTTACGGGAAATATCGCCGCCGTAGCACTTGGCGATGACATTCTTGCGGATGGCAGATACAGTTTCTCGCGCAATGATCTTGGCGCCAATCGAGGCCTGAATCGCCACCTCAAACATTTGCCGGGGAATCAGCTCGCGCATCTTTGAAACCAGTGCTTTGCCGCGTTCATAAGCGAAGTCACGATGCACGATGATGGAAAGGGCATCCACCGGCTCGCCCGCGACCAGAATGTCCATTTTCACCATCGGCGACTCCCAGTAGCCGGCGAGGTGGTAATCAAGCGATGCGTAGCCGCGCGAGACCGATTTCAGGCGGTCATAGAAATCAAGCACGATCTCATTCAGCGGCAACTCATAGTGCAGCATCACGCGCGACGAGCTAACGTATTCAAACGTTTTCTGTTTGCCGCGCTTCTCTTCCACCAGCTTCAGAATTCCGCCGACGTACTCCTCGCTGGTAAGGATCGTGGCCAGAATCACCGGTTCATCGACTTTGGCAATTTCACTCTGCCCGAGCCAGCGCGAGGGATTATCTACCTCCACCATTTGCCCGTCGGTTTTGGTGATCTTGTATCTCACGCTAGGAGCGGTCGTAATCAGTTCCAAGCCAAACTCACGCTCCAGTCGCTCCTGAATAATTTCCATGTGCAGCAAGCCAAGAAAACCGCAGCGAAAGCCGAAGCCGAGCGCCACTGAACTTTCCGGCTCAAAAAAGAATGACGAATCATTCAAGCGCAATTTTTCCAGTGCCTCGCGCAATTGCGTGTGCTCATGCGCGTCCACGGTATAAATGCCGGCAAATACCATGGGCTTGGTTTCTTCAAAACCAGGCAGCGGCTCAATGGCGGGATTGCTCTCATCGGTGATGGTGTCGCCGATTTTGGTGTCGGCGACATTTTTGACGTTTGCAATCAAGAAGCCGACTTCCCCCGCGTGCAGTTCATCCACCTCGACGGGTTTGGGAGTCAGCACACCGAGGGTCTCCACATCAAAGACCCGCTTGTTCCACATCATACGGATTTTCTGCGGTTTGCGAAGCGTCCCCTGAAAAACACGCATGAGCACAATCACACCGCGATACGGGTCGAACCAGGAATCAAAAATCAATGCCTGCAACTGGTTTTGCGGATCTCCTTTGGGAGGCGGGACGCGCTTTACTACGGCTTCCAGCACATCCGGAACACCCTGCCCGGTTTTTGCGCTAATCAATACCGCATCGCTGGCGTCGAGCCCGACCGCGCCTTCGATCATTTCTTTGACCCGGGGGATGTCCGCGCTGGGCAAGTCAATCTTGTTGATGACGGGAATGATCTCGAGCCCGTGATTGATGGCCAAATACGCGTTGGCCAAGGTTTGCGCCTCGACTCCTTGCGAGGCATCCACCACCAACAAAGCCCCCTCGCAAGATGCCAGCGAACGCGAGACCTCATAGGAAAAATCCACATGTCCAGGCGTATCGATGAGGTTCAGTTGATAGAGCTCGCCGTTCTGCCCGGTATACATCATGCGCACGGCATGCGCTTTGATGGTAATCCCGCGTTCCCGCTCCAGGTCCATGGAATCAAGCACCTGCGCCTGCATCTCACGTGCCGTGAGCGACCCGGTCAGTTCCAGCAGACGGTCAGCCAGGGTGGACTTGCCGTGATCGATGTGGGCGATGATCGCGAAGTTACGAATGTGGGAGGAATCCATGGCGTCGGGCAAACCTTGATTTTAACAGGCGAACCGGAAATCAAATCTGATCAGGAGAAGTTTGGGTTAGGCTCGTTTCATGAGTAATCCATTCACCGCGCTCGATCACGTCCAACTCGCCATGCCGCAAAGCCAGGAGCCTGCCGCGCGTCGCTTCTATTGCGATGTGCTGGGCATGACCGAGCTCACCAAACCTCCCATACTTGCGAAACGCGGGGGCTGCTGGTTCGCCAGTGGAGATGTACAAATCCACCTCGGGGTAGAAGCCGATTTCCGTCCGGCGAAAAAAGCCCATCCTGCACTGCGCTGTTGTGACTACGCAGCATTGACCGCCCGGTTGCAACAAGCCGGAGTTGAACTCATTCCCGATGACGCACTCCCGGGCACTGTGCGCTGCTACATGCACGATATTTTCGGCAACCGCCTTGAACTCATCCAGGCCTAGCTTCCGATAGAATCGTCGGTCATGCTTGTCTTGGCTTCTGCATCTCCACGGCGCCGCGAAATTCTGCAAAATGTGGGAATCCCCTTCGCCGTCCAGGCAGCAGACATTGTGGAAGTGGCGAAAGCGGATGAAACTCCAAAGGCCTTTGCTGAGCGTCTCGCACAGGAAAAAGCAAAAGCTGTTTCTCAGCAGAGACCAGACGATTGGATCTTGAGCGCCGACACCATTGTTGTGGTCGATAACACAATTCTCGGCAAGCCGCGCGACCCCGTCGACGCGGTTCGTATGCTGCGTCTTCTCTCCGGACGCCAACACCAGGTCATCACGGGCGTTTGCCTGGCGGGGCGAAAGATATCAGATGTCAGTTCTCAGTTCTCGGTTCCCGGTTTTGTGGATGTGCGGTCTGAGATTACTCAGGTCTTTGTAAGCGATATCCGGGAAAACGAAATACGTGAGTACGTCGAAACCGCCGAGCCCATGGACAAAGCCGGGGCCTATGCCATTCAAGGCCGCGCCTCGCGCTGGATTTCTCGAATCGAAGGAGACTACTTCAACGTGGTGGGGTTGCCCGTGTCTTTGGTTTACCGGATGTTACAGCACCACAAAATCATTTGAGGCGCGCACTTAGGACTTCTTGTCGGTGCCTTCGCCATCTTTTACGGCGGACTTGAAGTTCTTGATGCCTTCGCCAAGCCCCTTGCCCAGATCTGCCAGCTTGCTCGGACCAAAAATGAGCAACGCAATGGCCACGATCACCAGCAACTCCATTCCACCAATTTTGCCACCGAACATGAGAGGAAACCTCCTTAGGTATTCTAGGGTAAGGGGATGGAGGAGTCAAAAAAGGTGTTCTTTACAATGCAAGCAATCCGGCCAGCAGGGCTGCTCTTCGCGGGAGCGTGGAAACCTCGATGGATTCATGGCTCGAGTGAGCCCCTTCGCCGACCGCGCCCAAACCATCAAGGGTTGGGATTCCCAGCCCCGCAGTGAAATTGCCGTCGGAACCGCCGCCGACCGCGGCTTCCTCCAGTTTCCATCCAAGTTCTCTGCTAATCGAGACAGCTTTTTTGTACAGGCCCGCAATTCCCTTGGTGCGTTCCATGGGAGGCCGAGTCAGGCCACCGCTGATCTGAAGCTTGCATTTGCGATTGACTGGCTTTAGGGCACGCAATTTCTTGTCAATATCCTTCCCATCTTTGATGCGCGCAATCCGCACATCAATGGTCGCTGAAGCTTCAGCCGGGACCACATTCACCCTTGTACCGCCTTGCATGGTCCCAACATTCAGGGTCAAGCCACGTTTGAGATCGACCAGGGTAGAAATTTTCCCGATCTGAGCGGCTAACTCAACGATTGCGCTCTGCCCTTTTTCAAAATCCAATCCGGAGTGAGAAGCCTTCCCTGTCACCTTTAACAGATATTCGCCAATCCCTTTGCGTGCGGTTTTTACCGCACCTCGCGGTCCATAGGAAGGCTCGCAAACAAGAACCTCGGCCGATTTCTTGGCAAGAATTTCTGTGATCACACGCGAAGATTCGCTGCCCACTTCCTCATCCGAAACTAAAAGCACGGTCACGGCACGCGGGAGCTCTCCGTGCGACGAGCGCAGCGCGTCGACCGCCGTCATCATCAACGCGATCCCTGCCTTCATGTCATATACGCCAGGCCCATAAAGGCGGCCTTTCTCCAGGCGGCAAGGCATCTGCGCCAACGTGCCCAGGGGATAAACCGTGTCGTAGTGTCCAAGCAACACGACAGGTTTCGCGCGGTGCGGAGAATCGAAATCTACTTGCAGATGATCGCCAAAGTTCGCAGTCCGATGAAAACGAATGCGCCCGCCCATCCCCTCAAATCTGCTGGCGACAAGCGCGCTTACCCGATCCACCGCCTGCTTGTTGTCACTCGGAGATTCAATCTCCACCATGTCGCGAATAAACTGCACCATCTGGTCTTTGCGCTCTTCGCAGTAGCGCAGACGATCTTTAGCGTTAGCGATCACAGTCCCTCTTTCGATAGCGGTACAGTATAATCGTCGTTCTTGCGAGACGAGAATGACCGAGACGGCACAATCCACCATCGAAAAGCCGGCAGCGAAGATGACGCTGGATATCAACGATATTTTCAAGATCCTTCCCCACCGCTACCCGTTCCTTTTGATTGACCGGGTTATCGAAATCGAGCGCAAGCAGCGCATCGTCGCCATCAAGAACGTGACCGTGAACGAGCCATACTTCACCGGCCATTTTCCCGGCCTGCCGATCATGCCGGGAGTGCTGATTGTCGAGGCCATCGCGCAAGCCGGCGGTGCGCTCTTACTGACCGAAGTAGAAGACCGCAGCAACAAACTCATCATGTTTACGGGAATAGAGCGGGCAAAATTTCGCCGCCCGGTAGTGCCCGGCGACCAGCTGCGCATTGAAGTCGAACTGAAGGCCTGGCGCGCTGTTGCCAACATGATTGCGGTGCGCATGGAAGGCATCGCCACGGTCGACGGCCAGCGAGTCGCCGAAGCCAGCGTGAAGTGCCAGCTGGTAGACAGCTCGCGCGGGCGTCGTGGCGCCGACAGCGAATCCGCGCCATCGGAGTAAACAGCAAGCAGTCGCGATGAGCATCCATCCCACGGCCATCATCGATCCGCAAGCCAAGGTTCACACCTCGTGCAAAATCGGCCCGTACTGCACTATCGGAGCAAACGTTGAACTGGGCGAAGGCTGCCATCTGATTTCCCACGTGGCCATCGAAGGTCCTACCAAAATCGGCCAAGACAATGGCATCTTTCCTTTTGCCTCGATTGGCATGGCACCGCAAGACTTGACCTATAAGGGCGAGCCCACGCGTTTGGAGATAGGCGACCACAACGAGATCCGGGAATTTGTCACCATCAACCGCGGGACCGTGAAAGGTGGGGGCCTGACGAAGGTTGGCAGCAATGTGCTGGTCATGGCCTATACGCACATCGCACACGATTGCATGATTGGCGATCACGTGATTCTCGCCAACGCCGCGACGCTCGGCGGACACGTTATCGTCGAAGACTGGGCCCAGGTCGGAGCGCTGTGTCCAGTGCATCATTTCATCCGCATCGGGACCCATGCATTTGTCGGCGGAGGCACAACCGTCACCAAAGATGTGTTGCCATTTTCAAAAACCGTGTCCGAGCGCGGGACCCATGTTTACGGACTCAATGCCGTAGGTCTCGAGCGTCGGGGCTTCGGCAAAGAGCGTGTGCGAAAAATTCATCACGCCTACAAACTGCTGCTGGCGTCAAAACTAAATACGACCCAAGCAGTAGAAAAACTAAAAGCCGAGCCAGAGCGCGGAGAAGACGTTGACCGCTTGATCCAATTTATCGAGAGTTCCGAGCGCGGAGTAATTAAGTAAGTGGGTAGTGGTAACTGGCAAGTTGCTAGAACGAGCCACGAGCCACTCGTCACCGCTCACCAGTCACTATGTCTCCGAAAGCAAAACTCGGGCTGATCGCCGGCAATGGAAAGTTTCCATTCCTGGTTCTCGATGCTGCCCGGGCTCAAGGTTTCGACGTGGTTGTCGCCGCGATCAAAGAAGAAACTTTTCCCGAGATTGAATCACGCGGAGCTTCTGCAGTCCATTGGCTGTCTCTTGGAGAACTTTCCAAACTCATTGACACCTTCCACCAGGAAGGGGTAAGCCGTGCAGTCATGGCTGGACAGGTGAAGCACAAACAGATTTTTTCCAGCATTCGTCCCGACTGGAAGCTGGCTAAGCTTTTGCTGTCGTTAGGAACACGAAACACAGATTCTCTTTTAGGCGCCGTAGCTAAAGTTTTGGCCGAGGAAGGCATCACACTGGAAAGCTCTACAAGTCTTCTGGAGCCTTTGTTGGCAAAATCTGGTGTGCTTACGAAACGGGCGCCATCTGAAACAGAAAAGAAAGACATCGAATACGGCCGCACCGTTGCCCAGCGGCTGGCACAGTACGATATCGGACAAACTGTCGTCATCGCGGAAGCTGCCGCAGTTGCGGTCGAAGCGATGGAAGGCACCGATGCCACGATCGAACGCGCCGGACAGATCATGAGTTCGCTGGGGAAAGCTGAATCCACTCTCAGCCGCGCTCTCACCGTGGTGAAGATGGCCAAGCCGAATCAGGACATGCGATTCGATGTGCCGGTGATCGGCAGCGCGACGATTGAAGTCATGCGAAAAGCTGGAGCCACATGCCTTGCTATCGATGCTCAAAAATGTTTGCTCTTGGATGGTGGAGCAATTTTCACCATCGCCAATCAAAACAACATTTGTATTGTTGCCGGGCCAGTTTTATCTTTGTGACGGAGCTACGCTAGTTCTTGTGGTAAAGCTGGATGGAGTTCATTTACCGAGAATCAGAGATCTACTAACTTCAATCAACTTTTTGGAATATGCCTATGACTCAATGCGCCCTCCTGGCTGACCAAATTCGCCGCGCCTTCGACGGAGAAGCCTGGCACGGGGATTCGGTTTTGGAAATCCTGAACGACGTCGATGCTAAAACAGCAGCCGCCCGCCCGATCAAAAATGCCCACAGCATCTGGGAGCTGGTTCTACACATTACAACCTGGGACGAGGCAACCATCACGCGGGCTGGGGGCAAAGCATTCATGCCCAGCGATGAACAAAATTTCCCATCGGTGAAAGACACCAGCGAAACGGCATGGAAGAAAGCTGCAGATCGTCTTAAACAGACCCATAGCAAATTAATCGAAACTGTCGTCCATTTCCCAGATTCCCGCCTGCATGACCAGGTGCCTGGCAAAACAGGCGCGCACTATGACTTCTACTACCTGTTCAGTGGAATCGTGCAGCACGAGCTCTATCATGCGGGGCAGATCGCATTGCTCAAGAAGGCACAAGCGTAGGGGTTGATCTGCTAACGATTTGTTGTTTGTGATTAAATTTCTATTTCCAGCAACCAGCTACCGAGAACCGCGAACCTGACTAGCGACAACTGGATTAACGCAGCCGTCATCGGCGTGGGCACATTCGGACGTAACCACGCGCGCGTCTACCATCAGCTTGCCCAACGAGGTGAGCCAGTCCGTCTGGTTGGGGTGGTTGATAAGAATCTCGAGCGTGCCGACCAAATAGCGCGCGAATTCGGCTGCCGTAGTTTCGGCTCGATCGAGCAATTGATAACGACCCACAGCGAAGTTCAAGCTGCATCGATTGCCGTTCCTACAGTCCACCACGCCGCTACTGCGCGCAGCCTGATGGAATCGGGAGTTGACGTTCTCATCGAAAAACCTGTAACCGCGTCTCTGGCGGAAGCCGACGAATTGGCCCAAATCTCCAACCGGCTGAAGCGCATTGTGCAAGTTGGACATCTTGAGCGCTACAACCCCGCCGTGCGAGCCACGGAGCCTCACATCACACGGCCCATGTTCTTCGAAGTTCACCGCCTGAGCGTATTCACTCTGCGCTCGCTCGATGTGGATGTGGTCCTCGACCTGATGATCCACGACCTCGACGTGGTGCTCTCGTTCGTAAATTCGCCAGTCAAAGAAATCCGTGCCGTCGGTCTCCCGATTCTTTCCGGAAAAGTAGACATCGCCAACGTGCGCATGGAATTCGAGTCCGGTTGCGTCGCCAACTTCACCGCTAGCCGCGTCTCCACCGAGCGCGTGCGCAAGCTGCGCTTCTTTCAGCCCAAGCAGTATGTCTCGATCGACTACGGACGCCAGGATGTTGTTATCTTCTCTGTCGCCAACGACGGCAAAGTTGCCGGTACGCCATCCGCGAACCCCCAGATCGGAATGATCAAACCGCCAGTGGTTGCCGAAGAACCCCTGCAAGCGGAGATCAGATCTTTCCTAAACTGTGTCCGCGCTCGCTCCAAACCTGAGGTTTCTTTAGAACAAGGGCGGCGAGCTCTGGCAGTCGCGCTCGACATAACAAAAGCAATTCAAGAACACGGCCAAAAGGCGGGACTCGACCAGCTAGTTGCCCGTCCTCAATGACAAATCCAGCCAAAATTCCAGCCAGTTTTTACACTTCTTGACACGCTCCCAGCCCAATCCGCGATAGCCTTTCATTGTCGGGACGGGTACATTCGTAAGTGCTTGCGTGCAATGGTGTTTCCCGCAACCCTCCGGAAAATGCGAAAATAAAGTCAGCATTGAAACTACCGACGTGTAACCTGGAGAAAGACGCCGCCAGGAAACAATCTGCGCTGCCAGCAACTAAAGCGCACAGGCTTGTGTCTAACCCGTTAATTGACGCGCCCCATGCCGGCCACTGAAATCCCGCCCAAGCGACCTTTGCCGCCTCCACCTCCGCAGCTTGAAGGCAGCGACCTCTACGACGCGCAGCGTTGGGAAAAAGTTTATCGGGAGATGCACACCGTTCCTGAGCTGCTGGTGCAGCTGCAGGACGATCTATCCCGTGCCCGCAAGAGAGAAGCATTTTGGCTTTCTGTCATCTGCCACTTGGTCCTGGCGATCCTGGTGGTGAACTCCTCCAGGCTTGCAGGATACTTTCCGCAAAGCCGGGTCATCATCGCCAAACCGAGCAACGAGAAAGAGCTCACCTATCTGGAGTTGCCGCCGGATCAGCAGCAGGTTCCGAAGAAACCGAACACCAACATTATTTCCGACAAAGACCGCGTCGCCACCAAGCGCTCGCCGAATCTCGACCGTGAAGAATTGCGCAAGATACTCGACGCCGCCCGCCGCGGAGCACCCGGTGTAACTACACCGCCGCCCCAACCGCAGCAACAACAGCAGCCCCAACAACAAGCTGAAGCGCAGACGCCGACGCCGCCACAGCAGCAGCCACCAGCGCAGGCTCCACCGGATAACAATCAGGCCGCCTTGCATATGCCGCAGCAGCAAGCGGCGCCTCCGAAACCTAGCTTCTCCACCGGAAACATGTCAGCAGGTAACGCAATCGAGCAGGCCGCGCGGAACGCAATTGGGCGAGGTCCACGTATTGGCGGCACCGGCGGGGATTATGGACTGGGACAGGGTCGGCAGGCTACCAAAGCACTCGGCAACCTGGACGTCCTCAGCGACACCATGGGCGTCGACTTCGGCCCCTATCTTCAGCGAGTGTTACACGATGTGAAGATGAACTGGTACAACCTGATCCCCGAGTCGGCCCGGCCGCCTCTGATGAAACGGGGAAAAGTTTCGATTGAATTTGCCATCATGAAAAATGGCACTGTACAGGGAATGACTTTGTCAGGACCGTCCGGTGACGTTTCTCTGGATCGTGCCGCCTGGGGCGGCATCACCAACTCCGCCCCATTCTCGGCATTGCCTCCAGATTTTCGTGGGGACTACTTGCTCCTGCGGTTCAACTTCTATTACAACCCTGAAGGTTCCGACCTCGACTAATCCTCGCGCTTAGACTTTTCCAAGGTTTTTCAACGCGATCGAACCGTCTCCAGTGTGGACGCGCAGCGGAGGCCCGCCGCCATTCATCTTCCCCTGAAGATGGTTCTCCTTCAGTCTGCCTTCGACCGTGAGAGGGATGTCCAAGTTGATGTGACCATCGCCACTCCGCAGATCGACATCAGCCGCTAGATCGGGTGGAATTGCCAGGGTCACACTGCCATCCCCGGTCTCCACCTCCCAGCCCGTACCGAGTGTCGATCCAGCCTCGGCGCGGGTATCAACTTTGCCGTCTCCGGTTCTAATCTCCAGTCCATCAAAGCGGCCGTCTGCATGGATGTGTCCATCACCAGTATGGGCGTGGAGCGCTCCATCAGCAGCCTCAACCTCCAAGCTGCCATCGCCGCTGTCCAGTTCCATGTTTCCTTTTAGATTGGAAAGATGAATTGAACCGTCACCGGTGTGCAGTTTCACCTGGCCTTGTTTTGGCATATGAATACTGATTTCCACGCGACGGTCTCCATGAAATGAAATATTAAAGTGCTCATGAGGAAATCTAAGTTCGATGGCAACCGCGTCTCCCACCTGCCTGTCCTCAATGAGGATGCCACCCTCGCCTATCTTGTAATTCTTGGTGGTCACATGGGCTTCAATCGTATTCTTGTCCCAGGTATCCACGGTGATGCTGGCATCGGTGGTATCGACCTTGAGATCAGCCTTCCCGCTGATGTTGTAAGTCCTGGACCACTCGTCCGCCCAAGCGCACCCAGCAAGTAAAACCAGAGTCAGAACCGCCAATCCCATTCGCCGCATAACGTCACTCCTTATCGAAACGTAGCACTGCCTCAACCTGACAGACGAGGATACGTTCGTTGTGTGAGCCGGGTTCCCAAAATTCTAGGCTCGGGCCGCCGGAGGATAGGCCAACCGCACCAGTGTTCTTTCCGAAAAAGGCACATAAAGCAGAGCGGCCGTAGCGGCGAAAGCCGCTCCAAAACCAATTTTGTGTGTAATTAACAGAGGCGAAGCGGCCCAGAGAAGGTCAAGCACCAAAACAAACAGGAACATCTGCCGAAATTTCTCGCCCAACCTGCGGTAGTCGAAGCTGGCGGCGGAAATCAAATAACACCGCAGCGGAATTCCTATTCCTGCCGTCACCAGGATTAAAACTAGAACCGTGAACGATTCCCACCCCGGCAGAAAAGCATCGATGATGTGATCAACCTGTAACCAATGAAACAGTGCCGCCAGATAAAAGCTGAGATACATGATCTGTATCAGCACGAACAATCCGCGCGTCACAGCGCGGTGTGGAAGCGGCACTTCCAGTTCAGGATGAAACGGGACATCTGTAGCTGCTGCCAGTTTGGTTTCACCATTCCCGTCAAGTGCGGGCTGAGCCGACTCAACCGATGCCAGAAAACGATAACCACGCCGCGCCACCGTCTCCACAAAACGCGGACTGGAAGCCGAATCTCCCAACGCCTCGCGCAGCTTATTGATTGCAGTGTTAAGGCTGTGATCGAAGTCAACGAAGGTATCGTTGGACCAAAGCTTGTCGCGGAGATCCTGCCGCGTAACCAACTCGCCGGGGCGTGCCAATAGAAGCGCCAGAATCTGAAACGGCTGCTCCTGAAGGCGAACCTTCACACCGTTCTTGCGCAGCTCTCCGGTAGAGAGGTCCGCCTCAAAAACTCCAAATCGCAGGATCTGGCTGGGTGGGCTGTGAGACGGCAAGGACATAGCGCAATGCCGCGTAGTGTAGCATCCGGCGCTACAATGATCCCGTGACCGCAAACCAGCAACAACCCGGCGGCCCTGGCTCGCGTGTTTACGCGCTGGAGGCCATCGGCCTGCAGATCATCGCCGCTTCGGCCTTAGCCCTCGCTCTAGTCCG